>Ga0208863_1000085_pt1 | contig 120386 bp, 103 predicted proteins | sample RifOxyD3_FD_184040 | JGI IMG/M metagenome (GOLD analysis project Ga0208863, IMG submission 184040) | Soil microbial communities from Rifle, Colorado - Rifle Oxygen_injection D3 (SPAdes) | ecosystem: Environmental > Terrestrial > Deep subsurface > Rock core/Sediment | place: Rifle, Colorado...
GGAACGTGGGGATGGATCACCTCCTTTCTAAGGAGAAAGGCGATGCTGTAAAAAGCATCAAAAACTTTTATCCACACACTCATCATATTCAGTTTTGAAAGACCTTAAACCGGTCTTTTATATAAGAAGTAAGGTTTGATCTTTGAAAAGTAGATAAATTATGTCGTAAACAAAAGAAATGTAAGGTTAAGGAAAAAAGGGCGCACAGTGAATGCCTAGGCACCAAGAGCCGATGAAGGACGCAACTAACGGCGAAACGCCACGGGGAGCAGTAAGTACGCGACGATCCGTGGGAATCCGAATGGGGAAACCCATCACGTGGAAGACGTGATATCCGACACTTGTGGTCGGAGGGAAAACGCGGGGAACTGAAATATCTAAGTACCCGCAGGAAAAGAAAGTAAAAACGATTCCGCTAGTAGCGACGAGCGAACGCGGAGGAGCCTAACACCAGAATAGTTACAAAACCATAGATTAGAAGAATGGCGTGGGAAAGCCAACCATAGAGGGTGAGAGTCCTGTATTTGAAAATGTATGGACTAGGGTGTTGAGAAGTACGGCGAGACACGAGGAATCTTGTCGGAAGATGCGAGGACCATCTCGTAAGGCTAAATACTCCTTGGTGACCGATAGTGAACCAGTACCGTGAGGGAAAGGTGAAAAGAACCCCGGGAGGGGAGTGAAAGAGATCCTGAAACTGTGTGCTTACAAGTAGTCAGAGCCCGTTAATGGGTGATGGCATGCCTTTTGTAGAATGAACCGGCGAGTTACGGTATCCGGCGAGGTTAAGCCTGAAGGGGTGGAGCCGAAGCGAAAGCGAGTCTGAATAGGGCGATAGAGTCGGATGCTGTAGACCCGAAACTGGGTGAGCTAGCCATGAGCAGGCTGAAGTTTGGGTAAGACCAAATGGAGGGCCGAACCAGGGATTGTTAAAAAAATCTTGGATGACTTGTGGCTAGGGGTGAAATTCCAATCGAACTCAGAGATAGCTGGTTCTCCCCGAAATAGCTTTAGGGCTAGCGTTGGCAAATGGTTTATCGAAGGTAGAGCACTGAATGTGTGATGGCCCCACCTCGGGGTACTGAGCCCAATCAAACTTCGAATGTCGGTAAAGTTAGCCAGCAGTCAGACTGTGGGTGATAAGGTTCATGGTCAAAAGGGAAAGAGCCCAGACCGCCAGATAAGGTCCCAAAGTGGATGCTAAGTGGAAAAGGAAGTGGGGATGCACAAACAACTAGGAGGTTGGCTTAGAAGCAGCCATCCTTTAAAGAGTGCGTAAAAGCTCACTAGTCGAGTGATCCTGCGCCGAAAATGTACCGGGGCTAAGCATCACACCGAATCTGCGGATTTAAAGAAATTTAAGTGGTAGGGGAGCGTTCCAACAGCGGTGAAGGTAGATCGGAAGGACTACTGGAGTGGTTGGAAGTGAGAATGCCGGTGTAAGTAACGAAAAGACAGGTGAGAATCCTGTCCGTCGAAAGCCCAAGGTTTCCAGGGGAAGGTTCGTCCGCCCTGGGTAAGTCGGGGCCTAAGGTGAGGCTCAAGAGCGTAGCCGATGGACAGCAGGTAGAGATTCCTGCACTGGTTTTAAGACCGATGGAGTGACAGAGGAGGCTAGCGCCCGCCCCTTCAGTGGATTGGGGACGAGGAATCGAGGCTGATGCACAGGCAAATCCGTGCACCATTAAGGCTGAGGTTCGGTAGGTAAAGGGCGACGACGTCAAGCTCTCAAGAAAAGCTTCTAGGGTTAATCTTAAGACCACCCGTACCGCAAACCGACACAGGTGGGTGGGTAGAGTATACTAAGACGCGCGAGAAAACCCTTGTTAAGGAACTCGGCAAAATGACTCCGTAACTTCGGGATAAGGAGGACTTTTAATGAAAAAGAAAAGTCGCAGAGAATAGGCCCAAGCGACTGTTTATCAAAAACACAGGTCTCTGCAAAACCGCAAGGTGAAGTATAGGGGCTGACGCCTGCCCGGTGCTGGAAGATTAAGAGGAGATGTCAGGAAACGAAGCATTGAATTGAAGTCCCAGTAAACGGCGGCCGTAACTATAACGGTCCTAAGGTAGCGAAATTCCTTGTCGGGTAAGTTCCGACCCGCACGAAAGGCGTAACGATTTGGGCACTGTCTCAACAAGGGACTCGGTGAAATCAAGCTGCCGGTGAAAACGCCGGCTACCCGCGACAGGACGAAAAGACCCCATGGAGCTTTACTGTAGCTTGATATTGACATCGGGTGTAAGATGTACAGGATAGGTGGGAGACTGAGAATCTAGGACGCTAGTCTTGGAGGAGTCGTCCTTGGGATACCACCCTTCGTGCATCTGATGTCTAACCCGCGGAAGTGGATTCCGGGGGACAGTGTCTGGTGGGCAGTTTGACTGGGGCGGTCGCCTCCCAAAGAGTAACGGAGGCGCCCAAAGGTACCCTCAGAATGGTTGGAAATCATTCGTAGAGCGCAAAAGCATAAGGGTGCTTGACTGCGAGACCAACAAGTCGAGCAGGGACGAAAGTCGGGTTTAGTGATCTTCTGGTACCGCATGGAAGGGCCAGGACTCAACGGATAAAAGCTACCCTGGGGATAACAGGCTTATCGCTTCCAAGCGTTCACAGCGACGAAGCGGTTTGGCACCTCGATGTCGGCTCGTCGCATCCTGGAGCTGGAGAAGGTTCCAAGGGTTGGGCTGTTCGCCCATTAAAGCGGCACGCGAGCTGGGTTCAGAACGTCGTGAGACAGTTCGGTCTCTATCCGTCGTGGGCGTTGGAGATTTGAAGGGAGCTGCCCCTAGTATGAGAAGACCGGGGTGGACATACCACTGGTGCACCAGTTGGCCTGCCAGGGCCACAGCTGGGTAGCTATGTATGGAAGGGATAAACGCTGAAAGCATCTAAGCGTGAAGCCCACCTTGAGATGAGATCTCCCAATTAGTAAGACCCCTTATAGACGATGAGGTTGATAGGATGGGTGTGGAAGTCCAGCGATGGATGAAGCTGACCATTACTAATAGGTCGAGGACTTAACCTTGCAGTTTACGCATATTTATCTAGTTTTGAGAGATGTCTGGTGACGATGGCGAAGTGGACACACCTGTTCCCATACCGAACACAGAAGTTAAGCACTTCAGCGCCGACGATAGTTCCAAGGAGCAAAAATAGGTCGTTGCCAGGCAAACCTCACTTTATTAAAAACATATGACTCTTACATTTAAGTAGCGTCACCCTCATGATGTGCCTACATAGCTCAGTTGGTTAGAGCACCTGACTGTTAATCAGGGGGTCCTAGGTTCGAGTCCTAGTGTGGGCGCCACTTAAATCACAAACGGCAAAAGCCGTTTTTATTTTATATAAAGATATCAAAAAAAACACATGCCATTTGACATGTGTTTTTGTTCTATTTAAGTAGCAAACGTAAACTATTTAGGATAACAAGAATGGTAGATCCCTCATGTGCTATCACACCAATAGGAAGTTCAATCATTCCAAAGATATTTGATATTAGAAGGAATGTGATTACTGTAACAGAGAAGATAATATTTTGAAGAGTAATCATTCGTGTTCGTTTAGCAAGTCGAATGAGTTTAGGGATATTTTCAAGCTGATCGTTCATAATAACAATATCTGCAGTTTCTAAAGAAACATCGGTTGCGCTGCCCATCGCAATTGAAACATCAGCGATTGCAAGTGCTGGTGCATCGTTGATACCATCACCAACCATAATCGATTTACCAAGCTTTTCTTGATAGGCTTTCACATGTTTCACTTTATCTTCAGGAAGTAGATCTGATTCAAACGCATCAATTCCAGCTTCTTTAGCAATCGAATAAGCTGTATACTTATGGTCACCAGTCAGTAAAACAGGAGTAATACCCATAGACTTTAAATCTTGCATCACAACTTTAGCATTCGCTCTAATCGTATCCATTAAAGCAACAAATCCAATCGTTACACCATCTTTGATAATGGATACATTAGAATGACCTAATGTATTACAGCGATCAAGTTTCTCTTGAATTTCTGGGTGAATGGTTGTATCAAATTTACCAATCTGCCATAATACGTGATCAATCTTAGCTTCCATACCATGACCAGGTACTTCATTGGTTTTAACACTGGGCAACATGTATTTTTTATCTAAATGTTCAGTAATAGATTTTGCAAGTGGATGATTCGATTGTTTCTCTAGGGTATACAAAATGGATAAAACATCTTCTTTAACGAGAGAATCAATGATTTCAATACGAACAACATGCGGTACACCTGTTGTAATGGTTCCCGTTTTATCAAGCATAATGGCTTTAATTCCAATTAAACTTTCAAGTGGATGTCCACCCTTAATCAAAATACGTTTTCTTGCACCATTCGATAAAGCAGATAGCATGGCAGGTGTAATGGATGCCACAAGCGCACAAGGAGATCCAACAACTAAAACAATCACACCTCTATTAAATGCATAATCTTTTGTCCACCAACCAAACATTGGTGGAATAATCATCAGCGAAATCGCTAATAAAATAACCACATAGACATACCATTTTTCAAAGCGATCAATAAATGACTGAGACTTTGTCTTTTCATGTTGTGCTTTTTTAACAAAATCAACAATCTTTTGAACAACAGAGTCTTTTGGATCTTTTTCAGTTCTGACAACAATCGTGGACTCAATATTGATTGAACCGGCAAATACTTTATCATATGTATGTCTTTCGACGGGCTGGAACTCACCAGTAATTGCAGCTTGATTAAGTGATGTATTTCCTTCGATAATTTTTCCATCAACTGGAACTTGCTCACCGACTTTAACAATCACTTCATCACCAATCACTAAATCTGACACATTGACTAATATTTCATCATGACCAGTTCGTTTTAATGCCTGTTCTGGTGCAAGTTTGAGCAAACTTGTTAGTGCTTTTTCTGACTTTGAAGTTGCATAAGATTCTAAAACACCACTGATTGAAAAAATCATGATCAGAATCGCGCCTTCTGAATAATCACCAACGATAAATGCACCAAGTGCTGCAAGAATCATTAGAATCTCAACATTTAAAGACTTATTCTCTATTGTTTTTATAATTCCTTCTTTAGCTTTTTCATAACCACCAATGGCAAATGATAACCCAAATAGCAGTGCAACATACCACGGCTCTGGATGTCCTTTACTAAAGATAAACCCCAAGATAATGAATACAATTGATATCATTAATAGGGTAAACTCAGTAATGAGTTGTTTTCTAGTCATGATAACCTCCTAATCTTTTATACACATATTTTATCACATCTGTTATTCTATTGTATAAATAAAGCACCATATTATTATAAATAAGTGTCTTAATTAGAAAAGAAATGAATTAGGTGGTTTTAAATAAAGAGATATTAAAATCTTTATCGAATAAAAAGGTTTTCATCAGCAAAGACTTATTTTTTTTGGTATACTATTTACAGGAGATGATAAAAATGAACTATATCTATGAAAAAAATCGTATTTACGTCAACAATGAAGAAGGCAAAATGATTGTTGAAGCAACCTTCCCTTTAATCAAAGAAGGTGTTGTTGTTATAGATCACACGTTTGTTGACCCATCGCTTAGAGGTCAAGGAGTTGCATCAGAACTCATGCATAACGTCTATCAACATGTTAAAAAACAAGGACTAAAGGCTGTTGCTACATGTCCATACGCTGTGGTTTGGTTTAAAAAGCACCAAGAACAAACAGATATTATCGATGAAGAAACACAAGCCACACTCGCTCCTGAGTGCCGCATTTAATAAAGGAGAATACTAGTGAAACGTCCACTCTTAATTCTAGTTGCTGGTGGATCAGCGTCTGGAAAAAGTACCGTTGTACAAGAAATATTAGAGAAAGCTGGTCTTGATGAAGTTTTAATCATCAAACATGATGATTACTATCTTGATCAATCCAATCTTCCCCTTGAGGTTAGATACTTAACCAATTACGACCATCCAAGTTCACTCGATAATGAACTTTTATACAGACATTTAAATGAACTTTTATCTTGTCGTGGAGTTGATAAACCAACATATGATTTTGTTAACCACACGAGAAGTCTAAAAGTTGAGCATGTTGTACCTAAACCCATCATTATTGTTGAAGGCATTCTAATTTTAGAAAATGAAAAGATTAGAGAATTATCTAACATGAACTTATTTGTTGAACTTGATGATGACACGAGATTTATCAGACGTATGTTAAGAGACATGCGCGAGCGTGGGCGTTCTTTAGAAAGTATTATTACACAATATGAATCAACGGTTAAACCCATGTTTCATAAACATATTAAACCGACTAAGCGATATGCAGACGTCATTATTCCAAATGATAGAAAACATGACATCGCAGTTGATTTAATCGTTACAAAAATAAAGCAAATAATTGGAGAATAACCATGATACTCGTGATTGCAGCCATGCAAGAAGAAATTAAAGAAATCGCAAAAGAACTGAAACCACACACACATTTAGTCGTGACTGGTGTCGGTAAAGTCAATGCTTCACGTGCATTAACAGAAGTGTTGCACAAAGAACGTATTGAACTTATCTTTAACGTTGGATTTGCTGGTGCAAGCGGAGATTACCAAGTCGGTGAACTAGCTATCGTTAATCAAGCACGCTATCATGATTTTAATCTCACCATGTTTGGTTACGATATCGGACAGGTTCCTGGACACCCACAATACTTTGAATCAGATCATTTATGGGTCGATAAACTAAAAAAAATGTTTCCAAATATCAAAGAAGGAGAACTTCTTACTGGTGATACGTTTATGACCGGAATTCATGAAACAAACCTCCTTTTTGATATGGAAGGTGCAGCACTCTATCAAGTTGCTCACCACTATCAAATTCCCATGGTATCGATTAAAGTTATTTCTGATGTCATTGGTATGAAAGAACATATTGCATCCTATAAAGCGTTTGAAGCACATCAGGGTGCAAACCTACTCAATGAGGTTTATCAAAAAGTTTTTGGAGGAGAAAAATGAGAGGTATACTTGTATTAAGTCATCATATTGAAGATGGAGAAGCATTATCAACAAGAGCACTGCTTAGAAGAGCTGGTTTAGATGTGATCACCATCACCTTTGAAAAAACGCTTGATATTGAGACTGCTTTTGGATTAAAGGTAAAAGCTGATTATTTTGGTTCTGATATTCAGATCAACGATTATGATTTTATTGTCGTTCCGGGTGGTCGCTATGTTGCCCAAGTTGTTGATCATGATACCCATATAAAAGCATTAGTGAAATCATTTCATGAACAAAAGAAGTGCGTAGCAGCCATTTGTGCAGGTCCAAGATTTTTAGGTCAAGCAGGTATCCTAGATGGTGTCCACTTTACGGCGTTTACAGGTTCTGAAAAAGATATGCCAAAGGGCATTTATCATCCAGACAAAAAATCAGTTCGTGATCACCACATCATTACTGCAAGAGGTGCCGGTGCAGTATATGAATTTGTTTATGAAATTGTCTCATATTTAATCAGTGAAGAAAATGCTAAAGCATTACTCAATCAAATACTCTATTAATACTAAGGAATAATTTATGAAACATCGCTTTAAAGCATTATTTTGGCCAACCCTGATTGAGCTACTCTTTTTTATGTTGATGGGAACGATTGATACATTCATGCTTTCTCATTATAGTGATTTTGCAGTTGGTTCAGTTGGAAATTCGAATACAATCATTCAAATGTTTGCGGTCCTGTTACTCGTTGTAGCTAATGGGGTCGCTGTTTTAGTGTCGCAATATTTAGGTGCAAAAAAAGAGCATGTTGCTTACCGTGTGATGGGAAATGGTATTCTCATAAATTTCGCAGTTGGTGCACTATTAACCACTTTACTTGTCTCGCTTGCCCCAAACCTTCTACGCCTTGTTCAAACTGAAGAAGTTTTATTTGAAGGTTCACTCTCATACTTAAGAGTTGTAGGGTTATCCTTATTCTTTGTTGCGATGTCCAACATTATTACAGCATCACTACGTAGTTATGGTCATGCAAAATATATAACTTATGTCGTTATAGTCGCAAATATCGCAAACATCATCGGTAATGCTATTTTGATCAATGGTTATTTTGGTTTTCCTCGATTAGGAATTCTTGGTGCAGCATTATCAACACTCATTGTACGTAGCTTGATGGTCGTTGCATATATGATTATTGCATACAAAGTCATTGGACTTAGACCAAAGCATTTAAAATTTGATTTGGATACAACCAAGCAAGTATTAAAAATCGGTCTTCCAAGTGCACTTGAATCATGGACCTATACCCTCATGCAAGCAATCATCTTATCGATGATCAATACCCTTGGTGCAGAGTTTACGACAGCACGAACATACATCAATACGATACTCACATACATCTATATTTTTAGTTTAGCTTTTGCTGCAGCTAATGCTGTGATGACAGGTTACTACATTGGTGAAAGAGATTTCAATAAAGCACACAAAGAAACGCTAAAAACAGCCTTTAGAAGCTTTATTGTGGTCTTCATGATGACACTCTTGGTTAATCTCTTATCAGGCGTTATACTGGGATTTTTCACGAATAACGAAGTGATTATAAGTACGGCTAGACGTATCCTTTGGATTGCACTTATACTTGAGTTTAGTCGCAGTTTAAATCTGATATTCATTCAAGCATTAAGATCTGCTGGAGATACCACTTTTCCGCTTGTCATGGCTATTATAAGTATGTTTGGTATTGCAGTAACATTCGCTTATTTATTGGGTATTCATTTATCATTAGGACTATTGGGAATCTATATAGCGTATGCGATGGATGAAACAATTCGAGGTGTTATGATGTATACAAGATGGCAATCCAGACGTTGGGAAAACAAGAGCAGATATATCGAATCGACCATTTAAAAGAGATATTTTTTTTAACTTTAAAAGATTGTGAAAATTGATGAAAAAAGCCAAGATTTTATCTTGACATTTCGTTTTAAATTGGTATAATTATATATGCGCTTGGACGTTGGCCCGTTGGAGAAACGGTTAACTCACATGCCTTTCACGCATGCATTCACGGGTTCGAATCCCGTACGGGTCACCAATGTTTCAAACATAGCACCGCGTGCTTTGATATAGAGTTTAACTTAAACTCAACTATGTACCCATAGCTCAACTGGATAGAGCGTTTGACTACGGATCAAAAGGTTGGGGGTTCAAGTCCTCTTGGGTACGCCATTACGGGAAGTAGCTTAGCTTGGTAGAGCGCCTGGTTTGGGACCAGGAGGTCGCAGGTTCAAATCCTGTCTTCCCGACCATTATCTTGCGGGTGTAGTTTAATGGTAGAACCTCAGCCTTCCAAGCTGATGACGTGAGTTCGATTCTCATCACCCGCTCCATAAAAATTTTAAGCCCCTAGGTCAGGGGCTTTTTTTTGTCATGAGCGGATCATATTTAACTATATGATTTGTAAAACCAAATAAGTAACAAGAAATGCAAACAAGATTGCACCAGCAATTGCAAGTATGGGTATAAAAATCTTGAGAAGTGATTGCCTAAATGGATGATGCCATTTGGTTTTCTTTAACTTACTAGACTTTAAGCGTGTATCAAAAATATCATCTTCACTCTCCATTTTAACCTCTTGATTAAAAAGTGTGCCATTGACAAAAGGATTATCCTGATTTTCATTCATAATAGCTCTTGCTTGACCTACTTTATCAGCAACCCCTTTTAAAGCACTTGTAGGAGCTCTCACTATGACAATTTTGCCGTTTGACACTAAACCTCTTGATAAATGACTTGGCTCTCTTCTAAAACTCACTGATTTATTCATTGTTCTCCCCCTTGAATTGAATAATGAATACTATAATTTTAGCATAAAACAAATAGTTGGTTAAATATCATCAAAAATTATACATAAACTCACTGATTTTATGTACGAATAGGGCGTATACGCCCTGTTTTTATTGAATTATGGATGTTATAACTATATGTGAGATAGTGTCATTTTAGATTTTTTAGAAGGAGGATTGCTATGCAAGAATATTTAGGCGTTTTATCCATGTTAATCTTTTCAACCATAACAATCTACCTTGTTACGAGATTCAAAATGATACCTGCAAACAAGATTGGAATGATTAAACGCTATGGAGTGTATTATAAACCGATTGCTCCAGGTGTCCACTTCCTTATTCCTTTCGTTGATCAGTTGATTGTCTATGATATCAACAGAGAATTGCATCTCAATCGTGAAATCATCGAAATACAAGGGGAACCGAAAGTCTCACTTAGCATGCATGTGAACTATCGGATTGTGGATGAACGAGATTATCACGATCACAATGTGGACCAATTCATGAGAGCAGTACTCGTTGAGGTTGTCCAACAATATGCCAAACTTTATGGCACGTTGGGCATCTCTCAACAAAAACTCGCGTTGCAAGCCAGACTCAAAGGTGTAATGATGGAAAAGATTGTAGAGTGGGGAATCGAACTTTCATCATTTGAGGTTATATCAGTAGTTGAGATACCTTCTCATCCAAAATATACAGCTTAAGAACTTCATCTAGATTTCAACTCAGACGCAAAGCGGTTTTAAATGTAAAGGCACCCTTGCTGGTGCTTTTTCAATATTTCAAGAATGTTTCAGTTAAGAATAACTTAAGAATTACGATGGATTAGAATGATTAAGCAGATGATATAATAATTTTGTAATGTAGACGAGGTGCATGATGACGTTTTTAATCGAAGCATTAACCATATTCAACGATCTCATTAATAACGCGATTTTGTTGTTTGGATTAGCCATTATCTATACAGCAACAAATTATAGACAAAGCAAACAGCAACATTGGCGGGCTGTTCTTTTAGGTTTTGTCATTGGACTTATTAGTATATTAATCATGCGTAATTCATGGTTATACTTCCAGGGACTATTCTTTGATACGCGTAGCGTATTACTCGTAGTTACAGGTTTATTCTTTGGTCCAATCACAACAGGCGTTGCTGCAGTTATTGCACTTGCGTACCGCATATCACAAGGTGGCTCGGGCATATACGCAGGTGTATTGACCATTTTAACGACGTCTTCATTAGGTCTTTTATGGCCAAGAATTAAACGAGGGCTTCCTCCAATGAAACCGTGGTTAAATTATCTTTTATTAGGTTTTGTTGCTCATATTATTACATTGCTGTGTTTCCTTGCCATTCAACCCTGGACAACTGCTTGGGATATCATTCAAAAGATGGTCTTACCGTATTTGACACTTTATCCAATCACGACGATGGTCTTGGCACAAATCGTATCATATCAAAGAGAAAGACTTCTTGCCCAAGAAAAAGTCAAACGTCAACAACTCTTACTTCAAGCAAGTATTGACTCAACCAAAGCAATGGAAGTTTTTGCACTTGATGCACAGTACAACTATTTATCATTTAATGAGTTTCATCAACACTCGATGGAAAATTATTATGGAGTAAAAATAGAAAAAGGTCATAATTTTATCGAATACATTAACATTGTGAGTATGAAAAATCGTATTAAAGAATGTGTAGATCGTTCATTAAAAGGTGAATTTAATACATTTGAAGTCTTGATTGAAACAGATGTTGATAAATATTTAGAAGAACAGTATTCCCCAATTGTTGATGATCACGGAGATATCATTGGCGTTACTGTGTTCTCACAAGATATTAGTGAACGTAAGAAGTATGAACAATCTATTTTATATTTAAGTTACCGAGATCCATTAACAAATTTACATAACCGACGTTACTTTACAGACGAATTAGTACGTTTGACACAAGACAAATATTACCCATTGACAATCATTACCGCAGACATTAACGGCTTAAAAATTATGAATGACGCCTTTGGTCATGATGCTGGGGATTTACTCCTATGCACGATTGCTGATGAGCTTATTCACGTATTCAAAGATGAATCACGCATCGCAAGAATTGGTGGTGATGAGTTTGTCATCCTTCTTCCAAGAACATCATTTGAAAGAGCTAAAGATCTCATTGATGATGCTAAAGAAAAAATTGAACAAAAAACGGTTCAAGGCATGGCAGTTTCAGTATCCTTTGGTATTTCAACGAATAACGGTGAAGATTCCATTCAAACATCGTTGAAGCAGTCAGAAGATGATATGTATGCACATAAACTCTTTGAAGTAGCTTCACATCGCAATGAAACCATAAAAACTATTTTAAAAACGTTACATGAAAAAAATCCGCGAGAAGAAAAACATTCAGAACGTGTTTCAACCATTTGTGCGCATATCGGTATGGCTTTAGGTATGCAAAATGAGGAAATTCAACTCTTAAAAGCTATCAGTAATCTTCATGACATTGGTAAAATTGCGATTGATGATGCCATATTAAATAAACCTGGAAAACTTGATGAACGCGAATGGGAACAAATTAAAAAACATCCTGAAATAGGTTATCGCATTTTATCAACGACACCAGAGTATGCAGAAATAGCTCAAGATATTTTATCGCATCATGAACGCTTTGATGGTAAAGGTTATCCTAGAGGATTAAAAGCAAAAACAATCCCAATTCGAGCGCGCATCATCTCGATAGCAGATTCATATGATGCGATGGTTTCAGAGCGTCCTTATCGTAAGCCTTTATCACATCAAGAAGCGATTGAAGAAATTAGAAAAAACTTAGGATCTCAGTTTGATCCTGAAATAGGACAAATCTTCATCGATTTATACGAAACTCGCAAAGAGGTCATTCAATGACTTCTTTTTTTCAAATTCATTTCAATTGAAATCGCTTACTCTCCTAGTTCATGATAGCAATCATTGTATTTTTCATGTATAATAGGATTGAGATTAACAGGAGGTAAACATGAAAAGAAAAACTAAAATTGTATGTACAGTAGGACCAGCAATCGATAATCCTGAAATGATTAGCAAAATGATTGATGCTGGTATGAATGTCGCACGTTTAAATTATTCGCATGCTGATCAAGAAGAACATGGAAGACGTGTTCATATGATTCGTGAGATTGCAAAGCAGAAACAACGTTTTATTGGTATTTTAGCTGATACAAAAGGACCAGAAATCCGTACGGGTAAATTCGAAAACGATATCGCCACATTCAAAAAAGGAGATCGTGTAGAAATTCATAAAGAGCCAATCCTTGGTAATCGTGAAAGATTTCACATTGATTGCCCTGAACTTTTTGAAGATATCAAAAAAGATGATTATCTTTTAATCGATGATGGCAAAATGAAATTGACCATACTTGATAATACAAAAGACATTCTTTATTGTGAAGTCAACAACTCAGGATCAATTAAAACTAAAAAAGGTGTTAACGTACCTAACGTAAAATTATCAATGCCATTCGTTTCAAAGAAAGACCACGATGATATCGTTTTTTCTGCAAAGATGGATGTTGATATGATTGCTTTATCATTTGTCAGAAGAAAAGAAGATGTTTTAGCTATTCGTGAAATCTTAAAATCATGTGGCAAAACAAATATTGAACTTATCGCTAAAATTGAAAACCAAGAAGGCGTCGACAATCTTGAATCCATTTTGGAAGTCTCAGATGGTGTCATGGTTGCTCGTGGTGATTTAGGTGTTGAAGTTTCTACATCACTCGTTCCTCTTTATCAAAAGCGTATTATAAAGATGGCTAATGAAAAAGGTAAGCCCGTTATTACAGCAACACATATGTTAGAATCAATGATGTACTCACCACGTCCAACGCGTGCTGAAGCATCTGACGTTGCAAATGCGATTTTAGATGGTTCAGATGCGATTATGTTATCGGGTGAATCTGCAGCTGGTGAATATCCAGTTGAAGCAGTGCTTGTGATGGATACAATTGCGAAAGCGATTGAGGATCACATTAATTATAAAGAAAAATTAGGTAATGCCATTGCCTCATCACAACAAACCGTTAACGATGCAATCGGTATTGCAGTTAGCCAAACAGCGTTAGCGCTACCTAAAGCAGAAGTCATTATCGCGTTTACTGAAACAGGTGGTACAGCAAAACGTATTTGTAAATTTAGACCATCGGTTCCCATCATTGCAGTTACAGATAACATAAAGACATGCCAGCGTTTAACCTATTACTGGGGTGTATTCTCCGCGATGAAGAATAATGTTACCGATATGGCACTTTATGATAGTGTTGCAATAGAAGTAGCAAAAGATTTCGGATTTAAATCCGGAACCACGATTATCATCACTTCCGGTTGGGCACAAAAGCATGGTTCAACTAATACATTACGCATCATTGATATTCCCTAATCGATGAAATCCTGCATTTGCAGGATTTTTTTTTATTCTTTCGCAATCATTGATTAATAAGAATTGGTCATGCTATAATGTTGAGGTTGAGAGGTTATTATGCATCAATATTTTGGCGATAAAGCATTCTATAAAACTTTATTTCAAGTTGCAGCACCTTTGGTGCTACAACAACTTATCACAACATCTGTACAATTAGTTGATAACGTTATGGTTGGTAAATTAAGCGACCAAGCCATTGGTGCTGTCGCGATTGTCAATCAACTTTATTTTGTTGTGATTTTAATTACATTTGGAGCACTAGGTGGTGCTGGTGTTTTTAGTGCGCAATATTTTGGTTCTAAGGATTATGATAAGCTTAAACAAACTTTTCGTTTTAAATTGATTGTCGGCTTTATGATTGCCTTACTAGCATTTGTCATATTCTCACTTTTTGGTAAATCACTGATTATGATCTTTACGAATAATCCTACAACGATTGATTTAGCGTTGACCTATCTATCTTATGCGAGATGGAGTTCATTTGCATGGATTCTATCGGTAGCTGTATCTAATACATTTAGAGAAACTGGTGTCACAAAACCTCTACTTATTATATCGATTGTTGCTATTTTAACAAACACAATATTAAACTATTTTCTTATCTTTGGACATTTATTCTTTCCAGCACTTGGTGTTGAAGGTGCAGCAATAGCAACAGCAATTTCCCGTGTTGTGGAAGTTCTACTTATCTTAATTTTACTCAAACGGAATGGTAAAATTTTCAATACAAAACTACGCGAGATACTTCATATTGATAAAAAACTGTTGAGTGGAATGATTGTCATGGCATTACCCTTATTGCTAAATGAACTCTTTTGGTCCACAGGACAAACCGCTTTTCTTCATGCCTATGCAAGAAGAGGAGATTATGCACTTGCAGCAATGAATATCACAGGTGCAATCTCACAGTTAGTGTTTGTTACCTTTGGGGCGATAGCAACTGCAGTAGCAGTACTTGTTGGAAATACACTTGGACGAAATGAACTTGATGAAGCAAGAGATAATTCAAAAAAATTGATTGCAACAGCCGTCATGGTTGCTGGAGCGGCGGGAATTATTCTATTTATTCTTTCATTCTTTATTTTAAATATCTATAGTGTATCTGAACTTACAAAAGAAGTTGCTCAATTTAACATTCGAATCAATGCTTTATTTATTCCAGTATTTTCATTTAATGTCACACTTTACTTTACATTAAGGGCAGGTGGAGATACAAGATCAACCTTCTTAATGGATGCCGGATATATGTGGATAATCCCAGTGCCCATTGCCTTAGTTTTATCCTATTTTACAAGTTTACCAGTAACAATGATGTTTCTCATTGTTCAAGCACTTGATATACCAAAAATGATTTTCGGTCTATCACGATACCGAAAAGAGCATTGGGTCAAAAATCTAGCTGTAGATCAACCATAAAAGCCATCTTTTGGCTTTTTCTTTTTATAATCTGTACATAATTCCTTAAGTATACTTAAGTTAACCTTATTTTCATGTATAATATAGAAAAAGAGGTGAAATCAATGACTAGCCAACAACCAAAAAACAATAAATCCGATGCATCACTTGAAAAACATTTAAACTCAACGTTTGCAGCCATTAAAATTATCTTTATCTATCTCATCATGGGTTTTACTTGGATTATCGCCTCTGACATGATTGTAGAAATCATTTTTCCAGATCCAGAAACCAATGACATAGTTCAAACGATTAAGGGTATTTTTTATGTTGCGTTTACCGCAATTATCTTCTTTTATATTATTCATCGTCAAATGGATATGTATGTTTTAACAATCAAAGACTTAAAAAAAGCATACATTGAACTTGATGAAGGACATAAAAAATCATTGCAACTTGAGGATCAACTCTATGATTTAGCATATTATGATCCGTTAACAGGATTACCTAACCGCATCATGTTAGAACAAACAATCAACCGCTATATTGCTGAAAAAGGCGATCACGGCATGATTGGAATTGTCTATTTCGATATTGATGAGTTCAGAAACATCAATGAAGTTAAAGGACATTCCGTTGGCGATGAGCTTATTAAATCAATTGCTTCTGAATTATCTAGTCATATTCAAAAACCCCATATGTTAGCACGTATGGGTGGTGATGAATTTGTTTTAGCATTCTTTGATATGATGGAGCTAGAAGAATTCTTACCAACGATAGAAACATATTTCCAATACATCAGAAAATCATACATGCTTGCAGAAGATACATTCTTTGTGACATACAGTGCAGGTGTTGCACTTTACCCTGATCACGGGAAAGATTATATTACACTCATGCGTCATGCAGATGCTGCAATGTCGATTGCTAAATCCAAAGGAAAAGATCAAACTGTCATTTTTGATGATGAAATGGTCATGGTTATTAAGCAACAGACAGAGCTTTTAAATCAGCTGCGTCTAGCAATTCAAAATAAGGAATTTCAACTCTATTACCAACCGATCATCGAACTTGATTCAGGGAAACCCGTTGGAACAGAAGCGCTCATTCGTTGGGTACATCCAACAAAAGGATTTATTCCACCATTAGAATTTATTTCTCTCTCTGAGAAAAATGGGTATATTAAAGATATTACGGAATGGGTATTCAAACAAGCAGCAGAACAGTTTCCTGAATGGGGTAAGAAGCGCTCATTTAAAGTATCAATCAACTTGTCAGCATCTATGTTGATGAATGACAAATTTATTGCAGATTTAATCAGATGGATTGAAGATCATCACATCGATTGTAAGAAGTTCAACATTGAAATCACTGAAACAGCCATTATTGGTGATATTCAAAAAAGCATTCATGTTCTTAATGCACTAAAGCGCTTAGGTTTTACAATTGCTTTAGATGACTTTGGAACTGGATACTCATCATTAACTTATTTACAACGTTTGCCGATTGACACCATCAAAATTGATCGAAGCTTTATTAATTCGATTAAAGAAGATACTGAAGAGTTCTATGTATTGAAATACATGATTGACTTAGCCCATCATTTGAAATTAACAGTTGTTGCTGAAGGTATTGAAACCAAGGAACAAGCTGACATGGTTAAGAAATATGATGTGGATTATGCACAAGGATATTATTACTGTAAACCGATGCCTCAACAACGTGTGATTGAATACTTCAAGGTTACCCAACAAGAAGGAGTGTGAACCTTTCATGTTGATTGATCAATTGAGTTTTTATGATGTTTCCATCATGAGTTTCGTTCTCTTGGTCATTTTATATGTTACATCACGTTTGAAACGAGACCATTTTAGTTTTACAGCACATTTAGTGAAGTATATTTTATTTTTAACTGCTTTAGGTGTAATCATCGAACCTTTGACATGGCTCATTGATCAAAAAGAAGGATTATTTTTCTATGTCATGGGATATCTTTTAAATTCACTCTTGTTGATTATTGGTACTATTGTCGTTGGTATATGGGCATCGTACTGGGACTATAAAATGATTGGCTCTAAAAAAAGAGTTATCAAAGAATTTTACTACTTATACCCAGCAGTGATTCAAGTCATCCTTATGATTTACAATGTGTTTATCCCTTTATTTTTTGAGATTAATGAAGCGACAAACCTTTATATTCGAAGACCACTCTATGTCATTCCATATTTAATTAATTATGGTTTATTAGCATACATGATTATTTTCATGATTAGAAGATATAAACATATTTCTAAAAGAATACTTTTAGGATTTGCTTCCTTTATGACACTACCTATTTTAAACTCGATCATTCAACTACTTGTTCCAGGTTTACTCATTACATGGCCATCATTAACACTTTCTATTATTGTTGTTTATCTCTTTTTAGAGACAACAACGGGCAACATTGATGATTTAACCAAACTTTATACAAGAAGACTGCTTGAACTGCATTTAACTTCATTGATCGAAGATAAAAAACCATTTTGTGCCATGATGATTGATCTTGACCGGTTTAAGGATGTCAATGACTATTATGGGCATGTTGTTGGAGATAAAGTATTAACGAGGTTTGCAGAAGTTCTTAATGAATGCAAACCAAACCATGATACATTTATTGCGAGACTTGGTGGTGATGAATTTTTCATGATTCATCAAACAAATCAAATTGATGTTAATCAATTAATTCATAAAATCAACATCACGATGAAAAATGATATATTTTTATCACAGTTTACATTTCTAGATTACAGTTTAGGAACGATTGACTATAATGAAACCATGACAATGGATGATGTCTTGAACTTATCAGATCGTAAGATGTATGAACAAAAGAAAATTCATAAACAAAAATAACATAAAAAAGGAGCTTAACCATGCCAAATCCAGTGTTAATTAACAAGCTCGCAAAGCTTGCCGTTAGAGTCGGTGCAAACGTCCAAAAAGATCAAGTTGTTGTGATTAGAGGGACAACTGAAACCAAAGAATTGATTCGTGAAATTGCGGAAGAAGCATATCTTGCTGGTGCAAAATCTGTTCATGTTCAATGGAGTGATGATTACGTTTCAAAGAGTGGTTTAAAACATCAATCATTAGAAGAATTAGAAAATATTCCTTCCTGGCTGATTGATCAAAACAAAGATTATGTTGAAAAGGGAGCTTGTTTCATTTCTGTAACATCACCAATTCCTGGTCTTAATAAAGATGTAGATCCAATGAAAGCACAAAAACAAGGTATTGCTGCACAAAAAGCACTTGGCTTTTTTAGAGAACATTTGATGGGAAATAAAGTTCAATGGACCATTGTTGCTGCTCCAAATACAATTTGGGCAAAACAAGTATTCCCCAAATTAGGTGATGAAGAAGCAGTTGAAGCTTTATGGAATGCCATCTTTGAAGCATCACGTGTGACATTAAGTAATGATCCCATCCAAGAATGGGCAAAACACAATGAAATTTTACTTGAACATAATGAAGTACTCAATAAGTATAATTTCAAACACCTTCACTTTAAAAACAAACTTGGTACTGACTTAATTGTTGAACTCGTGAAAGATCACGTATGGGCAGGTGGTGGAGAAATCGCACTAAACAAAGCCTACTTTAACCCAAATATTCCAACGGAAGAAACATTTACCATGCCCTATAAGTGGGGAACACGCGGCAAAGTAGTAGCAACAAAACCACTCAATTATCAGGGTAAACTTATTGAAGATTTTTATCTCATCTTTAAAGATGGTAAAGTCGTTGAATTTGATGCCAAAAAAGAGAAAAATGCATTACAGAATTTGCTAGATACCGATGAAAATAGCCGTTATATTGGTGAAATCGCGCTGATTTCTCATGATTCACCGATTTCTAATACAGGTATTCTCTTTTTAAACACGCTTTTTGATGAAAATGCATCTTGTCATATGGCATTAGGACGTGCTTATCCAATGAACGTTAAAAATGGTGTAAACACACCGATTGCAGAACTTGAAAAGATTGGCTACAATAATTCTATGGTCCACTCAGACTTTATGTTTGGTAGTGAAGATATGGAAATTGTAGGACTCACACAAGATGGTAAAGAAGTTCAAGTCTTTAAAAAAGGAAATTTTATCATATAATATAAAAATGCCATTTTTTGGCATTTTTCTTTAGGGGAGAAAAGATGAATACACTACGTTTAGACCATTTTTTAGATTTTAGATTTCTATCAGGATTACAAACCAATGATGCAAAAAATCAGTTATGTTTTTTAGTTGCCAAAGCTAATGAAAAGAAAAATGATTATGCTTATGATCTTTGGCAAAGTGATGGAATGAAACATCGAAAATTGATATCCTTAAAAAATAAAGGGTCGTATCTTTTTGAAAGTGATGATACACTTTTAATCAATTTTCAAAAAACAAAAACAGAAGAGAAAAAAGTTAAAGAAGAAAAAATGAGTATTTATTATCGCTATGACTTAAATACACAAAAACTAGAACATGCTTATACGTTTAATTTTCCAGCAACAATTATCAAAGTCCTTAACCAAAAATTATTGTTAAAAGCAACATTAACATCAGATGAGCACCATCTTTATCTAGATACACCAGAACAACGTAAAAAATGGTTAGCAGAATCTAAAAAACAAAAAGCATATGAAGATATTAATGAAATACCTTTCTACTTTAATGGCCAAGGACATGTAGCAAATCAGCGTCAACAATTATTTTTATACGATATTGAAACCAAGACAGTTAAATCTTTAGTTGATTCTGGTTTTAATGTAGGTATCGTCAAAGTAACTGATGATTTAAAGAAAATCATTTATACAGGATCAGAAATGAAGGGAATTAAACGTTTAACAACGCATGTATTTTCTTATAATTTAGAAACGAAAGAAACAGAAATTTTATACCATGAAGATGATTGTAGCATTCAAAATCTTTATCTTATTGCCGATCGGATCATAGTTGCTGGAACAGATATGAAAGATTTTGGTATCAATCAAAATCCTGATTTCTTTGTTTTGCAACATAAAAAATTAGAACTTTTAACGATATATCGTGGTACGATTGGGAATACTGTTGGAAGTGATGTAAGACTTGGTGATTCAGCTAAAGATGTAATTATAGGGAATAAACTTTATTTTGTTTCAACTGTAGATGATCACTGTCAAATACACTCACTCAATCTTGATGGTTCCATCAAAATGGAGTTTCAATTTAATGGTGCTATTGATGGGCTTATTTATGCAAATAATCAGTTTTACGCAATCGGTCAGTATCGTCAAAAGCTTCAAGAGTTTTATCAACTCAATCTTCAAGAAAACCGGCTACTTCAAATGTCACGTTTTAATCAAAACGTTCTCAAAAATGTTGATGTTTCTACCCCAAAAGAAATTCTTTATAAAGACATTTCACATGTGGTTAAAGGGTTTATCTTGTATCCCAAAGACTTTGATGAAAAGAAAAAATATCCTTTAATACTAGATATCCACGGGGGACCTAAAACTGTATATGGTAAGGTATATTATCACGAAATGCAATACTGGGCAAATCAAGGGTATTTTGTGTGCTATGCAAACCCTAGAGGTAGTGATGGTAAAGGAGATGCATTCGCTGATATCAGAGGTAAATATGGTACCATTGACTATGATGATTTAATGAAATTTACAGATCTTGTGATTGAAAAAACACCTCAAATCGATACCGAACAATGCTTTGTTACGGGAGGGTCATACGGTGGTTTTATGACCAATTGGATCGTTGGCCATACAAATCGTTTTAGAGCAGCTGTAACACAAAGAAGTATTTCGAATTGGTTATCTTTTCATGGTACATCAGATATTGGCTTTTACTTTTCAAAGGATCAAACTGATGGACATCCATTAACAGATTTAGATAAGCTCTATGAACAATCACCGATAAAGTATACAAAAAATGTGAAAACACCTTTGCTATTTATTCATTCTGATCAAGATTATCGTTGTCCGATTGAACAAGCCATGCAGTTTTATACATTGCTTAAAGAACAAGGCACGGAGACCAAGTTGGTTTGGTTTAAAGGTGAAACACACGAGTTATCACGTAGTGGTAAACCACAAGCTCGCATTAAACGGTTAACAGAAATAACATCATGGTTTGAATTACACAAAAAAAATTAACGCCTAAAAATTTTCAGAATAGTATATAACATCTATATGATTTTATGGTAAAATATTTTTAAATTTTATAAGGGGGTATCAAATATGTGGTGGAGTTCGATGAGTACCTTAGAGCAGGTGCTATTTGTTCTTGCATCAAGTTCAACAGCAATCATGATTATATTCTTAATCTTGTTGCTTTTTGGCTTTGAGACAGATGAATTTGATGGTGCTGACATTCCAGACATGGATGTCGATGGTATCAATGATGATCCGATATCAGGTATTGCTGGACTCAAAGTGTTAACGCTACGTGGCGTTTTGGTTTTTGTTGCGATGGGGTCGTGGACTGCCTTCTTACTTGTAGATAGTTTAGACATTTGGTTGGTATTATTGATTGGTGTTATTGTGGGTGTGATTGCAGCATATCTGCAAGCAATTGCTTTTAGAGCAACACTTAAGTTAGAATCTGTTGGCAATGTCGACTATGCAAACGCTGTTGGCAAAACAGGCACAGTTTATATGAGAATTCCTAAAAAGAGAAGCGGAAAAGGTAAAGTTTCACTCATTATCCAAGACCGTTTAGTTGAAGTTGATGCTGTAACTGAAGAAGATAGTGATCTTTTATCAAAGGCATCTGTTGAAGTTGTTGGACTACTTGATTCAGCAACACTCATTGTGAAATCAAAATAAGGAGAGCATAAATTATGAGTTTATTATGGATTGCAGCTAATCCAGCTGGTGTTGCGGGCATTGTTACCGCAATTATTGTTGTTATCTTTTCATTCTTAGTTTTTGTTGTTTCACGTATTAAGAAATGTCCATCAGATAAAATCTTAGTTATTTATGGTAAGGTTGGTAATAATAATGATGGAACAAGTAAATCAGCAACCTGTATACATGGTGGAGCAAAGTTTATTTACCCATTCTTTCAAGCTTATCAATTTCTTGATTTAACACCCATGTCCATTCAAGTGGATTTAACCAATGCACTTTCAAGACAAAATATCCGTATTGACGTTCCTTCACGCTTTACTGTAGGTATTTCAACAGAAAATGGTGTCATGCAAAATGCTGCTGAACGTCTTTTAGGATTAAAAATGATTGAAATCCAAGAACTTGCAAAAGATATTATCTTTGGTCAATTACGTTTAGTGATTGCAACCATGGATATTGAAGAGATCAATACCGATAGAGATAAGTTCTTAGAAGCTGTATCTGGTAACGTTGAAACAGAATTAAAGAAGATTGGTTTACGTCTGATTAACGTTAACGTCACAGACATCAACGATGAATCAGGCTATATTGAAGCACTTGGTAAAGAAGCAGCAGCTAAAGCGATTAACGATGCTAAAAAATCAGTTGCTGAAAAAAATAGAGACGGTTCGATTGGTGAAGCAAATGCGTTAAGAGACCAACGTATCCAAGTATCAACTGCGAATGCTAAAGCTATCGAAGGTGAAAACACCCAATTAGGTTATATTTCACAAAGTAACGCACTACGTCGTGAAATTGAAGCTGAAGCGTTAAGAAAAGCAATGACAGCTGAAAAAATTGCAACTGCAAAAGCGTTAGAAGATGCATACGTTGCTGAACAAAATGCTGAACTCGCGCGTGCTGCTCGTGAAAAAGCAACACTTGAAGCGGACGTTATTATCAAATCAGAAATTGAGAAACAAAGACGTGTTATTGAAGCAGAAGCACTTGCTGAAGAAATTCGTAGAAAAGCTCAAGGTGAAGCTGATGCGATCTTTGCTAAGCTAGAAGCTGAAGCACGTGGTAATTTTGAGATCTTATCAAAACAAGCAGAAGGTTTCAAAGAAATTGTTAGTTCAGCTGGAGATAATCCAGATTCTGCAGTGAAGTTACTGATTGCAGATAAGTTAGAAAAACTCGTTCAAATTCAAGTTGAAGCCATTAAGAATCTTAAGTTCGATAAGATTACAGTTTGGGATTCAGGTTCTAAAGATGGTGCATCATCAACTTCTCAATTTGCATCTTCACTCTTTAAATCTATTCCACCGATGAAAGAACTCTTTGAAATGGCTGGTATGGAATTACCTAAGTATTTAGGAACCGAAAAAGTTGAAGAAAAGATAGAAGAGAAATAATGATTATAAATACCTCGTTTGAGGTATTTTTTTTGTAAATTGCTTTATAAACTACCAATAAAACAGGTATACTATGCGTATAATAGGTAGAAGAGGTGATGATGTGAAAAAGCTAGGCATTTTTTTAATCATAGCAGCATTAAGTTTTAGCTTTTTTGTTTTTACCTCATTTTCATTAGGTGATTCATTTCATGAAATGATGATTTTAGTTGATTCTGAAGAAGAAGCATTAAGATTGGAAGAACTTCATGAGATAGAGTTAACCAGTTATTCAACGAACGGGTTTGCAACATATAGCGTTTCATATCAACAATCCGATACGCTTTTGTCTTACGGTTTTGAATATAATAGCGAACTTAAACCGATGGCAAAATGGATACCTACAACCTCTGATCCCTATATCAATGACCAATATGCGCTTGATTTAATGGATGTTACAGAAGCATGGACATCGATCGATACTGCAGCAGATGTTATTGTTGCTATTGTCGATACGGGTATTGATACAGATCATGAAGAATTTACAGGTCGTATTTTACAAACCTCATATAATGCTAGAACCAAAGTGGTGAGCGAAACCTCGCTTTCTCACGTTGAAGATGATAATGGTCACGGAACGATGGTTGCTGGTATCATCGCTGCGAATAAAAATAACAGTAAAGGTGTTGCCGGTATTGTTCAAGGAAGTAAACTTCTTGTCATTAAAGCAAACAACGCTGATAATCCAACTACAACTGAAGATGAATCAGATTCATTTTTAGAATCTTCGATTGCAGAAGCAATCCATTACGCGAGACTCAATGGTGCAGATATCATCAATTTATCACTTGGAACTTCATCAACCAATACAGTTACAAAAAACGCTATTGACCAAGCTCTTGCAGATGGAATCATCATCGTTGGTGCAAGCGGTAATGATGGTGATACGACGAAATACTATCCTGCATCCTATCCAGGTGTAATCTCTGTGGGCTCCGTTGATTCAGTAGCTAATATTTCATCATTTTCGAATTATAATGATGCCGTTGATGTTTCTGCTCCAGGATCACAAATTGTTTCTACAACACTGAATAATGGCTATGCAAGTGGATCAGGCACATCGTTTGCTGCACCACAAGTTGCTGGTGTTCTTGCACTGATGAAAGGTTATTTTCCAACATTAAATAGTTCAGCAATCATCACACAACTGCAGACTGCTTCCGTAGACCGTGGCGCAGTAGGTTATGATCAGTATTATGGTTATGGCATCGTCAATGCCGCACAAGCGCTTCAAATACAGTATGTGACAATTACCTTTGATACAGCGGGTGGAACGGCTATAAGCCCACTTCAGGTCGTTTCTGGATATGCATTTAATGTGGAAGATCCTATCAAAGAGGGTCATACATTTCAGGGGTGGTATCTGGATTCTAGTTTCCAAAATGTATTTACAGTGGGTACAGATACAACAACAAACAATTTGACACTCTATGCTAAATTTAATCCAAATCTCTATGAAGTGTCGTTAGTGGTCAACCAATCACTTTATCAAACATTACAAATCTACTATGGTAACGTACCATCTATCAATGATCCAGTACCTAATGAAGGCTATGTTTTCGTAGGGTGGTATTATGATATTCAGTATCTTAATCCTTATTTAGATGAACCTATTACAGGTGATATAACACTTTATGCAAAATTTGATCCAGCTTTGTATACAATCCAATATTATGTTAACGGATTGCTTTATGAGACAGATGAATTACCTTATTTAACTGTTCCTGAAACACCCACACCTTATTCTATATTTCCATTCGCGGGGTGGTATTATGATACTACATTCATCGAATCATATACACCTGAACCCATTACATCATCTTTTAATCTATATGCACGATTTAATGATGGTACCTATACAGTTACTTTTTATGATTTTGATTTATCAACCATTTTATCTACCGAACAAATCTATTACGGTTTTCCAGCAACTGCTCCTAATGATCCAGTCAAACCCAATTCACCATCATTTAGTTATGTATTTACAGGATGGAGTGAGTCATTTGATGAAGTGACAGAAGACTTAATAATTTATCCCTTGTATGAAAAAACATATATCAAAGAATCGATTTCACTATTACCAGGCATTGATACGGTCAATGATTTTAATGATTGGAATGATGCAGGTATTTTTGTATTGGATGACTTATTAAGTGTTCAAGTTGAAATCAATGAATTAGATATGTATTATCAGATCATTTACAAGATTTATGAAGGTGACCTCTTAATTGATACACGTTATCGCATGGTTACAATTGATCAGACGAATCAATTCATTCAGATTGAACTATTGCCTGGCGTTGACACCATCGAAGTTGGTGAAACGTATATTGATCAAGGCGCTACTTCCAATGTCGGGGTCGTTGTTACTGATAATCAGGTGGATGATAAAACTCCAGGGATCTACCTCGTCATATATGAAGTGACACTTGAAGATATAACTACTCAAAGAACACGTTATGTTTATGTTTTAGAGAGTGAATCATATCATCCAGTCGTGACTTTATACATCATACCAAGACCTGAAGGATGGTGGCTACAGTGAGAAAATTAATCTTGAGTATGCTATTGCTTAGCATGATTTTGGCTGGTTGCACTGAAGTGTCCCTTGATTACTTAGAATTTGAATTAAACCCAGGTGTTGATACCATTGAAATCAATGACACATTCATAGATGCAGGTGCACAAGCAAAATACGGTTTAAAAAATCTTGAAGTGATTACTATTTCAAACAATGTTAATACAACTCAGATTGGTGTTTATGAGATTATATATCAAACGACGCATCGTGATTTAGTTCAAACATTGGTTCGTATTGTTACAGTTGTTGATGAAACGCCACCAGTTTTAAGTCTTAAACCAGGAATTGATACCATCACTGTTGATGAAACTTGGGTTGATGAAGGTATACAAGCTACAGATAATAGTCAAGAGGAACTTGAAATTGTCGTGCAAGGTGAAGTTTTACCAATCGTTGGAATTTATGAAATTACATACCGTGTCTTAGATAGCTCAGGTAATGTTTCAACCATTAAACGTTATGTTCATGTTATTGAATGAAAAAAGTAGACATTTGTCTACTTATTTTTTTCATCACGATATAAATGTTTTAAAAAGGATTCAGGATGATTCATAAACTGCTTTAATAAAATCACAGATTCAATCTGATCATAAGCTATTCTTTGGAACCCTTTATCACTAACCTCATAGATTGTTGCATATGGAATAGCCATCAAAATGGGAGAGTGCGTCGCAATGATAAATTGATTTTCACGTTTTATACCTTCATCAATCATCGATAGGAGTGTCAACTGGTTTTGAATGGATAAAGGTGTTTCTGGTTCATCAAGTAGGTAAAGTTCTTTTTCTCTAATTCTTGATTTAAAGAAATCTAAATAAGCTTCACCATGAGAAGATGTGAGTAAATCACTTTGGTATAGATTGTTGATTTCACCAATTGTTCGCATATGAGGCATGCGTGCTAAAGATTTAGATAAAGCAGATTTATGTTTGTATGTTTGATCAATCATTTTGAGTTCTTGGTAAGCCTCAGCCTTTTCTTTCATCATATCATCAATGTATGAAGTAAAATCTTCTGCACTAAAAAAGAATCCTTTAGGTTTACTTAAAGCGTATTTAATCTTCACATAAGATTTAGCATCACTGATGGGTGAAATCAACTCAGGATGCAAAATCTTTTTATCTTTGATTTTATAAAGACCAATAACCTCATTGATCAACTCTAAAAAAGTTGATTTACCAGAGCCATTTTCGCCAATAAGAATGGTAACAGGTGCATCAAAAATCATTTCATGTCCAAAAAAAGGTAATTGATAAGGGAATATATCTTTATTTACTTTACTAAACTGAATCGATCGAATTAAGGTCATGATAAAAAACTCCTTGATTCAAGCATAACACATCAAAAAGATGATGTAAATAACAAAAATAGGACATTTCATCGCCATTTTTAGAATTTGTGTATTATAATGAAGGTAAAGTACAAAGAAGGGAGATTAGCTCATGTGTTTTTTTAGAAAGAGACGTGAACGTAAGAAAGCCCTCGCGGCTGAAATGGCTGCTAAAAAAGAACCAGAAGTTCAAAAAGCAGCAGTTATGGAACCAAAGGTAGAAGAGGTTAAACCAGCTCCTGTTGTTGAAAAGAAGGAAGTCAAGGTTGAACCTAAACCAGTTCAAAAAGAAGAACCAAAACCTGTGGTCAAAGAAGAGCCTGAAGACTTAGAACAAGATGATGAAGAAAAGGTGGACACAAAGGAAAAGACAAAAGTCGTTAAAATTCCTAAGTACCATGTTTCACAAAATAAAGATGAAGACTCTGAAAACTTTAAGAAGTGGCGTGTAAGAAAAGAAGGATCAACAAAGACAATCAAATTCTTTGACACACAAAAAGAAGCCATTGCATTTGCAGAACAACTTGCAGAATCTGCAGGTTCTTCAGTAGTCATTCATAAAATGGATGGATCTATTAGAAAACAAGATTACACAAAGAAGGAATAGAAGCTAAATTTTAGCTTCTTTTTTCTTAGAAATCACTTTCATAATGACCTTCATTGTTCGAATGAAGATGATATGATACAATAAGTGAGGAAACTATGAAAGTGAGATAACCTCATGCTAGAAACATTTTTGTTTGCTGCCAATGCGATATTACCTATTGTTGTTTTAATTGCACTTGGTTATGTGCTTAAACACATTCGATTTATTGACATAAATTTTGTCAATATTTTAAATAAATACGTCTTTCGAATCGGATTGCCAGCACTCTTATTTTATAACGTGTATAACATTGAAAGTTTTGAAGACATCAAATTTGGTGTCATCATTTATTCTGTTTTAATGATGCTCATCCTATTTGGAATTGGATTGTTAACAATCCCATTTACAATAAAAGATCCTAATCAAAAAGGTGTCGTATTACAAGTTATTGTTCGTTCTAATTTTGCACTCATTGGTATTCCGCTAGCACAAACACTTGGTGGATTTGAAGCCATTGCAGTTGTTGCATTACTATCAGCATTTACAATTCCACTGGCCAATATCTTATCAGTTGTATCACTTAACATGTATCAAAAAAATGAACTTGGCGAACGCATCAGTGTGAAAAAAATGGTTTTAAATATACTGACAAATCCACTGATCATTGGCGTTTTCTCAGGCTTATTTGCTTTGTTGATTAGACGGCTATTAACACCTGCTGGTGGAACCCCCATATTTACAATCAAAGAAGATACAAGGTTTATATATGATTCGATTAAACTTTTAAGTCAAACAGCATCACCTATGGCTTTAATCGCTTTAGGAGGCCAATTTGAACTCTCAGTTGTTAAGCCTTTAATCAAACAAATCATTCTTGGGGTTACATGGAGAATTGTGATTGTTCCTGCGATTTCATTAGGTCTTGCTTTCTATTTAGAAAAACACATTCCAGGTATGGAATATGCATATGCTGGATTGATTGCACTTTTTGGTACCCCTGTCGCAGTATCATCAGCAATCATGGTTCATGAAATGGGTGGCGATGAAAAGCTTGCAGGACAACTCGTTATCTGGTCTTCGGTTTTCTCAATTTTCACGCTCTTTTTAATCATAGTTTTCTTTAGATCGGTAGGTGCATTTTAATGTATGGACACTTTGTAAAATACTATAATGACATCTTTTCTTTTGACAGTAGTTTAATTAAACAACTATTACCTTTTGTTAAACAAGATGGAAAGGCAGTTGATCTTGGTTGTGGTACGGGTAGACTTGTATCTTTAATCAATGATTTGAACATGCCGTGTGAAGGTGTCGATCTTGATTTTGATATGATTCAAAAAGCAAATGATGATTATCCAAACTATCGATTTATCGAAGACAGTATGGTTCACTATTTAGAAGTGAATAAGGATTATGATTTAATCCTTTGTTTTGGGAATACATTACCTCATTTAAATCCTCATGAGTTAAGTCATTTCTTTCAATCATTAAAGAGTTCTCTTCGAGAAGATGGAACTGCAATCATTCAACTACTGAATTATCAACATATTTTAAAAAAACGTCCGAATCAATTAAAAACATTGACATTTGTTCATGGAACATTTGAAAGATACTATACGTATCATAATGATACTATCACTTTTAGAACTTTGCTAAATGTAGGTGGTCAAGTGAGCGAAGGAACGACCACACTTTACCCCTATCAAAAATCAATGCTAGAAGAAATGATCGTAAACTCTGGTCTTAAAGTCGATGTCAGAACTGAAATCGATCATCCTGCTTTTAATGAAGACGCTTTTTATTTAACCTTAATCATTACGCATCACTAGGGATAGGAACTTACGCAAGTGAGTTCCTTTTTTTATGCAAAAAATTCGAAATTCAAAGCAATTTGTGATACTGTATGTATGGTGAAAGGGTGATTCTATGTCAAACCTAAAAAAAGAGATTAGTTTATTTGGTGGTATCTCCATTCTTGCTGGTATCATGATTGGATCAGGTATATTCGTTTTTGCAAGCCTTGTTTTAGTTGAAGTAGGATATGCACCAGGTTTATCCTTACTCGCCTGGTTGATTGGTGGGATCATCACTTTGTTCTCTGGATTAACCTATGCTGAACTTGGTACGATGTTTCCTGAAACAGGTGGTTATTACGTTTATCTTAGAAAAGCTTATGGTAAAGGTGTGGCTTTCTTAAGTGGTGTGATGAACTTTGTCTTATCAAGCTCTGGTAGTATTGCACTTCTTGCACTCGTTTTTGTTGAAATTTTTTCCTATATGATTCCACTATCAACACTCTGGATTAAAGTGATTGCAGCACTGATTATTATATTATTGACAATCATAAATGTACTCGGTGTCAAAATGGGTGCACTTATTCAAAAGATATTTTTTATCGCAAAACTTATTCCACTTCTTGGTATTATCATTTTAGGTCTATTCTTTGGGACTGAAACACTTAACTTATCTTTTGAAACAGTAGAACAAACATCGTTTTTACAATTTTTACCTATGATTGGCTTTGGTGTAGTCGCAACCCTTTGGGCTTATGAAGGTTGGACAAATTTAAATACAGTTGCGGGTGAAATGAAAGATGTGAAAAAAGATTTACCTCGTGCATTATCAATTGCAATCGGTTTAGTAACGGTTATTTATTTGTTATTTATTATCGCACTTTACAGACTTATTCCTTATCAAACCTTGTTAGCGGTAGATTCATCAGCTAATTTGCCTGTGATGGCTATGATGAGTCGCTTCGGCCAAACGGGTATGTTGATTATTTTTATCAGTGTCATGGTCTCGATTTTTGGAGCACTTAATGGAAGTACCATGGTATTTCCTCGTGTCTATTATGCGATGTCTTTAGATAACACATTCTTTAAATCATTTCAAAAGATACATCCAAAATATCAAACACCCGTGATCTCGATTATTGCATCTGGTGCAATGGCCATTGTTTTATTGCTCTTTAATATTCGTGAATTACTCACGTTTGTCGTTTTAGGGGGTCTCATCTTTAATACGCTCATCTTTATCAGTGTCTTTATCTTTAGAAAGAAAGAAAAGGATCTTGAAAGACCCTACCAAGTGTTTGGATATCCTTATGTTCCAATCATCGCGATTATCGGATTAGTTGGTTTATTTGTGGCAACACTCATTTCGAGTTTTATCCCATCAATGATTGGGTTAGGGGTTCTCCTTGTTGCATTCATCATTTATCAATTTATCATCAAAAAAAATAAGGCACATTAAATTGTGCCTTTTTCTTTGAGATCCTCAATGATAAGTTGATCATCTCTTACGATCATTTCATAATGTTGATTTAAGATGATTGAACCTTCAATCATTTTAGTTGCGATCAGTGTTTCTATATGACGTTGAATAAAACGTTTTAAAGGTCTTGCACCATATTCATCATTAAAACCATGTTTAATCACATATTTATAGATATCATCACTGAAAGTAATAAGTATGTTTTTCTCATTGAGTCTTTCATAGAGATCCTGAATCATCTTTTTAGCAATATCCATTTGTATTTTTAAAGACAGAGCATTAAAAATGACGATTTCATCGATACGGTTGATAAACTCAGGTTTGAATTTCGTTTTGACGAGATTCATCACTTCTTTTTGAGCGTTTGCTTCATAACTCAGTAAGTATTCGCTGCCGATATTCGAAGTTAAGATAATAATGGTGTTTTTAAAGTCTATGGTTCTACCTTGACTATCCGTCAATCTACCATCTTCAAGAATTTGAAGTAAGATGTTAAATACTTCAGGATGAGCTTTTTCAACCTCATCAAATAAAATAATCGAATAAGGTTTTCTTCTCACAGCTTCGGTTAACTGACCACCTTCATCGTAACCCACATATCCAGGAGGAGAACCAATGAGTCTTGAAACACTAAAGGATTCCATATACTCACTCATGTCGATGCGGACAATTTGATGTTCACTATCAAAGAGTGCCTCAGCCAGTGATCGTGCAACCTCCGTTTTACCAACACCTGTGGGTCCTAAGAAGAGGAAAGAACCGATGGGTCTGTTTTCATCTTTGATACCAGCACGTTGTCTTATAATCGCATCACTGATTAAACGCAGTGCATGATCTTGACCTATCACCCGTTTTTTGAGTGTTTCTTCAAGGTGTAAAAGCTTTTCTTTATCACCTGACATCAATTTAGAGACTGGAATTTGTGTCCACTTAGAAACGATTTCAGCAATCGATTCTTCAGTAACAACTTCGGTCAACAGTTTTCCTTCTTGCTGGCTTTGTAATGTTAATTCTTGTATAGTTTTTTCGAGTGCGGGAATCTTTGAGTACTGTAGTTCTGCTGCCTTTTGATAATCATTTGCATTAAATGCATTTTGAAGATCATTTCTTAAGGTTTCGAGTTGTGTTTTTTGGGATTTAATAGCATTGATTTGTGTTTTTTCTTTTTCCCATTGTTTTCTAAGTTCGGACTCTTGTTGTTTTAAGGTTTGAATTTCAGATTTAAGTTTCGTTAGTCTTTCTTTTGATATAGGATCAGATTCTTTTTCTAACGCCATTTTTTCTATTTCTAACTGCATTAATCTTCTTAAGACATGATCAAGTTCAACGGGCATTGAATCAATTTCTAAACGAATAGAAGCACATGCTTCATCGATTAAGTCGATGGCTTTATCAGGTAAAAAGCGATCTGATATATAACGATTAGAAAGCGTTGCAGCCGCGATAATGGCTGGATCTGAAATGTGCACCCCATGATGTGCTTCAAATCTGGATTTTAAACCACGTAAAATACTAACTGTATCAGAAACAGTTGGTTCGTCGATCACAACTTTTTGGAAACGTCTTTCAAGTGCAGAATCTTTTTCGATGTATTTTCGGTATTCATTCAGTGTTGTAGCACCTACGCAGTGAAGTTCACCTCTAGCAAGCATCGGTTTAAGCATATTGGATGCATCCATGGCACCATCAGCTCTACCTGCACCAACAATAGTGTGTAATTCATCAATAAAAAGAATGATTTCGCCATTAGAGTCCTTAATCTTTTGTAAAACAGCTTTTAATCTTTCTTCAAATTCACCTCTAAACTTTGCACCCGCTACTAAAGCAGCAAGATCAAGTTCATAGATCATCTTGTTTTGAAGTCCAATAGGAACGTCTTTATCTACAATTCTTCGTGCTAAACCTTCAACAATAGCAGTTTTACCAACACCAGGTTCACCGATGAGTACAGGGTTATTTTTGGTTTTTCTGGATAATATTTTGATGACTCTTCGGATTTCTTCTTCACGTCCAATAACGGGATCGATTTTACCTTTTTTGACTGCATCAACAATATTTCTTCCAAATTTCTCTAGAATATTTGGATCTTTTGAATAGTCATCCATCTGTGTAAAGTTCATGATGTTCCTCCTTTGGCAGTCAATACATCTGAATGCCAATATTATTATAAAACATGATTTTAGCACTGTCAACTATTAAGTGCTAATTTGTTACAGTTCACATAATTTTTTACATCTTATAATTCCTTTTTAGATTTAATGATTATTATAGGTAATCACATAGTGAGAACAAAAAAACATAAGGATTCTTATTGACTTTTAAGGTCTTAAAAAGATATAATGATATAGCATGTTATGGCCTCATAGCCAAGTGGTAAGGCAAGGCACTGCAACTGCCTGATCATCGGTTCAAATCCGTTTGAGGCCTCCATAACAATCATTAAAACACCTTCTAATGAGGGTGTTTTTATTTTATCAAGCGAGTGAAAGTGTTTTAACATAAAATTTATGCTATATTAGAGATAAAATATGGGGTGATGCTATGGAATATATCATAGGTATTGCTGTTATGTTAAGTCTTGTCATTTTGGTGAAGTCTCCTCTAGGTCATGACTTCCAAAAAAAATGGATTTATTACATTCTTTTTGGAAAAAATCGTCCCCAAAAAGATTGGTTTGTTTTGCATGATGTTTCTTTTTATGACAGTACAAAATCAGTAGTCATTGATCACATCATAGTTAATACAAGTGGTATACATGTCATTGGTATGTTTGCTGAACAAGGTCATATTACAGGTGGAGAATATGATAAGTTATGGGAAATAACAACACATTATGGAAAAACATCCGTAACCATGAAAAATCCTGTTTATCAAATCAATGACCAAGTTTTATCTTTAAAGCAAGTTATCCCCATTAAAGTTTCAGTTTATGGATATGTGTGTTTCAATCAGCATGTAAAACTCAAAGTGAAATCAAAGATTATAACAGTCACAAGTTTAAGACCTCTGATCAAGCACATAAAGGTCAAGAATAAAGCAACAAAACCACTTAAACCCATTGAGGTTCGGAATTTATATGAGGCTATCAAAGACCTTCGGAAAAAAACATTTAAGCATCAACCGATAACAATCGAAAATACACCCAAAAAAGCACATCAAAAAGATCTTTGATCTCTAAGTGGACACAAGAAGTGTTCCACTTTTTTTTAGAGTGACTAAATATAGGGTATAATAGAACTAATAAATAACGCGTATAAGGAGGATTTATGGAAAAAACAGAATACAAAATCGCACTGCTTATAGACTCTGAAAATGTATCACCCAAATATATTAAATCAGTGATGAATGAAATTGCAAAATATGGACGTATCGTCATTGCGAGGTTTTATGGCGATATCAATAACTTATCAAAAGATTGGCACAGGACGGCACAGGATCACGCTATTAAACCTGTTCATCAATATAATGTTGCTATTGGTAAAAATGCTGCTGATATGGCGATGGCTTTAGATGCACAAGAAATGATGTATCAAGAAAAAGTAAATGCCTTTTTTCTTGTCACTTCAGATTCTGATTTTACACCACTTGCAGTCAAACTTAGAGAAGGCGGCATGCATGTTGTTGGCATCGGTAGTTTAAAAACAACGACACAAGCATTTAAATCTGCATGTAATGAATTTAGGTATTTTGAATATTTAAATGATGACGAGGATGAAGAAGAGGTTGTTCCAAAAAATGTGGAAGCTGATAAAGCTGAAATTGATAGAACCATTAAGGGAATTATCATCGAAAATGGTGTTGATAATCGCATCCAATTATCCCGATTAGGAGATATCTTGGTCAACCGCTTTTCCGATTTTGATCCTAGAAAGTATGGACATAAATCATTATCAAGTTTAGCTTCAACTATTCAAGGAGTTATGCTGAACCAAGAAAAAACGACGACCTATGTCTCTTTAAAGCCATCGATGCAAAAAGAAGAAATCATGAATGAAATTGTTGAGATTATTCAAACCAACAAGAGTAAAGAAATGATGCTTACAAAGATTAAACAAGAACTTGAAAAACGACATCCTTCATTTAATTATGCAGAACTTGGATTTACACGTTTTTCTAAATTGGTTTCAAGCATTCCCCATGTTTTAGTTAGTAAAAATGCTGCTAAACTTAAATGAAGATTTATAATATTAAAGGCGATATGCCAACCGTGCAACTTGCAAAAGATCGCTTAGATATGATCATCAAATACGAAAAAGAAAAATGCATTAAAGTAATTCATGGCTATGGTTCAACTGGACAAGGTGGACAAATTAAAGAGATGGTTCATCAGTGGGCAAACCAAAAAATGAATGCTGGAATCATTAAAGCATATATTCCGGGTGAGGCATTTGGTCATCTTTTAGGTTTTGACTATACCATTAAGACGTATATGCAGTTACTTAAAGCAGATCCTGAAGGTCTTCGGTCAAACGAAGGTATAACCTATCTCATTTTATAAGGAGGTGTGATGATGAACTTATCATCCTATATTAAACCAAAATCAATGATTTATACAGGTGAACATCACGATGTACCTGTAACAATCATTCATTATGCCTACGATGAAAAAGATGTTCATATCACCGATAGTATCAAAAGTGATACCAAGTATAAACATTATATCCAAGTCATTGGTCTCTCAAATACCAAAATCATTGAAGGACTCAAAGAAGTGTATCCTATTGATCCACTGGTATTAGAAGATGTTTTAAATGTGAACCAACGAACAAAAATAGAGCTTAAAGGAAATTATGTGTTTGCCGTATTGAATCTTGAATATTTATATCATGGGGAAGTTAAAGATGACTATATGAGTTTAGTCATGTTCGAAAATACGATTATTTCATTCCATGAAACAGAACCTTTTTTCCTACAATCTCTTCAAGTTTTGTTTAATGAACATCACGAACTTAGAGAACGAAGTGTCGATTACCTTCTTTATCAAATTTTAGACATGGTCACTGACAATCATTTAGACATTTATGATATATTGGATGAACAGATCAATCATTTTGAAGAATCGATTATCGAAAACGAAAATATTAAGCAAGATGAATTTTACATGATGCGTAAAGCCATGCTTAATCTTAAAAATCATGTGACACCAACCTACGAACAATTAGATAAAGCCATGAATCGAAAAAATGATATGTTTCGTACAGATAATCAACCCTATTATGATGATTTAATGGACCACTTGCAGCGTCTTGATACAAGGATTACACAATCGAGAGAACAGATGAGAAACTTACTTGATCTTGATATGAATAATCAATCAACAAAAATGAATAAAATCATGGCAACACTCACCTTATTTTCTGCGATTTTTATTCCATTATCTTTTTTAACTGGCTTTTTTGGAATGAATTTTGTCCATTTTGGAGTGTTAACTTATGAACATGCAGTGATTATTTTTACCATCATTTGTGCGCTTATTATGATTGGTATGATATTCTTTTTCAAACGCAAAAAATGGTTTTAAAGACAAGTGAAATAATCTTGTCATAATGTTAAAAATCGTCATTCAAAATGATGACAAAATGGAGTGTTAGTGGTAGAGTGAAGTTGAGGGCAAAAACCCGATCATGACGTAGCAGTAAGTGGTGCGTCAAACCTTCATACCATACATCAAAACATGTGATTAAAAACATGTATAGAGAATGATATAATCGTGATTCGCACCATTTTCAATGAGATAAGAGAATTGAAAGTGAGGTGAACATGTATGGCAGAAAAGAAAGTTGTTCAACAAACCAAACCAGCTCCACAACCAACTAAACCAGCTCCAAAAGCTCCAGTAAAACCCGCTGGTAAGAAATAAAAATGTAACGGGTTTACATTCCTGATCAATCGATGTTGACCAGACGACTAATCAAACTGAATAACCACACGCTAGCACGAATGTGTTGGCGTGTTTTTTATTATTTAATGATTTATTCAATTCGTTTTATCATGAATACATAAGAAAACGTTATCATGCATTTTCATGATGCAAAACACTTGACAGGTCTTTTCAAATGAAAAATAAGTGTTATAATGAGGGTGACTAAAACGATAAACAATTGAAGGAGATAATCCATGAACTCACACGCTTTTGTGACAAGTGAAAAGCTTGCTCTTTTTTACGCGCAACTTGAAAAAAACAAAAAGCTACCCGGACCATTAATGCCGACATTACATGATGCTCAGCACCTTTTTGGTCATATTCCATTAGAGATACAAAAAATCATTTCCAAAGAACTGAACGAAAGTATCGCGAAGATTAACGGTGTTGTTACTTTTTATGGTAATTTTTCTGTAACACCTAAAGGAAAACACATCATCAGTGTATGTTTGGGAACTGCATGCTATGTGAGAGGTTCTCAAAACATCATGGAAGCACTTCAGGACGAATTAAAAATTAAACAGGGTGAAACCTCAAAAGATGGTGAAATTACGCTTTGCGCAACCAGATGTATTGGTGCCTGCGGTTTAGCGCCTGTTTTTTCCATTGATGAACATATCCACGGAAACAGTAACGTTCAAAAAGCGAAACAAACTTTAAAAGAAATGAAAGAAGCAATACATGAAACTAAGTGAGATCATTAAGCAATTTCATTGCCACGTCTATACACCAGAGTTAGCCATTGATAAAGAGATAAACTACGCCTTTTGCGCAGATCTCATGAGCGATGCACTTATGGTACTAAATTCCGTCAAAGATGATCGCATTTTAAAGGAAAGCATCTTGATTACAGGATTAACGACGAATCAATCCATACGTACTGCTGAAATGCTTGATATGGAGGTTGTTCTTTTAGTGAGAGGAAAAATCCCTTCACTTAAAGTCGTTGAACTTGCTAAAGAATTAAAGATCATTTTGCTAGCAACTGACTATACCATGTTTAATACGAGTGGTCTAATGTATAAAGATGGTATTAAGGGTATTATCTATAATCAGCAATGGTAAAAGAATATCAAATCATTGCACGAAACTATGATCTTGCAGGACGTGCATCATCCGATATCAAACGTACTTTAAAAGCGATAAACTTACCTTGGGACTTAATCAAAAGAGTGTGTGCAGCTTCTTATGAAGCAGAAATCAATGTGGTGATCCATTCTGTTGGAGGATATGTCACATTTGATTTGACAGAACAAGCGATTACACTAGATTTTTATGACGATGGACCAGGGATTGCAAACATCGAACTCGCCATGCTTGAAGGTTTTTCAACAGCAACAGAACTCGATCATGCCAATGGCTTTGGCGCAGGCATGGGCTTACCGAATATGAAACGATCAGCAGACCTGATGGAGCTAAAATCAGATTCATATGGTACACACGTTCATCTTGTTTTCTTCAGGAGAAACCTATGAGAATAGTTAAAGACGTGCTATCAAAAGATTATATCTGTTTAACAAACGACAAAACACTATTAAATCTTTTTGAAAACATTTATGTAACAGATTTACTTTCTCAAGCAATCAAAAGTGCTGAAAGGTATTCAATTCTGATCACACTCATTTCACATGAAACTACGGTTGGTGTAGCAATCATGCTCGATTTACCAGCTATCATTATTAGCGAAGATAAAAACGTGAGTGATATGATGATACGAAAATGTAATGAAGAGAATATATGCTTAATTAAAACACCACTTAAATCTTATGAAGTTGTTCTAGATTTGTATCAAAGAGGTGTCTATGAAATATCATTATGATTTACACATACATTCCATTTTATCGCCTGATGCGGATGTACTCATGACACCCAATAATATTTTTAATATGGCATACCTTAAAAAGTTAAATGTGATTGCCGTTACCGATCACAACTCAACAAAACAGTTAAGTATATGTGAAGAGATTGCCAAAAGTTATGATATTCTCTTCATTCCGGGCATTGAGTTATCACTAAAAGATGATTTTCACGTTCTTGTCTATTTTAAATCAGTAGAAGATGCAAATACATTTAATGAAAAATTAAATCCATGGCGCAGTCTAAAAAGATATGATGGAGTGTCAGAACATTCACAAGGTTTTACAGATATCAATGATCTCATCGTGGGTCATGAGACCTATGATTTATCGTTAAACCTCTCTCTTTCTCTCAACGATTTAAAACAGATGCTTCAATCATTTCGTCATATCTTAGTTTTTGCGCATGTGAATAGACAAAAGAAAAGTGGCTTGCATGTTTTAAAAGAACACGATGTTGATGCCATTGAAGTTGTAAATTTAAAAGATATAAACTTTATAAAAAATCACAAACTTGAACATTATAAGATCATGTACAACTCTGATGCGCATGATATTACCGATATGAATGAATGTATGGAAACGAATATCATCGATCTTAAAGAATTAACTATGGATGCTTTTTTTGAGGTTTTTCATCATGGATAATTTAGCGATGTATTTATTTGACTTAACTCAAAATAGCATTTCAGCACATGCAAAAACAATCGCATGTACAATGACAGAATATCCAGATCAACTTGATATTATCATGTCTGATGATGGATGCGGTATGGATGAAAATGCACTTAAACATGCAACGTCTCCCTTTTACACGACAAGGAAAACAAGAAGTGTTGGTTTAGGTTTACCTTTAATTAAATGGCTTTGTGAAAAGACGGAAGGTTCATTTGAGATAACATCTGAAATGAATAAAGGAACAACACTGAACTTCACACTTAAAAACAATCATGTGGATATGCCACCACTTGGCGATTTAGGTGAAATGATCGTTTTAATTGCTCAAGTTAAAGAAGTTGATCAATATATTTTCACGTATCAAAAAGGGTCAAAAAGTTTTATCTTTGATTTGAAAGTATATCAAGAACTACTCAAAGAAACGCTATATCAATTTGATGTTATGGAATATTTAAAAGGATATATCGTTCAAGAAATAAACATAGTGAGGGAAAAAGAATGAAATCACTTGAAGATTTAAAAAAATTAAGAGATGAAGCACTTAAAAAAATGAATGTTCGCTACATCAAAGGTGGATATCGATTTCAAGTCGGTATGGGTACATGTGGGATTGCATCTGGTGCTAGAGAAGTCCTTCAAGGTTTTTTAAGAGAACTAAGTGCAAGAAATATCACCAATGTCAGTGTTACACAAGTGGGATGTATGGGTGAATGTGCCTATGAACCAATGGCGGAAATTATTGATGAAAATGGTCAATCCTTTGTTTATTGCACCATCAATGAGACGATGATTAAAGAAATCATCGAATCACATTTAATCTCACATCAACCAATTTCTAAGTATTTACTGACAAGTAGAAAGGGATAAAAACATGCTAGAGAGAAATCAAGTACTTATCTGTGGTGGCACAGGTTGTATGAGTTCAAAATCGAAAGAAATTAAAGATACATTTGAAAATGTACTTCTTAATATGGGCATGAAAGCTGAAGTAGGTTTAGTTCTTACTGGTTGTTTTGGCTTATGTGAAAAAGGTCCTGTTGTGATTATCTATCCAGAGGAAACATTTTACTCACATGTCACCATCGATGATGTCGAAGTCATCTGTCATGAACATCTACTTAAAGGTAGACCTGTTGAAAGATTGATGATTAAAGATCCTGTCGATAAAAAACAGATTAAAAATATCAGTCAACTCAAGTTTTATTCCAAACAAAAACGAATCGCTTTAAGAAATTGCGGTAACATTAATCCTCTTGATATCAATGAATATATTGCTAAAGATGGTTATATGGCATTAGCTAAAGTTATAAAAGAAATGACCCCACAAGAAGCTATTGATGAAATGATTAAATCAGGACTACGTGGACGCGGTGGTGGTGGGTTTTCAACAGGTAAAAAATGGCAATTTGCGAAAAATTCAATTTCAGATCAAAAATATGTTATCTGTAATGCGGATGAAGGAGATCCAGGTGCTTTCATGGACCGTGCTGTTTTAGAAGGCGATCCACACTCTGTTTTAGAAGCAATGGCGATTTGTGGTTATGCCATCGGTGCTAATCAGGGCTATATCTATGTCAGAGCAGAGTATCCTGTTGCTGTTGAAAGACTTAAGATTGCGATTGAACAAGCAAGAAGTTATGAACTTTTAGGGAAAAATATCTTTGGCACTGAGTTCTCATTTGATATTGATATACGTTTAGGTGCTGGTGCCTTTGTGTGTGGTGAAGAAACTGCACTGATTGCATCCATCGAAGGCTATCGTGGAATGCCTAGATTAAAACCTCCATTTCCAGCGATCAAGGGTTTATGGGGAAAACCCACAAACGTCAATAACGTTGAAACATTTGCCAATGTTCCTGTGGTTTTTTTAAAGGGTGCTGAATGGTTTAAATCGATTGGTACCGAAAAATCAAGTGGTACAAAAGTATTTGCTTTAGGCGGAAAAATCGTTAATACAGGACTTGTTGAAGTTCCGATGGGAACGACATTAAGAGAAGTTATTTATGATATTGGCGGAGGTATACCTAATAAACGTAAATTTAAAGCTGTTCAAACGGGTGGACCATCGGGTGGATGCATTACTGAAAAAGATTTAGATACACCCATTGAATTTGAAAATTTAACTGCACTTGGATCAATGATGGGTTCTGGTGGAATGATCATCATGGATGAAGATAACTGCATGGTCGATGTTGCACGCTTTTATCTCGATTTTACGGTTGATGAGTCCTGTGGTAAATGCACACCATGCCGTGAAGGTACCAAACAAATGAAAGTCATATTAGACCGTATTTGTGAAGGCCACGGAACATTAACAGATATCGATGAACTTGAAAAACTTGCTCACATGATTCAAGAAACTTCACTTTGTGGTTTAGGACAAACTGCACCTAACCCAGTTCTATCTACTTTAAAACATTTTAGACACGAATATGAAGCACATGTCATCGATAAAACTTGTCCAGCAGGTGTATGTAGAGAATTGACACATTTTGCGATCGATGATCGTTGTATCGGATGTACAAAATGTGCTAAAAACTGCCCAACAAACGCTATTACCGGTTGGCCAAGACAAAAGCATATCATTGATTTAGATTTATGTATCCGCTGTGGTGCGTGTAAAAAAGCATGTCCAGTCGGTGCTATATCAAGTGTTGCTATTCATGAGGAGAAACGCGTATGACAAAAGATATACGCTTGGTGATTAACGGCCAGGAAATTCAAACAAAATCAGACCAAACCATCTTAAAAGCAGCCGAAAGTCATGGTATTCATATACCACGTTTATGTTATTTCGAAGGTATTCATGAAGAGGGAAACTGTCGTGTTTGTTCAGTAAAGATTAATGGTCAGAAGAATTTAAAACCAGCATGTAGAACGTTGGTTGAAGAGGGCATGAATGTCATCACGAATGATGTTGATGTCTACGAAGCTGTGACGATGAATTTAGAGCTTTTAGCACATAAACATCATTTTGAATGTTTTAATTGTTCAAGAGAAACGAACTGTGAGTTTTTAGACTTACTAAGAGAATTTTCTGTTGAAAATGAACTCACTCACCTTTATGGATCCCATGGTGCAGCGTGTTATTATACCGATACAAGTGGTGTCATCACGATTGATTCAAGCAAATGTGTTTTATGCGGAAGATGTGTATCAGCATGTGAAAAGTTTACGGGATTAGGAATATTAAACTATAACCAAAGAGGTTCTAATACCTATGTTGGTCCAGCACTTTTTCATCATATGGAAGATGCAGGGTGCATCTACTGTGGAAAATGTATTCAAGCATGTCCAACAGGAGCCTTAAGTGAAAAAGATGATATTAGAGAATTAGAATTAGCCTTAAGAAATCCAAAGAAAAAGGTTATTGTTCAAGTTGCACCATCGATTCGTGCTGCATTAGGCGAAGAATTTGGTTATCCGATTGGAACTAATGTTGAAGGTCAAATGTTTGCTGCACTCAAAGCTTTAGGTGTTGATGAAATCATGGATACCAATTTCACAGCAGATTTAACCATTTTAGAAGAAGGCACTGAATTTATTAACCGTTTAAAAAATAATGGACCTTTTCCTATGTTTACATCATGTTCACCAGGTTGGGTCAATTATTTAGAACTCTATCATCCAGAACTTATTCCAAATGTGTCATCTTGCAAGTCACCACAACAGATGGCTGGTGCATTAATTAAAACTTACTATGCAAAACAATTAAATTTCGATCCTAAAAATATCGTTTCTGTTTCTATCATGCCTTGTATTGCAAAAAAGGAAGAAGCAAGACGTGAAGATATGGGAAGAGATGGGTATAAAGATGTAGATATCGTATTAACAACAAGAGAACTCGCAAGACTTATACGAAGACGTAAAATTGATTTTACACATCTAGAACCTTGCGCTCCATATGGCATGCTTGCTACCTACACAGGTGCAGGTACAATTTTTGGAGCAACAGGTGGTGTCATGGAAGCAGCATTAAGAACCGTCACAGAAATCTTAGAAGAACATCCAACGCCGATTGACTTTAAAGAATTAAGAGGAACTCAAGATATTAAAGAAGCAACATATACGGTTGCTGGAACTCAAGTTAGAGTTGCTGTTGTTCATGGCGGATATGCAATTGGTTCGTTTATTGAAGATTTAAAAAAATCAAATAAAGTTTATCATTTTGTTGAAGTCATGGGATGCACAGGTGGCTGTATTAATGGTGGTGGTCAGCCTATAGTAAACGCTAAGATTGCTGAAAAAATTGATGTTCGAGCGCTTCGTGCTAAAGTTCTTTATGACATTGATAAAGATGCACCACTTCGTAAATCACATGAAAATCCATTTGTTAAGGAATTATATCAGAACTTTTTAGGTGCACCAAACTCACATTTATCGCATAAATTATTGCATACACATTATCATAAACGTGAAGCATACCAACATATTAAATGAGAAAAATGATGAAAAAATGTTTAATTATTTTGCTGATGATCTTCATGTATGGTTGCCAGCCTAAAGAAGAAGTGCGTATCCTTGTTCCTCAAGGAAGTCCTGCAATGACCATCTTGGGTTTAGATCAACATACGTATGCAGTTGATATCGTCAATGGGCCAGATCCACTGGTTGCTGCTTTTAGTTCTGGATCACATGATGCGATTATTGCACCAACAAATCTAGGCTTAAAACTCTTTCAATCTAAAGATTTATACCCCTGTGCAGCCATCGTTGTTTGGGGAAATTACCATCTTGTTTCATCACGCTTTGACATATTTGATATGGATGATTTAAAAAACCAAGAGATCATCGTTTTTGGACAAAATCAAACATCTGATATTATTCTTAAGCATGTTTTAGAATCTTATGAAATTACAGCAAATATCACTTATGTAGATTCAGTGGCTAATGCTTCTGCACTCTATGTCAATAACCCGAATCAAATTGTTATGGTTGCTGAACCCAGTTTGTCTAAACTCAAAGTATTAGTTCCAGAAACGAAACACATTGATTTACAAATCATCTATCAATCACTACATCAGGATCAATCATATCCTCAAGCAGCTTTATTTGTTCATCGCGATTTATCGATAGATAAAATAAAAAAACTACTTGATGATCTAGAAACGTCAATTAATGAAGTGAATGAAGAAAAAGAAGATCTCATCATGTATGGTGTTTCCTTGAATATTGTGGATCAAAAAGACATTTTGAAAAACGCTATTTCATCAAGTCATTTATATCTGACATTGGTTGAAGATGCAAAAAATGAGATTGACATATATTTAGACATTATATTACGTATGAATCCAGCACTTATTGGTGGGTCTATTCCCGATGAAACTTTTTATTGGAGTGATGCCGTTTGAAATATAAGTATCGTTTATTATCCTGGTTAACTCTTTTAATGCTTTGGATCATCTTATTTTTCGTAATCGATCATAGGTTGATTTTGCCATCTCCCATAGACGTCCTTTTGGCGCTAGGAAGACTTGCAGGTGAGGGGAGTTCCTTCGCAATCATGGGACTCACCCTCATACGCCTGCTGATTTCCGTTTTGGCATCTGCCTTTTTAGGAATTGCACTTGGTTTAATATCTGGTATAAAGAAGAAGGCATCCGAATGGATTCATCCTTACATCACACTTTTTAGAACAATTCCTATCTTATCGATCATTGTTATTTTGATTATTATTTTAGGTTACCAAGTAGCTCCCTACGTGATCACATTTTTCATCGTATTTCCAATCATTTATCAAGCAACTGAAGATGGCATTCTAAACATTGACATCAGTTTAGTTGATGCCTATCGTCTTGAAGAACATCACTTAAAGATTGCGGTTAAAGAACTCTATTTACCACTGATAAAACCGTATATCGTTTTATCTTTACTTCAATCTTTTGGACTTGGTCTTAAAGTTTTAGTGATGGCAGAATTTTTAGCCCAAACAAAGACATCCATGGGCGAAGCCTTATATTTAGCGAAGACAAATTTAAATTATGATCAAGTCTTCGCTTGGACAATCATCTTGATTTTGATTTCAGTTATTTTTGAATCTCTGATCACATCTTATCGGAAGCGTATGCTTGAATTAACTTAATATTTGTTAAAAATCACATATTTCTATCTATTTTTATCATGAATATAAGCTATAATAATTAAGATTTTCTTTAGTTAAAAAATTGCTATAATTTTAGTTGACAACACTTTTATATTCATATATAATACAAGTGTTTCACCCACCTTTGTGAGGTGAGACCCGTGAATTGGTCCTAATGTCTACATCCCCCCCAGGCATTAGGACTTCTTTTTTTATTTATTTGTTCATGATATAATTAAATTAAATATAAGGAGGGTTTACCCGTGGCTTTTCTGACGTTTCATATCAAATCAAATGCACTAGAATTAAACACTGTCGTTAACGTCTTAATTCCTCAAGACGTAAAAAAAGATGAAAAATTAAAAGTATTATATTTATTACATGGATATCTTGGTGATCATACGGATTGGATGAGATATACAGCTCTTGAAAGATACAGTTGGAATTATAGACTAGCGATTGTCATGCCAGCTGTCAATAACAGCTATTATACAGACACTGTTTCAGGTTTAAATTATTTTACCTATGTCAGTAAAGAACTTCCTGAAATCATGTCTAGTTTATTACCTATTTCTACAAAAAGAGAAGATAATTATGTCGCTGGTTTATCGATGGGTGGATATGGCGCACTAAAGATTGCACTGACCTATCCTGAACGCTTTTCTAAAGCTGCTAGTTTGTCTGGTGCACTCGATATTGATCATATTCGAGAACTTGCAGGTGATCAAACAAGAAAAACATGGTTTAATGCAGTCTTTGGATTTAAACCAAGTCAACAAACACCAGCAGATTTAATCTATTTAGTCGATTTACATCTTAAACACAACGTCATGCTGCCTGATCTTTTTATTGGCTGTGGTACAGAAGATTTCTTATATCAAGACAATCTTAAGTTCAAAAAAATGCTTGAAGACCATCAGGTCAAGCATGTTTATATCGAATCACCAGGTGGACATGATTGGGCATTTTGGGATTTATATATTCAAAAAGTTCTTGCGTGGTTATAAAAAAGAAGCACCATTCTTATGTAGAATGTGTGCTTTTTTGATTGATAAATTCAATAAATTTCGGGAATATTTTTCTCCAAGACAGTTCATTGTGTGAATCATCTGTGAGAATAAATGTGATATCGCAAACACCATGACTCATCAGCTTATCTTTAAATGTGATACTGTTTTGAATGTATAAATCGTTAACAGGTGATGGTTCTTTTGATTCTTCATAGCGGCCAACACTGATAAAATAGCGTTGGTCTTTTTGCAGATTTGATTGATCAAGATGTTGAAGAAAATCTGTTTCGTTGAACCACGAAGATAATGAAAAACTGCCTACTGTTTGGAATATATGGGGATATGCAGTTGCGATATAAACGGATATGTATGCCCCCATCGAACTACCAGCGATATGCGTGTGTGATCGTTCAGGTTTCGTGCGATAGCGTTTATCGATAAATGGTTTGAGTGTATGAACAATCCAATAGGCATAAAGTGATCCAAGACCACCCACTTGAACTTTAGTGAATTTCGTAGCCTCTTTTCCACCTGGCCAAGGAGCATATTCAAATAATCTTAAATCTGAATTATCAATACCTACAACGATCAGATTCTTTATCTTCATTTTTTTGAGCGTTTCATCGATCTGCCATGCATGACCACTAAACGATAAATGGTCTTCAAAAAGGTTTTGACCATCATGCATATAAAGTACATCATACGATTGATTGGATGAATCATAATTTTCTGGAAGTAGAATACGAATCGTTCTTAATTTGTTTTCTGTTGGGATCAAAATGGCTTCTGTTTTTAAGTTCATTTGGCTTACCTCTCGACTTATTGTAGCATAAACAAGGTTTTCTTTCGTAGAAATGAAAAAAAATCATGATAGAATAGATATAGACGACGGAGGTTTTTATGAAAAAAGTCGAATATGCGCACACAAAGAAAAAAGTAAATCGCTTAGGATTTGGATCCTGGCAATTGGGGAATACCGAATTTTGGGGATACATGTCGGTTGAAGATGGCGTTCAGTTAGTAAAACACGCCATTAAAAAGGGTATCAACTTTTTCGATACCGCACCCGGTTACGCATCAGGTATGAGTGAAACGATTATCGGCATGGCGATCAAAGATCAACGCGATCGTGTTGTCATCAACACGAAATTTGGGCATACTGCAGATGGAGAGACAGATTTTTCTGTATTTTCACTACGTAAACAAATCTCTGAAAGTTTAGAACGTCTACAAACCGATTATATAGACAGTCTTTTACTTCATAACCCAGGTTTCGATATTTTAGAAGGTAAGACTTTACATGTCCAAGAACTAAAAAAATTAAAAGAAGAAGGTCTTATTCGTGCATTTGGTGTTTCTATTGATACCAAAGAAGAATTTGATACCGTTCTTGATCATCTAGAAATTGATGTCATTGAAATTTTATTTAATGTTTTTTTCCAAGACGTTTCTGAATCATTCAAAAAAGCACGTGCAAAAGGTATTTCATTAATTGCTAAAGTTCCTCTTGACTCTGGTTGGCTAACTGGCAAATATGATGAGTTTTCTGAATTTGAAGGTATTCGCATGCGTTGGGATGATGAAACCATTGACAGAAGAGCAAAATTTGTTAGAAAATGTAAAGATATCACTCAGAGTGAAGATCTAACTCCCTATGCGATGCAGTTTATCTTATCTTACGATGAGATTACAACGGTCATACCCGGTATTAAAAATGTTGATCAATTAAGAGATCATCTCGAATATGTCAAAGAAGCTTTATCACCAGAAACAAAAGAAGCTTTCATTAAGCTTTACAACGAAGAAATTAAAGACAATCCACTTCCTTGGTAAAATCGATGATTGGAACCCGTAGGGCTCCAATCTTTTCACACATAAAGTCAAATACATGAGGTGTCTATGGGAACAATCATCAATGCAATTGCTATTGTCGTTGCAACGATATTAGGTATTATTTTTAAAAAGGGTTTACCTGAAAAAATTCAAAAAGGTGTCATGGTATCATTAGGAATTGGGTTAATCGCACTTTCCTTGGGTTGGTTTTTAAAAGACTTTTTTGCTATAGAGAATAACACATTAACGACCGAAGGCGATTTACTCATCATTGTATCTTTAGTTATCGGTGTCATCATTGGTGAATGGATTGATATTGAAGAGCGGTTGAATAAGTGGGCTGAAGGTATTGAAAAAAAATATAACTTACCACCATTAGCCAAAGGTTTTATTGCAGCGACACTTATTTTCTGTGTGGGTGCCATGGCGATTGTTGGATCCATTAAAGATGGACTATACGGTGATATGACGACTTTACTAATTAAAAGTGCACTAGACTTTGTCACCGCCATGATTTTAGCATCTGTTTTAGGCATCGGTGTCATCTTCTCAGCAATCAGTGTACTGATCTATCAAGGAGCGATTACACTGCTTGCGATGTTTGGTGCAAATATGCTTTCTCCAGAGATTATCCATTCTTTATCGATGGTTGGGAATATCCTTTTAATTGGTATTGGGATTAACTTTTTAGAAATCAAACGCATTAAAGTTGCTAACATGCTACCAGCGCTTTTAATTCCAATTATTTATCATTTGATTATGACATTGTTTTAGATAGGGGGCTTTTCATGACTGAGTTAAAAACTGTACCAACAGATTTATCGGTTGCATCATATATATCAACCTTAAGTCCAAAAAGACAAGAAGAAGCAACAAAGTTGATAGAGATGATGTCAACCATTACAAAAGAACATCCAACGATGTGGGGAACATCCATCATTGGTTTTGGTCATGTGCACCTTAAGTATGCAACGGGTAGAGAAATCGATTATTTTCAAATTGGATTTGCAATACGTAAAAAAGCAATTACGTTGTATTTATCAATTGAAGTGAATAAACGTGTTTTTGATCAACTGGGAAAACATACCAAAGGTGTTGGATGTTTATATATTAACCAGTTATCAGATATTGATTTAAGTGAACTTAACAGCATCTTAATTGAATCTGTAGAAGCACTAACTCGATTAAAATGAAATGCATATTATGCGAAAGTCACATCAAACATACATTTGAGCATCCGACATTAAAAACGATATTTCACCAGTGTGAAACATGTGGTGTCATTTTTAAAGATGCGTCCTATTTCCCATCATTAGACATGGAAAAAGCGCGTTATGAAGAACATAACAATGATATCAATCAAGAAGGTTATGTTCAGTTTTTAACACGTTTTATTGATGAGGGTATAAAACCTTTCTTAAAAGAAGGAACCCTTTTAGATTTCGGTTCAGGACCTAATCCTGTACTCGCTGTTCTACTGAGAAGACTTGGTTATAAAATATCTTGTTATGATCCATTTTATCATCAGAAATTAAATGAAGATACTTCATATGATATGATCACAGCAACCGAAGTTGTTGAGCATTTTCATGATCCAATGAAAGAATTTAAATGGATAGATGAACATGTAAAACAAAAGGGATACATATCGTTGATGACTCTTTTTTATCCGAAAGAAAATGCCAAGTTCTTAAATTGGTATTATCAACGTGATCTCTCCCATGTTGTTTTTTATTCACCTGAAACTTGGATGTGGTTAGCTCACACATTAGGCTGGGAAATCATTTATTCGGATGACTATAGAATTGTTGTATTTAAAAAGAATTAGTTCTTAATTATGGAGGTATGTCATGAGAAAACAAGCAGTCGTCACAGGAGCTACATCTGGGATTGGTTTAGCTAATGTTGAACTTTTGTTAAAAGAAGGTATTGATGTTATTGCTGTTGCAAGATCAGAAAAGAAAAAAGAACTCTTAATTGATAAGATGAAACCATTAACCGAAACTGGTGTGAGATTAGATGTTGTTTTAGGTGATCTTTCTCAAACAAAATCAACACTTAAAGTCGTTGAGGGTATCAAACATATCTTAAATAAAACCAAAGATAAACAATGTGATATTTTGATGAACATTGCAGGTATTGTATCTTCAGGATTACATTTAAATGAAGAAGGCAATGAACTCACGTTTGCAACCAATCATTTATCTGTTTTTATTTTGACACATGCTCTTATTCCATACCTTGAAAAGTCATCAGATCCTAGAATTTTAGTAGTTAGCTCTCTTTCGCATTACCGGGCATCCATTAATTTTAAGAACATCCAAAATTTTAAATTATATAACATTTTAAAAGCATATAAGAGATCAAAGCTTTATAATGTCTTTTTTGTTAAAGAATTTGCAAAAAGAAATCCCAAATTACCTATTTATGCAATCGATCCAGGTCTTGTAAAAACTGAAATCGGATTAAAGAATACCTCGAAACTTGCAGCATCCATTTGGAAATGGCGTGTTTCTAAAGGTACAGATGCTTATTATCCTGCTTCATTCATGGTTAAGGTTGCAACTGAAGAAGCTTATAAAGTACATTCTGGTTCATATATTAAAGAGGGAAAAGTTGTTAAATCAAATCCAATTACTTATCATGAAGATAAAGCAAAACGTCTTTGGGATTATACGGAAGAAGTCATTACTCTTTCCACAAAAAAAGAATAATCAATCAGACTCTTTTTGACCTAGGTTTGGTATAATAGTCTAGGATTGGTTGAGGTGTTTTTATTGTGAATAAAACGTTTGAAATTTTAGCACCAGCAGGAACAAAAGAAGCTTTTATTGGTGCGATTAATGCAGGAGCAAATGCCATTTATTTAGCGGGTAAACGCTTTGGCGCACGAGCTTATGCAAATAATTTTGATGATGATACATTAATAGAAGTCATTCGCTACGCACATTTGCGTGGCGTTTTAGTGTTTATAGCCATTAATACTGTGATGTTTGATGATGAAATCGAAGATTTACTTGCCTACACTGATTTTTTAGTGAATCATGATGTGGATGCATTCATTGTTCAAGATTTAGGCATAATTTCTATACTTACAAAACGTTATCCTCATGTTGAGATTCATGCATCAACTCAAGTAAACACGCATACCATTGAGCAAGTTAAATGGCTTAAAGATTTAGGCGTAAAACGCATTGTGATGGCAAGAGAAACTCCACTTGATGTCATTAAACAGATTAAGAAACATGTCGATATCGAAATTGAAGTTTTCGTACACGGTGCATTATGTGTTTGTTATTCAGGAAATTGTTTAATGAGTTCCATGATTGGTGGAAGATCTGGAAATCGCGGTGAATGTGCACAACCTTGTCGTTTGCCTTATGCTTTATATAAAAATAATCAACGTATTTCAGATCAATCTTATTTACTATCAACCAAAGATCTCATGACACTTGAATATATGGATCAGTTGATTGAAGCTGGCATTGATTCATTTAAGATTGAAGGGCGTATGCGTAAACCTGAATATGTCATTGAAACAGTTCGGGCATATAGACTTGCAGTTGATGCCTATATAGAACGTAAAAAAATAGATCTTACGCAATCCATTTGGAACTTAAAGAAGACATTTAATAGAGAGTTTACTAAAGGTTTTTTGTTTGAAGAGACACCCCGATTACTTAATCATGACTATAGACCTAATCATATGGGTATTCCTTTGGGTACTGTAATTGGCTATCTACAAGGTAAAGCTAAAATAAAACTAACGGAAGCATTGACCATTAATGATGGTTATAGAATTATTGGTGATCCTGATTATGGAAATCAGGTTTCTCGTATTTTAGATTTAGAGGGAAATTTAATTAAAGAAGCTAAACCTGGCGACATTATCATGCTAGATGTTGCTGAAAAGATAAAAATCGGATCTTTAGTCATGAAAACACTTGATTATAAACAAGAGTTAAATCTAGCGGGATATCTTAGTGAACATTATAAACTGATTCATCTCAAAGGCAGTGTCGATGCATTTGTTGGAAAACCACTTACAATAAACATCACAGATGGCACACATGTTATTGAAGTTAAATCAGATTTTCTGATTGAAAAAGCAGCACAAAAACCTGTTGATCGTATGCAGCTGATTGATCAAGTTTCGAAATTAGGAAATACACCTTTTGTCTTTGAAAGTCTTGATGTTTCTACTGATGAATCTTGCTTCATCCCGCTTAAAGCGATTAATGAACTCAGAAGAATGGCCATTGATTTACTTATAGAAAAACGTACATCCTTCAAAAAAGAAGTTGTTATTCATAAAGATATGCAAACTAAGACTTTAGTCATAGATGAAAACAAGGTAAAATGGTCGGTTAAAGTCCAAACAAAAACTCAACATGAAGTTGCTAAAAAACTTGGATTTGAAACAATTTACGTTGAAAATGTTAATGAAATGGAAGATGTTCATGCGATCCCTGTTCTAAAACGGATACAGCTCAAAGCACATGAAAAGATTTTAGGACCAACACTAATTCATGATATTGGTCATTTAATCGATGCTAAAGAACATGAAATCTATACGGATGCATTTTTCAATGTAACTAATCAATATGCGGTTTCTCTTTTATTTGAACAAGGTGTTAAAAGAGTAACACTTTCACCAGAATTAACCCTAGAACGCATTAAAACCTTATCAAATACTTATCAAAAACGTTTTGGATATCAACCTCATTTAGAGTTTGAGGTATACGGCAGAACGGATTTGATGATTACAAAATATTGTCCGATTGCAAAAACGTTTAAAACACAACCGAACTGCCATTTATGCGAAAAGAACCAATATTATTTAGAAGATCGAACAAACTCTAAGTTTCCTCTCATTCATGATGGAAACTGTAATTTGCGAATCCTTCATTCCAAAGTACTTAATGTATTAGGATATGCACAAGAACTCTCTTCACTCGGGATAACATTACGCATTCATTTAACAACAGAAAATGAAGATGAAGCTTATCACGTTTTATCTCAGATTAAGCAGGGTAAGTTAAATGAAGGTGTAACAGCATATCAACCCAAGACGATGACTTTAGGGCGATTATTAGGGTAGGTGATTTTATGAACATCACTCAAAAACCGACAATTGGACTATTTGTTGATGCATTTTATCCGATGATTGATGGTGTTGTGGTTGTTGTTGATCAATACGCAAGATATCTTCAATCCTATGCAAATGTCATTGTGTTTGCACCTAAATCTACGGATAAAGACTATGTTGATGATTTTCCGTATACGGTTTATCGAAGTAGACAAATTAAATTACCTTTTTCAGATTATTCACTTTCACTTCCGTGGATTGATCATCATTTTCAGCATGCACTTAAAAAAGCAGATTTAGACTTAGTGCATGTTCATTCACCATTTTCAATCGGAAAAATGGGAATCATGTACGCAAAGAAAAAGAATATTCCTGTCATTGGAACGCTTCATTCACAGTATCATTTAGATTTTTACGAGCGCACAAAAAGCGAGTTAATCACAAAAATAGCACTGAATAAACTGATATCTACACTTAACCAGTGTGATGAACTTTGGACAGTGAATGCTTATATCAAAGATTTATTTGAAAAAGAGGGCATTCAAAAAAATATCTATGTCATTCCTAATGCTACCGATCTAAATTATGTTCATTTACCTTCTAATGAAATAGATCTAAAAAGACATTACAACATTCGACCAGATGAAAAGATTTTATTATATGTAGGAAGAATCGATGAACTGAAGAACTTAGGCTTTTTACTTGAATCACTCTACAGGTTACGTATCAAAGGGTTTAAATTCCACATGATTTTTGTTGGATCAGGTCCTTATGAAGAAAAAATGAGAACCTTAATCAAGAAATATGGGTTACAAGATCATATCCATATGAGTGGACGAATCACCAATCGTCAAGCGTTAGCACTACATTATAAAATTGCTGATCTCTTTCTTTTCCCATCGATTTATGATAGTTCATCCTTAGTTCAAATTGAAGCAGCAAGTCAAAAAACACCCACTCTCTTTTTAAAAGATACAGCAACAGCTTCAACGATAAAACATAACATCAACGGTTATGTATGTGAGCATGATAGCATGCGTTATGCAGAAATGATTATCACCATATTCAAAGATTATAAGTCCTATTTAAGAATAAAAGAACAGTGTTATAAAGATCTTTATCGCACATGGTTTGATGTAACAAAGATCGTTTATGCACGCTATCAATCCACTATTCATCAAAAAAAAGAAGTCTAATTTAGACTTCTTTATTCTTTATGAGAACCATCACAATAAGGTTGATGTTTCGATTTTTTACAGTTACATAAATAATAAGCACCATCTTTTTTTACATCGAAAGACAAAAAGGTGCGTGATGTTCCGTGGTGACTATATTTGTCACAAAGTGGTTGAGTATCGCTTTTGCCACATGTACAGTAGCGATAACTCTGTCTAGCTTTTAAGTGGATCCTTATCGGCTCGTTTTTAGATGTATATTGATGACGCATAAACATACCTACCCTTAATTATCATAAATATACCATAAATATATTTCATTATGATTTCATTTTTGATTGAATTATTTTTTTTAGTGATGGATTAGGTATAATGAACATATGAGATAGATAGAAGGTTAGTTGGAGGTTCACATGATAAAGATACTTAAGATTGTTTTGATTGCTATATTGAGCATTGTGACAGTTTTTGTTTTAATTGTTTTTAGACTTTATGCCATTAAAATCTATGATTCAGTTCTTCAACAAAGTCATATGAAAAAACTTGAAGCTTACTATGAAGATAGCTATACACCAGTTGATGAAAGTCAGTTTGTCAATTTTGATCGTTTTGATGACGAAACCACGCTTGATGAAATTCAAATGCTTGCATCACACAACAGTTATAAAAAGACAGGTTCTGATATAGGGAAATTCTTTATTGGTTTAGGTGATTCATTTGCTGAAGCTAGAGCTCTTAAATATGGATACCAAAACTTAACAGAGCAGTTTGAAGTAGGTATAAGAAGTATGGAGTTTGATTTAAGAAAAAGAAAGAGCAGTTTTGTTTTAACACACGTACCTTTAGTCGATAATTCAAGTGTAGCTCCTGACTTTGCAATGGCACTTGAAGAAATCAATCTTTATTCAGAAAACAATCCTACCCATATTCCCATTGTCATTCTTCTAGAAATCAAAGAAGATTGGATGATACTTGATCATGCACTTCAAGATATAAGTAGAGAAGAACTTATCGAGCTAGATGAACTCTTAGAAAATAAACTAGGTACTCATTTATATAAGCCCAGTGACTTCATGCAAGATGGATTAAGTATAAGAGAAACAATTCTAAATCATGGTTGGCCAACAGTGACTTCGCTTTTAGGAAAAGTTATCTTTGTACTCCATCCGAATAACATGAATCAAGCATATCTTGATATAGACTCTAGTTTAGAAACACAAAGCATGTTCATTGGTTCTTATGCGGATGAACTTGAAACAGATTACGCTTCATTTGTTGTACAAAATGAAGTTGATGTCAATCTGATTAGTTCTTTGGTTTCTAATCAATATATCGTAAGAACAAGAATTGATGAATCACTTTTGTTTGATCAAGATCGTATGGATGAAGCCATCATAAGTGGTGCACAGATTTTGACATCAGATTTTACAAAAGGAAGAAAAGATCTTGATCAAGATGAGATGATTACGCTTAATAATTACACGGTCATCAAAAGAACGACATAAAAGAACATAAACCCCTTGGATTATGTTCATCAATTGTGTATAATTGTTTTTACCTACTCAAAAAGGAGTGTATATAAATGCAAAACACAAATCCAGATATTAATCGCCTAAATGACATGGAAAAATATGATGTTGTCGTTAAGCGACTTGAAGAACGAGGTGTACGTCTTGAAGATATGGCACAGATCACCCTTGATTTACAAAAGAAGTATATTCCATTTTTAACCTTTGAACTCTGTTTAGAACATGTCAAACGCGTTGTTTTAAAACGTGAAGTTCAACATGCCGTTTTAACGGGATTAGAACTTGACGTTTTAGCTGAAAAGGGATTACTTTCAGAACCACTTTCATCGATGCTTTTAAATGATTATGGTTTATATGGCATTGATGAGATCTTAGCTCTATCGATTGTGAATGTCTATGGTTCTATTGGATTTACTAATTTTGGTTACGTTGATAAAACAAAACCAGGAATTATCGGAAGATTAGATGCTGAAGGAAAAGAAAAGGGAAAATGTCATACCTTTTTAGATGATATTTGCGGTGCGATTGCAGCTGCAGCAGCAAGTTCAATAGCTCATCGATTTGCTAACATTTGAGGGAATAACTCCCTCTTTTTTCTTAAATAAGCGACTGGTAGCTTCAAAGAAGCATTGTTAAGATATAATAGAAGTAAACATTTGATAAGGGAGACCATGAACCTTGGACGATCACAATAAGCGATTGACACATGAAAAATTGAGTCAGTTCATGATCGATAGGATCAATGAATGGCTTTTAACTTCATCAGATTCACTGGATGAATCGCTTTTCACAATACTCAAACAAATGGGTGAGTTTTTTGACTTGGACCGAATTGGTTTATTTTTATATGACTCAGCCGAAATGTCATTTCAGCTTGTGATGGAGTGGTGTCATTTAGGTATTGAACCAAGACAACAAAAGGTTTATCGGCATCAAACATCACTCAAAGATCAGATGTATCAAACACTTAGGGATGGTAAACCACTCAATTTCGAAAGTGTGGATAGCGATGTGGTTAAGCAATCGTGGTTAAAACATCTTATCACCGATCAAATCAAAGCGTTTTATGCAAAACCTTTATGGACAAATGATTTGTTCTTAGGTTACATCAGTTTTGAAAATCAAAGAAGATCGCAGTCTTTTCATTTGATGCATGATCCAATTATGACCATTTTTTATCATACATTATCCTTAAAACTATCCAATCAGTTTTATGTACAAGACTACCAATCTAACAAAGAAAAATCGTCTGAACAACAACATAAACAATACGCCTTTGTAGCAAATATTTCTCACGAGATTAGAACTCCACTCAATGGCATTCATAATGCGCTTTACCTTTTACAAACAACAGATATCACGAAAGAACAAAAAGAATATTTAGATATGGCACAGACTTCCATGGATCAAATGACATCCATTGTTGACCGTGTCATGGATTTAGATGCACTCGAATCAGGTCAACTTGATATCCAAAAAAGAACGTTTAATTTAGAAGATGAAATGATTCGTTTGATTAAGATGCATTCCCGCCAACTCGAACAAAAAGGTTTAATCTTTACATGGAATTATGATTATCAAATCAATCATGAAGTGATCGGTGATGATAGAAAACTTCGTCATATCCTTTCTCATCTCATTCAAAATGCGATCAAATTTACCGAGCAAGGTAGTATCACATTCAATGTCAAGAAAATGGATGAAAAGAGCTATATCTTTGAAATCAAAGACACAGGCATAGGGATTTCAGAAGAACATATGACGCATTTATATGATGCTTTTTATCAAGTTGACATGACGGATGAAAAAGCATATCAAGGTCTTGGTATTGGGTTAACGGTTGCTCATGAGCTCACCAAACTCTTATCGGGAAAATTAAGTGTAGAATCTACATTAGGGTACGGGTCAACATTTTCATTAAAACTAGACCTTGAAACAGGTCATGATATTTCATTTAGCCAACTCCATCAACTCAATATGATGGTTTATCATGATCATAAACCATCAAAAATGATGGAAATGCTATCTTCGATGGGCATTCATGTCTATGATGAGGAGCACAAAACAAGTCAAAAGGCAGATATTATTTGTTTTGAAATTCCCCTGAAGCAAGGTGAAACACTGCACCAAATCAAAGAAATGTACGGTAGAAACGAGACGCTACTTTTAACTTTAGGTCATATGGAGCAAAAGCGAATGAAAAAAGTTGATGGTAGTCTTGAATACCCGATTTCAAGAACCATGCTTATGCAAAAATTGCTATCAGCCATGCATGAAATCAGAAAATCTGTCACATCCATGTATACGAAAACACTTAAAGGTACTGCACTCATTGTTGATGATAACAGACTTAACCGTGTTGCGCTAGAAAGTATTCTAAAAAAATTAGGTATTCAATCGGTTTTAGTTGAAAGTGGTCAAAGTGCGATTGACTATATGAAAGAACATACAGTAGATCTTATATTAATGGATATCCAAATGCCACATATGGATGGACTAGAAGCAACAAGACGTATTCGTTCACTTGGACAATCGTGTCAAAGCGTCCCCATTGTTGCAGTTACAGCAAATGCTTATTTTAATGATTATGATTTACTTAAAGCTACACAAATCAACGACGTCATTTTTAAGCCCATTCAAATTGAGTCACTGGGACAAATGTTAAGAAAATACATGTCTACAGAAGAAACGATTCATATTCCAGATGAGATCACACGATTTGATAAAAATGATTTTTTAAAACGATTTGAAGGTTCATATGATATTGCTAAAGAAGTTATCGATACCTTTCAGGTCGAATGTCCTAAGGATCTTGAGCAAATTAGAAAGTCCATTGAGACACATGATAGTGAGCAGATCATTAAAGCTGCACACTATTACAAAGGATCCTGTGCTTATTTAAGTGGTAAGCGGCTTGTTTGGTTACTTAATCAAATGATGGATGATGCTAAACGTTTGTCTTTTGATCACATGGAAGAACTTCATGGATTATTAGTCAAGGAAACAGAAGAATTACTTTCTCAACTTAAACAAATGCATTTTTAAAAGGAGTCAAAAGATGAATAAAGATGAACTTAAAAAGAAGTTAACACCACTTCAATATCATGTCACACAAGAAAATGGTACGGAAAGACCTTTTCAAAATGAGTTTTGGAATAACCATGACGATGGATTATATGTCGATATTGTATCGGGTGAACCCTTATTTACATCGCATGATAAATTTGATTCGAGTTGTGGGTGGCCTAGTTTTGCAAAACCAATTAAATCATTGACAACCAAACTAGATAAAACCTTTGGCATGTATCGTACTGAAGTTAGAAGTCCTGAAGGTGACAGTCATTTAGGTCATTTATTTACAGATGGCCCAAAGGAACTTGGTGGACTACGGTATTGTATCAACTCAGCTTCACTCAGATTCATCCCAGTCAAGGATTTAGAAAAAGAAGGTTATGGAGCGTATTTAAAATTCTTCAACACCAAAGGATAAAGCATGCCAAATTATAAAATTGATCCTGAACTTGTGATCTTAAAACCATTAAAATTTAAACGATACACCAATGGCAGACGATTCTTTGCTAATGCTGTGATCAATTTTAGCATGTTTTTTTCTCGTCCTAAACGCGGTATTAAGCAACGTCACTTTTGGATCAGAGGGTATCAGCACTTAAAAGTGAGGGTTACTGTGTATGAACTGAAAAATCAAAAAGAAAAATCACCTGGACTACTCTATATACATGGTGGAGGTTTTCAGATGGAAGGAACTCCTGTCCATCTTCGCATGTTACAACATATCATCTTAGAAACAGGGCATAAAGTGGTTTATGTGCGCTATCATCTATCGCCTAAACACCCTTTTCCAACTGCCTTGTATGATTGCTATCACGCACTTCAATGGATGAAAGAACATGCAGATTTTTTAAATTTAGATGCGAATAATATCTCTATAGCAGGAGATTCTGCTGGTGGTAATTTAGCAACAGGTGTTGCGCTCTTGTCTAGAGATCAACAAGGTCCAAAAATTCAAAAAAAAATGTTGCTTTATCCTGTCATTGATGTTGATCAAAATACACCTTCTATGCAGGCTTATGATGATACACCAATGTGGAATTCAGTATTAAATAAAAGCATGTGGGAACTTTATTTAAAGAATGGTGATTTTGGAATGTTACACTATGCATCACCATCATATGCGGATGTTACAGGATTACCTGAGACTTACATTGAAACCGCGCAATATGATTGCTTGCGAGATGAAGGCATTGATTATGCAAGAAAACTTTCTTTAGCGGGTGTCAAAGTTCATGAATATCATACCTTGCATACAGTTCACGGTTATGATGCAGTATTTTTCTCAAAATTAATTAAAAAAATGATGGCTCAACGTATTGCGTTTCTTAAAGGTGAATTATGAGAAAAATAAATATAAGCACATGGGAAAGAAGACAAACATTTTTATTCTTTAAGGGTATGGATCATCCCATGTATAGCATGACGTTTGAACTTGATGTCACAAAGTTTTATGACTTTGTTAAGAAAGAGAACGTATCCTTTTATTTTAGCTTTATGTATTTCGCAATTAAAGCAATGAGTGAAATTGAAAATTTCAGATTTAGATTTATAGATACTGAGCCTTATGTCTATGATTGTGTTCATCCTTCATTTACAGATAGCATAAAAGATACCGATCTATTTAAAATTGTTACTGTTGATTATCAAAGTGATCTTTTGGCGTTTATCAGTGAAGCAAAATCGGTGTCTGAAAAACAAGGTGATCAATTTATTGATTTTACAAAGGAAAGAAGACAAGACCTGGTTTATGTGACTACCTTTCCGTGGGCAACCTATACCGAAGTTTCATTTGCTCATCATCATGATACCTTTGATGCGATACCTAGATTAACGTGGGGAAAGTTTAAAGAAGTAGAAGGTAAGAAAATAATGCCTTTTACCATCGCTGTTCATCATGCGTTTGTGGATGGATATCATGTAGGCTTATATATTCAAAAACTGCAAACATTGATTAACCAATAATATAAAGAGTCGAAGAAAATGAGTGATTTCATTTTCTTTTTTCTTTCATTTAGAACTGAAAAAGACAAATAATTCATCATATTTTATGATTTATGTGAAAATTTTTATTTTCAAAAAAAATATATGATAAATCATATATCGTATGCTATAATGATTGATGTAAGCGCTTTAGAAAATTGAAGGGAGATTAACATGAGCGATTTTAAACATTTTGAGTACATGGCTAAACACCGGTACGAACAAGTCGTCTATTTTTATGATAAAACGACAGGATTAAAGGGGATTACTTGCATACACAACACCACATTAGGACCAGCCCTTGGTGGTACTAGACTGTGGAATTATGCAAGTGAAGAAGATGCAGTCATTGATGCATTAAGACTTGCTAGAGGTATGACTTATAAAGCTGCAGCAGCTGGCTTAAACTTAGGTGGAGGGAAAACTGTATTAATCGGTGATCCAGAAACTGTGAAATCTGAAGGATACTTTAGAGCACTTGGACGTTATGTTCAAAGTTTAAATGGAAGATACATTACTGCTGAAGACGTGAATACCAGTACAAAAGATATGGACTTTGTTGCGATGGAAACGGATTATGTTGTTGGTCTTGAAGGAAAATCAGGTAATCCATCACCCATGACAGCACTTGGTGCATTCCATGGTATTCGTGCAGCATTACAATATAAGTTTGGTAATGAAGAATTTTCAAAATACACATTTGCTGTTCAAGGCGCTGGACAAACAGGTTACTATTTAATTAAGAAACTTGTTGAAGCAAAAGCTAAAAAAATCTATTTTTCAGAAATTAATCCGAAACATATTGAACGCATGAAAAGAGAACATCCAGATGTTGAATTTGTTGAACCAAAAAATTATTTTGGTTTAAATGTGGACGTTATTGTTCCATGTGCACTTGGTGGTGTCTTAAATGATGAATCCATTCCTCAAATCAAAGCAAAAGTTATCGCTGGTACAGCGAACAACGTTTTACTTGATGAAGACATTCATGGCACCATGATCAAAGAAAAAGGTATTTTATATGCACCAGATTTCGTGATTAACGCAGGTGGTTTAATCAACGTCTATCATGAACTTAAAGAGTATAATGTCGGTCGTGCTACAAGAGATATCGAAAAGATTTATGACCGCTTACTAGAAATCTTCAAGATTGCAGATACAGAAAATATTCATACTCAACAAGCAGCTAAAGTGTTTGCTAAAAAACGTATTGAAACCATTAATAACGTACAAGATAATTACATTAAAAGATAGGGAGTGAAGTCGTGAAAAGAGGAAGATTAACATTTGACAATGAGTCATGCAAAGGTTGTGAACTGTGCGCGACATTTTGTCCAGTTGACATCTTATCCTTGGATAAAGAACGTATGAACTCACATGGTTATAATTTGATTTCAGTGAGCGATATGGATAAATGTATTGCATGTGCACAATGTGCGATCGTATGCCCAGATTCAGTCATTAAAGTGGAGGTCTTAGAAGCGTGAGCAAAGTCCTAATTAAAGGTAACGAAGCAATCGCACTCGCAGCTGTGGCAGCAGGATGTGATGCATTCTTCGGATACCCCATTACCCCACAAAATGAAATTCCTGAATATTTATCAAAGTATTTAACTGAAAAAGGTCGCGTTTTTGTTCAAGCAGAATCAGAAGTAGCTGCAATTAATATGGTCTACGGTGCAGCTGGCGCTGGAGCGCGTGTGATGACATCATCATCTTCTGTAGGGATTGCTTTAAAACAAGAAGGTATCAGCTACTTAGCAGGTGCTGAACTGCCTTGTGTGATTGTTTCAGTCATGAGAGCTGGCCCCGGTTTAGGTGGTATTCAACCTTCTCAAGGTGACTATTTCCAAGCAACCCGTGGTGGTGGTAATGGTGATTATCATACCATCGTATTTGCACCAGAATCGATTCAAGAAACCGTTGATTTAATGAAGGAAGCATTTGATATTGCAGATACATACCGTAACCCAGTTATGATTTTAGCTGATGGCCTTATTGGTCAAATGATGGAATCAGTGGATATGGATAAACCCATTAAAAAGCGCGATATCAAGCCAAAAACATATGCAACGATTGGTACAGATTTCCACGAAGGCAGAAACATTATTAACTCACTTGGATTAGATCCAGTCTTTCAAGAAAATCATAATAAAGATTTACAAGCTAAATATAATTTAGTGAAGAAAAATGAAATTAAAGTTGAAGTGATTGATGTCGAAGATGCAGATTATGTCATCGTTGCATACGGCACAGTCGCAAGAATTGCTCGCTCAGCCATGGAAGCACTCAAGGAAAAGGGCATTAAAGTTGGTATGATTAGACCGATTTCTTTATGGCCATATCCAAGAAAAGCATTTGACTTAGTTCCAAAGACATGTAAAGGATTACTTGTTACAGAAATGAGTATGGGACAAATGCTAGAAGACGTTTTAATATCAAATCAAGGTCGTTTTAAAGTAGGTTTTTATGGACGTGCTGGTGGCATGGTTCCAGAACCAGAAGAAATTGTTGATGCAATTTTAAACTTTGAAGATAAGGTGGTAGAAATATGATTCGTTACGAAAAGTCAAAAGGACTGACTGACGTCCATACGCACTACTGCCCAGGTTGTACGCACGGTATTTTACATAAACTGGTTGCTGAAGTTTTAGAAGAACTAGGCATTCTAGGTAAATCAGTTGGTATTGCTTCAGTTGGTTGTTCAGTGTTTAGTTATGAATACATCAACACGGATTTTCAACAAGCACCACATGGTCGTGCATGTGCAACAGCTACAGGGATTAAACGTGTTTTACCAGATCGCGTTGTCTTCACCTATCAAGGTGATGGTGACTTTGGTTCCATCGGGATTGCAGAAGCCATTCATGCAGCAAACCGTGGTGAACTCATCACTGCAATTGTTGCAAATAATGCAACTTACGGTATGACCGGAGGGCAGATGGCACCAACCACACTTTTAGGTCAAGTCTCAACAACCTCGCAACAAGGTAGACAAAAGGATGTTCATGGATCACCACTTCATATTTCAGAAATCTTCGCACAAATCGAAGGTGCTGCATATGTAGAACGTGTATCACTTCATGATATTCCAAACATCCGTAAAGCGAAAAAAGCCATTAAAAAAGCGTTTACGTATCAACTTGAAAAGAAAGGTTTTACCATGATTGAAGTCATTTCTACATGTCCTGTTAACTGGGGTATGAAACCAAGAGAAGCACTCGATTGGGCAAGAGATCACATGATTCCCGTGTATCCACTCGGTGTTTATAAGGATGTGGAACATCATGATTAGAACGATTCGTATTGCCGGATTCGGTGGACAAGGCGTTATGTTAACAGGGCAACTGATTGCATACGCAGCGAACATGCAAGGTTTATATAGCTTATGGGTACCAACTTACGGTCCTGAAACACGCGGTGGAACAGCAAACTGTTCTGTTGTTGTAAGTGATAAACCGATCTATTCGCCAGTGTTCCAAAAATCAGATGATTTACTTGTTTTTAATGAACCATCCTTAGCTAAGTTTGCTGATAGAGTCAAAGATGATGGTAATGTTTTCTTTAACTCATCACTCATTAAGCAAAACGTAGATATTTCACATGCTCATGTGTATCCAGTTCCAATGACTGAACTTGCACAATCACTTGATAAACCACAAGTAGCAAACATGGTGATGTTAGGTGCATATTTAAAAAAGGTTGATATTTTCAAAGAAGATGTGATCATTGAATCTTTAAAATACTTTTTAGGTAAGAAAAAGATGTCGATGTTACCGATCAACCAAAAAGCACTGTGTATTGGTTACGAAACTGTTTAAAATTCAGTTTATTTAAAGGAGATTTTAGGATCTCCTTTTCTTTTTACTTTGTTTTGACATTAAACCAAGTGAAAACGCTTTGCTATCGTGTTATAATATCATCAAGCGTTATGAAAATTTGAATGAATAAGGTGAAATTATGAAACTCGATTACAAAAAGACGTTTTATGTAGGGCTAGCATTTTTCATTATTACAATATTCTGGCAAACCTATGATTCTATTATTACAAAGATTTTGATCGATAAGTTTGGTTTAAATCAAACTTGGTCTGGTGTTGTGATGGCACTTGATAACGTGCTTGCATTGTTTATGCTACCACTCTTTGGTGCAATTTCTGATAAAACCAATCATAAACTTGGACGTCGTACACCCTATGTGATTGTGGGTACTGTGGTTGCAGCGTTTGCATTTATTGGATTATCCTTTGTTGATAATATCCAAACAACTCGCATTGAACAAACTGCGATTATTGAAAAATATGAATGGATCAGTGATTCTGAGGATTCACTCAGAGAAGAACCTATTTTCTGGACAGCGCTTGTTACCGAGATGCATGCAGACCGTGTAGCAGCTAAACTTGCTGGAGATATCGATCAACAAACTTATGATCGTTATCTTGAATCCGTTTATGTACCGATGACTGATTTATTAGAAGAAAATGGTTTGACAAATGAGTTAGATGCGATTGAACTTTCTTATTTAGATGGTTACTATCACAGATACTTAAGTGAACTTGCATGGCAAGTCACCGCTGAGAATCCAATGAACTTAGTGGTATTTGTTGGTATCTTACTCATTGCATTAGTTTCAATGTCAATCTTCCGTTCTCCAGCAGTTTCACTCATGCCTGATGTAACGATGAAACCCTTACGCTCTAAAGCGAATGCCATCATCAATTTGATGGGCGCTGCAGCTGGTGTCACAGCACTCGTTTTATTAACAGTCTTAGGACTTGGTGGACGCTCTTATGTTCATTACACAGGTGCATTTATCAGTGTTGGTATCATTATGCTTCTCGTCTTAGGTATTTTCCTTTGGAAAGTCAGAGAACCTAAACTCGTTTTAGAAAAAGATCAAGATGATCTAAAGTTTGGCTTAGCTGAATCAAATGAAGATGTCCATGATATGCATGATTTACCCAAAGATAAGAAATTATCACTATATCTCATTTTATTTTCAGTCTTCTTATGGTTTATGGGCTACAATGCTGTCATGACTAAAGTTTCAGATTATGCACCAAAGATCTTACAACTACCTTCATTTACGTTACCGCTTTTAGTAGCTAACGTCACTGCAATTATCGCTTTTATCCCAATTGGTATCTTATCGACGAAGTTTGGTCGTAGAAAGACGATTTTAGCAGGTATTATCTTATTAACACTCTGTTTTGGTAGTGTATTCTTCTTAAGTAAGGATACAGGTTGGGTGATGTTTATTGTCTTCGGCTTAACAGGTATTGGCTGGGCAACCATTAATGTTAACTCTTATCCGATGGTTGTCGAACTTGCTAAAGGATCTAATGTTGGTAAGTATACCGGTTACTATTATGCATTCTCTATGGCTGCACAAATATTAACTCCAATCTTATCGGGTTTCTTTATGGATCTTATCCATCCAAAAGTCTTATTCCCTTATGCAACCTTATTTGTTGCAGCTGCATTTATCACGATGTTCTTAACGAAACATGGTGATGCAGTGATTGAAAAGAAATCAATCTTAGAAAATTTCGATGTTGATATGGATTAAAGATAAAAGGGCTAAAGATTTAGCCCTTTTTTGTTGGAGTAAAATATTCAAAGACAACATTATGATAATGTGATTTTACGAAATCTAACTGCGCTTGTGATTGTGCAGCGTAACTAATGATCGTTAATCCTTTTTGTTTTAAACGATCAAGTTGTTTATTGGGTAAATCTTTAATCCCATAAGAGATGAAATCAGGTTTCGTAATCACATTGAAAATCATTTTTTTCATCATCCATTTAACCATTTTTGGCATTCGAGTATCTTGTCTAAAAGATTCTGCGATTTGACCACGAATGACTTCTGGATGGTGTTTTTTTAGGTAGTAAACTACTTTGGGATGAAAAGAGAAGATCGCGAATTGCCCCTGATAGTCTTTTAAACTCATCATCACGGATTGACATAATAGTTTGGTATTTCCATGGGGTTTTAATTCTATAAGAAGTGGAGTTTGACCATTAACATCTTTTAAAAATGAATCAAAACGCACGATCTTTTCCGTGGTCTTACCCAAATGAATGTTTTCAACATCAGACCAGTTAACTTCGCTTAATAACCTATGATCGTCTGATAATCTTTTTAATGTGTGATCATGAAAGACAACAGCAGTACCATCTTTTAAGACATTAACATCACATTCGATTGCATAACCAGCCTTCAATGCTAAATCAAAAGCTGATTTAGAATTTTCGGGAATAAGTCCATCTTTTGAATGTAGACCTCTGTGTGCGATATGAAAATCATGTAACCATGATAAATCTTTTAACATCTTTTTCATAAGATAGAATAGATGATCATTCCTAGAACTGCAGATATTAATATTAGTTTAATAGGTGATACTTTTTTCCATTTCAACATGATAGCTATTAATACTGCAAAGATAATTAGACTTTGATAATTAAATACTGAAAAGTCAAAAGTTAATGTATCAAATGCGATGAGTGGAAAGACTAAACGAATCATAAGCCCTACAGATACACTGATAATCAAACCAATAACAGTAGGCTTTAAGCCCTTGAATGCTTCTTCAACGAATTTGCTCTCGAGGAATTTTGAACCTAAAGAAGCAATTAACAAGATAACGATAAATGATGGAAGTGCAACAGCAGTTGTCATCACAATAGAGCCTAAAATACGAGCTAAAAATCCATATTGTACCATCGCTTCATTACCGATGAATGTTGCCATATTAATCGCGATTGGACCTGGCGTTGATTCTGCAATACCAATGAAATCATAAAGTGTATTTAAATCAATTAAATTTCGACTAACAAGTTCAGATTCCATGAGTGGAATCATCGCATATCCACCACCAAAGGTGAATAGACCAATTTTAAAGAAGATCCAAGCGAGGTTTAAAAGTTCTAAAATCATGCTTTTTTGACCTCCTTGATGTTTTCAATCATGCCATAAACGATACCTAGAATAGCACCAACAAGAAGTAGATATAAAACGTTGATGTTCGTAAACGTGGCAAATAAGATTGATGATATTAAAACGATCCATGCAAATGCATCAAAATGAATTTTCTTAGATAATTTTATAGCTGCTTTAAAAATAAGTAAACCCACAGCAACTTGAATACCATAAAAAGCATAGGAAACTAAAGTTAGTTCTTTAAATTGTAATATAAAGAAAGATATGATGGAAATTGTAATGAGACTTGGTATAATGACGCCTAAAGTAGCTGCTAAAGCACCCATAAATCCGCCAATTTTATAACCGATAAATGTCGCAGCATTAACAGCAAAAACACCTGGGGTTGATTCAGAGATAACCAAAATTTTTAATATATCATCATCATTAACCCAATTCTTATGTTCTACAACAGCTTTTCTCATGATGGGCATCATCGCTAATCCGCCACCAAAAGTAACTGCACCAATCTTAAAAAATTCCCAAAATAGCTCAAATAAATGATGTGGTTTATTCATCATGTCACCTCACAAAAGTCATTATAGCACACAAAGATGAAAATGCAATGTATCTTAAGATAACTATGTTATAATACTTTTGCAAAGGATGGGTATACGATGAAGAAAATAGTATTTGTAGTTTTATTAATAGCATCGCTGTTTACACTGATGGGATGCAATCAAGATTCAGGAAAACATGAGTTTACAGGTCTTAGTGACTTTAGTTATACGATTGGTGATTTAAAACCTGAATGGCGCTTTGGTGTGGAAGTTACCGATATAGAAGATGGTGATATTACAAGAAGTATCACTGTTGATGATTCAGCGGTTATATGGGATACACCTGGCACATATCCAGTTATATTTACCTCAAGAGATCGTGATGGCAACAAGACACACATCACTGTTAACATTGTAGTCATGCTTTCATCAGAAGAAGAATTAAACGTATATTATATCAATGATACCCATGGTGCTATTGAAGAAAATGGGAATCAACTTGGTTTATCAGCTATTGGAAATCTTGTGATGGATGAAAAAGAAGAAAATCCAGATTCCACCATATTTATTGGTGGTGGTGATTTATTACAAGGAAATGTCTTATCCAATTATTACCAAGGTGCATCAATGATTCACGCACTTAACACCATGGGACTAGATGCATTCGTTTTAGGAAATCATGAGTTTGACTGGGGATTAGATGTAGTTACAACATACTTCAATCCAGCATCATCAGATTTAAAAGCAACCTATCCACTTTTAGGTGCAAACATCTTTAGAAAAGATACGATGGAAAGACCTGATCATGTCGATGCTTATACAATTATCGAAAAAGGTGATTTAAAAATTGGTGTAATTGGACTTATGGGTTACGGTATAGAAAGTTCGATTGCAACCGCTAGAGTCCAAAACTACATGTTTGATGAACCTCATACATGGGCTGCATTCTATGCAGAACATTTACGTGTCAATGAAGATGTTGATCTTGTTTTAGCTGTTGTTCATGATAATAGCAGTTATACCAATCAACAGATTGCACAGCTTACAGGAAATCAAAGAGTTGATGCAATCTTTAATGGCCATTCACACTCAAGATATACACAAACGATTTCAAGAGATGGCATTGATATACCAGTCATCCAGTCGAAGGCAAACGGTGAATATCTAGGTAAAGTCACATTTACCATGAATCAAGGTGAAATCACAGGTGCAACTGCAACCAATTTACACCCAACACAATCGTCTTTATCACCATCTGATCATATAACAAAAGATTTACGACTTGCTGGTAGTAATGCGAGTGTGAGTGAAGTTATCAATGAATATAAGTTAGCTATTCAAGATTTACTGAGTGAAGTTATTATTTATTCAGGTAATGCATATGGTCGTAATGATTTATCTTATTTTATGGCTAAACTCATTCGCATGAGTGTAGGTGCAGATTTAGGGATTCATAATTTTGGTGGCACGCGTTCTGATTTGGATCAAAATGAAGCCATCACTGTAGCAACCCTTTATGAAATATTCCCCTTTGATAACAAAGTGAAATATGTTTATTTATCAGGAAGTGATATCAAAGATTATGCAAATTCTGGTGATGCCATCAGCTATAAAGATGGATTATCACTTGAATCACTTCATGATGATGTTTACTATAAGGTTGCAACTAATGATTACGTGTTTGATAAGGTTGATAACCCATTTATCTATGGTGTAGATCCAGTAGATACAGGATTACTGATTAGAGATTTACTTGAAACGGTCTTAAGAGAACAAGCAAAAACATATCCTTCATTTAAAACTGATCAACCTATCGTGATAACACCAGTATCATGGACTTATAACAAAGAAGAAGATTACATTTAATAAAAAAAGCAAATCCTCAATCATCATGAGAATTTGCTTTTTCTTTTTTTATGCAACGATTGATTTTTTCTTTTTAAGGAAATACAATACAAGGAATACACCACCACCAGGTATAAAAATACTACCTATGGTAATACTAATAATCACAGGTGCAGGATTATAATCATCAACTGTTAAGTCACGTACAAGAACATATGAACTGTTTGCAGCTATCGTAATTCTTGAACCACCTAAATGTGTGCTGATCGTTTCATCAGTTAACTGATTTTGATTACCCACAAGATTCCAACCGCCGCCTGTAGGAAGTTTGATCTTTGTTGATTTACGATTTGCATTATGGATAATAAGCATTTCTTCAAAACTATCACCTGTATCACCACTCGTAAGTTGGTAAGCCATAATGCCACTAACATCTTTATAAACGAATTCAAGGTTATCAATGATATCTTCTGAAGTTGTCATTCTAAGTGCAGGATGATTTTTTCTGAATGCAATTAAATCTTTATAGTATTCAAAGATTTCCATTTCAAGATCTCTTGATTTATAATCCCAACGCATTTGGTTAACTGAATCTGGTGATTGATAGCTGTTATGATCGAAACCATCACCAGTTGCTGATGGTTTACTTCTCATGAACTCATCACCAGCATGAAGGAAAGTAACACCTTGAGATAATAACACAATGGCATTTGCTTGTTTCATCATTGCTGGAATTAATGCAGTATTACCTGTTTCTTCAAGTGTTTGATAAAGTTTATCATAAAGTGTATTGTTATCGTGTGCGGTCACATAGTTAATAGTCTTTGTTGGTTCTGTATGCCAAATACGTTGATTAGATAGAAGTGAACCCGTGACATCAGGATGTGCAATACCACCTGCAATACCATATCTTACGCGGTTGATAAATGAATCTGTAAATTTACCTTGAATAAAGGCACCTTCAGCTCTTGCAAAAACAGATCCTTTAACGCCATCACGTAAATCATCATTAAATGCACCAACGCCATCAATTTGATAAAGATTAGCTTTACCTGCTTGTTCAGATGCAGGAAGTGTTGATGTTCCACCCATCCAAGGTTCACCATAAACCATAATCGTTGGATCAATGGCATGGAGTTCATCAGCGATTTGTTGCATAGTTTCAATATCGTGTAATGTCATTAAGTCAAATCTGAAACCTGACATATTGTATTCATTTGCCCAGAATAAGACTGAATCGACAAAGAATTTTCTTACCATGTAACGTTCAGATGCAGTTTCATTACCCGTACCAGAACCATTAGAGAAAGCTCCGGATTCTGTCTTTCGATGATAATAACCAGGGATGATTAAATTTAAGTTAGAGTCAGCTGATAATCCTGTATGGTTATAAACAACATCCATGTTGATACGAATATCTTCTTCATGGAATGCTTGAATGACTTGTTTCATTTCAACGACTCGTGATAAACCATCGTAAGGATCATTTGAATAAGTACCTTCTAAAACATTAAAGTTTAGAGGCATATAACCCCAGTTGAATGCATTGTAACCATCTTCACCTACGCGCGTTTCATCAACGACACCATAATCAAAGAAGGGAAGAAGTTGAACGTGTGTAACACCGAGTTCAACGATATGATCAAAACCTGTGGTAACACCGTTATATGTCGTACCTCTTTCGATAAGTCCTAAATATTTACCACGATTTTCTTCGCTACCATTCCAACTGGAATGCATGGTTAAGTCTCTGACATGAAGTTCATAAATAATCGCATCCGTATATGAACTCATGTTGTCTGGACGATCATTATACGTAAAACCTTCAGGATTGATTTCATTAAAATCAACCACGAGTCCTCTTTGGCCATTAACTCCAGAACTTACAGCGTATGGATCAATGACTTCAGAAGTTGTAGAACCGTTTGTTACACTAAATGTATAATAAACGCCATGAAGGGATTCGTTCACTTCAACAAAATAAGTACCTTTAACATCCTTTAACATAGGTATGGTTTGATAAGGGGTATCAGAACCACCATAACGCGCGGTTGTACCTGTCGTATAAAGATTTAGAGAAACAGCAGAAGAAACAGGTGCCCATAATCTAAATGTCGTCTTATTGTCAACAACATGCGCTCCTAAATCGTCACCTTCATAACCAAAAGCATCTTCAAATTCTACTGAATCATAAATTCCGTCATAAGTAACTTCAAAACGTCTTGTTGAATTATCAGAAAAAGTGACTTCAACTTCATACGCTTTCGAAAAATCAACGTCTTCATTTAAAACAACATAACCTGTTAAACCATCAACCGATTTAACATCTGTTGTTTGAAGGATGTCGTCTTTATAAATGTTAACATTGTCGACAGATAGCATTTCAGTCGATACAAAGTAAATACGATTAAGTGCATTAAAGTATGCTTGTTTAATTTTTGGACTCTTATCTGGACCATCTGGATCATCCATACCATAACCAACAGCAGCATCACCTTCAACTAAATACACATGAAGTTCAGAACTTGTGTGATCAACAGGAATTGTAATGAACCGGTCGTTATCAATATCTTTTTGTAGCCAGTCACCTTTTCTAACGATAAACCCAAGTTCAGTAGTGCCTGCTAAATCACCTTCAAGTGTTATTTTTGATACAACACCACCATAGTTAAAACTGGTAGCGGTATCATCTTCACTGAAAGTAAAGCTTGCTCCATCTTGTGAAACCGGTTTGCTTTTCCACGCCCATAAATTCCAGTCAGAGTAATCATTTTGGTAGCGATAATAGTGAACATACACATCAGTTACCGCAGCAGCCCTGACAACCATACTAAACATAAGGGCGATTAATGGCACCATAAAGGCCAAAATCAATAATTTTTTCATGCTATTTCCTCTCCTATAAACTGTTTGATTTCATTAAAAACTAAACTTTAATTTATCAATATCAGCAGCTCATAAATCGCTTTCATCATACTATAAAATGAAGAAAAAGTAAACTGTTAACCACTAGCGTAAACGCTTGCATAAATATAACTTCAATGGTAGAATGAAGGCGTAATTTCATGAAATGAAGGAGAGGAAAACATGAACAAAAAGATATTATTTTTAATTTTAGTCTTAGCATCTGTCTTTGTATTAGTCGGATGTAAAAAAGATGCACCATTAACCATTTGGGTGGGTACCGAATCGGTTGAATTTTATGAAGGTGTCATCGAAGATTATCTCGCAGCATATGAAACAGCCAATGGAGAAGCATTCCCACATGAAATCTTAGTAAAGGGTGCTGATACGGGTTCAGCAGCAGCGACATTCCTAGAAGATACTGAAGCTGGTCCAGATATTTTCACAGTAGCACACGATAACTTAGGTAAACTTATTGCCGGTTCAAGCAGTATCGCTCCAGTGACCGATGCTGATCTACTTGCTCAAATCGAAAATGACAATCCAGATTCATTTAAAGAAGTCATTAAAGGTGTTGTCGGTGGTCAAACATACACATTTGGAGTTCCATACATCGCACAATCACTAGTTTTATATTACAATAAAGAATTTATCACTACAGAACAAGTACAAACTTGGGAAGGCATTTTAGCAGCAGCAGAAGCAGCTAATAAACAAGCTTTATCATTAACAGGTACAGATGGATTTAATAATTCATTCTTGTTACTAGCAACAAATGCAGAAACAGGACAATCATCATTAAAGTTATATTATGGTGGCGATATCAACAATAACTTTGCATCAGGTGATGATACAGTTTCAGTCATGAAGTGGGGTCAACGTTTCTTTACACATGAAAATGGTCCCAAACGTCCTACCGATTCAGGATGGCAAATTGAACTAAAAGATGAGATTTCATTATCTGTTATTTCAGGTGCATGGCATTATAATGCAGCATCAGCAGCACTTGGTAGCAAATTAGGTATTGTTAAACTTCCAACATTCACCATTACTGAAGCTGATGCATACGGCAGTGTCACAGCCGGTACAGTTTTCCAATCAGGTACATTTGCTGATACAAAGATGTTTGTCATGAAGAAAGGTAGCAAATACCAAGAATTCTTACAAGATATCGTCAAATACTTATCAAGCAAAGATGTTCAAGAAGCATCTTATGAAGAAGTTCAAAATTTACCAGCTTATAAAAATGCAGCTGTTGAATTTGAATCAATGACTGGTAATACGCTTGAAGCTCAATTAGCTTCTGCACAAATTGAAATGTTTGAACATGGTATTCCACAACCTTTTGGCTTTGATAACCGTTTCAATTTCTATTACTATTCAAAAGGTGCACCAGATCTTATCTTAGAAATCTTAGAAAATAAATCAGGTACAGAAACCGGTTTATTCACATCTTTTGATCAAATCAAAGCACAACTACTAATTATTGAAAACATTTGGAAGACGGGCAATAAGGAATAACCTTTGAGCCTTTGAGGAGGATACAATGAATGATCGAAATGCGTTAAAGCAAGGTGTAATTCAAAAAATCTTTTCCTCCATCCTTAAATCTATTAAAAGCATTGGCTACGGTATCTACCGTAGCCTTGTGCGCTTTGTTTTAGGTGTGAAGAAAAGATTTGTGCGCTTTGGTAAGAGATTCATGGATGCAAGTGCAGTGACAAAAGTTTCGCATTTCGTCATGGGTTTTGGTCAACTTGCGCGTAAACAATTTGTCAAAGGTTTTATTTACTTATTCATCCAACTAGGTTTTTTCTTTATTTTGTTCACTTCACCTACAGTTAACGGTACACCGATTGGTTTAGATGCACTACGAAACTTTATCACTTTAGGTACAGTTGAAGGTGATGTGTTTACACCAACAGATAACTCGATGCTTATGATGCTCTTTGGTGTCGTCACGTTAGGTTTAATCGGTATGTTTATCGCAGGTTATCTATCAAACATCAATAGTTCTTATCACAACGATTTACTGATCAGAGATGGTAAAAAAGTTTTATCATTTAAAGAGGACTTAGCTGAGTTACTGGATTCAAGATTCCATATGACCATGTTAACTCCAGCGATTTTAGGTATTGTTGTTTTCACGATTCTACCTACTGTGTTCATGATTTTAATTGCGTTTACAAACTTTGATGCACAACATCCAGCAGGACAAGTCTTATTCGATTGGGTTGGATTTGAGAACTTTAAAAACGTGTTTTCAGGTCAGGGTGAAGTTTCTGTTCGCTTTATACCTGTCTTAAGTTGGACGCTTGTATGGGCATTTTTTGCAACGTTCTCTAACTATATTGCAGGTATTTTACTTGCATTACTCATCAATAAGAAAACAATTAAGCTCAAAAAACTATGGCGTACAGTCTTCATTTTAACGATTGCGATTCCACAGTTTTTATCACTTCTTGCTGTAAGAAGTATTTTATCTGAATATGGTCCTGTCAATAATTTGTTAATGACAGTTGGACTTATCGACAATCCAATTTCATTTTTGGGTACAGCAACAAATCCAATGACAGCGAGAGCTTCGGTATTATTCATTAACCTATGGGTTGGTATTCCATATACGATGCTCATGACATCCGGTATATTAATGAATATTCCAACTGATCTCTATGAAGCGGCTCAAATTGATGGTGCAACGAAACGACAAGCATTTATCAGTATTACGATTCCCTACATTGTTTTTGTCACAACACCCTATTTGATTACTTCATTTGTCGGTAATATTACTAGTTTTAACATTATTTTCTTGCTCACGGGTGGCGGACCTGCCGTTGGTGGTGGTTATAAAGCAGGATCAACAGATTTACTTGTTACATGGTTATATAAGTTAACCATTGATGAAAATGAGTATAATATGGGTTCTGTCATCGGTATCTTCACGTTCTTAATCACAGCAACAGGCACCTTGTTGTCATACCGTAAGAGTAAAGCGTATAAAGAAGAGGAGGCGTTCCAATGAGAAATGGTGATGCAAAACCTAAAAAATTTAAGAGTGTTAAGCGTCAAGAACAAATTTCAACCATCTCTGGTTATGTAACGCTGGTTATTATGTCGATTATTTGGTTATATCCTATTTTATGGATTATACTTTCAGCATTCAGAACAGAAAAGAATGACCAAGGCCAATTGATCGGTATTGTTGTATCAAACTATTTTCCAAGAGCTATTGGATTTGACAACTTTGTCAACCTTTTCAATAACACATTATTCCCTCGTTGGTTTATGAATACGCTCTTTGTTTCCGTAATCTCATTTGTCATATCAACAACACTTACATTGTCAGTTGCATATGTCATGAGTAAACTGAAATTTAAAGCAAGAAAGAGTTTCTTAAACATCGCTCTAATTTTAGGGATGTTCCCAGGGTTTATGTCCATTATCGCAATTTACTATATCTTAAAAGCGATGAATTTAACACAAACACTCTTTGCACTGATTCTTGCTTATTCAGCTGGTGCAGGACTCGGATTTTATGTTGCTAAAGGTTTCTTTGATTTGATTCCTAATTCATTGATTGAATCAGCAAGACTTGATGGAGCAACCAATTTCCAAATTTTCAAGAAAATTATTATTCCACTATCTAAGCCGATCATCATTTATACAGCACTCTTATCATTTACAGGACCTTGGATGGACTTCATTTTTGCCAGGGTGATCTTAGGGGAAACAAACCCCGAACTTCATACGGTTGCTGTTGGACTTTATTCGATGCTATACGGATCTCAGTCAACCGTTGACCCAAACAGATTTACCATGTTTGCTGCAGGTAGTGTGATTGTTGCAATCCCCATTGTTGCACTCTTCCTATCAATGCAAAAATATTACGTTGAAGGTGTCACTGCCGGCGCAGTGAAAGGTTAATTCATGAAAAAGATTTTACTTGTTTTCGTTCTTTTAGGTTTAGTTGTTGGTTTAGTATCCTGTAAACCAAAAGAGCATGAAGTTATCTTAGATGATGTTCAAATCGAACCACAAGATGACTTATACCGTGTTTACTATGAAATTTTTGTAGGTGCATTTTCGGATTCAAATAAAGATGGTATTGGTGATTTACAAGGTGTTATTAACCGTCTTGATTACCTAAATGATGGTGATTTTTCATCAGGTAAAAGTTTGGGTGTGACAGGTTTATGGCTCATGCCGATTATGAAATCGCCAAGTTACCATAAATACGATGTGAGAGACTATAAATCGGTTGATCCTGCTTACGGGACATTAGATGATTTTAAGGAACTTGCAGAAGAAGCAGATGCACGTGGTATCGATATTATTATTGATTTAGTGTTAAACCATACATCGGTTTATCATGAATGGTTTAGAGCAGCAAGAGATGCGTATGAAGCAGGTGATATGAGTTCACCTTATCTTGAATATTATGCATTTAAAACATCTGATGAACGTATTCCTGGTAGAACATATTATCCGTTTGAAGGCGATCTTTACTATGAAGCTAACTTCTCTGATACCATGCCTGAACTCAATATGGATAGTGATTTAGTTAGACAAGAAATCATTTCTATTTTAGAATTCTGGTTTGATTTAGGTGTTTCTGGCTTTAGACTGGATGCTACGAAGTATGTTTACTATAACGAACATGGTAAAAACGTTGAGTTTTGGAACTGGTTTATGGATGAAGTTAGAAAGATTAAACCAGATGCATATGTTGTCGGTGAAACGTGGTCTCCTGATATTCAAATTGCGACTTATTATGAAAGTTTTAGCAATTTTGATTTTGGTATGGCACAATCCGAAGGCATGATTGCACTCACTGCAAATGGGATTGAATCAGTCGATAGTTTTGTAAAATATTTAGGTAACTATCGTAATTTGATTACAAATGTTAATCCTAATGCGATTTTACAACCCTTTATTTCTAATCACGATATGAATCGTGCTGCTGGTTATCTTTCAGTGGCTGATGGTAGAATGCAAATGGCTGCGAATTTATACCTTTGGACATATGGCACACCTTTCTTATATTACGGTGAAGAAATCGGTATGAAGGGTAGTCGTGGTACTGAAAATACAGATGCCAATAGACGTCTTGCTATGCTATGGGGCGATAAGGATCCTGTCAAGGACCCTGCGGGTTCAACCTATGATATTGATAGACAAACCAATGGCACAGTAAGAGATCAACTAGGAGATGAATTAAGTATTTACAATCACTATAAGAAGGTTATTTTGCTGAGAGAAGCTAATCCTGAAATTGCACGCGGAACATACACCATCTTAGATTTTAGTGATTATTCAACCTTTGGGGGATTTTTATCAACCTATCAAAATTCAACAGTTGGTGTTTTTCACAACACCGGATTAACAGAAATCCAAATTGATTTAAGTTTATACACAAATCAATCATTTAGCATCATTAGAGGTTATGCAGGCTTAGGCACTGCAACACTCGATGGAAACATCTTAACACTCGGTCCTTTGACTAGTGTGATAATAAAATAACGGTTTCACAATTGATTTGAATCGTAAATGATTGTTATTAAGTTAAATAAAATGATATAATGAAAGCGCTTATTTCAAAAGAAAAAGGAGAGGATACTATGAAAAAGCTCGTATTATTGTTAGTTGCATTATTCGGAGCATTTGCATTAGTTGGTTGTGTTAGCGGAGAAGTTTTAGTTGATGAAACTCATGACTACTATGCTACAGGTCAATTTGCAGGTTGGGGAGACGCAGTTGGTAATGAAGATTTTAAGATGACTGCTATCGCTCGTAACGATGAAAGAATTGAATCAATCGTTGACGAAACTAAAGGCGCAAAATATATTTATATTTTAGAAATTACTTTACCTGCTGGCGATGCTGGTTGGACAGTAACTTATAAGATTAATGGCGTTGAAACAGTTCTTAACGGTAACTTAACAGTGAAGATGATTCGCACAGATTTAGGCGATGAAGTTCCAAACTGGTGGGGTCAAAGCCCAGAATCAGGTGAAATTGAAAACTTAACTCCTGAAACATTATACGTTCCACCATTCGTTGAAGAAAACGTTGACATGGCAGGTGGATGGAATGACAACCCAGCAGCTTTAGCAGCTGGTACATACTATTTCGTATACGTTAAGTATGAATCTTCACAAGCATTTGCATTAATCGCTAAATAAATCCGAAATTGCAATGTGAAAGGTATGCTCTTGCATACCTTTTTTTTGCGTAAGTTACACATAATTTGAATATGTAAACGGTGGCATACATAACTCAGACATAAAATATGTTAATATATTAATGTATATTAACTTAAGGAGACGACAATGCAAACATCATTTAACAATAAAGTAGCCTTCAAGCAGGCCTTTTTGAATGGTCTTAATGAAATCTATCAAACAACGCTTGAAGCATCAACCGTTGAGCAAAGATACACTATTTTAGCAAAAATGCTCGATGAATCCCTAGAAGAGGGGTTAAATAGAACCAATGAAGTCGTCAAGACTCAAGGGTTAAAGAAGACGATTTATTTTTCCATGGAATTTTTAATGGGAAGATTAATTACCAATAATCTCTATAACACTGGAAATTATCACATTGTCAAAGAAGTATTTGATGATTGGAACTTAGACTTAAATGAAGTTGAAAATGCTGAAAGTGATGCTGGTTTAGGTAATGGTGGTTTAGGTAGACTCGCTGCATGTTTCTTAGATTCAGCAGCATCCGTGGGACTACCACTTTATGGTAATTCACTTCGTTATCAACACGGTTTCTTTATGCAAGACATTCAAAATCATAAACAGGTTGAATTTCCAGATCCATGGTTAAATAAACCCTTTGTTTGGGAAAAAAGAATGGATAGCGAAGCGATTGAAATTCCTTTGTTTGGTTATGTTGAACATACCCGTTTAATTAACCCACAATGGATTAAAGCAGTACCTTATGACGTAAAAATCGTTGGTGATCAAAATGGTGTTGTTACAACACTTCGTTTATGGTCAACTGAACCTTCTGATCGTCAAGAAGTAAAAAGTGAAGAATACATTCAAACCACACGTAAAATCACTGATTCACTTTATCCGGATGATTCAACAGAAGATGGAAAAACACTTCGTTTAATGCAGTCTTATGTCTTTAGTGCTGCAGGTGTCAAAGCTGCAATTAATGAACATAAAGCTTTAGGACGAGACGTTAGAGAATTACCCAATTTCTATACATTCCAAATTAACGATACACATCCAACATTAGTTATTCCTGAAATGATGAGAATATTAATGGATGAAGAAAGTATCGGTTATGAAGAAGCATGGCATATCACTCAACGTACATGTGCGTTTACTAACCATACCATTTTAGCCGAAGCTTTAGAAAAGTGGAACATCAACATTTTTAGAAATCTGTTACCACGTATTTATGAGATTGTTGCTGAAATGAACAGAAGATTCAAGTTTATCTTAGAATCAGATGGTAGATTTAACCGCGAACAAATCTATTTAATGGGTTTAATCGGTCAAAACCATGTTCGTATGGCACATATCTGTATTTATGGTTCATTTTCAATCAATGGAGTTGCAGAACTACATACCAATATTTTAAAGAATATTGAAATGCGAAACTTCTATCATTTGTATCCACTCAAATTTAACAATAAGACAAACGGTATTACCCACCGCAGATGGTTACTTCACACAAACCCTGAACTTGTCTCTATTTTAGATGAAACCATTGGTAAAGAATGGAGAAAGGACTTATCAAAACTTGCTAAATTTGATCAGTTCCGTTTTGATCGTGACGCTCAGTTTAAAGTTGATTTAATGAAGCGTGCGAAAAAACAAGCACTTGCAAAACGTATTTTAGAAGATACAGGTGTTGAACTTAATGTCGATAGCATTTTTGATATCCAAGTTAAACGATTACACGAATATAAACGTCAACTTATGAATATTCTTCATATTATCTATGTTTACCAAAGTTTAAAGAAAGACAATGCGTTTAAAGAGTCATATTTTCCACATTCATTCATTTTTGGTGCAAAAGCTGCTCCTTCATACCATATGGCTAAATCAGTTATTGAACTCATTGATACGGTTGCAGATGTGATTAATAACGATCCAGAAACCAATGATTTACTGAAAGTCGTCTTTGTCAGAAACTATAATGTGACATATGCAGAATACATTATGCCAGCTGCTGATTTATCAGAACAAATCTCAACAGCGACTAAAGAAGCATCAGGTACAGGTAACATGAAGTTTATGATGAATGGTGCAGTCACCATTGGTACAATGGATGGCGCAAACGTTGAAATCGTTGAAAAAGCAGGTTACGAAAATGAAATCATCTTTGGTTTATCTGCAGAAGAAGTTACGAAACTTTACACGTTTAATGGCTACAAGCCACGCGAAATTTTTGACCAAGATCCACGCTTACAAAACGTTTTCCAATTTATCCGTAAATTAAAATCAAACCCACAGCATTTTGACTATATCTTAAATGCTTTATTAAACAGTGACTACTTCTTAGTCATGAAAGATTTTGCAAGTTATGTTAAAGCACATGAAGTTGCAAACAGTGCGTATAAGAATCGTACAAGATGGTTAGCAATGTCTATTTCTAACATCGCAAACTCTGGTTATTTCACATCAGATCGTACGATTGAACAATATAATCAAGACATTTGGAAATTAAAGAAGATCACATTTTAAAGAGGTGATTTTGGATGGCAAAACAAACCAACCTACTTTTAAGAACACAAACGATTTACCAAGTTTTTCCAAGACAACACTCAAAGACAAAGGATTTTAAAGGGATTATCAATGATTTAGATCGTATCAAGTCTTTGGGGGTTGATGTCATTTATCTCTTACCGATTCATCCGATTGGTAAAAAAGCAAGAAAGGGCAGCCAAGGCAGCCCTTATTCCATTGTTAATTACTTAGAAGTTCATGAAGATTTAGGGTCGATGGATGATTTTGATGAACTCGTTCATGAGATTCATCTTCGTGGCATGAAAGTGATGATGGATATCGTCTTTAATCATACATCAAGAGATTCTGATTTAGTGAATGAGCATCCAGATTGGTTTTACAGAAAACCTAATGGAGAATTAGCAAATCGCGTTGGTGATTGGAGCGATATCACCGATCTCAATTTCAAAGAAGATGACGTATGGCATTATTTAATCGATGTCTTAGCATTTTGGGCAACTAAAGTGGATGGATTCAGATGTGATGTTGCACCTTTGATTCCACTTGATTTTTGGCTAAAAGCAAGAGAAATCATCGATCAAATTAATCCTAATATTATTTGGTTATCCGAATCTGTTCATCCAGGATTTATTAAATATTTAAGAGATCTTGGTTTTGAATGTAGCAGTGATGCTGAGATGTATCAAGCATTCGATATTTTATATGACTATGATATCTTTGATGAGATGGATCATTATTTAAAAGATACTAAAAAACTAACATACTGGATGGATAGTGTAGAACGTCAAGAAACAACCTATCCTAAAAATTATATTAAGCTAAGAAGCTTTGAAAATCACGATCAAGCAAGACTCAGATCAAAAACACGTGATGAAGAGCATTTTATACAGATGGTTTCATTAAGTTTCTTTTTAAAAGGAACAGCATTTATATACGCAGGTATGGAACATCAAGTAACAAAACACCCATCTCTTTTTGAATATGATTTGGTTCCTTGGAATAGTGAAAAGTCTCTTGAATCTTTATTTTCTAGACTGGCACTTTTTAAAAAACAACCCATTTTCGCTTATGGAAATTTTCATTTCCATCAAAAAGAAGATGTTGTTGTTGCATCCTACCAATATCAACATCAGTTCGTCTTAGGTATTTTTAACTTAGAAGCACAATCTGAAGTTATCGTACCTTTGATTGATGGTATTTATACAAACTTTATTGATGAATCTGAGGTTGTCGTTCATCAACAAAAAATCATTTTATCAGACAAACCCATAATCATTGACACACTAAAGGAACATATTAGATGAGAATTTTTATTGACAGCATGACCTTACTCAGGGTTGAATCAGATCAATACATTGATCAGATTACACTACCTTCACACACGATTAAATGGGTTAAAAATGAGGGTTATTTTCAGTATTTTCAAACAGAAAGACCCATTGAACTTCATGTTCATGATCAGATTACCATTAATGGTGAAGCGTATCCTTTAGAGATTGGACTTGTGACATTAACTAAAGAGTTTGAGACACGATTCCGCTATGATGGAAAGCTCGGTTATGACTATAGTCCAGCTTCTACAACGTTTAGCGTGTTTTCACCCGTTGCTAAAGAAGTTTTTGTTGTTATTGATGATGTTTCTTATCCGATGACATATCACGAACCTATTTGGGAAAGAACGGTGGATGGTGATTTTAATGGTAAACAGTATGTTTATCGAGTAAGACTTGTTGATCAATTTGTTGATGTTATGGATCCTTATGGAAATGCGATGTCTTCATCGGGTTCTCATGTCATCGATTGGAAGAATTTAATTCCAATCAATCCAACACCGATTAAATTAAAAAATTATGTCGATGCAGTGATCTATGAAGGCCACGTAAGAGATATGACAATTGATTTAGATGTCTACAATCAAGGTCTTTATGATGGTTTGTCCGAGAAATCTAAATTACTTAAGGGAAGTGTCTTGCAATACATTAAACGTCTTGGTATGACACACCTACAACTTTTACCCGTCTTTGATTTTGAAGGTGTCGATGACCTTGAAAAAAAATCATTATACAACTGGGGATATAATCCATCTACATATTTTGGTATCGAAGGATGGTATTCCAAAGATCCTAAAAATCCAATGGAGCGTATCAATGAGTTTCGAGAACTGATTAATGAAGCTCATCGTTTGAAGTTAGGTATTAACATGGACGTGGTCTATAACCACGTTTATAACCATATGACTTATCCTTATGACAAACTTGTACCCGGTTATTTTTACCGCCATAACCCATTAAAGAAAATGACAAATTCATCTTATTGCGGTAATGATGTTGAAACAAGAAATTACATGGTAAGAAAACTGATTATTGACAGTTTGATTCATTTTACCGAACAATTTCAAATTGATGGATTTCGATTTGATTTGATGGGTTTAATTGATTTAGACACGATGAAAATAATCGAAAAAGAGCTTAAAGATAGACATCCTTCCATCATGCTTTATGGTGAAGGGTGGCACATGACATCTGAACTTACCTCTAAAGTAAGAGCATCGATGCACAATCAATCATCATTTCCGACATTTGCACATTTTAATGACTTTTATCGAAATACGATGAAAGGTGAACTTCATGGTCAAGGTTTAGGCTATACCATGGGAAATAAAAACTTGATGACAAAAGCAATGGATGCGATTATCGGTAGTCCATCAATGTTTTTATCACCCAATCAATCCATTAACTATGTTGAATGTCATGATAACATGACCTATTATGATAAAATGCTTCTATCATGTGGCTTTGAACGTGATTCATTTAAGGTTTGTCAAGATTTTGCGAATCATTTGATTGCGATTTCACAAGGTATACCTTTCTATCATGCAGGCCAAGAATTTTATCGAAGTAAAATGGGAGTTGAAAATTCCTATAATAGCCCAGATGAAATCAATCAAATCACATGGAATCCTAAAGCAGAAGCCGTAGATAAATTAAAAAAGCTTTTAAAAATTAGAAAACAACACAAACTTTATCGAAACCATACCTATGCATCAAACATTTCAATTCGTAGAGAACAACAAACCATTATCTATGAGCTTGAAAACCATAAAGAAAAACTGATTCACTATATCAAATGTGAATCAGGTATTGAAAAGTTCTCACTTCATGAAGGAGATCTCATATTTCCTTCACAATCTGTACTTACTGAAGAGACCGATTTTTACGTTGATAAACCTGGTATTTATATCATCAAAGTTAAAAAATAAAGGAGTGGTGGTATGCGTTTGATTTCAGATCATGATGTCAATGAGTTCTTACTGGGAAGACATGATAGACTGCACTCATTTTTAGGAGCACATCTCTTAAAAAACGAAAAAGGTATCATTGTCTCTACAGAGTTTACCGTTTACGCACCAAATGCTAAAGAAGTAAGACTAGTTGGTGAATTTAATCAGTATGAAGGTTGGAAGCATGTATTAACCAAAATTCATCATATGGGTTTTTTTAGAATTGAGGTTCCAGGTGATTTATCGTATAAGATGTATAAGTATGAAATACATACACCTTCAGGGAAAATCATTTTAAAAGCTGACCCATTTGGCTATTACGCAGAAGTTAGACCAGGTACTGCATCTAAGGTCTATGAAATCAATGGATATCATTGGAAAGACCAGGATTGGCAATATTTAAAGAAGAAGAGCTATCAAGAACCCCTTTTGATTTATGAAGTTCATTTAGGTTCATGGCGTCGTAAGTTTGGTGCATTTAAACCATATAATGAAGTGGTTGATGAACTGATATCTTATGTGAAAGATCAAGGATTTACGCATATTGAACTGATGCCTGTCTATGAGCATCCCCTAGATGATTCATGGGGTTATCAAGGAACTGGATTTTTTGCAGCAACATCAAGATTTGGTGTACCCATGGATTTAATGTATATGATTGACCGACTTCACCAAGCGGGAATCGGTGTTATTATGGACTGGGTTTTAGGCCATATTTGCCGTGATGCGCATGGATTATCATTCTTTGATGGCACACCACTCTATGAGTTTAATGATGCTGACAGAAGAGAAAATGTGACATGGGGAACAGATAACCTCGATTTTTCTAAAGGAATCACCTGCAGTTTTATGTTATCTGCATTAACATTTTGGATGGAATATTTCCACGTTGATGGCTACCGTATTGACGCTGTATCCAATCTGATTTACTATTTAGGTAACAGGGATAAAGGTGTTAATCATGATGCGATTAACTTTATCAGACAACTCTCATTTCATCTTTTTGGCAAAGATGACCGCATGCTTTTAATGGCAGAAGACTCAACCGATTATCCACATGTTACACATCCAGTAGATACGGGTGGTATGGGTTTTAACTACAAATGGAATATGGGTTTCATGAATGATGTTTTAAGATATTTTAAAGAAGACCCTATTCATCGTAAATTCCATCATCATAAGATTACATTTGGCCTTGTATATGCCTTTAACGAACAATTTGTACTTCCCTTTTCACATGATGAAGTTGTACATATGAAAGGTTCACTCGTCAATAAAATGCCAGGTGATTACTTTCAAAAAATGGCAAATTGGAGACTCTTGTTAACGCTTTGGATGACGCATCCAGGTAAGAAATTACTGTTTATGGGACAAGAGTTTGCACAGTTTTCTGAGTGGGCCTTCCAAGGTGAAATCGATTGGAATCTCTTTGATTTTCCTGCTCATCAAAAAGCAAATCGCTATTTTAGAGATTTAGCTCAAGTATACCGTCACCATCCTGCACTCTATCAATATGATCATGATCCCAAAGGATTTGAATGGTCGATCGTTGATGATCAAGATCAAAGTGTATTTGCATTTATTAGACGCGGTGAAAAAGAAACATTGCTTATTGTTTTAAATATGACACCAAATGTTCATCAAACCTATGATATAGGTGTTCCACATCGTGGAACATGGGTAGAAATACTCAATAGTGATAAAGACATCTATTTTGGTAGTAATCAATTTAATGGTGTAGAACTTAAAACAATTAAGGGTGATAAGAACCAGTTTAAGTATTTTATTAAACCCAAATTAGGACCTTTGTCAGGTATGATCTTTCAATACAAAAGAACACAAAAATAAAAAAAATCTCACCCTTCAATAAGAGTGAGATTTTCATATTAGGATTTGGTTGTTTCTCGTTCAATCAATTTAACATCGATAATATCATGTAAACTATCAAGTTCAACACCACGAATAAGACGAGTTAAGTTAATAAATGATTGTTTACCCATGAAATTAACGGATTGATGGATGGTTGTAATCGAAGGTGTCACCCATTTTGAATAAGGCGTATTATCATAACCAACAATTTGTACATCATCAGGTACTTTTTTACCTAATTTTTGAACTATATTTAAAGCAGTTAATGCAAGCGTATCAGAGAATGCAAAGATACCATCGACGTTGGGGTTATTTCTTAAAACTTCTTCAATCAGTTTAACATCAGGACTAATTAAGTCAAAGTCAAAGATGTCTGCGTAAAGTTGATGTGCTTTAAGTTCATTTAAGAAACCAATGGTTCGCTCCATGGTTGTGAGTAAAAATGAAGGACCTCTAAAAACTAAAATTGTTTTACAACCCGTTGAAATGAGTTTCTTAGCTGCAAGCGCTCCACCTTTAACATTGTCAGACGTAATGGATGGAATATTTTCATCTAAAATATGATCGACAGTCACAACAGGAATGTTAAGCTCTTGTAGTTTATCACGATTTGAAAAGTTGGATGCGATAATGAGACCTTCGATATTATATTGTTCAAAGAATTTCAAATATTCTAGTTCTCTATCTGGATCATCTTGTGTATGGCAAAACATGATTTTATAGCCATAAGCAGAAGCTTGTGACTCGATACCTTCTAAAAGTTCACCATAAAAGGATGGTCCAATATGTGGTACGATCACACCAATAATTTTTGAACTACGGTTTGTGAGTGATCGCGCTAATTGATTAGGTATAAAACCTAGTTCATCGATGATTTTATTCACTAAAACTTTGGTTTCTTCGTGAACATAACCCTTTTGATTAATGACACGCGAAACGGTTGAAACACTGACATTTGCCTTTTTAGCAACATCACGAATGGTAGGTTTCATGATTTATCCTCCTTAAGTAAAAGAAAGTAACTATTTTCATCTACTTTGATTGTATCACGAATTTCGATAAGTTCGTTATCTAAGAGATTTCGGTACGTTCCATAAACAGTTTCAGGAAGTTTAATGGAAGTTTGATGACTTGGATTAATCAAACAAAGAAGTGTTTGATTATTTTTGGATTTCGTGAATATGAGTAGATCAGATTTAATAAAATTAAAATCTTGCTCGATGAGTTCTTTATATGTTTTTCTCATTTTAATCAACAACTTTATGTGATGTATAAGCTGTTTGTCCATGTGCTCTTCAGATAACATGGGTCTACGATTATCAGGATCTTTTTCACCAGGTAAGCCACACTCATCACCATAATAAATCATAGGCGTTCCACGGTTTAACATCATGAGTAAAAATGCGATTTCAACCTTTTTATGGTTTTGTTGGAAACGATTTTTAATGCGAATCGTATCATGGCTACCAATCAGATTAAACATATGATTCATCACGTGATCTGGGGTTGTTGCATAGAGTGTGTTGATTTGGTTGATCATTTGTTTGGATGAGATCTCTTGATTGACAAAATGCCATATCGCATAGCTAAGTTCATAATTCATGACACTATCTAGTTGATCACCTAAAAGCCAAGGTAGAGATTGGTCCCAGTTTTCTCCAAGGATAAATGACTCTTTTTTAGCTTGTCGTGCCGTTGATTTGATTTTTCTTAAAAAATCATGAGAAAGTTCATTTGATACATCGAGACGCCACCCATCAATATCATAAACTTCAATCCAATGACGTATCACATCGAGTAAATAGGATTCAACTAAAGGATGAGCTGTATTCCATTTAGGCATGCTAGGTTGAAACGCAAATGTTTGATAATTGAGTTTCGTACCTGGCTTCATTTGAGGTTTACCCTCATCACTAAGAGGGAAATTAATAACTGGAAATGATTCAATGTAAAAACAGTCTTTATAAATACTTTGTTCACCACGTTTAATGACATCTTGGAAAAAAGGATGAAAGAAGCCACAATGGTTAAAAACACCATCTAAGATCACTTTAATCCCATAAGCATGTGCTTCTTTAATAAAGTTTTTAAAATCATCAGATGTTCCAAAATGAGGATCAATCGAAAGATAATCTGTTGTATCGTATTTATGGACAGAAGGTGATGTGAAAATCGGTGTTAGGTAAATACCATTAATTCCAAGATCATCAAGATAGGCAAGTTTTTGTGTGATACCTTTAATGTTTCCACCAAGGTGATCTTTATTATTTACGAGTTTTGTCATCCAGGTTTGCATCACGCTATGATCACTTGATTGGAAACGATCAGGAAAAATCTGATACCATATACGATCTTTAACCCAAGATGGCGTCTGATGCAGGTCTTCAGTATGTAGATAAGGAAAATTGAAGTAGAGACTTAAATCGTTTTGGTCATGTTCTGTAACTTTGGATAAACCGCGAGCTCCGTAAAGATATCTTTGATGCTCACCATCAAGAATAAATGCATATTTAGTGCGTAAAAAATCAGGTTTAATAGCAACAAAAAAGTAATCATAGATCTCTGTATGATAACGTTTAGTCATGGATACTTCTTGGAAGACCCACGTTGATAAACCATGATTTTGTTTTTCCCACATAAAGGGATCGCCATATCTTAAATAGACTTTTTGATGTTCATCTTTCTTCGTTCTCAGAAGAATATGAAGTGTCTTAGCGTCATATGCATAAGCATATTCAGATTTTGGACGATGGTAAAGCGCATGTATATCCATTTCATCACCAAAAACATTATAGCACTAAAAAAATAACCCATAATGTGAAACCGCTCACATTATCTAGTCCATGTATCATCTATGATACAATGTTTATGTGAAATGAGGTTTTATTCATGCATCAGAAGTGGTGGATGGAAAGTGTCGGTTACCAAATCTATCCCAAGAGTTTTTATGACTCAAACGGTGATGGTATTGGTGATTTAAAAGGCATTATTGAAAAACTGGATTACTTAAAAGAACTTGGCGTTAATCTGATCTGGATTTGCCCTTTTTATGATTCTCCGATGGATGATAATGGGTATGATGTTAGAAATTATTTTGATGTCCAAGAAATGTTTGGATCGATGGAAGATGTGCATGAACTGATTAAACAAGCTCATGAAAAAGGCATTAAAATTGTTCTTGACTATGTGTTAAACCATACCTCTGATGAACATCCATGGTTTATTGAATCAAGAAAATCTAAAGACAACCCATATCGCGACTACTATATTTGGCATGATGGTAGAACAGTTGATGGTCATAAGATTGAACCAACAAACTGGGGCTCTTTTTTCGGTGGTAGCGCATGGGCATATGATGAGGTAACGGATAGTTACTACATGAAAATATTTTCGAACAAAATGCCTGATTTAAACTGGAAAAATGAAAAAGTACAAGATGCCATGATTGAAGTTGCGAAAACGTGGCTTAACTGGGGTGTTGATGGGTTTAGATTAGATGCAGTTTCACATTTAGATCGTGCACCTTTTGAAGATGCTAAAGCACTTCCAAACGAAAAATATCCTTTAGATTGGTTTAAGTTTTCAAATTTACCCAAAGTGCACGATTATTTAAAGAAACTAAATCAAGAAGTGTTTTCAGTGCATGACTGTGTTGCTATTGGTGAAGTGGGTGGATCTGCATCCATCGAATCTGGTCTCAACTATAGTGCGTTTGATTCGAATGAACTATCCATGGTTTTCAGTTTTGATCACAACTGGTGTAATAATTTATCCGATATTATTAATCCCAAAAAACTTAAAACCAATGTTAAAGATTTAAAAACCGTATTCAATGCTTGGCAAACTGCATTCAAAGATCGAGGTTGGTTACCTCTGAACTGGTTAAATCATGACCAACCAAGACTTATAAGTCACTATGGTGATTATAAATACCCACTGCAATCTGGTAAAATGCTTGCTACCGTATTACATATGATGCGAGGAACACCCTTTATTTATCAAGGCGAAGAGATTGGTATGACCAATTACCCGTTTGATGATGCTGCACAATTCAATGATGTTTCATCGATTGCAGCCTATCAATATTATCTTGAACAAGAGCCAGATGATCCAGTTAAAGCGCTTAAAAGAGCAGGTCTTCGTTCAAGAGATAATGCACGCACTGCAATGCAATGGTCAAATAAACTTTTCGCAGGGTTTTCTTACCAAAAACCAATTCCTCTATTAAATCCGAATTATAAAAAGGTAAATGTTCAAAAACAACTAAAAAATCAAAACTCTTTATGGTATCACTATCAAAAACTGATACAATTAAGAAGGTTTTCAATTCAGCATGATGTAATCACATTGGGAGATTTTGAACTTATAGAAACAAACGATGAACTTTATGTCTATAAAAGAACATTTCAAGATCAAACGTTACTGATTATCAATTCTTTTTCAAGAAAAAAACAAAGCTTTGATGTAAGTCCTTATGAAATTGTTGAAACACTTATAACTAATTATCCAAAAACAAACATCAAAGATCAGAAAATATTATTAAAACCCTATGAATCAATCGTATTCAAGGTAAAGGAGATTCTATGAGAAGAAGCGGCGTATTACTTCATATTTCAAGCCTTCCTAGCCCTTATGGTATGGGAAGTTTCGGTCAAGCGGCCTATGACTTTATCGATTTTTTACATCAAGCAGAACAAACCTATTGGCAGATCTTACCCCTTGGACCAACATCTTATGGGGATTCACCTTATCAAACATTTTCCGCTTTTGCAAATAATCCTTACTTTATCGATCTTAATCGTCTGATTTCAGAAGGTTTACTCAAAGAAGAAGATATCAAATCAACTTTCTACTCTAATCGTTATGTCGAATATAAAGAATTATACGAAGAACGTTTTATTGTGTTAAGAAAAGCATTTCAACGGTTTAACAGAAATGATTATAAGTTCCAACAATTTACCTTTGATGAGCGTAAATGGTTACAAGATTACGCTTTATTTATGGCTCTTAAAATGCATCACCAAGGTGCATCCTGGGAAACATGGGAAGAAGATTTAAGATTACGAAAACCAGAAACCATGGCGCATTACAAAGATTTACTTCAAGAAGACATTGTCTTTTATGAATTCTTACAATTTAAAGCCTTCGAACAATATCATGATGTCAAAGTCTATGCCAACCAAAAAGGTATTAAATTAGTGGGTGATATGCCTATATATGTATCATATGATTCATCTGATGTATGGGCAAATCCTAATTATTTCTACTTAGATGAAAAGCGTATGCCAATTGAAGTAGCAGGTGTTCCACCCGATAATTTTTCTAAAGATGGACAACTTTGGGGAAACCCATTATATGATTGGGATCATCTTGCCAAAGATGATTACGCTTGGTGGGTTGATCGCGTTCAAGCATCAATGAAACTCTTTGATATGATCAGAATTGATCACTTCATCGGATTCCAAAACTATTTTTCAATTCCTTATGGTCATAAAACAGCTGTCTTAGGGGTTTGGAAAAAAGGTCCAGGTATTGACTTATTTAACGTCATTAAACGTCAATTAGGCGATGTGAATATTATTGCTGAAGATTTAGGTGTTGTCACTGACGATGTAAGAAAATTATTAAAAACGACAGGTTTTCCTGGCATGAAACTTTTGCAATTTGCTTTTGATTCCAGAGAAGAAAGTGATTATATTCCACATCTTTATGAACGTAATGTCATCGCTTATACAGGCACACACGATAATGAAACAACAGCACAATGGTTTGAAAAGCTTCCCAAACATGATTTAGAGTATTGCCTTGCATATATCAATCATACAACGGGAAATCCAGTTGATAGTTTGATTAAAGCGACTTTATCTTGTGTTGCAGATACAGCGATCATTCCGATGCAAGATTGGTTATCCTTAGGCATGGAAGCACGTATGAATATACCTTCAACAACCGGTAACAACTGGAAATGGCGTATGGTTAATGAAGATTTAAATGAAAACTTGCTAAATAAGATGAAATCGTTTACACTATTATATGGTAGAGGATATCATGGAAAACGAGGATAGTTCTACTATCCTTTTTTTATGGAGGCATATAGAAATGATCAAAGGTGTTAATTTAGGTGGATGGTTTGTATTAGAATCTTGGATGAAACCAGAACTTTTTTCTGGCATTCAATCCAAAGATGAGACAGGCTTCGTCACATTAAACCCGAAAGCGAAAAAAGATTTAGAAAAGCATTGGTGTACATTTATTACAAAAGAAGATTTCGTTTATTTAAAACGTGCAGGTATTAATTCATTAAGGCTTCCTATTCCGTGGTGGTTTGAAGGAGAAAAACCTTATTTCAGTTCAACACCTTTTATTCATCAAGCGATGAAATGGGCATCAGAACTTGGACTTGATGTTTTACTCGATCTTCATACAGCACCAGGTTGTCAAAATGGTTTTGACAACGGGGGTATTGAAGGTGTCATGACATGGCACTTATTTGATCGAAATATCGAATTAACGGTTGATAAACTTGAAAAGATCGTACTAGAATTCCAATCACATCCCTCATTTATGGGCATTGAAGTATTAAATGAACCATTTACTTCCATCGATATGTCAATCATTCAAGGTTTTTATGCAAGAGCGTATCAAAGAATTCGTAAGCATACGGATAAACTCATTGTCTTTCATGATGCGTTTCGTCCTAAAGATCCTTCATGGAACTCATTTTTTGAGTCCAACAAGATGAAAAACATTGCATTTGATGTTCATTTATATCACTGTTTTGATCCTAAACTTATCTCGGGTACATTTGAAGATCATATCAATATTATCTTAAATGAGCGTATTCCGATGATCAAATCGTTATCACTGTTTGTTAGAGTTATTGTTGGGGAATGGTCTTTGGGTATGAATTTCGATAAAATGACAAAAACTGAACATTTTGATGAAAAACTATATACCAAATTGCTCGCAGATCTACAACTGTATGCTTACTCACATGGCTTTGGTTATTACTTTTGGAGTTATAAAATTGAAAGAGAATCACACCGCAATTGGGATTTTAGACGTCTTGTTCAAGACGGTATATTTCCAGATAAGTTTTAAAATTAAACAACTAAAAAGACCACATCTGTCTTCAGATATGGTCTCTTTTATTTAAATAATATTGACTCTTTTTAAAAACTGTTTTGTGCGTTCTTCTTTAGGTTTCGTAAACATAAGTTCAGGTGAATTGATTTCTACAATTTGCCCTTCAGCCATAAAGACGACACGATCAGAAACTTCTTTAGCGAAGCTCATTTCGTGGGTGACAATCACCATGGTCATACCTTGTTTGGCAAGATCTCGCATAACTTGTAAAACTTCACCGACCATCTCTGGATCAAGTGCAGATGTGGGTTCATCGAATAACATGACATCAGGGTTCATGGCTAAAGCTCTCGCAATCGCAACTCTTTGTTTTTGTCCACCCGATAACTGATTCGGGTAGGCATCAATTTTTTCTGATAAACCAACTTGTTGAAGAAGTTTTTGAGCAAGTAAATTTGCATCTTCATCACTTAAGTGTTTAATCAATTTAGGTGAAAGTGTGATATTATCTTTGACTGATAAATGAGGAAACAAATTAAACGATTGGAAAACCATACCCATTTTTTCACGAAGTTGATTAATACGCTTGCTTTTAATCGATAATTCTTCACCTTCAAAGATGACAACACCGGAAGTTGGAACTTCCATTAAATTCATGCAGCGAAGCAGTGTCGATTTACCTGAACCTGATGGTCCAATAATAGAGACAACTTCACCTTTTTGAATCGTTAAATCTACACCAGCAAGTGCATGCAATGTGCCTTTAAATGTCTTAACAAGGCTATTGATTTGAATAATAGGGTTATTTGGCGTCTGCATGTCTTAATCTCCGTTCTATAAAATTCATCAATTTGGAAAGTGGGTATGTTAGGATTAAATAAAGAATACCTGCTGTAATATAAAGTTCAGTCACTGCGGGTGAACTTGCTTTTAAGATGCCGATTTGATACATCAATTCAGCAATACCTAAATACATAAAAATCGATGTTTCTTTAATAATGGTTACAAATTCATTTCCAAGTGCAGGAAATATTTGTTTGATCGCTTGAGGTAAAATGATATGTCTCATGGTTTGGGATTCAGAAAGACCTAAAGATCTAGCTGCTTCACCTTGACCCTTATCAACTGCTAAAATACCACCACGAATAATTTCTGAAATGTAGGCTGAACTATTAATTAGAAGTGCAACTAATCCAGGAACAAAACTTCCCATATCAATACCACCAATTAAAAGAAGTGGTATATTGAGTAGTTGATAAATCAATAACACTTGTACAAGCATCGGTGTGCCACGAATAATCTCTACATAAAATGTTGCTGGAACACGAAGTGCTTTATACGGGGATAGGCGCATTAATGCAGGTATGAGTGCTAAAACACTTCCCATAGCGACAGCTAAAAAAGCTAGGAGTAAAGTCATACCTAGCCCTTGCATCAAAAGACTGATGCTATATGGGTTTTCTAGAAATGAGAAGTTTAGTAGAATCATGCTGAATACTGCTCTAACCAAATTTGGATTTGACCATCTGCAATCAGTTGATCAATCACTGCATTAATCACGTTGAGTAACTCAACATTACCCTTTTTAACACCAACAGCATTTCCTTCATAATCTAAGGCTTCATCTAATATAAGTTTAACAAAAGATGCACCACCATTAATTCTTGCATCTGCAACAGGGCCTTCTGTGAAAAGTCCGTCAATTTGCTTATTATTTAAATTATTCATCAGTTCATTGATGTCGCTAATCACTTTTAAAGTTGCATTTGGTGTGAAAAGCTGTGCAAATTCAACTTGAATCGTACCTGTTTGAGCACCTATGCGTAAACCAGCTTGATTAAGTGATTCAATTGTAGGATATTGAGCTACATTATCTTCATGGATCAACAAGACTTGTTCAACAGATGCTTCTGTATAATAAGATTTAGAAAAATCAATAATTTCTGCTCTAGATGGTGTAGGTGTAATACCTGCAATGATAAAATCCACTTTACCACTACGAACATCTTCAACCAAAAAGTCGAAATTCTTATGAATAACACGTAAATTCTTACCTAAAGCACGTGCGATTTCCTTCGCAATTTCAATATCAACACCAACAACAGTGTTCTTACCATCTGGACCTTCAGCAATCGACTCATAAGGTGCATAATCAGCTGATGTTGCCATCGTAACAAATGAATCATAAGATTCATCCAAAATAAAATCAAATACATTCGACGTATTTGTACAAGCTGCAAGACCCAATGTGATCAATGCAGTAAACATGACTAAAACTAATTTCTTCATGTCAATCTCTCCTTTTCAAATTAAAAAAAGCCAAAGCTGGCTTTGTATACACTATACTCAGAGGTTTCCCTCATCTTTGCATCAAGCTTTGCTTCATGGAAAGTATTTTAACATACATGAAATATATTGCAAGTCAATTAATAAAAAAGTAAAAAGAAAACGTTCACATTGATAAAAAACTTTGAAGTTCAAAAAATATAAAAAATCGAAATTGACTTTTTCACCAAAGTGGCTTATAATAACATTGCTGAAACAAGGAGGATATGAACGTGATATTTGAACGTGTAAAAGAAATGATTGTCGAAGAATTAAATGTACCTGCTGAAAAAGTAACCTTGGGATCTCGCCTTGCAGAAGATCTTGGAGCTGACTCAATTGATGCTGTTGAATTAATTATGAACATTGAAGATGAATTCAATATCCAAGTGAGTGATGAACAAGCACAAGGTATTAAAACAGTTGGCGATTTAGTTAAGTACATCGAAGCAGCTAAGTAAAAAACAAAAGGGGATAACAAAATCCCTTTTTTTGTTGGAAAAAATGCGGTTTTCTACTATAATAGAAATAGCATTGAAAGAAGGTATCCATCATGTATTACGACTATAAGAATATCGAGAAAAAATGGCAGACGTATTGGTACGAAAACAAACTCTTTAAGACCTCAGAAGACCGCTATAAGGAAAAGTATTATGTTTTAGACATGTTTCCTTATCCTTCAGCATCAGGACTTCACGTAGGTCATATTGAAGGGTACACAGCTACTGATATTATGAGCAGATTCAAACGTATGCAAAACTTTAATGTGCTTCATCCGATGGGATGGGATGCTTTTGGTTTGCCTGCAGAACAATACGCATTATCAACAGGTAAAGATCCAAGATCTTTTACCTATCAAAATATTGAAACATTTAAACGTCAAATTATTGAATCTGGTAAAGGGATTGACTGGGATAGAGAATTTGCTACTGCGGATCCTGGTTATTTCAAATGGACACAATGGATTTTCAAAAAACTTTATGAACACGGACTTGCTGTTTTAAAAGATGTTGAAGTCAATTGGTGTGAAGGTTTAGGAACTGTTTTAGCAAACGATGAAATCGAAATGGTCGATGGCAAAATGGTATCTGAGCGTGGTCAGTACCCCGTTGTTAAAAAGGCGATGCGCCAGTGGGTATTACGCATCACTGCGTATGCTGATCGTTTACTAGAAGATTTAGAGGCTTTAGAGTGGCCAGAACACTTAAAAGAAATGCAACGCAACTGGATTGGTAAATCAACAGGTGCGATGATTACTTTTGCAGTTGATCAATCAGAAGAACAATTTGAGATTTTTACAACACGTCCTGATACCATTTATGGAGCTACCTACTGTGTGTTAGCACCAGAACATCCTTTAGTCTTACATATTACAGCTGAAGATGAAATGGAATCCGTAAAACAGTATATTGAAGCTACAAAAATGAAAAATGATATGGATCGTGCACTTGATAAAACAAAAACAGGTGTTTTCACAGGTTCTTATGCGATAAATCCTTTAAATCATAAAAAGATTCCGATTTGGATTGCTGATTATGTTTTACCTCATTATGGAACAGGTGCCGTGATGGCTGTTCCTGCGCATGATGATCGAGATTTTGAGTTTGCTCAAATTCATGGACTTGATATCGTTGAAGTAATTCAAGGTGAATCAGAAAAAGCATTTACCGGTGACGGTATCCACTATAATTCAGGTATTATTGATGGTTTATACAATGAAGATGCAAAATTAAAGATTATTGATTTCCTTGAGAAAACCAAACAAGGTTATGGTCATAGCACGTATAAACTTAGAGATTGGGTGTTCTCACGTCAACGTTATTGGGGTGAACCTTTCCCAGTGATCTACGATGAGGATGGTCAAATTCATATCCTTGAAGATGATGATCTTCCACTTGAACTTCCTATTTTAAAAAATATTCGCCCGAGTGGCACTGGCGAATCACCACTCGCAAATGCACATGACTGGCTCTATGTGAACCAGGATGGCATCAAAGGTAGAAGAGATACGAACACCATGCCACAGCTTGCAGGTAGTTCTTGGTATTTCATGGGTTACATCTTAAAAAATCATTTAGGTATGTTACCGCTTAATTCAGAAGAAGCGAAAAAAGCATTAGACAAATGGTTACCTGTTGACCTTTATATTGGCGGAACTGAACATGCGGTTGGTCACTTACTGTATTCGAGATTTTGGACAAAATTTTTATATGATCTAGGTATTGTTTCTGTTAAAGAACCATTCAAACGCTTATTTAATCAAGGCATGATTTTAGGATCAGATCATTTAAAGATGAGTAAATCCAGAGGTAATGTCGTCAATCCAGATGAAATCATTGAATCTCATGGGGCAGATTCACTTAGACTCTATGAAATGTTTATGGGACCGCTTGATGCAGAAAAACCATGGTCTACTGAGTCACTCAATGGCTCTAAAAAATTCTTAGATCGTGTATGGCGGATGTTTGAGTTCCCTATTACGAAAGAAGAAAATCTTGAGTTAAGACAACCACTTCATCAAACGATTAAAAAAGTGACTGAAGATTATGAAAAACTAGCGTTTAACACAGCGATCAGTCAAATGATGATTTTTGTGAATGAAGTCTATAAACAACAAACCATCAGTAAAGATCAAGCAAGAAGTTTCTTAAAACTTTTAAATCCAGTATGTCCTCATATCACTGAAGAAATCAATAAAGAAATCCTAAAACAAAATGAAGAACTCATTTATTCAGATTGGCCTACCTTTAATGAAGCTTACTTGCATGTTGATGAAGTCGAAATGGTCGTCCAAGTGAATGGTAAACTTAGAGGACGCTTTATGATCGATATCCATTTATCAGATGAAGAAGTGAAAACATTGGCATTAGAGAATCCTAATGTATCCAAACATTTAGAAGGTTTGACAGTTAGAAAAGTGATTGTCGTTCCTAAAAAACTGATTAACATTGTTGCTAATTAAACGAAACACCCTTCAATCGAGGGTGTTTTTCTTCTTTTTAAAGTAAAATGAAAATATCACCAATAAAAGAGTAAGTAAAAGAGTATATATGATGTAAGGGGAAATTATGGAACAGATATATGACATTATCAAAGAACTAAAACAACATAATTATGCACGCTTTGATGTCTTCTATCGCTTGACCAAACAGCAAGTGTTTTTCGCCATCCTTACCATCATTAAAGATCAAAGCTTAGCTGAAGATTTGGTTCAAGATACGTATATGAAATTTCTAGAAAAAATTGACCATGTCAAAGAAGGATCAAATCCACATGCTTATTTAACGCAAATTGGAAGAAATTTAGCAATCGACCTTTATCATGAGAGAAAAAAAGAGGTTAGATCAGAAGAGATATTTGAAACATTACCTTCTGAAGATACGATCACACAAGATGATGATGACGATATCTTTAAACTCCTTGATTACCTAGATTCATCAGAACGCGAAGTCGTCGTTATGCATGCAATCAATGATCTTAAATTTAAAGAGATCGCCTCAATCACTAAAAAACCGTTAGGAACCGTCTTATGGATTTATAATAAAGCAATCAAAAAACTTAAAGAGAAAGTAGGTGAACAAGATGACAAATAAAGAAATGAAAGAACTCATTAAAGAAAAAGCAATGAAAGTTGAAGTTAAAGATTTTTCAGAAGAAATCATTGCTCGTGCTAAGTTTTTACCACAAAAACAAGTAGAGACCATTGAACAACCTAGACGGTTATTCAACTTCAAACCTTTACTCACTTCATTCCTATTCTTAATGACGACCGTATTTGCTGTGTTCTTGTTCATTGGTGAAACCGAAATACCACCAGTTACAGAAACCCCTGTTTTAGAAAATATTGAATCAGCTGTTGCACTATCAAGCGTTCAAACAACATCACTTGTTAATATACTTGAAACAGAACTCGATGCAACCACTGCAATACCGCTTCGCTTTGGTCCCATTGAAAGAAACGCGCGTATTGAAGATGAGATCAGTGATGTCAGTAAATATTTAGAAACGATTGAAAAACTTTATGCAAGCAATGAAGATTTTGAAGTGATTGATGAACCCATCGTCGATGGCTACCAAAGACGTATGCGCTTTAGAACAAAAGATCTACTCAATCAAACAGCAAACTATGAAATGGTTTATAACCAATCTTATAACAAAGAAACCAAACGATTTACGATCACAGGTGAAGTAAAGATTGGTGAAAGATCATATCCCATTACAGCTGAAGGTGTTAAGGGTGAAAAAGGAATCATCATGACTGCTAAAAAAGATGATTCAAACTATGTAGTTCTTGACTACACCGAAATCGATGGTATTCATTATTACACCGTAGAACTTGTTAAAAATGATTTATCTATTCAAAAGGTAAGCATCACATTAACAGAAGTTGACGGTACTAAGATTGCAACGCTTGAATTTATTGAAGGCGAATCAACAGGTACTTACACATTTACCATTGAACAAGAGGATTTAGTTAAAATCATTCGTGTTGAGTATGCAATTGACTTTGAAGGTGATCTTGAAGAAGGTATCATCATCATCAGAATCTTAACATTGAATCAAGCAACCATGTATGCGATCACTGTACAACCCGAAGGAAGAATTCCATTTTCGATTACACGTGGTAGATATACACCTGGTATGGGAATGAACCCATAATTTACCATAAAGTATAAGATTTACCAATAAAATCAAACACATCACAGTATATAAAGTGAAAAGGAGGTTAACAAACCTATGAAAACAATGAAATGGATATTTAGTTTTATCTTTATTCTTGGAGGTTTATTCATACTTGCCTCATGTGCACAAGAAGTTAGTGCTCAAGACGACACATATGTTACCGTTGATATCAATCCGAGCGTGGAATTGATTGTCAACCCAAAGGAAATTGTAGTTTATGCAAATCCACTTAATGAAGATGGTGAAGTTCTTTTAGCAGAAATCGATTTAATCGGTCTTCATATGGATGAAGCATTAGATTTAGTCATCCAGACAGCAATCGAACTCGGTTATATTGATGTCGATGCAGAAGAAACATTTGTCTCAGTTTCAGCTATTTCTAGAAACAGTGAAATGGGTGAAAAAATGAGAGAACGTGCGAAAGAACACATCAATAACGCATTTAAAGATCGCGTGATGATGGGTCGTGCAGAAGATAAAGGTTATACACCTGAATTCTTAGCAGAAGCTGAAAGTTATGGTGTTACACCAGGTTTCTTATTCTTAGCAAAATCTGCAGTATTAGTAGACGATGAATTAACATTAGAAGTCGCAGTTACGTTAACTGTTGAAGAATTACAAGCGCTATTAAAAGATGCAAGATCTGAAATGAGAACTGTTGCTCAAGCGTTAAAAGATGAATTTTTAGCAGCAAGAGAAGAATTAAGAAACGTCTATTTACCACAATTAGAAGCAATCACTGCTCAAGTAGAAGCTAAAGAAGCTGAATTAGTGACTTTAAATGAAACATTAACTTTAAAACAAACTGAATTAGCTGAAGCTTTAGAAGAAAACAAAGCAGCTATTGAAGCAGAAATCGCAACCATTGAAGCACAAATTCAAACTTTAACAGATGAAATTACAGTACTTCAAGCTGATTTCGATACACTTCATACAGAACTTATGGATCAACTTCATGCTTTAAGAGAAGAATTTCTTGAAGAAAGTCAAGCCTTAAGAGCACAGATTCGTGAAATGTTCCAATATCGCAAGGCAGTTCATCAACAAAACGTTGAAGAATTCTTTGCAGCACGTGATGCAATGCGTGAACAAATGAAAGAACGTATCGAAAACTGGCAAAAGAATCGCCCATAATCCCCCCCTTATGGGATATCAAAAAAGACGAAAGTTAGATTAGCTTTCGTCTTTTGTTTTATAGATCATGAGCATATAGGGTGGATGTTTTTCTTCGTGAAGAAATCTTGTTTCAATGATGTGGTAATGATGAGGATTGAGTGTTTGAATCCAAGATTGGATGGCTTGATCTTCTGATTTACCTTCTTCATGTCCTGGATATACGATCAGTTGAATAAACCCATCTTTTTTAAGTATAGGTAAAATGAGATTTAATGTTTTTAAAGTCGTTTTAGTTTTTGTTGTGATCTCTTTATCACCCTGTGGAAGATAACCAAGATTAAAAATAACAGCTTTAAATGTATTGACATAATTGATGAGGTTTTCATGGCTATCATGAATGAGATGAACGTGGGAAAGCTCCCCCACTTTTTCTTTAGTTTTGGCTATCGCGTTGAGTTGTATATCAAATGCATATACCTCTTTGGCAATCTCTGATAAAAAGAGTGTATCGTAACCATTCCCCATGGTTGCATCAACAACTACATCATCTTTTGATAGAAGTGAGGATAAAATCGCATGTGCTTGATCAAGAAGTATGTTCTTTTTCATATAGATCACCTTGCCAAAGATTCAGTCTTCTCATTTTTTTATCGATTTCGTTTGTGACAACAAATTTTCTTTTTGTCCAATGTGGAGCGATCAGCATATCATGCGGTGCATCGCCTGTTAATCTATGGATGATGATATCTTTTCTAAGCCAACCGATTTGTTCAACGGTGACATCCACATATTCTTCTAAAGTCATGAGTTTCCAGGGATTTTTCTTATATTGGTAACCCATTTTAGTTTTTTCCATGAGATGGAGCATATGAATCTTGATGCCTTGAACATCAAGTTGATTGATATGTTTAACAGTATCAAGCATCATGTCTTTTGTTTCAAAGGGAAGACCATTGATAATATGTACAATGACTTCAATGTTTTTCATTCTAAGTCTTCTAACGGCATCATCAAAGCATTCTAATGTATGTGCACGGTTGATGAGTTCTGATGTTTTCTCATGGATTGTCTGTAACCCAAGTTCGATCTGAACAGGCATTCTTTGATTGAGTTCACCTAAATAATCAACGACATCATCAGGTAAAACGTCAGGTCTTGTTCCGATAGATAACATGACGATGTTCGGATCTAGTGTAATAGCTTCTTCATAAAGTTCTTTTAAACGAGAAAGTGGAGCATGGGTATTTGTATTAGCTTGAAAATACGCAATATAGTGTCCTTCCTCCCATTTTTGGTGCATTCTTTGTTTGATTTTCTCAAATTGAACAGAAAGTGGATCTAATTTAAAACCGGCAAAATCACCACTTCCCATATAAGAACAAAACGTGCAACCACCCGTTGCTACCGTCCCATCGATGTTGGGACAGGTAAATCCACCGTTAAGAGAAATTTTAAAAACCTTCTTTTGATATTTCTGAAGGTAGTAGTTGTGGAGTGTATTATAATGCTTTTCATGATTCATTAAATTCATATTTTCACCACAATCATTTTATCATAAGATAGGTTATTATGATATAATAAGACGCAAGGAGTTGAAGGTATGTTCAAGAGATTAACAACAAGTTTAACTAAACCTCCGTTAGCGGTTTTTTTTATGAAAGATTCATGGGGAAAGGTGATTTTATATTTATTATTTGTCCCTCTTTTTTTCATGATACCCACATGGCTTAAATCAACGATTAACCCAGGAATGAGCCTAAATCGTTTTGAAACGATGGTTTCTGCAATCAAAGAAGATATTCATTTAGATGCTGCAATCATCACTGATGGTGTTTTAACAACCACAGAAAGTGCAGTAACCAATTTTGATTATTTCCAAATCAATATAGGTGATTATCAACCTAGTCAAGATAAAATTCATTTTGTTTTCTTACCCCAAGATTTAGCGATCTATGTTGCAGATATCGAGATTGAGCGTATGTCTTATGAAGACATTGGACTTTATAACTATGATTTTAGTGATGATTCAGAAGAAAATGTTAGACGATTAGCATCAGGCATAAAGACTTTTTATAATGAAACAAGACTATTTACAACTGCAGAAATATTTTTATCGTATGTTGTCGGCTTGTTTGATCACATCTTTTATGCATTTTTAATGGCATTTTTTGTGATGTTATTTACAAGACATATTCCATTACCATTTCAAATGAGATTAAAACTATCTATATATCTATCAACAATCTATGTTGTTGTTGAACTGGTTGCCATTTTATTTAACGAACCAGCTATTTCCTATTTAGTTATACCAATGTTATACATGTGGCACTTTTGGGCATTTAGATCCATCAAAATGGTTGATCGGGGGTTGACCATATGAAAAAAGATAAGTTTCAACTTTTTCTAGAACAATCAAAATTTCAGCACCCCATCTTAAATAAAGCTGAATTAGCGCATGTATCGATTGATACGAAAAATAAATCATGGCAATTTAACATTGTCTTAAATGACGTTTTAGAACCAGACGTTCTTTTACCATTTATTCAACAACTGAAAAGCTATTTTTATGTCCCAAGAATTTTATCTTCAGTTGAAATTCAACTCACATATAAATCAAAAGCACATTTTGAAGCATGTGCACTTGCTTATTTTGACTATGCGATTATCGAACTATCAAAAGAAAAAGCGCGTTATTTAGTTTTAAAAAACTTTAAAACACGTTATGAAAATGAAACGTTTATCGTTCAAATTGACCAAGATAGTACATATGTCAGTGAGTATTTTGAGGATATTAAAACTGTTTTTTCTCGCTTTGGATTTAACATCAACATTAAGCATGAAATCATTATTACATTAACCCCTGTATCTCAAATGATCGAGTCATCGATTGTAGAACAAGAAAAAGTGATGGAACAAAAAGTGGTGTATGCTAAACAGGCTACACAAAAACAAAACACAAGAAAAACATTTTCTAAAAAATCATCCGCACTTGCTGTTCCTATCAAAGAAATCCCTATTGATCAATACCATTTAGATACATACCGTAATGTCAAAGGTGATTTATTGTTTCTCATCGAAGGTGTTATTTCAAAACTAGAACTTAAACAACTCACGACAACACAATTATTATCGTTTGTTTTAGGCGATGATGAAGATGCCATTTATATCAAGCGATTTATTAAAACGGATAAAGATAGAGAACTTGCAGATTCTCTTCACGATGGCGATGCGATTCAAGTTGAAGGAAGAGCTAATTTTGATGCATTCCAAAAAGATGTTGTTTTATTTGCAGATGCCATCAATTTTATTGAAAAAAACATAAAAGAAGAACGCATGGATCGTGCTAAAGAAAAACGCATTGAATTTCATGTGCATACAAAAATGTCAAACATGGATGCTGTAACTGATGTATCAGAGTACGTTGATCAAGCAATCAAATGGGGACATGAAGCGATTGCGTTTACAGACCACAATGGTCTTTACGCATATCCCGATGTGTATAAAGCAACCAAAGGTAAAGATATTAAACCCATTTATGGGGTTGAACTCGATTTTGTCGATGATACCCAGTTTAGAATTACATCTGAAACCAAAGATCAACGTTTCTTAAAAGACTTAACTTATGTTGTTTTTGATATTGAAACGACTGGATTATCTTCAACCAGAGATAAAATTATTGAAATTGCAGCGGTTAAAATTGAATCAGGTTCAGTGATTGAACGTTATCAATCCTTCATCAATCCAGGCGAATCTTTATCGCATTTTACAACTGAACTCACAGATATCACCGATGAAATGTTAGCACCAGCTCCCTTTATCGATGAAGAACTTCCCAAGTTTTTAGCGTTTGCAAGGGGTGCGGTTTTAGTTGCACATAATGCACTGTTTGATATCGGTCATATCAGGGAAAATGCGAGAAGACTGAATCTTGAATTTGATGATTCAATGGTTATTGATACCTTAAATTGTGCTCGCTATTTTTATCATCAAGATTTAAAACGCTATAATCTAAAAGCATTAGCTAAATTTTTTAAAGTTAAACAGGAACAACATCACCGTGCAGAAGATGATGCGTCTGTGACTGCACAAATATGGATTTTGATGCTCAATGATATACTACAAAAAGGAATTAAACAGTTCGATCAAATTAATCTATCGATTGATGATAAAGAATCATGGAAGCACATCATGCCTTATCATGTCATGGTGCTAGCACAAACCCAAGATGGCTATAAAAATCTATTTAAAGTGATCAGTGATGCATTAACGACCCATTTTTATAGTGGACCTCGAACACTTAAATCAGTGTTAAATGAACATCGTGAAGGACTACTCATTGGTAGTGGTTGTGCAAATGGTGATGTTTTTGAAACGGCACTTAATCGTGGGGATGATGAACTTAAAGAAGTCATTAAATATTATGACTACATTGAAGTTCAACCACCACAAGCGTATAAACATTTGAAAGATGGTTTAGGCGTTCACGGTGAAGAAATCATTGAAGCCGTGATTGCAAAAATCGTTCGATTTGCCAAAGAACAACATAAGATCGTCATCGCATCTGGTGATGTGCATTACTTAGAGAAAAAAGATGTCTTATACCGAGAAATCTATATCAGAACACCTTTAGTTGGTGGAGGTATCCACGATTTAGCAAGATACCAAACCATGCCTGAACAGTATTTTTTAACGACCGATGAAATGATGAAATCGATGGCTTTTTTAGGCCGAGATCTCGCTTTTGAAATCGTCGTCAAAAACACCAATCAATTGAATGCTATGATTGATAAAATTCAAGCATTTCCAAAACAATTATATTCACTTCCAGACGATGCATTTAAAGACTTATTAGGGATCGAAAGTATTGCTGATGAAGTTAAACGTCTTGTCTATGATAAAACACAATATTTATATGGTTCGACACCACATCAATTAGTGCTTGATCGTGTTACCAGAGAATTAAAAAATATTATTGATAATGGATTCGCACCTAACTATTATATTTCTCATTTGCTCGTTAAGAAATCACTTGATGATGGCTACCTTGTTGGTTCACGTGGTTCTGTTGGATCATCACTTGTTGCAACCCTGCTTGATATTACTGAAGTGAACCCCTTAAAACCGCACTATCGCTGTCCAAAAGGCGATTTTACGACGTTTTATTTAACCGATGAAGAGATTGTTCATTACGGATTAACACCTGAACAAAAGGCTTTTCAGCCCTTCATGAAAAACATTCAATCAGGTTATGATTTACCGACAAAGATATGTCCGATATGCGGTGAAAAACTCATCAAAGATGGACACGATATTCCTTTCGAAACATTCTTAGGTTTTGATGGAGATAAAGTACCGGATATCGATCTCAATTTCTCTGGTGATTATCAAGCTATCGCTCATGCGTATGTCAGAGAACTTATTGGAGAAGATCATACATTTAGAGCAGGAACTATTCAAACGGTTGCTGAAAGAAATGCATATGGTTATGTGAAAGGTTATTTAGAAGATAAAAATATTCAAGTAAGAAGTGCGCAAATTGAACGACTAGCTAAAAAAATAGAAGGTGTCAAACGTTCAACGGGTCAGCATCCTGGTGGTATTGTTGTTGTCCCTAAATCAAAAACTATTTTTGATGTGACACCAATTCAGTTTCCGGCTGATGATGTGAATGCAGAGTGGAAGACGACTCACTTTGATTATCACTCCTTTGAATCCAATTTACTAAAACTCGATATTCTTGGCCATGATGATCCAACACTGATTAAATTTTTAATGGATTATGTTGAAAAACACCCAGAGGATTTCCCATTTAAGCGTGCTCAAGATATTCCTTTAGATGACCCTAAGGTTTACGAACTTTTCAATGGAACATCCGTGATTGGTGTCAAAGAACATGAGATTATGAGCGAAGTGGCATCCTATGCTATTCCTGAATTTGGAACGCCTTTTACAAGACAAATGCTTGTCGACACAAAGCCAAAAACATTTGCAGGATTAGTTAAGATTTCTGGTCTTTCTCATGGAACAGACGTTTGGTTAAAAAATGCACAATCCTTAGTTACCGGTAAAACAGAATATGGAACGATCCCCTTTAATGATATTATTGGTTGTCGTGATGATATCATGGTTCAACTCTTAACCTTCGGACTAGATCCTTTAAGAGCATTTGAAATCATGGAGTTTGTAAGAAAAGGAAAACCATCGAAAGATAAAGTAACCTGGCTAACGTATGAACAAGATATGAGAAAAAACAAAGTACCCGAATGGTATATTTGGTCAGCATCACAAATCAAATACATGTTTCCAAAAGCACATGCGACAGCTTATGTCATTATGGCGATGCGTATTGCATGGTTTAAAGTGTATCAGCCATTACTTTTCTATTCAGGATTCTTCTCAAAACGTGTAGATCAGTTTGATTATGAAGTGATGGTTGCAGGAGCAAACGCGATTAGAAATAAACTTGTTTCTTTAAATGAAACATTTAATTTAAAAGTTAAAGACGAAAACCTAATTGTAACTTTAGGTGTTGCACTTGAGATGACAAAACGAGGTTTCAGTTTCTTACCCATCGATATTAACAAATCAGATGCAACGACATTCTTGATGGAAGATAAAGGATTAAGAATGCCTTTTAAAGCCATCGATGGTTTAGGTGAATCGGTTGCTTATGATATTGTTCAAAAGAGACAAGAAAAAGCGTTTAGTTCGAGAGACGATGTTAAAGAGCGTACACGCATTAATAAAACTGTATTCGAGAAATTAGAAACATTTGGCGCATTTAAGGATTTAAAATCGGAAAATAATGTGATTGATGCCGGTTTGTTTGCACTAATCTAGAACTCTATTATATAATAGAGCTGTACATAAGGAGTTGATGATCATGCGTACGTCTAATCCTATTTTAAGAACATTAGAACGTAATGAAGTTTATGAAGGTACCGGTGAAGTCGCAAGCTACGGTGGTATCGTTTTAAAAACAGGTTTATTATTAGGTTCTGCAGTATTAAGTGGTTTCTTATTTCTGTATGCATTAACCAATGGATTGATTGCTCCAACTGCAGTTATTCCGATTTTGATTGGTTCAATTATTTTGGCGTTAATCTCAGTTATCGTTTCAACGAGAAGCGTAAGACTTGCTGCTCCATTTGCAATTATCTATGCACTTGCTGAAGGCATATTCTTAGGACTAATTACCGTCATCTTTGATGCATATGCTCCAGGCGTTGCACTCGCAGCTGTGATTGCGACTGCAGCCATATTCACAGTAATGTTATTCTTATACAGCTCTAGAACCATTCGTGTAACACCACGATTTAGAAGAATTATGTATGGTGTTCTCTTAGGTATTCTCTTATTTGCTGTTCTAAGTTTAGTCTTATCACTCTTTAATGTGAATATCGCATTTGGTTCACCCATTATCTTACTCATCAGTGGTGTGTTCATTGTCTATGGTGCACTCATGTTAACCCTTGATTTTGATCGCGCTGAAGCGATTGTTGAAGGTGGCATGGATCGTTCCTATGAATGGATGGTCGCTGTTGGTTTAATGGTCACGATCGTTTGGATTTACGTTGAATTACTCAGATTCTTAGCTATTATTGCAAATAGTCGTAGATAATCATAAATCGTCGATAAGAAGTAGTAATCAAGAAAACTTTATGTTTAGCGAGTATGGAGCGGTGAAAGCCATACCTAAAGACTTGATGAATTCATCTTTGAGAGGTGCTAATCACACCCGTTTCGTCCGCGTTAAGGATTTTGAGTGCCAGAATTTATTCTGGAACTAAGGTGGTACCGCGTATAAACGTCCTTAGCTATGCAAGGGACGTTTCTTTTTTTTAACAAATCATGAAAAGAGGTATGATGATGAAAGAACAATTATTAGCCATCAAACAAACAGCTTTAAAAGCCATGAGTGAAGCTAAAACGCTTCAAGAAATTGAAGATATTCGCATTCTTTATTTAAGCAAAAAGAGCGAGATTTCTTCTTTAATGTCAAAACTGAGAGATCTTCCTCAAGAAGAAAGACCTGCGTTTGGTGCGCTTGTTAATCAGGTTAAGACAGAGATTGAGCTTGCACTTTATGAGAAAAAAGGTAAGTTAGAAGAGGAAGCGTTAAACCAATTACTAGCAACTGAAAAGATTGATGTCACTTTACCCGGTTATCAGTTTTATCAAGGTCAAATACATCCTTTAAATCAGGTCATTGAAGATATTGAAGATCTATTTATCGGTTTAGGCTATGAAGTAGCTGATGGTCCAGAATTAGAAAATGATCACTATAATTTTGAAATGATGAATTTAGATAAAGACCATCCAGCAAGAGCGATGCAGGATTCATTTTATGTCGATGAAAATACGCTGCTTAGAACCCATACATCACCTGTTCAAGCGAGAACAATGCTTCTTAAAAAAGGAGCTCCTTTACGCATTATTTGTCCAGGTAAAGTTTATCGTAGAGATGATGATGATCCCACACATAGTCACCAGTTCATGCAAATAGAAGGACTTGTGATTGATGAAAAAATTACATTTGCACATTTAAAAGATGCGCTTTTAACCATGGTTAGACATCTATTTGGTAGTGAAAGAACCATTCGCTTAAGACCCTCTTATTTTCCTTTTACAGAACCTTCAGTTGAAGTTGATGTAAGTTATCAAAAGAAAGATGGAACGACCGGTTGGATTGAAGTTTTAGGTGCCGGCCGTGTACATCCGAACGTACTGAAGATGGGTGGTTATGATCCTGATCATTACCAAGGCTTCGCGTTTGGTATTGGTGTTGAACGTATCGCTATTTTACGTTACGCGATTGATGATATTCGTCATTTTTACACAAATGACGTACGTTTCTTAAGTCAATTCAAGGGGGTAAACCGATGAAAATTATTGAATCTATGCTCAATCAGTGGATTGATGTTCCTAAAAACATTCTTGAGCTAACCAATCAAAAAATGATTGAAGTTGAATCATTCAACCAAATCAATGAAGCAACCAACCTTGTCATCGGTAAAGTTTTAACCTGTGAAGATCATCCAAACTCAGATCACCTCCATGTGACTACCGTTGATTTAGGTGACCGTGTTGAACAGATTGTTTGTGGTGCACCGAATGTCGGTAAAGATCAATATGTCGTTGTTGCACAAGTAGGATCTGTCTTGCCAGGTAATTTTCAAATTAAAGCATCAAAGATTCGTGGTGTTGAATCTAACGGGATGATTTGTTCCTTGAATGAACTCGGTCTTGATGAATCCATGATTCCTGATACGTTTAAAGAAGGTATTTATTATTTTGATTCACCTAAAAAAGTAGGTGAACCAGCACTTAAAGAACTTGCATTAGAAGGTTGGGTGATGGAACTTAAACTTACGCCAAACCGTGGTGATCTACTTTCTCACATGGGGTTTGCACTTGATCTTGCATCCATGACCAACCAAAGAATCAAAAAACCAACGTTTAACATCGTTGAAAAAGGACAAAAAAATCCGATTTCAGTAACGATTGAATCACATGGTTGTGGTCGTTATTTGGCACGGCACTTTGAACATGTCGAAGTTAAGGAATCTCCTTGGTGGCTAAAGAGTGCACTCATTGCTTATGGTATTCTTCCAATCAATAATGTCGTTGATATTTCAAATTACGTCTTAATTGAATATGGGACACCACTTCATATGTTTGACTATCAAAAATTGGCGTCAAATCATATTTTAGTCAGAGATGCAAAAGACCATGAAGAAGTTGTGACACTTGATGGTGAAAAACGCATTTTAACTAAAAATGATGTCGTGATCACCAATGAAAAAGAAGTGATTGCGATTGCTGGAGTGATGGGTTTAGCAAATACGATGATTGATGATCATACAACATCTGTCGTTATAGAAGCAGCCTATTTTGAACCAAAACGTATCCAAAAAACGGTTAAACGTTTAGGATTACGCAGTGAATCATCACTTCGCTTTGAAAGAGGAATTGATCAAATGCGCGTGATGCTTGGCTTAGAAAGAGCAACTGAACTTTTAGTTGAACTTGCTAACGCTACTGTATCCAAAGGTATATCTGAAAAGATTCATCATACAAACGTTAATCCAACCATTGAAGTGTCAAAAGATTACTTTAATGAAGCGCTTGGCATTGCATTGGATGAAAAACAATTACTTTCCTATTTTGACGCATATCAATATACTTATGAAGTTAAACCTCATACATATCTTTTACAAGGACCAAGGTATCGTGAAGATTTAGTGATTCCAGCTGATTTCCTAGAAGAAATTGCACGGATTTATGGTCTTGATAACATCCCCATGACACCGATTGATAAACCACTACCTGGGAAGTTAACAGATAAACAAAAACGTTTAAGACATGTAAGACATCATCTTTCATCTCTTGGGTTACATGAAGTGATTAGCTATTCACTTCTTGCTACAGAAGATGTTAACCGTTATGCTACACTTGGTGAACCTGTTTCGATTTTAATGCCCTTGTCTGAAGATCGTAAGACTCTGCGTCAATCTTTAGTCAATGGATTAGTTGAAACCATCAGATTTAATCAATCAAGAAGACAAGATAATGTCAATATCTTTGAAATTGGTAATTGTTTTGCACAAGGTATTGAAGAGTTGCATTTAGGGATTGCGATGTCTGGTTTATGGCATCAAAATCCATGGAAAAAAGATAGTATCAAACCTGATTTCTATGTGATTAAAGGTATCGTTGATCAGCTATTTAATCCACTTGGCATTGTGTTTACCTATCAACCGACAGACCGTACACTCAGTTATCATCCATTCAAACAAGCAGATGTCTTATATCAAAATCAAGTGATCGGTCAAATTGCTGAACTTCATCCGAAAGTTGTTAAAGAAAAAGATATTCAAACAACAGTTGTTGTTGAAATCAACTTAAAACCACTACTTGATGTCGTTAAACCAGTGAATTATCAACCGGTGACTAAGTTTCCTAACGTTTCAAGAGATTTAGCAATCGTTGTTGATGAACACATTCAAGCATCAGAACTTCTTTCCATCATTGAGCAAACTGTTAGAAAAAATCTTGTGTCATTAGAAATCTTTGATGTCTACCAAGGACAAACCATTGAAAAAGGTAAAAAATCGATGGCATTCGCTTTAGTCTTCAATGATAAAGATAAAACACTATCTACTGAAGAAGTTGATCAATTGATGAAAAAGATTACCAATAGACTTGCCTTTGCTTATAAAGCAGTCATTCGTAGCTAAAACCTGATTCGTCAGGTTTTTTTGCTGGTTATTCCATCGTTTCGTGTATAATATTAACAGGTGATAATATGCTTATATATAATCTAACTCATGAAGAGTTAGTTCAGTTTTTACTCGATCACGGACAAAAAAAGTACCGTGCAGATCAAATTTGGCAGTGGCTCTACAAGCAAAAGGTACAATCCTTTGATGAGATGAACAATTTGCCAAACGAGATTATTGATTTACTCAAAGAAAACTTCACACTTCAAGCTTTAGAATTGGTTTTAAAACACGTGAGTGCGGATGGAACCATGAAAGCTTTATATAGTTTATCTGATGGTCATTTAATTGAATCAGTTTTAATGAAACAACATTATGGAAACTCGATTTGTGTAACAACGCAAGTTGGATGTAACATTGGTTGTTCCTTTTGTGCATCAGGTTTATTAAAGAAAAAAAGAGATTTGAACGCTGGTGAAATCATCGCACAAATCATTGAAACAGAGCGCTTACTCAAAGAACGCATATCATATGTCGTTGTTATGGGTATTGGTGAACCCTTTGATAACTATGAAAATTTGCTTAAATTCTTGACGACGATTAATTCTCCAAAAGGATTAGCCATCGGTGCAAGACACATCACTGTTTCTACTTCAGGTATTGTTCCTAAGATCAAAGAGTATGCACACATGGGTTTACAAGTGAATTTAGCGATCAGTTTACATGCACCCAATAACGAGATCAGATCAAAATTAATGCGTATAAACAACGCTTATCCAATTGAAGAAGTGATTGGTGCCATTAAATATTATTTATCAGTCACTAAAAGACGTGTAACGATTGAGTACATTTTAATTGATGGACTAAACGATTCAAAAGAAACTGCCATAGAACTGACACAACTCTTAAAAGGATTAAACGTCTATGTCAATTTAATTCCTTATAATGAGGTTATAGAATCTGGTTATAAACGTAGTAAAACAGAAACGATGGAAGCATTTTATGACACGCTCATGAAAGCAAACATTCAAGTTACACTTAGAAAAGAACAAGGTCACGACATCAATGCGGCTTGTGGACAGCTCAGAAGCCAGCATTTAACTTAAGGAGGATCATTTGAAAAAAGGATTTATCAAGAAAATGATTTCTAATCAATATACACTCATTGATCTAGAGACAAAAGAAGAAGTTGTAGCGGCTGCACGAGGGAAACTTCGGTTTATGAAACTTGACGAAAAATCAAGTTTTAATAAAATAGTTACCATGAAATCAAAAAAGGATATTAAAACGATTCAGATCAGTCCTAAAGTAGGCGATTATGTCTATTATGATGACGCTGAAGATATTCCGATGATCATGGAGATTATGCCACGCGAAAACGATCTAGAGAGACCAGATGTTGCCAATGTTGATCAAGTGCTTCTTGTTTTTTCAGCGATAAAACCCGATTTTTCATTTAATCTTTTAGACAAGTTCTTAATCATTATGAGCCAAGAACGTCTCAAACCAGTGATCGTTATCTCTAAGATTGACTTAGTCGATGACAAAACATTGAATATCCTTAAAGACCAATTGCAATATTACGTTAACATGGGGCATGAGCTCTATTATGTCAATAGTAAACAGCGTATTGGCATTGATACACTCACACACGTTTTTCAAGATAAAATTACGGTTTTAGCAGGTCAAACCGGTGTTGGTAAATCGACACTTTTGAATGCTTTAATGCCTGAACTAGGACTTAAAACCCAAGAGATTAGTGAGGCTTTAGGTAGAGGAAAACATACGACAAGACATACTGAACTCTATTATATCCATGGTGGATATATCGTTGATACACCTGGTTTTTCTAAGATTGAGTTTCATATTTTTCGACCTGAGGAGTTAAAGCAGTATTATCAAGACTTTTCAGAACTTTCAGAACAATGCAAATTTAAATCAAATTGTATGCATCTCTTAGAACCAGGATGTGCCATAAAGCATGCCTATGAGACTAAAGAAATGTTAGCTTCACGTTATGAAAACTACATGAGTTTTATTGAAGAAATCAAAGCACAAAAAGAAAAGTATTAGGAGGATTGAAATGATGAAAATAGCACCTTCTGTATTAACAGCCAATTTTACGAATCTTGAACAAGAAATCAAATCTATTCAAACAGCTGATTACATTCATTTAGATATTATGGATGGACATTTTGTCCCCAATATCTCCTTTGGGCCAGCCATATCAAAACAAATCGAAGCTGTGACACATCTTCCGATTGACGTTCATTTGATGGTTACAGATCCTCTCAAATGGATACCTCAATTTGTCTTTCCACAAACCAAATTTATCACCATTCACATTGAAGCTAATCATGTGCAAGAATCGGTTTTAGCCATTCAAAAAGAGCGTGTTGGTGTTGGTATCGCCATCAAACCTAAAACCCCTGTAAGAGCGATTATTCCTTATTTAAATGATGTTTCATTGATCTTAGTGATGACGGTTGAACCAGGCTTTGGTGGACAGTCATTTATGACTGAGATGATGGATAAAGTCAGAGAACTCGTTAGACTTCGTAAAGAAAATGGACTCAACTTTGTGATAGAAATCGATGGTGGTGTCAATGATGAGACGGCTAAAATTGCTAAAGAAGCAGGTGTTGATATTGTTGTCGCAGGATCATATCTCTTTAATATGGAAGATCGAGCAAAAGGCATTGAGGTACTTAAATGAGAGCAATTATCGTCACACATCCAACGCCTAAAGATATAAAAAAAATCTTTGAATTCAAAGATTCTGATGTGGTCATTGCTGTTGATCAAGCTGTATTAGCTTTATATAAGCAGCGTATTAAAATTGATTTAGCTGTTGGTGATTTTGATTCACTGACGAATCAAGGTATGCTCAGTCAACTGAATGTGATTAAACTTAATCCAATTAAGGATGTCACTGACACGCATCAAGCACTCGTAGAAGCGAGCAAGATGAACCCTGAAGAGATCATCATGATCGGTGGTATTGGTGGTGATCGTATTGAACATTTCATGATTCATACGATGTTTTTTGATGAGTTTCCCCAGTTAAAAATTATCGATGATCAATCAGAGATTTCATTATTACACGAAGGCTTTCATGAGGTCAGAACAGAAGGTTACGTGACGTTTATCGCATACCCTAAAGCGAAGATTTCACTGATGGGATTTAAGTATACGTTAGTTGATTACTTACTGTTAACCTATGACCCACTTTGCATATCAAATGAAGTGATTGAAGAACATGGTATGGTACAGATTAGTGAAGGTCGTGTGCTTCAAATTATCAGCAAAAAGAGTTAGGATAAAAAAATAAAAGGCGATTGCCTTTTTATTTTTTAAACGCGTTCTAAATTGTTTTTCTTAAGAGCGCGAGCGGAAACCTTAACTTTGATAACTTTTCCGTCTTCGTCCTTAATGCGAATCGTCTGGAGATTGATCTTCCATACACGACGTGTCGCGTTTAATGCGTGACTGCGCTTATTACCAAAGACAGTCTTTTTACCTGTTACGTAGCATTCAGCCATATTCTCACTCCTAACTGCACAACCTAATTTAACATAAAAAAATCAAAAAAGCAACTAGCAAACGCATATTCTTCGTATAAAAAGATGAAACTTTATGTTATGGGTTGGTGATGATGATGTATTGAACTATTTCGAAGAAATATGGTATAATACAGTTGGCTATTTATGGTTTAAAAAATGCTTGTAATTTCAAAACATAAATGCTATACTAATACAGTATTAATTTGAAGTATACATGAAATAAATAGTTACTTAAAAGTATATATGTCATTAATTTTTCTAAAATATAGAGGGAGGTTCAATATGGCGAATCAAACTGTCAGTGGAACTCTATTTAAGAAAATGGTTACGAACGGCGCAGTAAACCTTAAAAATAATCACAAAGAAATCGATCATCTCAATGTATTCCCAGTACCCGATGGAGATACTGGAACGAACATGCAAATGACGATGATGGCAGGCATTAAAGAAGTAAATAGTTTAGATTCTCAATCAATTGTTGATATTTCAAAAATTCTATCCCGTGGCTTACTCATGGGGGCAAGAGGTAACTCTGGTGTTATCCTCTCCCAATTTTTCCGCGGTGTTTATTCTGAAATCGCAAAGATTGATAATGGATCAGCAACCATTCAAGAGTTTATTCAAGCACTTGTTGGTGGCTATCAAATGGCATATCGTGCTGTAATGGATCCTGTTGAAGGAACTATTCTGACGGTTGTTAGAGAGTCTGCTGAAAAGGTTGCCCGTGAATCCACAAACTTACATAGCGTTGAAGAAGTTTTAAAGATGTATTTAGAACAAGCAAATGAAACCTTAATTAAGACTCCAGAGTTACTTCCTGTTTTAAAAGAAGCAGGTGTCGTTGACTCAGGTGGCGCAGGATTCATTAAAATCATTGAAGGTTGGGTCATGGCTCTTGAAGGACAGATGCTGAATGAAGCAGAAGTTCAACATCAACCTAAACAAAAAGAACATTATCATGGCGCTGAAAATTTAGGTGCTGTTGATATTAAGTTTGGCTATTGCACAGAATTTATCGTTAAATTACATAAACCAGAGAAATTCAACGAAAACTACATGAAAGATCCACTTTCTCAAATGGGTGATTCTTTAGTTGTTGTTACAGATGATGATCTCTTAAAAGTACACGTACATACAAATCAACCAGGTGTCGCACTTACATTAGCTCAAAAATACGGTGATTTACAAACCATTAAGATTGAAAACATGCGTATTCAAAATGAAACGATCTTAGGTGATAACGTTCATGAGCATAAAGAACAACAACCTGAAGTGAAAAAAGTTTCAAAGAAAAAGTCGAAGTATGGATTGATTGCTGTAGCATCTGGTCAAGGTATTCATGATGCCTTTAAGGAACTCGGTGTTGATCTGATCATTGATGGTGGTCAAACGATGAATCCTTCTACAGAAGCATTCGTTAAAGCAGTTGAAGAATTAAACTGTGAACACGTCATTATCTTACCTAATAACAAAAATATTATTTTATCCGCTGAACAAACATTAGATTTACTTCCTAACCGTTCAATTCGCGTCTTAAAGACAAAGAGTATTGCACATGGTTACTCATCACTCATGGCATTTGATCCAACACAAGAAATTGATGAAAATGTTGAATCCATGATGGAAATCGTATCCAATATGCGTTCAGGTGAAGTAACATATGCAGTGAGAGACACTGAATTAAATGGTGTTCAAATCAAAAATGGTGACTTTATTGGTATTACACGTGGGGAAATCAAAGTATCAACAGCATCCAGATTGGAAACAACCAAAGGCTTGCTAGAAGATATGGTTGATGAAAGCCGTGAAATCATTACAATTTTCTATGGTAATGATACAGATGAAGACGAACTTGATTTGATTGTTGCTCATGCTAAAAAACTCAATCCAGATATCGAAGTTGATATTATTGAGGGTAAGCAAGATATTTATACCTATATCATTGCTGTCGAATAAGGATAAAAAAGGTGTTCGCACCTTTTTTAATGGCGGACGTGGTGGAATGGTAGACACGCATGTTTGAGGGGCATGTGGCAGCTTATGCCGTGTGAGTTCAAATCTCATCGTCCGCACCAAAACAAAATGAACTGACTCCAATTAAGGAGTCTTTTTTGTTAAAGACTTAGTTGTCATAAGATTAAATCCTTATACATAAACACTAAAAATAGAATTACAAAGGTAAAGGTCAAATATTAACACTCTAACAAAATGGAGTGTTTTTTCGTATCCTAAGACCATGAAACGAGGGAATAACACATGGGAAAACATTATACTGATCGAGATCGACTCGATATGGTCAAGAAAT
>Ga0208863_1000086_pt1 | contig 119723 bp, 99 predicted proteins | sample RifOxyD3_FD_184040 | JGI IMG/M metagenome (GOLD analysis project Ga0208863, IMG submission 184040) | Soil microbial communities from Rifle, Colorado - Rifle Oxygen_injection D3 (SPAdes) | ecosystem: Environmental > Terrestrial > Deep subsurface > Rock core/Sediment | place: Rifle, Colorado...
GTTTTTGCCAATAGGCGCGCACCGTTTCGAGCAGATGAAATGTACCTACAACGTTGGTTTGAATAAAATCTTCAGGGCCGTGAATGGAACGATCCACATGACTTTCCGCCGCGAAATTAACCACCGCACGGGGCTGATACTTGGCCAGCAGTCCGGCCACTAATGCAGCATCGCCGATATCGCCCTGAACAAAGATATGACGTGGATTATCTTTTAAAGAATCAAGGCTCTCCAGATTACCCGCGTAAGTCAGCTTATCCAGACTGACCAGTGTTTCATCGTGCTGAGCACACCAATCCAAAACAAAATTCGCCCCAATAAAACCGGCGCTGCCGGTCACTAAAATCATAGCTTTCCCCCTAAATTAGGCATTAATCTGCTTCCTGCCGTCCTTCGCAACCTCTGCTGCAAAGTGTACGGTGGCGCCCCCAGCCAAGCTCGCGGCAGATTTTACCACTATCCACCCGAAGCGATTAGCTTGGCTTGCTTTCCCAGACATTCGCACGCGAGTTAAATCAGCATCTCGCTGCACACACCCACCCGTAAAGCTTCGCCACAATCATGCCTATCTTGCTTTATCCTCACTATCAAGAATGGGGGATATCTGTGTTCGGGGAAGCCATTTATTGAACCTGTGGATACAGAATGTGAATAATATTGAACGCAAGCGAGTCAGAGTAGACCATAGGCTTATCGAACCTGACAGCTGTGAGCGAACAGTTAAGGCGACTAATATTTGCCGACATTACTGTAGGCGGGATTGTTTCTGCATGATCAGCTCCCGCAATATGTATTTTCAAGGGGGGGCGCGACTACCCTGAGTCTGTTAAAATCGCCGCATGAGCAAATTAACTTTAGACCGCATTCTACACACCCAAGGCTTCGGCACACGAAAACGCTGTCGTGATTTAATTAACAGCGGCGAAGTGTTTATCGCTGGCAGTGTTTTTGATGACAGCAGCACGGCGATCGAAACCGATGGACTGGAGTTCACGATTTTTGATCAGCCCTGGATTTTTCGTGAGCGCGTTTACATCGCCTTACATAAACCGGCAAATTTTGAGTGCTCCCGCAAACCCAGCCATCATCCCGGCGTGTTGACTATCTTGCCGGATCAGTTCACTTTACGCGATGTTCAGCCTGTCGGCCGATTGGATCACGACACCACCGGTTTGCTGCTGATGTCAGATGACGGTACATTTATTCACACCCAGTCTTCCCCCAAGCACCATGTGCCCAAGGTCTATGTCGCAACCACCCATGATCCGGTTACTCCCGAACTGATCGCACTGCTGTTGGATGGCGTTAAATTACACGATGAGCCAGCACCGCTCGCCGCTGAAACCTGCCGGATGATAGATGCAAACCACCTGGAAATCGTGCTGAAACAAGGAAAATACCATCAGGTTAAACGCATGTTAGCGGCAGCGGGCAATCATTGCACGGCGCTCAATCGTTCACAGATCGGCAATCTTAAACTCGAAGAACTAGGGTTGGCTGCGGGTGAATGGTGTTATCTCGATGCGCAGCAACTGGCGCAGTTGAAGCCACCTTATTTAAAGGTTTAACTATCATGGCAATACAGTGGTTTCCCGGACACATGACCTCGGCGCGCCGCAAAGCCGCCGAGACGATGGAATTTACCGATGTCATCATCGAGGTGCTGGATGCGCGAGCGCCCGAAGCCAGTTGCAACCCCATGATTCGGGAATTGCGTGAACATCGCCAGCGGCCTTGCCTGAAGATACTCAATAAAATTGACCTGGCAGATCCCGCTACGACGCAAGAATGGCTGGACTATTACAACAAACAGGAAGGCGTCAAAGCCGTCGCCTTGAGTTGTAAGAGCGCAACCGATGCTGCACGCGTACCGAAGTTGTGCCACCCCTTAGCCCCGCATCGCGACAGCCCGCATAAACCGCTGCGCCTGATGATCATGGGCATCCCCAACGTCGGCAAATCTACGCTGATGAACATGCTGCTCAAACGCCGCGTGGCCAATGTCGGTGATGAACCGGCGGTCACCAAGTCGCAGCAATGCCATAAGATCAACGATCACATGACGCTGACCGACTCACCCGGGCTGATGTGGCCGAAAATCGAATACGAGGAAGACGGCTTTATTCTCGCCGCCATCCACGCCATCGGTCGCAATGCGGTGATAGAGGAAGAAATTGCCGAACACCTGGCGACCAATCTGCTGGCGCGTTACCCGGAACGAATAACCGAACGCTTCGGCTTTTCTGTAGAAGGAATGGACGGATACGGCGTAGTGGAAGCCGTTGCCAAGAAGCGAGGCTGCATACTCAAGGGGCGCGGCGGCGAACTGGATATTGAAAAGGCTGCGATGATCTTGCTGACCGAATATCGCGCCGGCAAGTTAGGCCGTATCAGTCTGGAGTCACCCTCATCCCGTGAGGCGATGATCAAATATGCGCTGGAGAATCCGGTAAAACCCCGTGTACATTCCCTGCGCGGCGAACCGGATGAGCAGGACGAATGAAAACGCCGAAAAGGATAGAACCACTAGTCGAAGACGGCCTAGTTGATTTGGTCGTCCGCCAGTTAATGAGCGGAAAAGAGGCGACCGTCTACGTCGTTCAATGTGGTGATGAGATTCGTTGCGCCAAAGTTTATAAGGAAGCCAATCAGCGCGGCTTTCATCAGGCGGTTCATTACACCGAAGGTCGCAAGGTGAAAAACAGCCGTCAGGCGCGCGCAATGGAAAAAGGCTCGCGTTACGGCCGCAAGGAGCAGGAAGCGGCCTGGCAGCGCACCGAAGTCGATGCGCTGTATAAACTCGCCGATGCCGGCGTGCGCGTCCCGCATCCCTTTGGTTTTTACGAGGGCGTACTGCTGATGGAGTTGGTGGCGGATGAGAATGGCATGCCGGCTCCCAGACTCAACGACCTTGAATTGACGCCCGAACAGGCGCGCGAATTTCACGCGATGCTGATCCGGCAGGTGGTGCTGATGCTTTGTGCCGGCATCATCCACGGCGACCTTTCCGAATTCAACATTTTGGTCGATGAGCATGGTCCTGTGATTATCGACTTGCCGCAGGCGGTGGATGCCGCCGCAAACAACAATGCCAGCCGCATGCTGGATCGCGATGTCGAAAATCTGGCGAACTACTTCGGCCAGTTTGCACCCGAGTTATTGAACACACAATACGCCAAAGAGATCTGGGCAATCTATCAGCGCGGTGAGCTCCTGCCGGACACCCCTTTGACCGGGCGCTTTAAACAAAATGAAAAAGCGGCTGACGTTTATTCTGTGATGCGCGAAATCACCTCTGCGCGCGATGACCACGAAGCCAAATTGCACTACCAGCAAATCAAACGTGCAGAAGGCAGATAGATGACAACTCATCCGGTAATTCAATGGCACGAAGCGGGCGAAGATAAAGTTTGCCGCTGGCACTCTGAAAGCGCCACACCGCCGCCAAAAAAGGTAGTCATCGCCGATGACCGCATGACCGCTGACGTTGCATTCCGGCTGGCCTGCGAAGGAACTGCGCTGTTGTGGCGCGGCGATTATCAAAATGCGCGCCAGTTATTGCAGGCGATGGCACGGCGCGCAGATGAAAAGCCGCGTAAACCGAAAAAAATTGCCGCCTCGCCCACGGAAGCCTTTCATATGCACCGGCTGGCACAATCGCAACGCTCACGCACCTTAGGGATGTTGCTGCTGCCATTCAACGCGGACCACAGCATCCCTTTGCGTCGCGCACCCGATGTGCATATAGCCTGTGAAGAGGCATATGACGTTACGGCAGAGCCGTATATTGCGTCGCTGCGCGGATTACTGGGTGTCATAGGCGCGCATGAATGGCGCAAAAATGGTGTCGAAATTCCCGTCTTGGCGGGCATGCCCGCCTCCCTCACCCCAACCCTCTCCCACGGGGAGAGGGAGCAAACGAATCGCTGCGCGAACTCTGCGTCATATGCCAGAATTCATCCTCATTACGGCGTGTTTGCACCGATACGCGGCGAATATGTCGGTTTGGTGAACGACACACCCTTGCCTGAATTGCTCACAACCCGCTCGGTCGCTTTCGATATCGGCTCTGGCACCGGGGTGCTGGCTGCGGTACTGGCACGCCGTGGCATCAAACGCATCGTTGCCACCGATCAGGATCAGCGAGCGCTCGCTTGCGCGCGTGAAAATATCACCCGACTCGGCATGGCTGAACAGATAACCATCACCCAAGCCGACCTGTTCCCCGAGGGCCGCGCGGCGTTGGTCGTTTGCAACCCACCCTGGGTGCCTGCCCGTCCCAGTTCGCCGCTGGAATATGCGGTATACGACCCGGAAAGCCGCATGTTGCGCGGTTTTCTGAATGGTCTGGCGGAACACCTGGAAGAGGGCGGCGAAGGCTGGCTAATCCTCTCGGATCTGGCCGAACACCTTGGATTGCGTAGCCGCACGGAATTACTGGAGATGATAGAGAAGGCAGGACTACAAGTCTTGAGCAAGTCGGATGTCAAACCCCATCATCCCAAAACGACAGACACCAGCGATCCCCTGTATACGGCGCGTGCGGCAGAGTTAACCTCACTATGGCGTCTCGGAAAAACAATTTAATGAGTTATAATTTTTCCTGCCATAAATTTAAAAGGGGATACAAACGCAGGTTTGTATCCCCTTTTTATATACTGAAGCCAGCTTACTTTTTCTTGTTTTGGATCATGTCATGCATGATCGGTGCAAGAATGACTTCCATCGCATGACTCATCTTGCCGCCGGGTACAACCAGGGTGTTGGCGCGAGACATGAAAGAGCCCGGGATCATGGCCAGCATGTACGGGAAGTCCACACCCTTAGGATCGCGGAAACGTACTACGACGAAACTTTCGTCCGGCGTAGGAATATCGCGTGCGATGAAAGGATTGGATGTGTCCACTGTCGCCACACGCTGGAAATTAATATGCGTGCGTGAAAATTGAGGCGTAATGTACTTGATGTAATCCGGCATGCGACGCATGATGGTGTCTACCGTCGCCTCTGCAGAATAACCGCGTTCAGCCTGATCACGGTGAATTTTCTGGATCCATTCCAGATTGACCACAGGTACCACGCCGATACCCAGATCAACGTATCTGACCGCATCAATACCCTTGTTGTCTCTGGCTAGACCGTGCAAGCCTTCATAGAACAGCAAATCTGAGTTCGCATCGATATCTTCCCATGGCGTAAATACCCCGGGCGCCAAATCAGTCATTCCAAAATGCTTGTTATGCAATACCGCTTCTGCATCGCTGTGTACATAGTAGCGGCGCTTACACGTACCGGTCTCACCGTATTCCTTGAACATGCCTTCAATCTTGTCGAAGTGATTCGCCTCAGGACCAAAGTGACTAAACGTGTTATTGCCGGCTTTAGCAGCTTCAGCCGAAGCGGCACGAAACGCCATGCGATCCAGACTGTGCAGACTGTCGCCTTCGATAACCGCTGCGGTAATTTTTTCACGGCGGAAAATATTTTCAAAAGCGCGTTTAACGGTAGTGGTACCAGCGCCGGAAGAACCGGTAACGGCAATAACGGGATGCTTGCTCGACATATTGACCTCTCCTGAATGTGTTGGTGTAATTTTTGTGGTCGCTGATTTTATAACAAACAATCACGCGTAACTACTAGGCAACTTCGTTTTGTTCATAAAAATTAACCCTATTTTCGTATGATTTTTCAATGGAATGCAGGTTGCACAAGCTAACATATTGAATATTAAGTTTATTTGTTATGTCAATATTGTTTGGCACGAGTATATCGACATGAGCCCATCCCGGAGGAGGCCAAAATAATTTTGTTTTTATGAAAATTTACTGCATCCGTGCAAAGCGCAATTCGCGAGTGAAGGACGATGCCGCTATAATGCCGCATCCGAGAATTCAGGCAATAAACCATGCAATCTATTTATCATCCCGCCTCCATTGAACAGCAAGCCCAGCAACACTGGAATAAATCCGGCGCGTTTGCAGCCACGGAATCCACCGACAAGCCCAAATACTATTGCCTGTCCATGTTCCCTTACCCGTCGGGCAAGCTGCACATGGGACATGTGCGCAATTACACTATAGGCGATGTGCTCGCACGCTATCACCGCATGAAAGGCTTTAACGTCATGCAACCGATGGGCTGGGATGCGTTCGGCCTGCCCGCTGAGAATGCCGCTCAGGCGCACAACGTACCGCCGGCGGCATGGACTTACGACAATATCAATTACATGCGCCGTCAGTTGCAAAGTCTGGGGCTGGGCGTGGATTGGGCACGCGAGGTAACCACCTGCACGCCGGAATACTATCGCTGGGAACAATGGCTGTTCACCCGCTTGTTCGAAATGGGCGTTATTTACAAGAAGACCTCTTCGGTAAACTGGGATCCGATCGATCAAACGGTGCTGGCTAACGAGCAGGTCATCGACGGTCGCGGCTGGCGCTCCGGTGCGCTGGTGGAAAAACGTGAAATTCCGATGTATTTTTTCCGCATCACCCAGTACGCCGATGAGCTACTGGGCGATCTGGATAAACTCACAGGATGGCCTGAGCAGGTGAAAACCATGCAGGCTAACTGGATAGGTAAGAGTTTCGGTGTGCGTTTCGCCTTTCCTTATGAATTGGATGGCAAGCCTGAACAGCTATGGGTCTACACCACGCGTGCCGACACCATCATGGGCGTAACCTTTGTCGCCGTGGCGGCTGAACATCCGCTGGCTACCCGCGCTGCAAAGAACAATCCGGAACTGGCCACATTTATCGAAGACTGCAAGCACGGCGGAACCGCCGAAGCCGACATGGCGACGATGGAAAAGAGGGGCATGCCGACAGGATTTGAGGTCGCTCATCCGCTGACCGGCGAACTGATCCCGGTATGGGTCGGCAATTACGTGCTGATGGGCTATGGCGAAGGAGCCGTAATGGCCGTTCCGGCCCACGACGAACGCGATTTCGGCTTTGCCAAGAAATACAACCTATCGATCAAACAAGTGATTGCAGAGAAGAGGGAAGAGGGAAGAGGGAAGGGAAAAACCACAGAGCCGCAGTTACCCTTCTCCCTTCTCCCTTCTCCCTTCTCATCTGTGGAGTGGCAGGAATGGTACGCCAGCAAGGACGGCATATGCGCCAATTCCGGCAAATACGACGGCCTCAGTTACGATCAGGCCATCGATGCGATTTCGGCTGATCTGGCCGCGCTGGGTTTAGGTGAGAAGAAGGTACAGTTCCGCCTGCGTGACTGGGGGATCTCCCGCCAGCGTTACTGGGGCTGTCCTATCCCTATCATTCACTGCAAGACATGCGGCGATGTACCCGTACCGGATGATCAGCTGCCTGTCGTGTTGCCTGAAGACGTTGTGCCCGATGGCACGGGCTCACCACTGGCTAAAATGCCGGAATTCTACGAGACCACCTGCCCGAAATGCGGTGCGGCAGCACGTCGCGAAACCGACACCATGGATACCTTTGTCGAGTCCTCCTGGTATTACGCGCGTTATACGAGCCCCGGTTGCACCACTGGTCTGGTGGATGAGCGCGCCAAACACTGGCTGCCGGTCGACCAATACATAGGCGGCATCGAACACGCTATTCTGCATCTGCTGTACGCGCGCTTTTTCCAGAAGTTGATGCGCGATGTTGGTGTGTTTGGCGATGCAAACCAGGTTCAAAACCTGGACGAACCGTTCAAGAACCTGATCACGCAGGGTATGGTGATTGCGCCGACTTTCTATCGCGAAGCCGATAACGGCAAGAAGCTGTGGATCAATCCCGCCGAAGTCGATGTTCAAAATGATGAGCGTGGACGTCCGGTTGGCGCTACGCTGCGCGCCGATGGCTTGCCGGTTGTCATCGGCGGCACAGAAAAAATGTCGAAATCCAAGAACAACGGCGTCGATCCGCAAGCCATTATCGATGAGTTCGGTGCGGATACCGCACGGCTTTTCATGATGTTCGCAGCCCCCCCTGAACAGTCACTGGAATGGTCTGATGCCGGCGTGGAAGGGGCGTTCCGTTTCCTCAAGCGCGTATGGAAAGCGGCGCACGATCACGTCGAAAAATCCCCCCCGGCAGGCATCCCCCCCTTTGTTAAAGGGGGGGTAACGGGGGATTTGTCGGCTGAAGCTAAGACGCTGCGCCGCCAGTTACACCAAACCATACAAAAGGTGGATGACGATATCGGTCGTCGCAAGACATTCAATACCGCCATTGCCGCGAATATGGAATTGCTCAATGCACTGGCGAAATTTACCGATACCACGATTGCCGGTCGTGCTGTCGCCCAGGAAGTGCTGGAGTCGGTCGCGTTGATGCTCAACCCTATCGTGCCGCATATCGGCCAGGCTTTATGGTCTGCTTTGCGTCCCGGCAGCGACATGCTGGATCAGGCCTATCCACAAGCCGATCAGGCCGCCATGCTTCAGGACGAAATTGAACTGGTGATACAGGTCAACGGTAAGTTGCGCGGCAGCATCACGGTTGCCAAGACGACCGACAAAGCAACGCTGGAGCAACTGGCACTGGCACACGAAGCGGTTCAGAAACAACTGTCGGGCGAGCAACCCAAGAAGATTATCATTGTACCCGGTCGCTTGATTAATATCGTTGCCTAAGGAATATCGATGAAACTGCCTGCTCATAATTATCCTAAGTCGCTGATGCTGTTCGTGCTGTCAGTGCTGCTGACCTCATGCGGCTTTCATCTGCGGGGCGAGGCAAAAATGCCGTTTAACAGCATTTTTATTGAAACAGTTACTCCCAACTCTTTGCTGGTTGGCGAGTTGCGCCGCCTTATGATGGCCAATCACATTCAGTTAGTTAGCAAAGCGGATCAAGCCGATATGGTGCTCAGCATCTCGCATGAGCTCCCTGAAAAGCAAATTCTGACACTGGGCGGCAGCGGGCGGGTGAGTGAGTTTCAGTTGCGTTATCGCGTCTCATTGCGCGCCTACGATCAGCAGCAGCGTGAATGGCTGGCAGCGGATGATCTACAGTTGAGCCGCGATTTTTCTTATGACGATACGCAGATTTTGGCCAAAGAAGCCGAAGAAGCGCAGCTCTATCAATACATGCGCTCCGATATGGCACAGCAAATCATGCGTCGTTTGAGTCACGCCAAGCCCAAGCCTTGACGCACAGATAATGCAATTATCCAGCGAAGCGCTGCCACGCCATTTGGCATCCGGTCTCAAACCGCTATACGTGGTGTACGGCGATGCGCTGCTGCTGGTTAGCGAGGCGGCGGACAGCATACGCACGGCAGCGCGCAAAGCGGGATACGCCGAACGCGACACGCTGATTGCCGAACAGTACTTTAAATGGGAAGAGTTGCGCAATTGCGCGCAAAGCCTTTCTTTATTCGCCACACGCCGCGTGGTAGATTTGCGCATTCCTTCCGGCAAACCGGGCGTGGAAGGCGGACAGGCGTTGCAGGACTACGTCAAACATCTCAATGAGGATGTATTGACCTTAATTACGCTACCAAAACTGGACTGGACGGCGCAAAAGACACAGTGGTTCAGCGCACTGGCACAGCATGGCGTGATGATATGCGCCGATGACATCCCACGTAATCAATTACCGGACTGGCTGGCTGGCCGCCTTGGGCATCAGTCTCAATCAACGGATAGCGCGACCCTGGAATTTCTGGCCGATCGTTGTGAGGGCAACCTGATCGCGGCGTTTCAGGAAATACAAAAGCTCGGCTTGCTGTTTCCGGCTGGCGAACTATCTTTTGATCAGGTTAAAGAGTCCGTGGTGGACGTGGCACGCTACGACATCTTCAAACTTGCAGAAGCGATGTTAAGCGGTGATGCCGCACGTTACGCCCATATACTCGACGGGCTGCGCGCGGAAGGCACGGCCACCGTACTGATACTCTGGGCGCTCAGCGAAGATATTCGTCTGCTGGGCAAAGTGCTGTACGCAGTTGCGCGCGGCGGCAATCTGCGCGATGTGCTGGCCAGTATGCGTGTCCGGCGCGACAGAGTAGCTCTGGTCGAACAGACGGCCAGACGCATGAAATTTACGCACATAGAACGCGCAATCGGACATGCTGCAAAATTAGACAAAATAATCAAAGGACTACGTGACGGCGATGTGTGGGATGAGCTATTACAACTCGGTTTGCGGTTTGCTAAATAATGAGTGACATTTTACTGGTGATCACCAATATGCCGGACGCCGACGCTGCCCAGCGCATGGCGCAGCAACTTATTGAGCGAAACGTCGCGGCTTGCGTCAATCAGCTTGCGCCCTGTATCTCGACTTATCGCTGGCAGGATAAGATTGAAACCACCCGTGAAGTACCGCTGCTGATCAAAACAACTGCGTCAGCCTATGCGTATCTGGAAGCCGCGATTCGCGCCGCACACCCTTACGAACTTCCTGAGATTATCGCTGTCCCTGTATCCGCTGGTTTACCCGCTTATCTGGCCTGGGTTACTCAGGAAACCAACGTGCACAGCATCAATCATGCCATGCGCGCTTCCCTCTCTCCTACCTCTGGTGGAACGACTAGCCATTCGACTAAGCCCGCAAGCGGGCAAGTCGCTGGTTACCCCCCGAAAGGGGAGAGTGATGAAGCCTCGCTACGCGAGTCTTACGCTAATCACTGCAAGGAATAATCATGCGTTTTGTTTTACTGTTACTGATCTGTCTCATCACCTCCGAAGTGCACGCAGGGAACCTGCTGGATACGCTGCCCGCTTTTGGCGGAAAACAACAACCCGTTTTTTTACCTCCCGACCAGGCGTTTTCCCTTGAAGTACAGGTGCGTGACAAAAACACCTTGCAAGCGAACTTCAAAATTACACCAGGATATTATTTATACCGGAATAAGGTAACCTTTACGGTGGAAGGCGATACAGCAACCATCACCGCGATCAATCTGCCTAAAGGTGAATTGAAACAAGACCCTAACTTTGGCGAAACAGAGGTCTATCATCACCCCTTTCAAGCCGAGATTGCGCTGAAACGTAAGACCGCATCGCACATCACGCTAAATGCGTCCTATCAGGGTTGCAGCGAGCAAGGTTTATGCTACCCGAGCCAGGATAAAGTACTACAAATCGAATTATCAGGAACCACGCAACAACTGGCAGACATCAAACAGCAAACTCAGAACGTAGTCCCCCAGACCGAAAACTCGAAAATTGCTCAATTATTTAAACAGGGCAGTTTCTGGCTGATCATTTCTTTCTTTTTCGGTGCAGGATTACTGCTAGCGCTGACGCCTTGCGTCTTTCCGATGATCCCCATCTTGTCAGGCATCATCGTCGGTCGCGGTCATAAAATCACCAAAATGCATGCCTTCGTGCTCTCCTTAGCTTATGTGCTGGGCATGGCAATTACTTATGCGGCGGCGGGCGTGGCGGCCGGGTTAAGCGGTGAACTGATTTCTAACGCACTGCAAACACCCTGGGTGCTGGGCAGCTTTGCCGCCATATTCGTTTTGTTATCCTTCTCCATGTTCGGCTTTTATGAATTGCAATTGCCCAGCACCTGGCAAAGCCGACTGAGCGACACCAGCAACCGTTTACACGGCGGTCATCTGTCCGGGGTGTTCGTGATGGGTGCGCTATCAGCCATTATCATGGGGCCTTGTGTCGCTGCACCGCTGGCGGGCGCGCTGCTGTATATCGGGCAGACTCACGATGCGGTCCTAGGCGGTGTAGCGCTCTTCACGCTGGCACTCGGCATGGGCGCACCTCTGCTCTTGATCGGCACCTCCGCCGGCGTGCTGCTACCCAAAGCGGGCGCCTGGATGGATGGCGTGAAAAAATTCTTTGGTGTCATCCTGCTTGGCCTGGCAATCTGGATCATACAACCGCTGCTACCGGTCAACGTGCAAATGCTGCTGTGGGGAATACTGCTGGTCTTATCCGCCAGCTATTTACGTGTACTCGACAGTCTGCCGCATAACGCCCACAGCAGTCACAAGTTTATGAAGGGCATAGGTTTACTGGCATTGATCGTGGGGATCTCCTATCTGATCGGGGCTCTGTCAGGCGCACGGGATACCCTGCGTCCTTTAGATGCCGTTTGCGCTGTTTGCCGGGCCGATACGGAAACCGGCACGACTTTTACACGCATCAAGGATTTGCCTGAATTAAACCAAAGACTAGCGCAATCTGGCGGAAAAATTGTCATGCTGGATTTCTATGCAGACTGGTGTGTTTCCTGCAAGGAAATGGAACGTTTCACTTTTGCCGATCCTGCCGTGCAGAGCAGACTTAAATCGGCGCAAGTATTACAGGCAGATGTCACGGCAAACAGCACAGCAGATAAGGAGTTGCTTAAGAAATTCGGTCTGTACGGCCCGCCAGCGATCTTATTTTTCGATGCAAATGGACGCGAAATGAGTGACTTTCGTGTAGTGGGTTACCAAGATGTGGCAACCTTTTCAGACACATTGAAGCACGTCGGACTTTAATGATTTTGACTTATCTACATAAAAAATATAGACAATTAACCTGATTTTGCGGCAAACTGTGCACATGAAAGCTATTCTCGTACTACATGGCCCTAACTTAAACCTGCTCGGAACCCGCGAGCCGGCTGTTTATGGGAGCACCACGTTAGATGAAATTAACCAAAGTTTGATGTTATTTGCCGAAAATAATGGCGCAAATCTGACTTGCCTGCAAAGCAATTCAGAATCTGCGCTGATAGATCGGATTCATCAGGCTCGCACCGATGGCACAGAATTTATTGTCATCAATCCGGCCGCCTTCACCCATACCAGCGTGGCAGTCCGCGATGCGCTGGCAGCGGTTGCAATCCCCTTTATTGAAGTACACCTTTCCAACGTACATGCGCGCGAAGCCTTTCGACGTGAATCATTCTTCTCCGATCTCGCTGTCGGAGTGATTTGCGGCCTGGGCGCATCTGGGTATGAATACGCAGTGCAGTACGCGCTGAACTATAAAAACTAAGTCAGGAGGACAACATGGATTTACGTAAGCTTAAGACACTCATAGAACTGGTTGAAGCATCCGGTATCGCAGAACTGGAAATCAGCGAAGGTGAGGAGCGCGTGCGCATTACGCGCACGGTAGCCGCAGGTCAGCAATTTTTTGCACCGGCACCACAACAGCCAATGTTTGCCGCACCGATGACGACCGCTTCCGTCGTGGTTGATGCTACGGAGCCGGCACCAGCAGCGGCTGAAGAAGGGCATATCGTCAAGTCGCCGATGGTTGGCACTTTCTATCGCTCACCCTCACCCGGCTCGAAACAATTTGTAGATATCGGACAAAATGTAAATAGTGGAGACACCTTGTGCATCATCGAAGCGATGAAGCTGCTCAATGAAATTGATGCGGATCATTCCGGCGTCATCAAGGCAATTCTGGTTGAAAACGGCCAGCCAGTTGAGTTTGGTCAGCCACTGTTTGTTATTGGCTAACGGTCATGGCAACTTTGCCGCCCCTGATGATGAAACTTGCCATGACCGTTTCCCCCTATCCAACTTTCCCCCGCATGCGGGAGAAAGGGCAAACGAATCGCTGCGCGAGTTTCACGTTAATCGCATCCACTGATGCCGTTGCGCATCACTAGTTCTGGAGTACCTAAATGTTAGAGAAAATATTGATCGCCAATCGCGGTGGCCAGCGGTCGAGCGGCAGCGCAGCGGCGAAGCCAAATTGCATAACGGCTGAAAGCCGCAAAGGTGATTTCAGCGCGGAGACCAACCATGTTTGAGAAAATACTGATCGCTAATCGCGGTGAAATCGCCTTGCGCATTCAGCGCGCCTGTCGCGAAATGGGCATTAAGACCGTTGTCGTCCATTCTGAAGCTGACGCAGACGCCAAGTATGTCAAATTGGCAGATGAGTCCGTTTGTATCGGCCCGGCCCCCTCTACGCTCAGCTATTTAAATATTCCCGCTATTATCAGTGCGGCTGAAGTGACCGATGCGCAAGCGATACATCCCGGTTATGGTTTTCTTTCCGAAAATGCGGACTTTTCAGAGCGCGTAGAAAAATGTGGCTTCGTATTTATCGGTCCGCGCGCTGAAACCATCCGTCTGATGGGCGACAAGGTCAGCGCCAAAATCGCCATGAAGAAGGCCGGTGTGCCTTGCGTACCCGGCGTGGAAGGGGCACTGCCTGACAATCCCGCCGAGATCATCAAGATCGCGCGCAGCATCGGCTATCCGGTCATCATCAAAGCATCAGGCGGCGGCGGCGGACGCGGTATGCGTGTGGTACACACCGAAGCAGCCCTGCTGGGTGCGGTCACCATGACCAAGTCCGAAGCGCAGGCGGCGTTTAACAATCCGACCGTGTACATGGAAAAGTATCTGGAAAATCCACGTCACATCGAGTTTCAAATACTGGCTGATCAACACGGCAACGCGGTTTATCTAGGTGAGCGCGATTGCTCTATGCAAAGACGCAACCAGAAAATCATCGAAGAAGCCCCCGCCCCACTGCTCAACGCGCGATTACGCAATAAAATTGGCGAGCGCTGTGCGGAAGCCTGCCGTAAAATCGGCTATCGTGGCGCCGGAACTTTTGAGTTCCTCTATGAAAATGGTGAGTTTTTCTTCATCGAAATGAATACCCGTGTACAGGTTGAGCATCCCGTCACCGAGATGATCACCGGCATCGATATCGTCCGCCAGCAGATCATGATTGCTGCCGGTGAAAAGCTACCTTTCCGTCAGCGCGATATTCAATTCCGTGGTCATGCGATCGAATGCCGTATCAATGCCGAACATCCATATAAGTTCACCCCGTCACCCGGACGCATCACTTCATGGCACGCCCCTGGCGGCCCTGGTATTCGCGTGGATTCGCATGCCTACAACAATTATTACGTGCCGCCTCATTACGACTCGATGATAGGCAAAGTGATCGCTTACGGTGATACCCGCGAACAGGCGATGGCACGCATGCGCACTGCCTTGTCGGAAATGGCCGTTGAAGGCATAGACACCAATATCGCATTACACCGCGATTTATTGCTGGATGCGGCCTTCATGGGCGGTGGAACCAGCATCCATTACCTGGAAGAACGTCTTGCTGAACGCAACAAGGAAAAGTAATGGCCTGGTTAACCCTGAGTATCGACACTGATGCCGCACATGCTGAGTCGCTCAGCGATGCCTTGCTCGAACGCGGCGCCCTGTCTGTCGATTTACTCGATGCGGATGCGGACACGCCGGATGAGCAGGCTATTTTCGGTGAGCCGGGTGAACCGCCCCCGGGCGTCTGGCTGCACAATCGGGTCAGCGCCTTATTTGACAGCGATGTGGATGTCACAGAAGTTTTACGTGCAGCAGCCCTGAGCGTAGGGCTTATGCAGATGCCGGAACATCGCATTGAGACTCTTGCAGATAATGACTGGGTTCGTCTGACTCAATCTCAATTCGAACCTATACCTATCTCCGGTCGTCTGTGGATCGTGCCGACCTGGCACACGCCGTCAGATCCGACAGCCATCAACATCGTGCTGGATCCGGGCTTAGCCTTCGGCACAGGAAGTCACCCCACAACGCGTTTATGTCTGCGCTGGCTGGACAACAATCTCAAAGGCGGCGAATCCGTTCTGGACTATGGTTGCGGCTCAGGAATTCTGGCCATAGCCGCGCTCAAATTAGGGGCTGCGCGCGCCGTAGGTGTAGATGTTGATCCTCAAGCGGTCACGGCCAGTCGCGACAATGCCTTTGTCAATGAGGTAACAGACGTTCAGTTCTACCTGCCCAACAAGGCACCCAAGGATAGCTACGATTTGGTGGTCGCTAACATACTGACGAACCCACTGCGCATGTTGGCACCTTTACTGGCCAATGCAACCCGACAGGGCGGACAGATCGTGCTGTCCGGCATACTCGAATCACAAGCTCAGGATGTGATGAACATATACGAGCAATGGTTTGACCTGAATTCGCCTATCTTCGAAGAAGGCTGGTCGTGTTTGTCCGGGCAAAAACGTTAAGCTGATACCATGATTAACGGCACGACGCTTTGCATACACTGCCAAACCCGCTTCAAGATTTCAGATGCGCAGCTGACAGCCCATCAGGGCATGGTGCGCTGTGGTCACTGTTTACAGGCATTTGATGCCAGACCGAATTTCATCCCGGAATCCGTCGATACACAGCCGGATTTATCGGACGAGGCTGAGCAATCAGCCGCGCCTCCGGCGGAAAAATTGCCCTTGCCGATCGCCGAACCCGATTCTACAGATAAGGTCATCACCGCCATACCCGCATCACGGAAACAAGCGCTGACTTACGCAAAATGGCGTCCGCTACCGCGCAGTCCCCATGCAATCGGCAGTACACGCGACAGCCATGCCGTTCTGTTCAACCGATTGAGTCTAATCGGCGTCTTTGTTCTGATTATCATCCTGCTGGCACAGTCGGCCTATTTTTTCCGCATCAGCCTGGCAGCACACATGCCCGCGCTTAAGCCACCCCTGCTGGCTTATTGCCACTTGCTCAACTGTAACGTGCCCCTGCCAAAGAATATCGACTTGATGAGTATGGAATCATCCAGCCTTGACGCCGACCCCGCAAACGCAAATCAAATCACGCTCAATGCCCTGCTGCGTAACCGGGCCAGCTACCCCTTGGCTTACCCTGTGCTGGCGCTTACACTCAATGACAATCAAGACAGGCCGCTGGCACGTCGATTATTTCTCCCTTCTGAATACCTGCCCCACGGAGAGAGTGACTCAGTCGGTCTGAAAAAAAACCGGGAAATCAATATCAAATTGCGTTTACGTATTGCAGATCTCAAGCCATCGGGCTACCGGCTTGAGTTGTTTTACGCGAGCAAGGATTAAAAAAGCTATTCTCTGCCTGTCGGCTGACAGGCGGATGGCACTGCCGTTTTTAGAAAAAAGTCACATAACAACGTTAGCAAACATGTAGTTGCAAAATAAACCATACGCCGCGAGGTCACCGTTTTTAATTGCTTGTCTATCTGTGTCGTCTACGAGCCGTTGGCGACTAACGGGCATGGAAAAGTGACCACCCCTGATAACGAAACCAGCCATACCTCCCCGTCTGCCGACAGGCAGACGGGGACGGTTCGTCGCTGCGCGAGTTTCATGTTAAAGAAACCTTGCGATCATCCCCTTCGTCCAATCCCCTTGCATCGGTATCTGTACGCGGTGACCGCTACCCGGCGCGACGCTGATCACCTCGCCTTTTTTGTCCCTCATCTCAGTCAAGCGAACAAACTGGTTGCCTGACGGATGAATAATTTCAAGCTGATCACCAATCTGAAATTTATTCTTCACCTCAATCTCAGCGTAACCGCCGGCACAGGAAATAATATCGCCTACATACTGCTGGCGGGTACTCTCGGAATGACCGCGCATATAATTTTGTTGCTCATGTGTGTGATGGCGCTCGTAGAAGCCATCGGTATAGCCGCGATTAGCCAGCGCATCCAGCGCGCCTAATAATCCATAGTTAAACGGGCGACCTGCCACCGCATCGTCAATCGCCTGACGGTACACCTGAGCCGTGCGCGCAACGTAATAGATTGATTTGGTACGCCCCTCCACCTTCAGTGAATCAATGCCGATTTTAGCCAGTTTTTCGACATGCTCTACGGCCCGCAAATCCTTGGAGTTCATGATATATGTGCCATGCTCATCTTCCATGACCGGCATTAACTCATTCGGATGATCCTGACGGGAGATCACATAGACGCGATCCGCCATCGGATGGCGCGGCTGCGATCCGCAATCGGACAGTGCAGACTCACTCAGCGCCTTGTCGAAATCAAAGTCGAGCTTTTCTATGTCCCCGGTACCGTTCTCTTCCGCATTGCCCATCTTGTAATCCCAGCGACAGGAGTTGGTGCAAGTACCCTGATTGGCATCGCGGTGATTAAAATAACCTGACAGCAGACAGCGCCCGGAATAAGCGATGCACAGCGCTCCATGCACGAAGACTTCCAGCTCAATGTCGGGACATTCCTGGCGGATTTCCGCGATTTCATCAAGTGATAACTCTCGCGATAAAATAACGCGCGTCAGCCCCAGCGACTTCCAGAATTTAACGGCCGCATAATTGACTGTGTTTGCCTGAACCGATAAATGAACAGGCACTTCCGGCCAGCGTTCCCGCACCATGGCAATCAGTCCAGGATCGGCCATGATCAGCGCATCCGGTTTCATCGCAATTACCGGCGCCATGTCCGCCATATAGGTCTTGAGTTTGGCGTTGTGAGGCATAAGATTACTGGCGACAAACAGTTTTTTCCCCAGTGCATGCGCCTCGGCGATGCCGGTTTGCAGCTCCTCCAGCTTGAATTCATTGTTGCGCGCACGCAGGGAGTAGCGCGGCTGCCCGGCATAGACCGCATCTGCGCCAAAGGCGTAGGCCGCACGCATCTTGTCCAGCGTACCCGCAGGCAACAACAACTCGGGAACGCGCATCATTGAGCCAAACCCAGGCGATCGACGATCGCCATACTAGGAGCCGCCTGATTCAACGTGTAGAAATGCAGACCTGGTGCGCCACCGGCCAATAGCTTTTCGCACATCTGTGTGACTACATCCCGGCCAAAGGCTTGTACCGCTTCGTTGTCATCGCCAAAGCCTTCCATCGTCCTGCGCATCCAGCGTGGAATTTCTGCACCGCAAGTGTCCGAGAAACGTGCCAGTTGCGAGAAACGCACGACGGGCATGATGCCCGGCACGATGGGCACTGTAATGCCCAGTTTTTGACACTTGTCCACAAAGTAAAAATAGCTGTCAGGATTGTAGAAATACTGGGTGATCGCGGAATCTGCGCCCGCATCGATCTTGCGTTTGAAATTTAAAACATCATCCTGAGCTGATTTCGCCTGCGGGTGAAATTCAGGATAGGCAGCTACTTCCAGATGAAAATGATCACCGGACTCTTTACGGATGAACTCCACCAACTCATTGGCATACTGGAACTCACCGGCTGTTGCCATGCCGGAAGGCAGGTCGCCGCGCAGGGCTACTATGCGGCGAATTCCGGCGTCCTTATAGGTTTGCAGGATTGCGTGTATATTCTCGCGTGTCGAGCCTATGCAAGACAAGTGGGGAGCCGCCTGATAGCCCTCATTCTTAATTTGAATGATCGTCTCCAGCGTCCTGTCACGGGTTGAACCGCCCGCACCAAAGGTCACCGAAAAAAACTCGGGATTGAGCGTGGCGAGTTTAGCCCGCGCGACGGCAAGTTTTTCCACACCCTCGTTTGTCTGGGGTGGAAAGAATTCAAAGCTGATAGGTGAATGACTCATTATTTTCTCATTAGTTGTAAGGCCGCTGATGACAGCGCCCACGAAAACAGGCTGTACAGCAAGGCACCCAGAACGCCGTGCCAGAAACTATCTACGGTAAAGTCACGCAATATCGAGCCTACGAACCAAAAAAGCAGTCCGTTGATTATAAATATAAAAATCCCAAGTGTCAGCAGCGTTACCGGCAAGGTGAGCAGCAGCAGCAACGGGCGTATCAAGGTATTTACCAGTCCCAGCAGAAAAGCGGCCACTAACGCTGCGGCAAAACCCTCTACATGGATACCCGGGATAAAACTGGCCACGGCAATCAACGCGGTGGCATTCAACATCCAGATAATCAACAGTTTCATCATTTTTTTGTACTGCTACGCAATGCCGCAGCATAAGCTAAGCTGCACCAATTGCGCATTTCATCGGGAGATTCCAGGCATTCAGCAGGCGCTGACCAATATGGCATTTGCACGATGCGTGTTTTATTACGATAGATGAACGGCAAACTGCCTGCCCGTTCGAATTGCGTCACATTGCATTTATCTGTTTTGAAATACAAAGTGTCGTCGGCAATCAGGGCAAACATGAGTTCATCCCGATACAAGCCATATCCGCCGAACATTTTTCGTGAATTTACGGTCGCCCAATGCAACATGGTCTCCAGCACGAAATCAACGAATTCATTACGTGAGGAGACCATGGGTCAGTGCGCTGCCTGAGCAGTTGCTGAATTAATAACGGTAATGGTCCGCTTTGTACGGGCCGGCCTTCGATACGCTGATGTAAGCCGCCTGCTGGTCAGTCAATTCGCTCAATTGTGCATTGAGTGTGGTCAGTTGCAAACGCGCAACCTTTTCATCCAGATGCTTAGGCAAAGTGTATACGCCGACAGGGTAATCCGTGATGCGGGTATACAGTTCGATCTGAGCGATGGTCTGATTGGCGAACGAAGAGGACATCACGTAGGACGGATGGCCGGTACCGCAGCCTAAGTTTACCAGGCGGCCTTCAGCGAGCAGCAGGATTTTCTTGCCATCCGGGAAGATCACGTGATCGACTTGCGGTTTGATGTTGTCCCAAGTGTAACCCTTGAGCGAGGCGACATCGATTTCGTTGTCGAAGTGACCGATGTTGCAAACGATAGCCTGGTTCTTCATCTTAGCCATATGGTCATGCGTGATGACATGGTAGTTGCCGGTGCAGGTCACGAAGATATCGCCGTGTTCGCAAGCGTAATCCATCGTCACGACGCGGTAGCCTTCCATCGCGGCTTGCAGTGCGCAGATAGGATCGATTTCAGTAACCCAAACCTGAGCGGACAGGGCACGCATCGCTTGTGCAGAACCTTTACCCACATCGCCGTAACCTGCGATAACGGCAATTTTGCCGGCAATCATCACGTCAGTTGCGCGTTTAACGGCATCAACCAGAGATTCGCGGCAGCCATACAGATTGTCGAACTTGGACTTGGTCACGGAGTCGTTGACGTTGATCGCAGGGAACTTCAATTCACCGCGCTCATGCATCTGGTACAAACGATGCACGCCGGTGGTAGTTTCTTCTGTTACGCCCATGATGGCGGCCAGACGGGTTGAATACCAGGTATTGTCGGTTGCCAGCTTGGCCTTGATTGAGTTGAACAGGCAAATCTCTTCTTCAGAGCCCGGGTTGTTCAGCAGGGACGCATCTTTTTCAGCACGTGCACCCAGATGCAGCAACAGGGTAGCATCGCCGCCATCATCCAGAATCATGTTGGACAGGCCGCCGTCTTTCCATTCGAAAATGCGGTGGGTGTAATCCCAGTATTCAGCCAGCGTTTCGCCTTTGACGGCAAATACCGGCGTGCCGGTTGCAACGATGGCAGCGGCAGCGTGGTCTTGTGTGGAATAGATGTTGCAAGAGGCCCAGCGAACTTCAGCACCCAGTGCGGTCAGCGTTTCGATCAACACGCCGGTTTGGATGGTCATATGCAGCGAACCGGTGATACGGGCGCCCTTGAGCGGTTGGGATGCGGCAAATTCACGGCGGATGGCCATCAGGCCTGGCATTTCGATTTCGGCGATGGACAGTTCCTTGCGACCCCAGTCTGCCAGTGACATGTCGGCGACGATATAGTCGGTAAATCCGTTGGTAACAGCGTTCATAAATAATCCATTCATTGATGTTGGTTAATGAATAGGTGCCGTTGAAACGAAATCACTGCTCCGAGCCTGACGGGGGTGATAAAACCCGCTGCAGCACCTCTCGGAAGGGACGAATTATAAACAATTATTTGGCAAAATAGTCTGACGGCGCGAATAAAACGCGAAACTTCGAGGTTTGAAGCGGGAAGGGTCGTTACCAGTTTGAAGAGGGTAAGCCGCTCCACAGCTCCTGAATGTCGTTGACGCCCCATTTGGATGGTTCTTCAAACGAGCGTATTTTGTCTTTACAGCACGGCCTGGAGAGGTCCAATAGCTCATGTACGATGCGCCCATTCGACTTGATCGAGTAAAAAACCTTGACGACAGGTGTGAGCAGCGACTTTTCAGATTGCTCGATGACCACCGCCAGACGCTGGGATTCAAGGCGTACCAGCGAACCGATGGGATAAATACCTATACTGCGCACAAATGCCTGAAAAATTCGCTGGTCGAAATGCCCTCGACTCCATTCGGCCATTTTCCTGATTGATTCAGCCGGCTCCCAGCCGTTCTTATAGGGCCGATTGGAGGTGATCGCGTCATATACGTCACAGACGGAACTCATTTTGGCGTACAGACTGATCTGTTCCTCAGACAATCCCTCCGGATAGCCGCTACCATCGATTTTTTCATGGTGATGAAGACAGACATCCATTGCGACCTCGCTTACGCCGCGCCCTTCCAGCAGCATTTTATGACCTTCAGAAGGATGAGATTTGACCGCACTGAATTCTTCCTCGGTTAATTTTCCCGGTTTATTCAAGATTTCATCCGGTATCATCATCTTGCCAATGTCGTGCAGCAAGCCCGCCATACCAGCCTGACGAATTTGCTCATCATCCAGATTCAGTTGTTTAGCCAAAGAGACCATCAGCGCGCAGACCGCCACCGAGTGCATATAAGTGTAATCATCCTTGCTTTTTAAGCGTGCCAGGCTAATCAGTGCGCCGGGATTGCGCAATACAGAGCTGGAAATTTCTTCGACGATAGGCAATGCATCATCGGCATTCAATGCCTGCCCCATGCGCGCCTCCTTAAACATCGAAGTGACGGCGTTTTTTGATGCCGAACAGATCTTGACCGCGACCGCCGCTTCCTGAGCCAGCATCGAACGCTGCGAGTTTTGAAGCGGTGTATTAGCCTGCGCCAGTGTATTTTCCACTTCTTCGGCAACTACTTCTTCCGTTTTCCCTCGCTCGGATTCGGGTTCATCCGCTTCGATATCGTTCCCCTTGGACGTATCTATCCACAGCTCACGAATCCGGGTGGACAGCGCTATTTGAAGATCTTTAGGATTATCCAAAAAAAAACTGGTGCGCCAGAACGGATTATCCATCCAGGAGCCACCCAGCTCATGGATATACATCCCGAGGCGCAGTTGCTCGATGTGAATTCGCTTTAGCATGAACTGCTCGAATGACTGGGTGAGTGATTCTATTACAAAAAACCGCACAAGGGGTTCTCCCGGTGCGGTTTGTTATTGCTGCGAGGAATAAACCGTTTACAACCCTGCATCCGCGCGGAGCGCGGCTGCTTTGTCGGTGTCTTGAGTCGGCAAGCCTCCTCGAAACACGTATCCGTCGCTACGCGAGAAGACTTATAGACCGGCATCTGCACGGAGTGCAGCCGCTTTATCTGTGCGTTCCCAGGTGAATTCGGGCTCTTCGCGGCCGAAATGGCCGTAAGCGGCGGTCTTTTCATAGATAGGACGCAACAGATCAAGCATTTGCACGATGCCTTTTGGGCGCAGATCGAAATGGCGCAACACCAGGTCGGTCAGCTTATCGTCGCTAATTTTTCCTGTGCCATAGGTATCCACCATCACGCTGGTCGGTTTAGCTACACCGATGGCGTAGGAGACTTGTACCAGACATTTGCTGGCAAGGCCCGCTGCAACGATGTTCTTCGCGACATAACGCCCCGCGTAAGCGGCGGAACGATCCACCTTGGAAGGGTCTTTGCCTGAGAATGCGCCGCCACCGTGAGGCGCCGCGCCGCCGTAGGTGTCGACGATGATCTTACGTCCGGTCAGGCCACAGTCGCCTTGCGGTCCGCCAACCACGAAACGACCCGTTGGATTAACCAGGAAGTTGATGTTGCCCTTGATCAGCTCTTTCGGCAGCATCGGTTTGATGATGTCTTCAATGGCCGCTTCACGGATGGTTTCCAGCGTCATGTCCGGTGCGTGTTGCGTGGACAGCACCACGGTGTCGATGGAGTGCGGCTTGCCGTCCACGTAACGGATGGTGACTTGTGACTTAGCATCCGGACGCAACCACGGCAGACGACCATCATGGCGTAATTGCGCCTGGCGTTGCACGACCTGATGGGCAAGGTAGATGGCCAGCGGCATTAAAGTTGGCGTTTCATCGCAGGCGTAACCGAACATCAGGCCCTGATCGCCCGCACCCTGATTCAAAAAGTCGTCGGATGCGCGATCCACACCCTGCGCAATGTCCGGGCTTTGCTTGTCGTAGGCGACCAGCACCGCACAACCCTTGTAGTCGATACCGTATTCGGTGTTGTCGTAACCGATGCGTTTGATGGTGTTGCGCGCTACCTGAATGTAGTCAACATTGGCGGTGGTGGTGATTTCGCCGGCCAGAACCACGAGTCCAGTATTGGTCAGGGTTTCAGCAGCTACCCGCGCATACGGGTCTTGCGTTAGAATCGCATCCAGAATGGCATCAGAAATTTGATCTGATACTTTGTCCGGATGGCCTTCGGATACAGATTCGGATGTAAACAGAAATTCGCTCATGCTTCCTCGCTTAAAATTATTTATCAAAAGACTGGCATTCTATCAATTTTTGTACCCGCTGGTAGCATCGACACCGCAAACATGTTCAAATTTACTTTCCAATTATTTTCGCGACTCCCTTTGCCCGTGTTGCATGTTCTGGGCGTTATACTCGGACACTTAACATACGCCTTATCGGGTTCGTATGCCGCACGGATACGGGAAAATTTGCGGCAGGCAGGTTTTTCACCGGATGATGAGCAGGGGAAACGTGTATTGCGCGGCGCAATCGCCGAAGCAGGCAAGGGCATCACCGAGCTCCCGTGGATTTGGGGGCGTCCCTATAATGTCGTCCTGGGTGCAGCAAACAAATGTATAGGAATCGAGCATGTTGAAGCTGCGCAGGCTGGCCGTCGAGGTATTATTTTTTTAACCCCGCATCTGGGTTGCTTTGAAATGACGGGTTTGTACATGGCGCAACATTTGCCGATTACCGTACTGTACCGCCCCCCCCGTTTACACTGGCTTGAAGAGGTCATGTGCGCCGGTCGCGCTCGCGGCCATGCAAAACTGGCCAAAGCCGACCTAAGCGGTGTGCGGCTGTTATACAAGGCACTCAAACGCGGCGAAGCTATCGGTTTACTGCCTGATCAGGTACCCAGCGGGGGCGAAGGCGTATGGGCCGGCTTTTTTGGTCGCCCGGCTTACACCATGACGCTGGCCGGACGTCTTGCAGAATCCAGTGGCGCTTCGCTGCTGCTTGCCAGCGCCGAACGGCAGGCACGCGGGCATGGCTACACGCTGCGCTTTGAGCCCTTAACACTGGATTATTCACAATCCGTTCCACAACAAATCAATGCGGCTCTGGAGCGATTGATTTGCGCCTGTCCGGCGCAATATTTGTGGAGTTATAACCGTTATAAAGTTCCGCGCGGCCTATCGCCAGCGGTCAGGGAGCAGTAATGCTGGCAAGACTGGGGGTTTTCATTCTGTGGTTGGTCCATTTTTTGCCTTTCCGGGTCATCGTCGTCCTCGGCAACGTGACAGGCTCACTGCTATATCTGCTCGCTACAGAGCGGCGTCGCGTCGGCGAAATCAATCTGAAATTATGTTTCCCGCAGATGAACGCGGGAGAGAGAAACAGGCTGATGCGCGATCATTTCAGAATGTTTGCCCGCAGCCTGATCGAGCGCAGCATCTTGTGGTGGTCAAGCGCAGAGAAAATCAGCAATTTGATTCGCGTCGAAGGGATTGAGCACTTTGAAGCGACCAGAGGACAGCCTGCCATTTTGCTCACACCGCATTTCGTCGGCATGGATGCGGGCGGCCAATGGGTGGCGCAACACACCGATACGGTATGCATGTATGCCAACCAGAAAAATGTTTATCTGACCCGGCTGCTGTTGAAAAAACGCGCCCGCTTTCGCAACCAACGCCTCTATTCACGCCAGCAGGGGCTACGCCCGATCATCAAGGGGATGCGCGCAGGAATGCCGTTCATTTATCCGCCCGATCAGGATCAGGGTGTTAAAGACGGCGTATTCGTGCCTTTCTTTGGCATACCCGCCGCAACCATGACTTCGGTGTCGCGTATCGCGCAAATGACAGGCGCGAAGGTCGTGCCCAGCATCACTCGGGTTTTGCCAGGCGGTGCAGGCTATGTGCTGACTTTCTATCCTGCCTGGGAAAATTACCCCAGCGGCGACGAGATAGCCGATGCGCGGCGCATGAACGAATTTATCGAACAGCGCATTCTGGAAATGCCGGAGCAATATTTCTGGCTGCATAAACGTTTCAAGAACAGGCCGGAAGGCGAACAGAAATACTACTGAGCCGCTGTCGAAGCTATGCCGCCCGCTACTGACTCAAATGGAGACACCATGAAATACAAAGACTTGCGCGATTTTATCGCGCAGCTTGAAAAGCTCGGCGAACTCAAGCGCATCACCACGCCCGTTTCCGCCCATCTTGAAATGACTGAAATTTGCGACCGGGTTCTGCGTGCGCAGGGTCCTGCGATCTTGTTCGAGAATGTGGTTGGACACAAGATGCCGGTGCTGGCTAATCTGTTCGGTACGCCGCGCCGCGTCGCATTAGGCATGGGCGAGGAGTCGGTGACAGCCTTGCGCGAAGTGGGCAAACTGCTGGCCTTTCTCAAAGAACCTGAACCGCCACGCGGTTTAAAGGATGCCTGGGATAAATGGCCGGTGTTAAAGCAGGTGCTGAACATGTCGCCTAAAGTGCTGTCCGGTGCCCCTTGTCAGGATGTGGTTTGGGAAGGTAAAGATGTGGATTTGAGTCGTTTGCCGATACAGCATTGCTGGCCGGGGGATGTCGCGCCGCTGATTACCTGGGGTCTGGTAGTCACCCGAGGTCCTGAAAAAACGCGTCAGAATCTCGGTATCTATCGTCAGCAGGTGTTAGGTCCAAATAAGGTGATCATGCGCTGGCTGGCGCATCGCGGCGGCGCGCTGGACTTTCGCGATCATTGCCTGAAAAATCCCGGCGTTCCGTTTCCCATCGCCGTGGTGATCGGTGCTGATCCTGCCACCATATTGGGCGCGGTCACGCCTGTGCCGGACTCCTTGAGCGAATACCAGTTCGCCGGATTGCTCAGAGGTTCTAAGACAGAACTGGTGAAATGCCTGGGCAGCGATCTGCAAGTACCAGCCTCCGCTGAAATCGTTTTAGAGGGCGTGATTCATCCGGATGAACTCGCGCTGGAAGGCCCTTACGGCGACCATACCGGTTATTACAACGAGCAGGATAAATTTCCGGTGTTCACCATAGCGCGCATCACCATGCGCCGTGATCCGATTTATCACTCGACCTACACCGGCAAGCCGCCCGATGAACCGGCGATGCTGGGTGTCGCGCTCAACGAGGTGTTCGTGCCGCTGTTGCAGAAGCAATTTTCGGAAATCATCGATTTTTATCTGCCACCGGAAGGGTGCAGCTACCGGATGGCGATCGTGTCTATCAAGAAGCAGTATGCCGGGCACGCTAAACGCGTGATGTTCGGTATCTGGTCGTTCCTGCGCCAGTTTATGTATACCAAATTCATCGTGGTAGTGGATGACGATATTGATATCCGCAACTGGCAGGAGGTGATCTGGGCGATGACTACGCGCATGGATCCGGTGCGCGACACCCTGCTGGTCGAGAATACGCCTATCGATTATCTGGATTTCGCCAGCCCCGTGTCGGGTCTGGGCGGCAAGATGGGGCTGGATGCGACCAATAAGTGGCCGGGCGAGTCGCAGCGCGAATGGGGCACCCCTATTGTGATGGATGAGGAGGTCAAAGCCAAGGTCGACGCTATATGGGGCGAGCTGGGGTTGTAAGTAGACGGGCAACAAAAAAGCCGGGAGCGAATCCGGCTTCTTTGATCGGTGCAAATTCAGTTGCTGAGTTACAGCTTCCGAACAACGCCTAAAGACGATTGAGTCATACCGACTTTCCACGCGTTGTTAAGGTTGCTCGATGTTGTATGCTTGCCCAGGTTTTCATACTGACCACGAATAGCCCATTGCGGGTTAATATTGTACTGAGCGCCAATGCCGTACATGAAATCTGTTGACGTGTTGCTACTGTTGAGACCGGCCACTGTACCCGTACCCGTTAGTTTATTTGTATTTGTCGAGATACCCAGTTTCCCGAACAGATCAATGGCCTCGCTCACGGCGTATGTGCCCACGATTGCCGCTTGAATCGCGGAATTGGCCGATGTCACACTGGCTGCGGGATTAGCAAGCGTTGAATCCGCCATTGCGACGTAACCCACCTCAAGCGCGACCACTGGGCTCAAGCGATAGCCTCCGGCAAAACGCAACGAACTCGGGCTGGCAAACTCGGTGCCGCCAGGATTTCCGTTGCTAAACGACACTGAACCATAATCGATCGCCAGATAAAATTTGCCGGCGTCATCCGCCATGGCTGAACCTGCAACGAAAGTGGATAGTAATGCAGCGATGACAGTTTTTTTCACGTTATTCCTTGAATTGAATGGATCGAAATAGTATTTCATCCCGTTAAATGATAATTTCCCCTGGTGCAGTCGGGCAATATACCCGCCGTTAACTATCAAATAAACAGGGATTCCAAAGAATCATTCTGCAATGCCATGACGCAACAAGCGACAAATTTCAACTATTTGATTATTAATCAATTTATGGACAATTATTTACCTTGATTCGAGCTGATTTAACTCGTCGACGATATCCTCTGCACTGACCAGTCCGTCAAGACGCACCCAGGAAACATCCTTCCCCTTGGGGCGGAGGAAAGTCACTGGTTTGTGGCGCATTTTATCGGCGACTTCAACGCCCAAAGCACGCTGAACAGCAACACTGCTGTCGACACTGCCGGTAAGCAAATACCAGTGTTTACCTGCACCGTAATGGTCGGCATACGCCTTAAGTTTTTTTGGTGTATCGTTCTCAGGATCAATGGAAATCGATACCATGCGAACCTTGTCGCGTTTATTTCCCAACATGACCTGAACTTCCTTGAAGGTGGAACTCGTCACGGGACAAACTGTGGTGCAGGTAGCGAAAAAGAAATTTAGAATCACAGGCTCCTTACCGTCCAGCAGACGTGCCAGTGAAACTTCTGCGCCCTTCGTGTCCAGCAACTTGACATCAGGAATGGTATAGGCTGCCACCGAACGCGAGATGACGCCGCGCTTGTCCAACATCGCCTGATGGTGCTTATGATCATGTTCGCCGCCCATCTCCATATGATCGTGCGCACCCATCTTCATATGATCGTGTTCTCCTGCCGCAGCACCGGATGGCAACCCGAATGCGATGATGCCAAAGAACAGTGTGCTCATTACGCTATATTTATTCTGCATGGTATTCACCTTTACTTGACCTGCACGCGTCATAGCGTCAGACCCGATTGCACCGAAACCGCGATAAAAAAAGTATTTGAAGTAACGACCCTGCCGGCAGCCCATTTCCGGACAAAAGTAAATACGGGAAGAAGCCGGGAAAAATCAAAGCGGCATGGTACACAACGCATCCAAACATTGCAACGCGGGACGATCAGCAGCATCCGTTTTTCTACAGCTCAAGCAATATCCCCGCAACAATTCGCACGAAAGAAGCGTATCCGATAAAGTGTTACTTCGCCAAACCAGTCAACCCAACTCACACCTTCATTCGATTGCAAGCAGCTCCAGATCAAAAACAAGGGTTTCATTCGGCCCGATTGCATTACCGAAGCCACGCTCGCCGTAAGCCAACGCCGGGGGAATGAACATCTGCCATCTGGAACCTGCGGGCATTAACTTCAGCGCTTCCTTCCAGCCGACAACCAATCCCGACAATTTAAAACTGACTGGCACACCTTCTTCTGTGGCGTCAAACTCACTGCCATCGAGCAAAGTGCCACGAAAATGACAGGTCACCAAATCGGAATCCACCGGCGTCCTGCCCTCGCCTGCCGTGAGAATTTTATATTGCACGCCACTCTGGAGTGTAACCACGCCGTCCTCGCCCGCGTTGGCTGCCAGAAAAGCCGCGCCTTCGCGCAGGTTTTTTTCCGCCGCCAGCACGCGCCGCGCCATCCCCTTGCGGCGAAGCTCCGCTGCCAGATTATTCATGATTGCATTGATTTCCCTGTCTGAAATCTGCACCGCAGATCCTGCCAGACCATCCGCAAGCCCTTTCATCACCAGTTCAAGATCAAGATCGACCTGCTCTTGCCTGAGATTCCTGGCTGTAGAGACGCCGATGCTGTAACTCAACTTGTCTTTATGCGTTTCAAACACAATTCTTCCCTTAAAAAATATCGCCAGATTGTACAACCATCGGGGCACATCAAGCTACCCGTTTGATTCGTACAACTGGCGATATCCGGTACTTATACCTCTTTGTCAGGCATCCGTCAGAAAACGAGTGCCGTCTTTACGGCTTACCGTGCGGTGATCGCACCACTGTTTGGACTTGCAGCAGAGCTGCCACCTGCATTGCTTGCAATCACATCGAAGCGGTACTGCATACCGAGGGTAAGACCGGTTGCCGTATAGCTCAATGCGGTCAACCCCGTTGCCAGATTGGCCGGCGCACTCCATGTCCTGCCGTTGGTGGAGCTGGACATTTGCAGTGTGTAGCCGGTGGCGCGTGTGGTCGCACGCCAGGTCACGGTAGCCGCAGCACTCCCCCGCGCACCACGCTTTGCGGAAGGCGCTCTGGGCGTAGGTGGAGCCGCGACAGCAGGAGCTGCCGAAGTCGTCACGGCAAGTGCGGCAGACGGTGTCGATGCGCCGACCACATTATTGGCCGCGACCGTGTAGCGGTAAGCAGTCGCCGCAGTCAGACCGTTGATCGTCCTGATTACATCGGTGCCCGCAACCGCAGGCAGTGCGACATCATTCTGGTAAACCGTATAGCTGGTCGCGCCTTCAACATTCGTCCAGTTAAGCGTCAGGCCATTGGCAGTCACTGCCGTTGCTGTCGGAGCCGCAGGCGTTGCCGGAACGGCAAAGGTTGCCGTAAAGGTAGCCGTGGCCGACGGAGTCGATACCGCACCGGTCACATTGAGCGCCGTTACCGTAAAGGTGTAGGTTCCCGGGCCGCTAATCGCCGCAGCGGCCGTCACCGCACCTGTTCCGGCAACATCAATCCCCGCACGAGCGATCGTGGCCGGAGCCGCACCATTCACACTCACCAGATACGCCGTCTCATTCGTGGCGTTGTCCAGCCATGTCAGTTGTGCACTGGCGGGAGAGACTGCCACCGCAGTCAACCCTGTCGGCGCTTTCACGACTAAAGGCGCGGTTGCATTCACGGAACCGGAAGCGGATTCGCCCTTGGCGCCAACTGCAACCACACGGTAGTAATACGGCGTGCCATCAACCGCTGTCGTATCGACAAAACGGGTTGCGTTGGCCAGCGCGATACCTATCGAAGCAAATGCACCCGGAACACCCGGCGTCACTTCCTGCGCACGTTCAACACGGAACTGATACTCGCTGGTCGAATTATCAGTCCAGCCGACGGTAACGCCCGCAGCACCGGAAACGGCAGTGAGCGACAAGGGCGCGGATGGGGCAGCCAGTATGTTGGTACCCGGAACGACCCATTGACCTTGCGTCGGACTACCGGCGGTGGTGTCCAGTGTAAACGGATGGAACGCGACCGGACGCATGAAGTCGAACTCCTCGTGTCCCAGAATATGGCAGTGCCAGGTATATTCGTTGTCGAAGTTCTCGTAGTCGTTAAACACCGTACCGGCAGGGACAGTCTTACCGAAATTCGCGTTGAAGTCAGGCGCACCCGCAACCGGAGAACCGCTGAAATTTACTTGAGTAAAGCCCAGCGTAGATCCCTGCTGCTGCGACGGATCACGCAGACGCACGCTCTCGGGCAGACCGAACCCGGGTGTTTCCGGCTTCTTCGCCTTGATGGCGACGTAGATGTCTTCCAGCGGATTCATACGAACGGTTTCTTTCCAGCCCAACTCGTTCTCATAAGGAGGCTTGATCGTACCATCCCAACCCACACGGTTGACGACCTGAACATTGACCAGATGGAAGTGCACAGGATGACTATCCACGCCGTTGTGCGTAATCTTCCAGATCTGCGTTTCACCATCCGCAATGGTTTCCGTATTCGGGTCCATATAGGCAAGCGGCACGGTAGTCTGAGTAATCGCAGACGTGAAGGGCAACTCGATCGCGAAGGTCGCGTTCATGCGCCCATAGATCGGATCGAACAACTCCTGAATACCCTTGTTCATCACCGGCAATGTCTTGGTCAAGCTGGTTATCACAGACGCTGTCGCGCCGATTCCGCCGCCCCCCGCAAAACTGATGATCGGTGCGGCGGTATAACCAGCACCCGGATTGGTCAGTTTGATACTGCTAAGCTTACCCGAGCTCTTGGCTGTCGCTGCCGCCACGGTAGTGGCCCCCCCGCCGACAAACACAACGCCGGGCATGACCTTGAAGCTGCCCGGATTCGTAACAAGGACATTCGCCACCGTCTTGCTGATCGGATTGATTACCGCCGTCGCCGTTGCATAGTTAGGATTGGCAACCCAGTCGACGGCCGTGCCATCCGGCATTAGACCACCGGTGAATTTCACGGTGGGCGCCGAAGTGTACCCCTTGCCGATCTTGGTCATGGTAAAGCCGCCGATACCCGCCCCCACCACAGCCGTTGCACCTGAACCTGCCGCGCCTGGCGGCGGCGTGATAACAACCGTAGGCATGGTCAGATAACCTGTGCCGCCGCCGACCAGCGCAAGTGAAGTAAGCGTCTGCACACCTGATGGGGTATAGCTCAGCATGGACTGCGTCGTCGAACCGGTGGATATTTTCAGGTAATTGTCAGCACTGGTCGTACCAAACGCCTGATCGTAAGCCACTTCAGGAATAATGGGCTGATCTTGCGCAGCTGCATAGGCTGCCGGCAACGCCGCAACCAGCGCCGGGATACCCCTGAAATTCGTCGGCGTCGTCACGGCGGGCGCAACCACAAAACGCATAAAGGTACGGGTGTTTGGCCCGTAACCCGCCAGGGTCGATTCTGAGCCACCCGCCCCACTCAAGTCCGGGCCGCCCGTGTAATAGTCGATACGCGGATCACCGGCTGGCGCTGGTGCAGGCGCATCGTTGTAAAGAATCAGCGTCTTGCCGGCGTACGCCGAAAAGTCAACCACCACATCCGCGCGCTCTGCGCCACCCAGTAACAAGCCGTGTTCGAACATACCCAGGACGGTTATGCTGCGCTTGTTGTATTCAAAGTTGAGTGGCGTAGAAGGGATCGTCACCGCATTCGGCATGAAACCGCCTTCCGTGCCTATCTGTACCATATCGGGACCGATCGAAGCCGGATCAGGCACCCCCGCCGGGTGCATCATAAAGTCAGGCGTACCCCAGCCAGTGCCCTGCAAACCGCCGGTGGTCGGAAAGGCTGCCGCTCCGGCAGTGAACGGCACCATCGGCACCTCCGTGCCCAGCACACCGGTCGCGGCCTGCACGGCAAGCGCCTGAGGCGATGTGGTATCAGCCACATAGAAACCCAGATTAATGAAACGATCATTACTGCCATTCAATATGCGCAGACGATAGGCCTTGGGTTCAACTGTAAGCGTAGGATAAGCCGTACCGTTGACCAGCGCGGTATCCATAAAAGCCTCCGGTGTCGAGGCGACATCGCCATAAACGCCGGACGGTAACGAATACTGTGAGGGGAATACCGGCCAGAACCACGGCCCCCAGTCCCAACGCCCAACCGGATTGGTGCCGTCGATTGAGCCGGGATCCTGATTGGTTTCATAAACATGAGGGAACCACAGATCGCCGGGCTTACCCCAGTGCGTCAGATCCCACTTGGCATCCTGCTGCAAAATATCATGAGGGACAAAGGTCTTGTCCTGAAGCACCAGCGGGATGTTTTCACCCAGCGATGGCAAGGTTCCAGCCGCCGCCATCCCCGCCTCCACCGCATCGACAATCAGATAACCGGCAGCCACGCCTGCATAGGCATTCAGCTTGGTGATACCGGAGGCATGATCGTGGTACCACATCAGGCGACCGCTCATATTGTTCGGATAGTACATGGTATAGGCGCCGGGGCCCGGATCCGGCATGTCAGGCACGCTCGCAGCCGAGGCGCCCTTGCCCATACCCGCCGCATAGGCCGCTGTTTCGCCAGCCGGTGCAAACCACTGGTGCGCCGTACCGTCAGAGACCCAGGGCGCGTCACCACCGTGCCAGTGAACCGCAATACGATTGTCCGTATATGCCGTAACACCATCAGGCCCCACCCCCGCGCTCTGCAAAGTCTTGTCAACCGGCAGGAAGAAACCGGCCTGGGATTCCAGCGGGAGATAATTGGTCATCTTGATACGAACCGCCACGCCCCGGTTTGCGATGATCAGCGGACCGAGGTAATGCGCATTATCGTAAGCATAGACTTGTGTGCCTTTCGTATCCAGAATCGGCGTACCGTCAGGATACTTCAGTGCGATATGCTTGCTGGTCGCGGCATTTGCCGGGGTTTCAAGTTGAACATAGCCGCGCAAGGTGGTTGCCTTGGGCAGATCACTGTGCATGCGCTCCGCATGCTCTACGGTGGCGAGCTCGTAGTAATCGTCATTGGTGGTTATGCCCTGGGAATTGACCCACTTCTCGCCGACGGCGATCGGAATATATTGACCCAGATTATTGGCGCCCGCCGCAGTAAGACCCGGCAGCGTGTCGACGAACTTACGCAGCGCCTTGCCTGAATCACACAAACCGCCCGGAATTGCAACGGCAGCGGCGCCGCTGGCATCAAAACATGCGGCGCGTAAACCCGATGGGCTATTCGCATAAAAAGTTTGTACTTTATCAACCAGATTGGCATTATCCCCCCAACCCGCACCCGCATAGGCCTGATTCAAAGCCCCCGGCACCACCAATGCAAGCGCAACCGCCATTGCGACCGGACTACGCCTGAAATGACTTGACTTGATTTTCCGCATGATTCCCCCTGAATTAACGATTTTCACAATTTTACGTGCCGGTATCAGCACAAGTGACAAATTGGCGCAACAATTTGCCGCTACTTTTTTGATTGTGGAAAGATACGATAATTCAGGGGGTTGTTATATAGGTAGAATCACCTATAGCAGCCCGGTAAACGTGGTAATTGATTGCAAAAGACGAAGGTTTCAGTCATCGCGACAGATCAGGGTACGATCCAGTCCGTCTCGGCGACCAGTTTGTCGCCCTTGATGTCTGCAAAACGAACGATATAGCCGCCCTTGGAGGCGAAACGCTGCCCGGGCCCCAGGCTCAAACGCGGATATATCGTCGTACCCTCGCGCTTGTGTACCTGATCACCCTGGGGCATCAAACTGACACGCGAGCCTTCCTCGACCTTCATCGTGGCGAGCGGCGCCTGCTTTCTGGCCAGGTCACGTTGCCCGCCCAGATACAGGCGTTCACGCATTTCCTGTTCAGCTCTGGAACCCTCACGCTTATTGAGCATCGACTCACCGCGTTCCAGCAGGTAGTCGCGGTAAAGATTATGCAGCATCTCGGATACCGTATCGGTCAGATAATTCAGAGAGAAAAACACTTCGGACTGCATAGGCTCATCGATGATTTCCATCCTGCGGATATTCATCCAGATACGGAAAAATGCCAGGTTGGCCTCGCGCTTTTCCGGCATCTCGTAAGGATAAACCAGATGAGCCGCAGCCTTCCATGCCGGGGAAAACAGCCCCGGCTCCACACGGGCGAGCTTGGCTGAAAAATAGTTTCTGACACCAGGCACAGGCGCGACATCACCCAGCGCAAGCACGTCTTCCTGACGCAACCAGAACATCATGACATCCCTGGAACCTGTTTTTTTCTGCGCCATGCGCAAGGCAGCTGCAGCGTCTTCATCCGTAGACGTTGCAGGCAAAACGCGATCTTCAACCGTAATGGCCGTACTTGCCAATGCGCGCTTGAGCGCCAGTGCCGCACCCCTGCCTGCCTCATCGTCACGGTACACCTGCACCAGTCGCTTCGGCCTTTTTTCCAGACTCAGCAAATGCTGCGCCAACACATCGGCCTCCAGTGCCACGCCACGGTTAAAATACAAGGAGTAAGTATCCTGAGTCAGTGCGGGTAGCGCAACGCTGGGGAACCAGCCTGGAATCTGCTCACGCTCGCAGAACGCATGGATCGGTGCCCAGGTCGTGTCAGACAAACCCGAAACCAGCGCAAAGACCGGCTTGGCACGATAAAAGGCATCAAGCTGCGCCCCCCAGGTTTCCGGCGCCCCCTTTAACTCCCAGATATCCAGACTCCAGTTGCGCTCGGTGCCCAGCACCATTTCGGCCGCAGACACCATATGGCGACGAGCCGTGCCCGAACGGGTGGCCGGCAGTGTGCTGGCATTTTTCTGCTTAAAGGCCGTGCGCATCATGTTGATAAACGCCCGGCGACGTTCAGGATCGACATCGGGTGTAATCACCGTGGCAAAGTTGATATTCTCCCGGGTGACCCCGGGTGACCATTGCACGGAAAGTTGCCTGAGATACGCAATAAGCGATTTCATCTCTGCATCACCCATCTCATAGTGCGGCATGAGATTATTCATGTCCAGATCGCGGTTGTTGACGCCGTGGCGTATCGCACGGGCCAGCGTCTCGTCGGTGTAGGGTTCATGCGACTGATTAAAGCGCTTGCTCACCGTCGGATCCATGGTGGCCAACGGCTTGTCATCACTTGATACAAACAGGAAGTGACTGCTGACCGGGGAAACCTGGTTATTCCCCTCGACCGAGCCCATCCCGCTGCGCCGGTGGCAGTTTACACAGGCCGCTTCGCTGCCGGACACCTGCGAGCTACCGAAACGCATCCCGGTCAACGGCGCACCGGTTGACAGCACTCCCTCGGTGTAGATGCGTTTCCCCGCCTCGATATTGCTGCCGGCGGGTTTGTCCGCCGCAACCCCGTCACTGGCTGCTACGGATGCGGCCAGCAGAAGTATCGCCAGTGTGATGCCGTTCAGGAGATGCCGCCGCAACGGAACATCGTGCAGAATGTCAGTAGGAGGTGTGTTGTTCACGATTTTCGCCGGTGAAGGGTTTTGAAAAAACGAGGTCATTTGATGCCTATCAACTCCATCTCATAGATCAACGTTGCGTTCGGCATCACCCGAACCAGCATGTGACTCTCACCCATCTCGCCAAAACCGAGTTTTGACGGAATAAAGATTTCCCATTTTGACCCTGCGGGCATCTTCAACACGGCGTCCTTCAGCCCTTCCGGCACCAGTGCCGAAACATACACACTCTTGTAGGTTCGGCTATCTGAGCGATCCTCGAATGCAGCACCATCGAGCAAGGTTCCGCGATAACGGCACATAATCAAGTCGGAGGGCAACGGTTTTCTGCCCGTCCCCTCCCTGATCACCTTGTATTGCACGCCGCTGGGCAACGTCACTACACCGGGTTTGAGCTTGTTGGCGTCGAGAAACTCGCGGCCTTCCAACTCGTTCTCTTCGCCGCGCTCGGCCTTGGCGATCGCAAATTTCTGCCGCGCGCTCATTTTACCTTTGATGATGCGTTCCCTGGGCAAAGGTGCCGCCCATGGGGTAGCCTGAGCGGACTCATCCGCCTGTCCCTGCGCAGAGTCAACGGCCTCAGAAACAGGTGACTGCTCCGCGATCGTCTGCGCGTCGATGACGATCACTTCCTCCGCCCCGGCAGACCCGCTCATTGCTGCGAGACACACCACCACCATCCATTTTGATTTCATCGCCTACCCCTTCAAACATTACTTGATTTCAAGAAGTTCCAGATCGAAAATCAGCGCATCGTTAGGTCCGATGACATTGCCTACACCGCGTTCGCCATAGGCATGCGCGGTCGGGATAAATATCTGCCATTTAGATCCCGCAGGCATCAACTTCAATGCCTCCTGCCAACCGGGTATCAATGACGAAATTTTAAGCGTCGCCGGTTTACCCTCATCGGTCGCATCAAATTCAGTCCCGTCCAGCAAGGTACCACGGTAATTGACGAGCACCAGATCGGAGCCTGCGGGCTTCTTGCCGCTGCCCGCCTTGAGTATCCGGTATTGCACGCCGCTGGCCAGGGTAACCACATCCGGCTTGGCCTTGTTCGCCGCCAGAAACTCCGTTCCGGTCTTCAGGTTTTTTACCGCCGCCATCTTACGGTTGGCGATACCGTTGCGCCGCAACTCGGAAGCCAGACGATTCATCACCGCAGTGATTTCCTTGTCGGACATCAATAACTTTTGTCCTGCCAGCGCATCCTCAATCCCTTTGAGAACCAGCCGGGAATCAATCTCAACCCCTTCTTTTTTAAAACTTTTTCCAGTATAGACACCGATACTGTAACTCTGCCTGTCCTTGTCGGTTTTAAGCGCGGCAGCGTCTTCCGCACGGGCGCCAAACGCCCCCGATATCAGCACACTCAATAACATCAATTTGAATTTCAAGATCAGATCCTCCTTAAAAAAATATCGCCAGATTGAACTACACCTGAGGGTTCACAACCCCGGGTTCGAACAACTGGCGACATCAAATATGGCAAACATATCATCCGGCATCGGCCCGAGAGCCGATGCCGGCCTTTTACAGCTACGGAGTGACCACCGTCAACGCTGCGCTCGGTGCAGACCACACACCGGCTGCGTTCTTGGAAATCACCCTGAAGTTGTAGGTGGTCTTGCTAACCAGACCCGTCACCGGCCTGGTGACAGCGACACCCGCGACCACTGGCATCAACACACCGTTTTTATACACGGCATAGCCGGTTGCGCCGGGAACCGCAGCCCAGGTCAGCGTGACACCGGTAGCCGTCAGCGCACTGGCGACCGGTGCCGCTGCTGCGACCACTCCCGGCAACGTCGTCACCGCAGACGGAGCAGACGGAGCAGACCAGATACCTGCCGCATTCTTGTAAGCGATGCGGAAGTTATACAGCGTTCCCCCGGTCAAACCGGTCACGACCTGAGAGACGGCCGTGGCAGGCAAGGCCGCACCCATCACACCATTGGTGTACACCACCATCGCGGTTGCCCCCGCCACGGCAGGCCAGCTCAGCGTCACACCAGAGCTGGTGATGGCGCCGGCGAGCGGTGCAGCCAGCAGCGGTGCAGCGGCGGTCGTTGTCACAGCAACCGCTGCGGAAGGCGTAGAAAACACCCCTGCCGCATCTTTGAAGCTCAACCTGAATGAGTAAGCGGTTAGCGGCGTCAAACCACTGATCGTGGTGGAGGAAGCATTACCCGGCAAAACAGGCAACAGGATACCGTTCTTGTACACCAGCACAGAGGTAGCCCCTGCGATGGCCGGCCAGGACAGCACCACGCTATTCGCACCCACGGCGCCCACTTGCAGAGGAGACGCCGAGGTCGTTACCGACAAGACCGGAGACTGAGCAGAACTTATCCCGTTGCTGCTCGCCGCGACCGTAAACGTATAGGTCGTGCTGCCGGTCAGACCGGAGAGCGTTCTCGTTGTTCCCGGGAGCGGAGGCAGGGCAACACCGTTCTGGTACACGGTATAACCCGTCGCGCCCGCTGCCGCCGGCCAGCTCAGGGTCAGGCCTGCATTGTTAATCAGGCTGGCCACCGGCGCCGCCGGAACGGCTGGCGGGGTGATCACGGTGATCGCGGTAGACTGGCTCGTCACCCCCGCCGCATTGGTCGCCGCGATGGAGAAGCTATTGATGGATCCCGGTGCCAGACCGGTGACATTGGTGGTCAGCCCGGTGAGCGCCGCCGTCAAGACAGCCCCGTTTTTCCACACGGCATAGCCGGTGGTTCCGGGATAAGCCGGCCAGCTCAATGTCAGACCGGTGCTGGTCACGACACTGGGCACGGGTGCCGCCGGTGCGCCAAATACCGTGGTGACCACCGTACCGCTCGACTGAGGAGACAGACCCGCCGCATTACCGTAAGCCACGGTGTAGGTGTAGGTTCTGCCCGCAGTCAGTCCGGTCACTGCCAGCGACGTTGCCGCATTGCCGATCGTTCCGCCCACGGCGATACCATCCTGGTAAATCGTATATTCGACCGCACCGGGCACGGCGGCCCAGTTCAGCATCAGGGACGTCGTGGTGATTGCACTGGCCACCGGGGTACCCAGCGCCAATACGGCCAGTCTGGCGGACAACGCAGAATTTCCTGCAGGGCCTACCGACGACACGGTGAAGCTATACGACTTGCCGACGGTCAGGCCGGTGATCGCGCGGCTGGTCGCCGTGCCGGCAACAGCGGGCAACGCCACGCCGTCCTGGTACACCGTATAGCCCAGCGCGCCGGGAGAAGCATTCCAGTTCAACGTCAGGCTGGTGCCGGTTACCGCCGTGGCGTTCAGACCGACAGGAACCGGTACGAGCGCCAGTGTGGTCGCCGTTGTCGCAGGCGATGGCTGGGATTTCTCCACACCGCGCGTCGCGGCCACCGTATAGTTGTACGTAGCGCCCGGCGTCAAGCCCGTGATATCCCGGGTGAGCGCCGTACCCAGCACAGGCGGCAATGCCACCCCGTTCTGGTACACGGTGTAGCCAGTGGCGGCGGTCACCGCATTCCAGCTCAGGGTCAGGCTGCTGCCGGTCACCAGACTGATGACCGGCACAGCCGGTGCGCCGATCAGTGTCGTGATGGCGAGCGACAAGGAGATCGGAGAGCTTCCGCCAGCGTTAATGGCGGTGACCCTGATGCTGTAGACCGTGCCGGACAACAGCCCGGTAATCACGCGCGTGGCCGCCGTCGCCGACGCGCCCGTAACGAGCGGCATCAACACGCCATTGGCATAGACGTTATAACCCGTCGCGCCCGGCATCGCAGTCCAGCCCAGCGTGACACCGGTACTCGTCACCGCGCTGAAGGTCACCCCGGTTGGCGCAGAGAGCGTCGTCGTCGCCAGCGTCGGTGAAGACAACGCAGTCGCCACCCCGCCTACGGTCGCCGATACGGTGTAGCTATAGGTCGTATCCGGTGTCAGGCCGGTAATCGCACGGCTGACTGCCACACCCGCCACGGCCGGCAAGGGCACGCCATCCTGATAGACGGTGTAAGCCGTCGCGCCCGCCACCGCAGCCCAGTTTAACGTCAGGCCGACATCCGTCTTCAGCGTAACCGTCGGTGCACCCAGCGCCACGACCGTGAGCGGCGCGGACTGAGGCGACAATACGCCAGCCGCATTGGTGAAGGCGACAGTATAAGTATAAGTTGCACCCGCCGCCAAACCGGTAATGGCGCGTGTTACCGCAACTCCCGCTACCGCAGGCAAGGCCACGCCATTCTGGTACACGGTATAACCGGTCGCCCCCGGCATCGCATTCCAGTTCAAGGTAAAGCCGGTGTTGGTTATTGCCGTTGCACGCGGCAAGGCGGGAACCGTCGCGGAAGGGGTCGTCGTCACCACGAGGGCTGGCGAAGGGGTAGAACTGCTCACCCCCTTGTTGGCCGACACCGTGAAGGTATACGGGATGCCGGGTGTCAGGCCGCTGATCGCACGGGTTACCGCCGCATTCGCCACGGCGGGCAACGCCGCGCCGTTTTGATACACGGTGTAGCTGGTCGCACCGGGAACGGCGACCCAGTTCAGGGTCAGCGTGGTGCCGGTGACCAGTGTCGCCGTCGGCATCGCTGGCATCGGAAGCATCGTCGTGACAATCGCGGCAACAGACTGAGGCGCAACGCCGGCCGGGTTGGTCGCCGCCACCGTGTAGCTATAGGCGGTCGCCGGGGTCAAACCGGTGATCAGCCTGGAGGCCGTCGATCCTGCCACGGCGGGCAATGCGACGCCGTTCTGATAAACGGTATAACCGGTCGCGCCCAGCGCCGCATTCCAGTTCAGCATCAGCGTGGTGCTGGTCACCGCACTGACCAGCAGTCCGCCCACCGCCGGCGGCAGGGCCGACAGCGTCAGCGGCGCCGAGGCGGCGGAACTGCCCAGCGCATTGCTGGACATGACGGTGAACGTGTAGGTTGAGCCCGGGTTCAGCCCGGTGACATCCCGGGTGGTGACCGGGCCGGCAATGGCCGGCAATTCCAGCCCGTTCATGAACACGCGGTAGTCGGTGGCGCCTGAAACGGCATTCCAGCTCAACCTCAGCGAGGAGCCGGTGACCATCGTCGCTACCGGCATCCCCGGCACGGCCAGGAACATACCGGAGAAGGCGGAAATCGATTCCCCCTTGGCGCCCACAGACGCCACGCGGTAGAAGTAAACTGTGCCAGCCAGCGCGGTGGTATCGACAAAACTGTTGGCATTCGCCAGCGTCGTGCCCAGCGCGGCGAACAGGCCCGGAACACCGGAACCCGGCGCGGATTCAGGCGCACGCTCGACGCGGAACTGATACTCGGTGGTCGAGTTGTCGATCCAGCTGACCGTCGTGCCGCCCGCGCCTATCGTGGCGATAACCGACAGTGGTGCAGCAGGAATCGCCAGCGTGGTGGTGCCCGGAACAAACCAGCTTCCCAGTGTCGGACTGCCGACGACCAGATCCTGAGCGAACGGATGGAACGCGATCGGACGCATAAAGTCGAATTCTTCGTGGCCCAGAATATGGCAGTGCCAGGTGTATTCGTTGTCGAAGTTTTCCATGGCGTTAAACACGGTGCCGGCCGGCGCCATCTTGCCATAGTTCGGGTTGTAGTTGGGTTCACCCGGTACAGGGGAACCGAAGAAATCAGCCTGGGTAAAGCCCAGTGTTGAACCCAGCGGTTGGCTAGGATCGCGTGCACGTATGCTTTCCGGCACGCCCCAGCCCGGGGTCTTCGGGGTCTTCGCCTTCACGGCGACATAAATATCCTCCAGCGGATTCATGCGGACCGTTTCCTTCCAGCCCACCTCATCGGCATAAGGCGGTTTAATGGTGCCGTCCCAGCCCACACGGTTGATCACCTGTACGTTGACCAGATGGAAGTGCACAGGGTGCGCATCCACACCGTTGTGGGTGATCTTCCAGATATTGATTTCACCGTCCTTCAAATTCTCGGAATTCGGGTCGATATAGTTGACCGGCAGCGTCGTCTGCGTCATCGCGTTGGTAAACGGCATTTCGATACTGAAGGTCGCATTCATGCGGCCATAGATCGGGTCGAACAACTCCTGGATACCCTTGTTGCGGATCGGCAGCGAGGTGGTCAGATTGGTCTTCACCGCCGCTGTCGCGCCGATACCCATGCCGCCCACGAACTTGACGAACGGCACGGCCGTGTAACCCGTCCCCGGATTGGTCAGGGTCAGGCTGTTGAGCTTGCCTGACAGCTTGACCTTCGCAGTCGCAGGAACCGTTGCGCCGCCGCCCACAAACGTGATCGTCGGCGGCGTGCTGAAACTGCCCGGCACCGGGAAGGTCACGTTGGCGATCTTCTTGGTCAACGGATTGAGGGTCACTGTGGCCACCGCGTAACCCGGATTGAGCAGCCAGTCAACCGGCGTGCCATCCGGCATGGTGCCGCCGCTGAACAGCGCCGTGGGCGGGGTCAGATAGCCGGTACCCAGATTGCTCATAATCAGGCCGCCGATGCCGGTGCCGACCACTGCGGCCGCCCCCGAACCCGAACCGCCCGGCGGTGGAACGAACACCACGGTCGGCATCGTCGTATAGCCGGTGCCGCCGCCCACCAGCGTGACCGAGGTAATGGTCTGCGGGCCGGTCGGCGTAAAGTCCAGCACCGACTGCGTCGCCGCACCCGCCGAGATCTTCATATAGGTATTGGTATCTGTCGTGCCAAACGCGGTGTTGTAAGGCACCTGAGGGATAATCGGCGGAGCCTGGGTTGCCGCATAGGCAGCCGGCAACGCCTGAACCAGTGCGGGGATGCCCTTGAAATTCGAGGGGGTCGTGACTGCGGGGGCGACCACAAAGCGCATCACGGTACGCGAGTTCGGACCATAGCCCGGCAGCGTCGTTTCCGCACCGCCGGCGCCGCTATTGTCGGGGCCATTGGTATAGTAATCGAGACGCGGGTCGCCTGCGGGGGCTGGAGCCGGCGCATCGTTGTAAAGTATCAGTGTCTTGCCCGCAAAAGCGGTAAAGTCCACCACGATGTCAGCGCGTTCCGCGCCGCCCAGCAGCAAACCATGTTCAAACATACCCAACACAGTCACGCTGCGTTTGTTGTATTCGAAGTTCATCGGTGTGGACGGAATGATGACCGCCTCCGGCAGGAAGCCGCCTTCCGTACCGATACGCACGATATCCGGGCCGACATTGGCCGGCTCAGGCACACCCGACGGGCGCATGTTCGCGTCCGGCGTACCCCAACCCGTGCCCTGCAAACCCCCTGTACTCGGGAAAGGCACGGCGCCGGGCGGGCGCGCCGCAGGCTCGAACGGCACCATCGTCACTTCCGTGCCCAGCACGCCGGTTGCAGCCTGGATAGCCAGCGCTTCAGGCGAGGTGGTATCGGCCAGATAGAAACCCAGATTCAGGAAACGGTCATTGGTGCCGTTCAGGATATTCATACGGTAAGCCTTGGGCTCGACCGTCAGGGTCGGATAAGCGGTACCGTTCACCACCATGGTATCCATAAAGGCTTCCGGCGTGCTGGCAACGTCGCCGTTAGCGCCGGTCGGCAGCGAATACTGCGCCGGGAATACCGGCCAGAACCACGGCCCCCAGTCCCAGCGACCGACCGGATTGGTACCGTCGATAGAGTTGGGATCCTGATTGGTTTCGTACACGTGCGTGAACCACAGATCGCCGTACTGACCCCACTGCGTCAGATCCCAGCGCGCATCCTGCTGCACCACGTCTTTGGGTACATAGGTCTTATCCTGAATCACCAGAGGAATACGCTCGCTCACCAGCGCAGGCAAGGTGCCCGCAGCGACCATCGCGATTTCGACCGGATCGACCACCAGATAGCCCGCCGCCAGACCGGCGTAGGCATTGATCTTGGTCAGACCCGAAGCGTGCTCGTGATACCACATCAGGCGTGCGCTCATCTCGTTCGGATAGTACATGGTGTAGGCGCCCGGACCCGGATCCGGCATGTCCGGCACATTGCCCGCCGAAGCACCCTTGCCCAGACCGGCGGCATAAGCGGCGAGTTCACCGGCTGGCGCAAACCACTGGTGCGCCGTACCGTCGGACACCCAGGGCGCATCGCCGCCGTGCATGTGAACTGTGGTGCGGTTTTCTGTATACGGAGACACGCCATCCGGGCCTACGCCGGCACTCTGAAGGGTGCGGTCAACCGGCAGGTAGAATTTCTGATTGGCTTCCAGCGGCAGATAATTATAGAACTTGAAACGCACCGCAGTGCCTTGCACGGCGAGGATGATAGGACCTAAATAATGAGGCTTGTCAACGGCAAAGACCTGCACACCCTTGGCATCCAGAATCGGCGTGCCGTCAGGATAGGTCAGCGGAATATGCTTGCTGACGCCGGGATGACTGGCAGCAAAAGTAGGGGTTTCGATCTGCACATAACCGCGCAGATGCGTACCGCGCACCGGCAAGTCGCTGTGCATCTGTTCGAAATGCTCGACCGCCGCGATTTCGTAGTAATCGTCATTGGTGGTCACGCCCTGGCCGTTCACCCACTTTTCAGCAGTTCCAAGCGGCAGATACTGACCCAGATTATTCGCGCCCGCTGCCGTCAGTCCCGGCAGGGTATCGACAAATTTGCGCAACGCCGTACCCGAGTCACACAGACCGCCGGGAACCGCGACGGCCGCAGCACCCGTCGCATCGAAACACGAGGTACGCAGGCCGGAAGGGCTGTTTGCGTGGTAGGTCTGTACTTTGTCGATCAAGTTGGCATTATCACCCCAGCCCGCACCCGCATGCGCCAGATTAATCGCCTGAGGCGCTGCGATAGCAAAGGCCACCGCCATCGCTATTTGACTGCGTTTAAATTTACGCGAATCCATATTATTCATTGTCATTCCATTCTATAAAGAAGAAAATTTAAAAGTTCTAAGCCCTGAAATACATTAACCAGCCACTGCGGCAAATTGTCGCACTAATGTACGTTGTCGGATAGTACATCAAGCCTAATGACATATTCAACCGTTCTCACTGGCTATTTTACTAAAATATACGCAAAAACACCTCAATTTCAGCGCAAATCCGCTGCCGGGACGCCACGCCTCAACCCTCAGCAATTTTCCGTCGGCTGTTTCGATACGCGAGCGGCTGTCTCAGCGGGCGTTTTCCCTGCAAAAAGTTCAGGCGCGATGCTCTATGTCGACAGCGCATTGGCGATATCGCGTTTATGCTCTTCCTCCTGAATCAGGATATCTTCAAGCACCCGCCGCAAGCCGTATTCCTTGAGCGCTTCGGCCTGACCGATGCGTTCCTTGTAGCGCGCGATAGCATTTATTTCACCCGCCAGATCCTGTTTGAGCATTTCCAGACTGTCCGGAGAAATGTCGCGTTTCTCCACCTCCACCGTGGGCACCCCGCCCAGATAGTCAATTTGTTCGGATAGCATCACCGCATGTTGCATTTCTTCCTGCGCATGAATCAGTAACTCCTTCTGTATGGAGTCGAATTGCGCACCGTTGATGGTGGCCGCGTGTTGCACATACTGGACTGCCGCTGCATATTCCCACTCCAGATCCTTGTTCAGTTCCTGTAACAGCATTGCCAAGGTGATTTTCATTTTGCCCCTCCTGTTGTTTAACCGCCCGCACATCATATCAATCCGCCGCACGGTACGCTACCCGACATCAAACCATTTAACCTGAAATGAAAGGACGACTATCCCCAAGTCCGGCACGATAGGTTAAGCTTACACGCTTTGAATTTTTCACGGACGCGCCGCGCTCAGGCGACACACCGGATAAAATATCACAATCAATTGATTATATTCATAAAAGGAACACCATCCCCATGGCTCAATATGTAATGTCTATGCTGCGCGTCAGCAAAATCGTCCCTCCCAAGCGTCAGATCATCAAGGATATATCGCTGTCATTCTTTCCCGGTGCCAAGATCGGCCTGCTGGGCCTGAACGGTTCGGGTAAATCCACCGTGCTGCGCATCATGGCCGGCGTGGACAAGGAATACGACGGCGAGGTGCAACATCTGCCGAATATTCGCATCGGTTATTTGCCGCAGGAGCCGCAACTCGATCCTGAAAAAACGGTGCGTCAGGAAGTGGAAGAGGCGTTAGGCGAAGTGATGCAGGCGCAGGCCAAGCTGGACGAAGTGTATGCCGCCTATGCCGAAGAAGATGCCGATTTCGATGCGCTCGCCGCCGAACAAGCGCGCCTGGAAAATATCATCGCCGCAGCCGGTTCCGGTTCCGACCAGTTGATGGAAGTCGCCGCCGATGCGCTGCGTTTGCCTGAATGGGATGCGCTGATCAAGAATCTGTCCGGTGGTGAGAAGCGTCGCGTCGCGCTTTGCAAATTGCTCCTGGATAAACCGGACATGCTGCTGCTGGATGAGCCAACCAACCACCTGGATGCGGAATCGGTGGAATGGCTGGAGCAATTTTTGGTGCGCTTCCCGGGCACCGTGGTGGCCGTCACGCATGACCGTTACTTCCTCGACAACGCCGCCGAATGGATTTTGGAACTGGATCGCGGACACGGAATTCCATGGAAGGGCAATTATTCCTCATGGCTGGAACAGAAGGGCGAGCGCCTGGCGCAGGAGCAAAAGCAGCTCGATGCGCATTCCAAGGCGATGAAGCAGGAGCTCGAATGGGTGCGGCAGAATCCGAAGGCGCGCCAGGCCAAGTCCAAGGCGCGTATCGCCCGTTTCGAGGAACTCAACTCGCAGGAACACCAAAAGCGCAACGAGACTCAGGAAATCTTTATTCCGGTCGGCGAACGATTGGGTAACGAAGTCATTGAGTTTGAAGGGGTTTCCAAAGCCTACGGCGACCGGCTGCTGATCGATAATCTGAGTTTCAAAGTGCCGCCCGGCGCGATCGTCGGGATCATCGGCCCGAACGGCGCGGGTAAATCGACGCTGTTCCGTATGATCACGGGCCGTGAAGTGCCGGATTCCGGTACGGTGAAGATCGGTACGACCGTCAAGATTGCACACGTCGATCAGGCGCGCGATTCGCTGGATAACGACAAGACCGTGTTCAATGCGATCTCCGGCGGCAATGAAATCTTGACGGTGGGTAAATACGAAACCTCGGCACGCGCCTATATCGGCCGCTTCAACTTCAAGGGCGGCGATCAGACCAAGCTGGTCGGCCAGCTCTCCGGCGGTGAGCGAGGACGCTTGCATCTGGCGCAGACACTGATTGCGGGCGGTAATGTGTTGCTGCTGGATGAACCCTCCAACGATCTGGACGTGGAAACTTTGCGTGCGCTGGAAGATGCGCTGCTGGAATTTGCCGGTTGCGTGGCGGTGATCTCCCATGATCGCTGGTTCCTCGACCGTATCGCGACGCATATCCTGGCTTGCGAAGGCGACTCCAGGTGGGTGTTCTTCGACGGTAACTATCAGGAATATGAAGCCGACAAGAAGAAGCGTCTGGGCGAGGAAGGCGCGAAACCGAAGCGGATTCGCTACAAGCCGATCAGCCGATGAGATCATCATTCCCGCGAAAGCGGGAATCCAGACGATCAAAGGGTTCTCGGTTGCTGGATTAACTACAGAACAGGGGTAAAAATGTTGACGCAAATAAGAATTGAAAAGTTATTTGATATTTTCGATTACGACATTGAGTTGAAAGCTGAGGGTGTAACGATTTTGACGGGGCCGAATGGTTACGGCAAGACAACCATATTGAAAATAATAGATGCTTTAGCATCACAAAATAGCTTCTTTTTTGTAGTATTGTTGTTCAAAAAAATTACTTTTTGTTTGTCTGATGGCAATACCATTGTTTTGAAGAAAATTGACAAAGATGAAATTGAAGTTGTCGTAAATAAAGATAAGCTATTTCGTTGGACTGAGAAATCACTTAACAAAATTATAAAGGCGCAATTTCCATATTTTCGTCAAATTGACGAAATTAAATGGCTGGATCGACGTACCGAGGAAATTGTAAATCGCGATACATTGCTGCAAAGTGTGGTATCAGAATTTCCAGAGTTGTCAGAGAAACTTCAAATAGGCGAGTGGCCTAAGCCGCTCAAAACTCCAAAGGTATATTTTATTCGTGAGCAACGTTTATTGCGTCCAATTGCTGATGACAGGGCAAGAGTAAGGCATAGGGCATATGGCTCGGAGTTGGATGAATCAATTAGCGGATTTAAAAATACGATTGAAGAGTATGCCAAAGAGTTGCGTGAAAAAATAAAAGAGACATTGGCGCGATCCTCGCAAATTACTCAGGAATTGGATAGCAGTTTCCCGCGCCGACTTTTTGATCAAACAAGTGATATATCTGAAGAAGTATTCAAACAACGTTTTGATAAAGTTAAAGAGATACAAAAAGCATTAAGTGAGCATGAAATTTCTGACATCAAAGAGGATTCACATCCGACCTACAAAATTGAAAATGCCAAAGCTTTGCATGTGTATATAAATGACGCTGAGCAAAAATTAGCTGTATTTTCCGAGCTGCTAGGCAAATTGAAAGCATTTACAAATATTTTGAATGAACGCCGATTTACGTTTAAGCGTATCGCGATTTCCAAAGAGGTGGGTTTTAAGTTCACTACCGATCAAGGTAAGTCTCTGGCGTTGGGTGACTTATCCTCTGGCGAGCAGCAAGAGGTAGTCCTCCTATATGAGTTGTTGTTTAAAGTTAAGGCGGGAACACTGGTACTGATCGATGAACCGGAACTTTCTCTGCATGTGGTCTGGCAGAAACAATTTCTGGATGATATTTTCGATATCATTGCGCTACAAAAAATCAATATCGTAATTGCTACTCACTCGCCTCAAATTATTAACAACCACTGGGATTTGACGGTTGACTTAGAGGATTTGCACAATGCAAAAGTATCTAAGTGAAATTGACACAATTGGCGAAATTCGACAATCAAGTAAACATCCAATTGGAAAAACTTATGTCTGGGTTTTGGTCGAGGGCATTACTGACCAAAAACTATATACCAAGCTATTCTGTCGTGAAACTACAAAAGTTGAAATAGTGCATGGTGGTGGCATTAAATCATTGCGCTATGCAATGCAAATCCTCGTCAATGAAAGCGATAGAGTTATTGGTATTCGTGACGCTGATTTTCTTCATATTGGTAATCAACAGGAAGCCATAGACAGGTTATTTGTCACCGACACCCATGATGCAGAGATGCTGATGCTCGCTTGTGACACAGTTTTTCAACATCTGCTGTGCGAGCATATTCCCGGTGAGTCCAGCCAGTTCAAGATGCTGCGCGAAAAGCTACTTGGCTCGTTAGCGTTTGTGGGCGGAATTCGCTGGCTAAACCACCTTGAGGATTTGACTTTGAAGCTTGATGATATTGGCTTGGCTGATTTCTATGATGCCGCGAATATGAAGCTAGACAAAGCACGATGCATCCAAAACGTCGAAGCACGTTCACCCAATAAAAAAAGTGCTATTCAAGAGCAAGAAATTAGCAACAAAATTAGTGGAATAACTGACTATTTCAATCTATGCAACGGACATGATGCTGTTAAAGGATTGGCTCTGTATATATCTGCAAAGAATAGCAAGGGTATCAAGGATGTTGAGCTTGAGCGCACTTTGCGTATCGCTTATAGGAAAGAAGATTTTGCCGCAACAAAGTTGTATGCAAACTTGAGACGCTGGCAAGAAACTTCCGGCTGCCAGCTATGATTTGTTGAATAAGAAAAAGATTAACGGGGGGGCAGCTCCGGACAATCGGACAATCGGGGACAGACCACGGTTTCCGGCCTGCGATAATTTCTGCACGAGATTCGCAATCCTGAAATTTGCCGTGTACGTGAACCGGCTCATGCTCGTTGGCATAGAACATAACTGGCCTCTTTCCGCCAGCACGAACTCATTTAAATATTGCGAAGCCACTCCTATGTAACCCGGAGAAACCGTGGTCTGTCCCCGATTGTTCCGGTCTGTCCCCGATTGTTCGCTCGACAGTCGTCTGGATTTGCAGGTTGTTTTGCTCAACCGGCTGGCGCACTGACGCTAAATCGGGCTGCCATTTGAATATTCGAAACGGTTTCAGGACACCATAATGGACATGAAGCAATTGATATCAGAGATGAAGCCTGTGCCCAAATCATAGAAGTAAAAACGGATGCTCGCAATCTTATTGTCTGTAATAATCTCGCATGGTTGCGCAGGTTGTTGAATTGCTATACGCATTATCGAAAAATCTGCGCCCACTTATAAACTCTTGGTATTCCGGGCATACGTTATGCAAAAGCGAAAATGGATTTCCTGCGTGTTGGCCATGTTGTACGCGACTAGTGTATTTGCCGCGCCCGATGAAGTTCAGGTTTACAACGACGAGATGAATGCGCCGGGCGAGTTTGGCTTGGAACAACATGTTAACTACACGGTTAAGGGACAGCGGACGCCGGACTATGCCGGGCAGATGGTTTCGCATCACCTCACACAGATTACACCGGAGTTTTCCTACGGCATTAATCGCAATTTCGAAGGCGGCTTGTATCTGCCGCTGGCCGTAGCGCCCGGTGGTAACGCCTATTTGAACGGGCTGCGCCTGCGTCTGAAATATATGCGGTCTGTGGCGGAAGATAGTCAGATGTTTTACGGACTCAACGGAGAATTGGGTCGCTCTTCAATTCGCACCTCAGATAGCCTTTCTTCATTTGAAATCAGACCTATCATCGGTTATCGAGGCGGCAATTGGCTGGCAAGTTTTAATCCGATACTGAATTTCAGCTTGGCGGCGGCGGTCAGTCACCAGCCTACTTTTTTGCCAAGCATGAAGTTGGCTCGTCGCATGAGCGAGGGGGTGAGCGGCGGGTTGGAGTATTACGGTGAATACGGCGCGCTGAATAATATGCTACCCGGCAGTCAGCGCGCGCACATGCTGTATGCGGTGGCCGATGTGGCGTCAGGCAAGCTGGATTTGAATGTCGGGATCGGTCGTGGTTTTGTGAATGCGCCTGATCAGTGGGTGCTCAAAGCGCTCGTGGCACTGCCGCTGGACTAAACAGGTCTGCAGCGGGTGGGTTTATCGTTGCCGCCCGGTTAAACTGGCGATCTGACTGAACCGGCCTCTCTGTTGACACGATTGTGTCCGCACCCCGATAATCTGCTCATGTTTACTTTTTCCTCCATTCGCCCCATCTGTGCAACATTGCGCAAGGTTTGGCGTTGCGCGCAAAGTGGTCGGGGAATGCGCATTTAAGTAATTGCCGCTTCAGTTTTTCTCAAGGCCACGGTGTTCCCCCGTGGCTTTTTTGTTTGGTAGTCCAAGCTTTATTGGAGAGCAACATGTCTTTACCCGCAGCCTTCGTCTCCGTCATTCTGATCTGGTCCACTACGCCGCTCGCCATCAAATGGAGTTCCATGGGGATCGGTTTTAGCTTCGCGGTGTTTTCGCGTATGGCGTTGGGTGTGCTGCTGTGCGGGATCTTGCTGGCGCTCTTTCGTGTCCGCTTTCCGTTGCACCAGCGTGCGCGCATGGCCTATCTGGCCGGTGGCTTGAGCATGTTCGGCGCGATGTCGCTCTCCTACTGGTCGGCGCAATTCGTCAGTTCCGGCATGATCTCCGTGTTGTTCGGGCTGTCGCCCCTGATCACCAGTCTGGGTGCCATGGTGTGGTTGAAAGAAGAGAAGCTCACCAGAGCTAAGCTGGCGGGTATGCTGTTAGGCTTGCTGGGACTGGTCCTGGTGTTTCGCGGCAGTTTTAGTCTGGGGGCGGGTGCATCGGGCGGTCTCCTGGTGTTGTTTGCGGCGGTGGTTTCGCAATCGCTGGGGCTGGTCTGGTTGAAAAGGATAGGGGATGACAGTCCGCCGCTGGCGATGACACTGGGTACACTGGTGGTAGCGTTGCCGCTGTTTTTCGCAGCCTGGTTGATGGCAGATGGTCGTGTGCCGAACGAAGTGCCAGCACGCGCGGTCGCTGCGACGGTGTATCTCGGTGTGTTTGGTTCGGTGTTGGGTTTCGCTTTGTACTACTATCTCATCAAACACATGGAAGCGGGACGCATCGCACTCATTACGCTGGTGACGCCAGTGCTGGCGCTGCTCTTGGGGCACGGTCTGAACAACGAGGTCGTACTGCCACAAGTTTGGATGGGGGCTATGAGCATACTCTTAGGGCTGTGGCTGCACCGTGTGCCGCTTAAGTCTGAATAGGGTGTTTTGTAACTTTTTGAATATATTGATGTTTTATCCAGATTCCAATCCGGTTTAAAACCCCGGCCTTCAGGCCGGAACTCGCGCCACCTCGTCCTGAAGGGCGAGGTTTTAGGGGGCGAAGTGGAGGGGATACAAACCCCTCCACGCCTAAATCCACCGGCCTGAAGGCCGGTGACAACTTGTTTGTAGAGAATTGAATGGGAAATAAGCCGTTTAAGGTTGCCGTGATCGGCGGCGGGCCTGCCGGTTTGATGGCAGCCGAAGTGCTGAGCTGCGCCGGGGTTCAAATCGGGGTTTACGACGCCATGCCCTCCGTGGGGCGCAAGTTTCTGATGGCGGGCAAGGGCGGGATGAACATCACTCACTCTGAACCGATGGAGGATTTTCTCACCCGTTACGGTGTGCGCAGTGTACAGATTGCTCCATGGCTGGATGCCTTCGGCCCGGTCGCGCTGCGTGAGTGGATACAGGGGCTGGGCATATCCACTTTCGTCGGTAGTTCCGGTCGGGTATTCCCCACCGGGATGAAGGCTGCGCCCTTGCTGCGTGCCTGGTTACACCGGCTGCGCGAGGCCGGTGTACGCTTTCACATGCGTCATCGCTGGACGGGCTGGAGTGAGACAGAGGCCTTGAGTTTCGCCACGCCTGACGGGCGGATTGAAGTTCAAGCCGATGCGGTTGTGCTGGCACTGGGCGGCGGCAGCTGGGCGAGGCTGGGTTCGGATGGCGCATGGGCGCCGATCCTGTTGGCGCACGGCATTGCCGTTGCGCCGTTAAAACCCGCCAATTGCGGTTTCGATGTGAGCTGGAGTCCTCACTTTAGCGATAAATTTGCGGGGCAGCCGTTGAAATCGGTGACGGTGAGTTTTACCGACAGTGCCGGACAGTTGCATGTCAAACAGGGCGATTTGATGGTGACGGCAAGCGGGGTGGAGGGCGGATTAATCTATGCCTTGTCCGGTTTGCTGCGCGATCAGATTGAAGCGTGCGGCAGTGCAGATATTCGTATTGATCTGCTTCCGGGCAAAGATTTGGCACGGGTGACGGCTGAAGTGGCTCATCCGCGCGGCTCCCGTTCCATGTCCAGCCATTTGCAGAGCCGCGCTAATATCAAGGGGGTGAAAGTGGGATTGTTGCGCGAACTGCTGCCGCGTGAGGATTTCGAGAAGTCCGAACTTCTGGCTGCGGGCATCAAGTCATTGTCGCTCAAATTGATCGCCCCGCGACCGCTGGATGAGGCGATCAGCAGCGCGGGTGGTGTGCGTTTTGAGGAATTGAATGATGCCTTGATGGCAAGCCCCGGCCTGTTTTGCGCCGGTGAAATGCTGGACTGGGAAGCACCTACTGGTGGCTATCTGCTGACGGCCTGTTTTGCCAGCGGTCGCCGCGCGGGGCAAGGCGTGCTGGAATGGCTCAAAAATAATCAGGAAAAAACATGACGACAACTTTGATAAACTTGCAACCGCAAGCTGTCTGGGCGCACTTTGCCACGCTATGCGAAATACCACGCGCTTCGCTGCATGAGACTGAACTTATCGCGCATCTGACCGAGTGGGCCAAGGCGAGAGACATCACCGCGCTCGTGGATGGCGCGGGCAATCTGATCCTGAAAAAGCCCGCCAGTCCGGGCTCTGAATCGCAACCTGGCGTGATTCTGCAAGGCCATCTGGATATGGTGTGTCAGGTCAACTCAGGAACCGCGCATGATTTTTTACGCGATCCTGTCGGTGTCGTGGTGCGAGACGGTTGGGTGATCGCTGAGAACACCACGCTGGGTGCTGACAACGGCATCGGGGTGGCGCTGGCGCTGGCCGCGCTCGAAGATGAGTCGCTGGTTCATCCTGCGATAGAAGTGCTGCTCACAGTGAATGAGGAGTCGGGCATGGACGGCGCGCGCGGCTTGCTTGCCGGCACGCTGCAAGGCGCGACGCTGATCAATCTGGACACCGAGGAGTGGGGGCATTTCTATCTGGGATGTGCGGGCGGCGTCGATGTCGAGGTGGCTTGCCTTTGCGAGCAGCATCCCGTGTCGGAAAAACATGCGCTGGTGAAATTTGCTGTGTCGGGTTTGCGCGGCGGACATTCCGGCATCGATATTCATCTTGGACGCGGCAATGCGATCAAGCTGTTGAGCGAGGCGTTGCGCGATTTGTCGGCGCACGCCGATGTCCGGTTGATGTCATTCGAAGGTGGTACAGCACGCAATGCGATTCCGCGCGAGGCGTTTGCCATATGCGCGCTGCCCGTGAAGGCCGCCGCAAATATCGATGAGTGGGTGCGTCACCGGCATGGGGTGTGGCAGACCCGTTTCAAAGATGTCGATGCCGGAGTGACTTTCACTTGCACACATGATGATACGCTGCCGGAACAGGCTGTTTTATCCGAAGTTCAGGCGCGTTTGCTGACTTTTATGGATGTCGCCGCCAACGGGGTATCGCGGGTAAGCGACGATTTTCCCGGTGTGACCGATACTTCCAGCAATCTGGGGGTGGCGAATCTCTCTGACGGGCAATTTAAGGCAACCTTTAAGGTGCGTTCCTTGCAGGATGCGCGCGCTACCGAACTGGCCGGTAAACTGGTTGCTCTGGCGCAGGTTTATGGGTTTGACGCCTGGCAGGATGGCGCGTATCCCGGATGGACGCCGAATCCATCTTCTGACTTGCTGGCATTGTGTCAGCGGGTGTACCAGGCGGAATTTGCTCAGCCTGCCAGCTTGCAGGTTATCCACGCCGGGCTCGAATGCGGCCTGCTCGCTGCCAGCCATCCGGATTTGGATATGATCTCTTTCGGGCCCGACATACGCGGTGCCCATGCGCCCGGTGAACGTGTAGAGATTGAATCGGTTGCCCGCTGCTGGGCTTTGCTCAAGGCGGTGTTGCATGCGTTGGCTCAGACTCGTTAAGTGCGCTGAACCAACGCGGCGCAGGATTTAGTGTACGGTGTTCAATATGCTCGCCAGGGTGGCTTCCGAGTTTTGCGGGAGCTTGAATTTTGCAAAGGCACGGCGTATCTTTTTTCGTCGTGATCTCTGTCTTTAAAGAAGATTCCGGCGCGATGGCCGTTGGCGACCATGGTGGTAAACGCGAATTCGATGTTTCGGCCAATGTCGGCCTTGGTGCCATTGACGCGTTGGAATGCACCTGGTTGACAAGAGCGCAAAGTAAAATTTCTCCTGTGATATTTGTTGCAGGATATTTGATCAAATAATCAACCGACTCTATGTACTCATCTCATATGATTGATCCGCTGGCGGCGCGTTTTGTCGCGTTATCTGCCGGGGAGAACGTGACTGTCGGCGAGACGGCATTTTGCTGCGGGGATAATTTTTTGCGCGCTTGGCAGCTGTTCGAGCAGTTCGCACCGCAGACGGCTAGTCTGGATTTTTTTAGTGTCGCGAGTCGGGACGGTGATTTGGTGCTATCTGATGCTATCTGTGCTGAATTGCCGCTATTGAGTGCGCAATTGTGCGCAGTTTGGCGACGACGTGTGCCGGGATGGAATCGCTGGGCGTTTCTGCAAGGCCGGATCCGGCTGACGCTGGTGCTGGGTGAAGAGGCCGATTTGCCGATGCAGGATGCGGATGTATGGTTGTCAAATATCTCTGCCACTGTTCGAGAGGTGTCATGTGCAGGTGAGGTGGCAGTCGAGCAGATTGCTCCAAAAACTGCGATTGTCATCGGCGGTGGAATCGCAGGCTGTACGGCTGCCTATGCGCTGGCACAGCGCGGCGTTCCGGTGACCTTGCTCGAACGTGCGCCGCAGCTGGCCACTTGTGCGTCGGGTAATCCTCGCGGCATCCTGCACGCACGTTTTGGTGCGGGAGACAACGCGCTGCACCGCTTTGTGCTGGCCGCTTACGGATACACGCTGGGCTTGCTGGACATCGTGCTGCCGGTGGACGGTATATTGCGTGCCGAATGCGGCTTGCTGCAACTGGGCTGCTCAGCCAACGAGAAAAAGCGTATCGATAAGTTATCTGCGCGGGCATGGCCGCCTGAATTGCTGAGCTTCGTCGATGCGGAGCAGGCGTCAACATTGGCGGGGATCGGTATGGATCATGGCGGTTTGTGGTTCCCAGGTGGCGGTTGGGTTGTACCGCCTGCGCTGTGTCAGAGACTAGTCGATCATCCGCTGATCACGGTTAACACATCCTGTGAGGTGGATGCCTTAGCCCGAGTTGAGGCGGGGTGGCGTGTGACGGATAGTCATGGCGAAACGCGGCAGGCCGATGTGGTGGTGATGTGCTGTGCTCAATCGGCACGGGATTTTGCTCAGTTCAGCCGTTTTTCGTTTACTGCGGTGCGCGGCCAGATCAGCGTATTGCCTGAGACCTTGGCCAGCCGCGAGTTGTCTGCGGTGGTGTGCGGCGACGGATATTGTGCACCGTCCCTGAACGGCGTGCATGTGCTGGGAGCGACGCATGATTTCAACGATGAATCGCTTGCGGTGAGAGTCTCCGGTCATGTGGAGAATCTGGCAAAGCTGGCTGAATATGCGCCCGGCTTGCAAGCTGCGCTGGGTGAGGTGGAGAGCGAAAAACTGACTGGTCGTGCGGCGGTACGTTGTTCGGTAGCCGGTTCGATGCCGTTGGCGGGTGAAGTGGAACCCGGTCTTTATTGCAGCCTGGGGCACGGCACGCGCGGCTTGCTCAGCGCGCCCTTATCTGCTGAGGTGATCGCGGCAAAAATCTGCGGACAATTAGCGCCATTGCCCGAGCCTATTCTCAAGGTGTTATTCAGTCCGTTCAAGCGCATAACAGGCCAAGTGATATAATCCGCAACTCTTCTTACGCTGTAGCGCAAGTTTTATGTTTAATGGTGCTGTCTAAATGTCCGTTGTATTGAATTTTAAATCCCATATTTCCGAATTGTTTGCGCAGGCATTGCGCAAAGTCGCTCCCGAGTTGACGGACATCGTCATCCTGATCGAGCGCCCCAAACAGGTATCGCACGGCGATTACGCCTGCAATCTGGCGATGCAACTGGCTAAACCCTTGCGCAAATCCCCCAGAGATATCGCTCAGGCGCTGATCGCAGCCTTACCGCAGTCTGAAGTGATCGCCAAGGTGGAAATCGCCGGTGCCGGCTTCATCAATTTATTTGTCACGACGGCAGCCAAACAGGCGATCGTGCATGCCGTGCTGCACGCGGGGGCCGGCTACGGCCATATCCACGCAGGCCAAGGTCGCCGCGTTCAGGTGGAGTTTGTCTCTGCCAATCCGACCGGTCCTTTGCATGTGGGACACGGTCGCGGTGCGGCGGTAGGCGACTGCCTCTGCAATGTGCTGCATGCGGCAGGCTGGAATGTCACGCGTGAATTTTATTACAACGATGCGGGCGCGCAGATCGACAATCTGACCCGTTCCGTACAGTTGCGTTGCAAGGGCGTCACGCCCGATGATCCGTCCTGGCCGGAAGCCGGTTATCGCGGCGATTACATCGCGGATGTGGCGCGCGCCTATCTGGCTTGCGAGACGGTCGAGTCTGACGATCAGAAAACCACCGGCAAGGGTGATGTCGATGACGTCGTCGCGATCCGTCATTTCGCGGTCGCCTATTTGCGTCGCGAACAGGATCTGGATTTGCGCGCTTTCAATGTCGAATTCGACGTGTTCTCGCTCGAATCCGCGCTGTATTCCGAAGGAAAGGTAGACGAGACCGTCTCCCGCCTGATCGCCAGCGGTCACACCTATGAACTGGATGATGCGCTTTGGTTGCGCACCACCGATTTCGGCGACGACAAAGACCGCGTGATGCGTAAATCCGATGGCGGTTACACCTATTTTGTGCCGGACGTGGCCTATCATCTGGAAAAATGGCGTCGCGGCTTTGTCCGTGTCATCAATGAGCAGGGCGCGGATCACCACAGCACGATCACCCGTGTCAGGGCCGGTTTGCAGGCGCTCGATGTCGGTATTCCGCGCGGCTGGCCCGATTATGTGCTGCACCAGATGGTGACGGTGCTCAAAAACGGCGAAGAGGTGAAGATTTCCAAGCGCGCGGGCAGTTATGTCACCTTGCGCGATTTGATCGATGAAGTAGGCTGCGATGCCACGCGTTACTTCCTGGCGGCGCGTCATCCGGATTCGCAACTGGTGTTCGATATCGATCTGGCAAAATCCAAGAGCAACGATAATCCGGTTTATTACATTCAGTATGCGCATGCCCGTATCAGCACGGTGCTCGAAGCATGGGGCGGCGAGCGGCTATCGTTGTTGCAGGCCGATGTCGGTTTGCTGGACAGCGGTTACGAAACTGCGTTGTTGCAACAACTAATTGATTATCCTCAAGTTATTGAGGTTGCGGCGCAGGACCTGGCACCGCATCTGATTGCATTTTATTTGAAGGATTTGGCGGCGAGTTTTCACAGCTACTATAATGCCTCGCGCTTTTTGGTCGATGACGAGGCGGTCAAGTGTGCAAGGTTGTCGCTGATTGCCGCCGCTGCGCAAGTGATACAGAATGGCTTGGCGTTGCTGGGTGTCAGTGCACCGGAAAAAATGTAAGACTCCCACCGCACAAATAACAACAGGAAATAACAATGAGTAAACCTACAGGCAACAAATCCACTTCCGGGCGCAAGGGTGGCAGCCCGCTGCTCACGGGTATTTTGGTAGGCATGATGGTAGGCGTCGCGCTGGCGGCCGGACTGGCGTGGTTTATCATGAGAACGCCCAGTCCGTTTGTGAACAAAGAAGCCGTCAGCAAATCACCGGTGGAAACGGCTGTTGTCGAAAAACCGGTCGTTGAAATCGTCAAGCCCGCCGCACCGCATACGCGGATTGAGCCCGCTTCCGGGGTGGAAGAAGGAAAACCGCGCTTTGAGTTTTACAAAGTACTGACAGACAAGCAGGAGATAAACACGGTCGATGCTGCGCCCAAGTCACCTGAAAAACCGCCTAAAACCGAAAAAGAGACCTTAACCGAAAAAGCTGTCATAACCGAAAAAATGCCTGAGAGCAAATCACCGGCGCCAGCGAAATCTAATTATCTGCAGGCAGGCGCTTTCGCCAGCAGCGCGGACGCAGAAAATCTCAAGGCTAATCTTGCCATGAAGGGGATGGAAGCCAATGTGCAGACTGTCACGATACCGGGCAAAGGCGTATGGCATCGCGTGCGCGTGGGGCCTTTTGCCAGCGAACAGGAAATGAACAATGCCCGTGGCACCCTGAAGCTAAACGGCATGGATGCAACACCAACCCATTGATTATTCAATACCAACAGGAGCATGATATGAGCGTTACCTTGAAGAGCCTGATCGCAGCTGTCGCCTTACTGTTTTGCAGCACAACTTTTGCAGCCATTCAACAGGGCAAGGACTACACCGTGCTCAATCCGGCGCAACCCGCCAGCACAAAAAAGATCGAAGTGCTGGAGTTCTTCTTTTATGAGTGTTCGCATTGTTTCCATCTGCATGGTGAACTGGCTCCCTGGGAAAAAAACATGCCGGCCGATGTCGAGCTGACTTTCGTTCCTGCGATATTTCGCGATTCGATCGAGCCGCTGGCACGCACTTACTATGCGCTGGAAAGTATGGGCAAAATCAAGCAGCTGGATGATGCGCTCTATCAGGCTATCCATGTCAAACAGGCGAATTTATATGATCTGGACTCGATAAGCGCTTTTGTCGCGAGTCGCGGCGTAGACAAGGCACAGTTTTCCTCCGCTTATAATTCCTTTACCATAAACAGCAAGATCTCCCGCGCCAAACAATTGATCCGCAGTTACAACATCAGCGGCACCCCTACGCTGGTGGTGGATGGTAAATATGTCATTACCGGTCTGCTGCCTGCCGATGCCATTCGTGTCTTGAATGAAGTCATTACCATGGTGCGCAAGGGACGGCCAGCCACACCGGCTGACAAGGCAAAAGCCAAGTGAATCAAGGATGACGCGTGAAGGGGAAAGTGAGGAGGAATCCTCAATTCTGTATCCTGAATCTCCTCTTCGCGTGGTCATTACCGGCGCTTCGAGCGGCTTAGGCCTGGCGCTGGTGCGCCATTACCTCGAAAACGGAGCGATCGTTGCGGCCATCGCGCGCCGTGGTGAATTGCTCAAACGACTCGCCGCAGAATTCCCTAACCGAGTGCATGTTTATGCGCTGGATGTGCGTGATGCCGCCGCCATCACCCGGGCCGCAGAAGATTTTATCCGGCGTGTCGGACTGCCGGATGTGGTGATCGCCAACGCGGGCATCAGTGTCGGCACCCTGACTGAATATACCGAAGATACCGACGCCTTTCAGCAGGTCATGGATATCAATGTGCTGGGCATGGTAAAAACCTTTCAACCCTTCGTCAACGCCATGCGCGATGCGCAATACGGCACGCTGGTGGGCATCGCCAGTGTAGCCGGATTTCGCGGACTGCCCGGTGCAGGCGCCTACTCCGCATCCAAGGCCGCAGCGATAACTTATCTTGAGTCGCTGCGCGTGGAGATGCACGGCAGCGGGGTCAGTGTCGTCACAATATGCCCGGGTTACATCAAGACGCCGATGACAGCGATCAATCCTTATCCCATGCCGTTTATTCTGGAGGCCGACGAGGCGGCACGCCGCATCGCCCGCGCTATTGAACGACAAACCTCCTTTGCCGTCATTCCCTGGCAAATGAGTATAGCCGGCTGGCTGTTCAAGCGGTTGCCGCGCAACCTTTATGACAAACTGTTCGCGGCTGCACCGCACAAACCTCGCGGCGTGTTATAGTCGACAACCATATGATGCTTAATCGTAAAATAGCATTACCTCAACAATCTACTGCGCCAGCCTCTTTCTGAACAACACCAGCGAGACGTAATAGCCGACAATCGCATAGCCTGCCAGCACCGCCATATCCGCCAGCATATTCACCGGCACAGCGCCATTCAGCAAGGGACGCGCCAGATTGACAGCATGGGTCAGCGGCAAAATGGACGAGACGATTTGCAGCATGGCGGGCAACTGTTCCACCGGGAAGAACACGCCGCACAACAGCGTCATCGGCGTAATCACCAGCGTGAAGTAGTACATGAAAAATTCGTAGCCCGGCGCCAGCGCCGTCACGATCAGCCCCATCGCCGCGAAGCAAAGTCCCACCAGCAGGGACAGCGGAATAATCCACAGCGCCAGCGGCGAATGCATTAAGCCTAATCCCCAGATCACCAGCAACACCGCCACGCCGGACAGCAGACTTTTGCTCGCCGCCCAGGCAATTTCCGACAGTACGATGTCATCCAGCGTAATTGGGGTATTGAGGATCGCCTCCCAGGTACGCTGCTCATGCATGCGCGCAAAGCCGGAATACAGCGCCTCGAAACTGGCGCTGTTCATGGTGCTGTAACACACCGTTCCGGCGGACAGAAAGGCGATATACGACATGCCGCTGATTTGTGGCAACATACCGCCCAGCCCGTAACCCAGCCCCAGCATATAAATGACCGGGTCGGCCAGATGCCCCAGTATGGATGGGCCGGCCATCTTCTTCCAGACCATGTAATGGCGACGCCAGATCGGAATGAAACGGCTGCTAAATTGCGGGAAGGCGAAAATATTAGTTTTCATGCTTTACCCGCTTACGCACAACGCCTTCTGAGAGCTGTTTGTAATTCTCTTTACTGGCAATGCGTTTTCCAGACTTTTGCTCCAAATCAATCCGCGCCCGTCCGGCAACCTCGCCGCCCGCCACCGCCGAATCGCGATTTTCACCATAACCCTGCGCATCTTTGTTGCGTGCGATTTCAGTGGTAGAAGCCTCGCCCAACATGGTAAAGATGAGTTCCAGGTCGTTCATGTGATCGCGCAAATTGTCCGCAGGTTTATCCAAACTTTTGAACGCCTTGTATTCGGCGGGGGTCATGCCGAAGGTGGCGCGACTGATTTCAGCGGTGAGGATGGCGTATTCACGCTGCTCTTTTACGCCACGTTTCTGCCATTCATTGGTGAGTTCATCGCGAATCGCAATGCCGCGCACCCGCTTCTCTATCCATTCGTCGCTATAGCCTTTGGCCTGATAAATCTGGCGCATCCGTGCTGCTGCGAGTTCGGGATTCTCAATTTCTTCCAGCCGCTCATAGCCAACTTTCGCCAACCAGCGTTTGAAAGGCTCGGCTTTGGGTGAGGGGATGGACTGAATCAGTCTCAGCAATTGTTCGGTATCCGCCACATCGGTGAGCCGCTGCTTGCCATCCGCTGCAGTCATCTTCAAACCGTTACAGTTTGTAACGGTTTCATTGCCCTCGTCCAGCAGCCGCTTTTTAAGCACTCGCCAGTAAACCTGCGGGTTTTGGCTCTCCGACAAGGCCGCGACAACGTCCACGACAGCGAAAAGCCAGCGTTGAGCCTTCTCGTCCCAGATTGAACGAATTTGCTGCGATTCAAACAACTTGATGTTGCTCATTAAATCTCCTTATTCGCGCATCTCGCGGCCGGTCAATTTCAGAAATACGTCCTCCATGTTAGCGGGCCGGTGTACGTAGCTCAGTTCCGGATGCTGCTGCAATTCGAGCAGCAGCGGATGCGCGTCTTTCACGTAACAAAACACTGATTCGCCGCTGACTTCGAAGCGCTCGGTGTGATTCGCGGCATGGCTTTCAGCCCAGTCTGCGGCCTGTTCGCCGAATACTTCGACGACCTCCGGTTCGATGTTGTCGGCGATCAGTTCGCGGGGAGTGCCCTGGCTGATGATGCGTCCGTTGTCCATCACCGCGAGGCGATGGCACAGCCGTTCCGCCTCATCCATAAAATGCGTGGTGAGCACCAGCGTCTTGCCGCGCGCAGTCAACTCGCGCAGACGTTGCCAGATCAGATGGCGCGCCTGAGGGTCGAGGCCGGTGGTGGGTTCGTCGAGAAAAATCACGTCAGGGTCGTTCACCAGCGCGCGCACCAGCGTCAGCCGCCGTTTCATGCCGCCGGACAAGGTCGGCACTTTGGCGTCGCGTTTGCCGGTGAGATTGGCAAACTCCAGCAGTTCCGGCAGGCGCGCTTCGATGGCAGTATCTGACATGCCGAAATAGCGGCCATACACCATCAGATTTTCCGTCACGGTAAAGTCGGGATCGAGATTGTCCATTTGCGGCACGACACCTACACGCAGACGTGCTTCTCTGGCATCCCCCGGTATGGCATGACTCAACAATTCAATATGCCCTGAATCCGGTGCGATCAGGCCCAACAACAATCGCAACGTGGTGGTTTTTCCGGCACCGTTAGGGCCCAGTAAACCGAAACACTCCCCGCGCCGGATCTCCAGGCTGATACCGTCGACCACGCGCTGACCGGCGTACACCTTGAGCAAATTGTCTGCGCGTATTACCGTGTTCATAGACAGCATCCGTTGAATTCATTCAGAATAATCTGCTTTAGCTGATTCAGTCGGCCGTGGAAGAAATGTCCCGCTTCCGGCAATACCACCAGTGGTAAATGTTGGGGACGCGCCCAGTCCATCGCATCGGACAAGGGAATCACTTCGTCCAGCTCCCCGTGTATCACCAGCGTATTGTGCGACACGGCAGGCATTTCAAAACGTCCGACCGCCGGGGCGATCAGCACCAGTTTATGCGCCTGCGGATGAATATGCTGTGCCGCACGTGCTGCGACATAACCGCCGAAGGAAAAGCCCGCCAAAATCAGCGGCAGATGGCCAAATGCGTCCCGGGCATGCTGCACGACCGCCAGCGCATCCTCGACCTCGCCATTGCCGCTGTCGAACACGCCCTCACTCGCGCCCACGCCGCGAAAATTGAAGCGCAACGTGGCCAAACCCAGTTCGGCAAAGGTCTTGGCCAGCGTGGTGACGATCTTGTTGTTCATCGTGCCGCCCATCGTGGGCAACGGATGCGCCACCACGGCAATGGCGCGCGGCGGAAAGTCGGGCAAATGCAGCACGCCTTCGAGCAGGCCAGCCGGCCCTGTCAGGGTGAATTTGTTCAGGGTTGCCATCAGACTTTTAAACGTTCGACGATACGGCCATTTTTCAGATGCTCTTCGATAATTTCATCGAGATCCGTTTCGTCCACATAGGTGTACCAGACCGCTTCCGGGTAGACGACGATGACCGGCCCCACATCGCAACGATCCATGCATCCGGCAGAATTGATGCGTATGCTGTTCTGGCGCGTGGAGATGCCCAGTTGTTTCACCTTGTTCTTCACGTAGTCGCGCGCTTTTTGCGCCGCGAAATTGCCGCAACAGTCACCGCCGTCTTCGCGCTGATTGGTACAGAAAAATACATGTTTGTTGAAATGACTCATGGTTAAACTCCGATGTTGGCTTTGTGCAATTTAGGTTGGTTAGCCTAATTCAATTTTTGACTATTGCCGGGGGCAGCCCGGCGGCTGGTTACTTTTTCTTGCGTCGCCAATAAAAAGTAACCAAAAAGAAGGCGCCCCCGGTTTGCCGCCCCTGCGGGGTGCCCTCTGTTGCTCGTCTGTCCAGGCGGCTGCGGAACTCGCGCTACGCGCTCAAACAGTCCTCGCCGAAATCCCCTGACCATCCTGCGCTACTCGGCGGCGCACAGGGGAAAATGTGGTGCTGAATGTGCATAATTTTATCGTAATATTTGGGAGTGAAACTTTTATATACCCCATCGCATTTCTTATGGCGCAAAAATATGACCTGCCGCTTACGCTTCGTCGAAGGCGATATCGCCCTCGGCAACTTTCGCGCCTAATTGTATCTCTTTGAAATTAAACATATTTCCATCGAGCAGATGCGAGGGCTTAACGTTCTGCATCGCGGTGAAGATAGTCTGGCTGCGCCCCGGATACTGGCGCTCCCAGTTGGTCAGCATTTCCTTGATGTTCTGGCGCTGCAAGTTTTCCTGCGAACCGCACAGATTGCACGGAATAATCGGAAATTCCATGCCGCGCGCATAACGGGCGATGTCCTTTTCTACGCAATAGGCCAGCGGTCGGATCACGATATGGTCGCCCTTGTCGGTCACCAGCTTAGGCGGCATGGCCTTCAGTTTTCCGCCAAAGAACATATTCAGAAACAGCGTCTCTATCATGTCATCGCGGTGATGGCCCAGCGCGATCTTGTTCGCGCCCAACTCGCCGGCTACCTTGTAAATAATGCCGCGTCGCAGGCGTGAACACAGCGAACAGGTGGTCTTGCCTTCGGGAATTTTTTCCTTGACGATGGAATAGGTGTCCTGCGTCTCGATGTGATATTCAACCCCTAAATTTTTCAGATAGTTGGGCAGAATATCAGCGGGAAATCCGGGTTGCTTCTGATCCAGATTCATCGCGACGATGCGAAAATCGATCGGAGCACGCTTGCGCAAGGTGAGCAAAATGTCCAGCAGCGTGTAGGAGTCCTTGCCGCCGGAGAGGCACACCATCACGGAATCACCCTCTTCGATCATGTTGAAGTCGAAGATCGCTTTGCCTACTTGATGTTCAAGTCGATTTTTAAGCTTGTTGAAATTGCCGGAGTGGTCGAAATGGATGGGTTGTTCGATGATAGTCATAAGTTTCCAGTTAAATATTGATGCTTCTGCCGCCGTCGACAGAGATAACTTGTCCGGTGATATAGGGCGCGTCGTGAATCAGAAAGGCAACTGTTTTGGCGATGTCGTCCGGCTCGCCCTCGCGCTTTAATAAAGTGTGGGCGACAATTTTACGACGCTGAGTTTCATCTTCCCAGTTATCCGCTTCAGGCCAGAGTATCACGCCGGGTGCGACGGCATTCACGCGCACCTGAGGCGCCATTTCCTGCGCCAGTCCACGGGTTAAGGCAACCAGTCCGGCTTTGGCGATGCTGTACAGCAGATGGCCGTGCATCGGTCGTTCCGCGTGGATATCGACGATATTGACAATAGCGCCGTGCCGGCGTCGCAGCTCATCGGCTGCCGCCTGCGCTAAAAATAACGGCGCGCGCAGATTGGTGCCGAGCAAATCATCCCACTGAGATTCGTTCACGCCAGCCAGGGGCGTAGGATAAAAACTCGATGCATTGTTGACCAGTCCGTCCAGCCGTCCGAAACGCGCAACGACTTCTCCCACCAACTGCTGCATGGCGGCCAGTTCCAGTAAATCCGCCGAAAATGCCGCCGCGCTGTCGGGTCGTAATTCGTTGAGTTCGTCTTGCAGCGCCAGCGCTTCGCTCGCCGATGTGCGATAGTGCAGCGCGATGGTCGCACCCATGGCATGCAGCCTGCGACAAATCGCAGCACCCACCCGCTTGGCCCCCCCTGTCACCAACATAACTTTGCCTTGCACCGCACCCTCCATTAAACTTCGTATTCTTGTGAATTATACCTGAGCATGAATACATCACCTGACACATCACTTCCTATCCCAGATCCAGACGCGGCCCAACACAGCGCGCGCTTAGTCGATGCCATCCGTTGCGACATCGAGGCAAACGGCGGCTGGATTTCCTTTGCGCGCTATATGGAGCTGGCGCTGTATGCGCCCGGACTCGGTTATTACACGGCAGGCGCACATAAATTTGGCGAGGCGGGCGACTTTATCACCGCACCGGAACTCTCGCCGTTATTCGGCCGCACGCTGACCAGACAAGTCGCCGAAATCATGGCAAACAGCACGCCGCACATCCTGGAATTGGGAGCCGGCAGCGGCAAACTGGCGGCGGATATGCTGGACGAACTCGAACAACTGGATAGCCTGCCGGAGAGTTACAGCATACTTGAGGTGAGCGCGGATTTGCGGGAGCGTCAGCGGGAATTGATACAACAACGTCTGCCGCATTTATTCGATCGCGTGTGCTGGCTGGATGCCCTGCCGGATACCTTGAGCGGTGCCGTTGTCGCCAACGAAGTGCTCGATGCGCTGCCCGTCCATCTGGTGCACTGGCATGCGCTGAACGGGCATGGCAAAAATGTTATTCCTGATGATAAAACCGGTCATGCCCGTTCCCTCTCCCCACCCCTCTCCCTCAATGAGGGCGAGGGGGCAAGAGAATCGCTGCGCGAAATTATTATTTCTGAACGCGGGGTCGCCTTCGGTGAGTCGGGATTTATCTGGCAGGAGCGCGCCATCACGGACAACGAATTGCTGCAAGCTGCCGGGCAGATTAAGACGCCGGATGATTATGTCAGCGAAATCTGTCTTGCCGCACGCGGACTAATCAATAGTTTGGCCAGCCGTTTGACGCAAGGCGCGATGTTGTTTATAGACTATGGATTTGGCGCTCGCGAGTATTACCATCCGCAGCGTGCTCAGGGGACGCTGATGTGCCACTATCGTCATCATGCACACGATGATCCCTTTTTCCTCCCCGGCTTGCAGGACATCACCGCGCACGTTAATTTCACCGACGTGGCTGAATGCGGCATCGATGCGGGTATGGAGTTGCTGGGCTATACAAATCATGCTTTTTTCTTAATAAACAACAAGATAACAGACATATTAAAAACAACCTCACCGGAAAATCTGCATGAATACCTGCCTCTTTCGGCGCAATTGCAGAAGCTGACCAGCCCGGCCGAAATGGGTGAGCTGTTCAAGGTGATTGCACTGGGCAAAAACCTCGAACAGCCGTTATCTGGGTTTACTCAGGGGAGTTTGAGACGGTTGCTGTAATTACTGCGCGACCCGTGGTTTACCCATGCTGCGTACATAATCGGCAATTTCCTTGAGTATCAATTGGCCGTCATGATTGCTGTCGATTTCATCGAAATGGGCAGCCAGATCGAATTTTTCGGTGCGGTGCGGCACAGTTCCTGCCTCTTCCCGCGACAACTTGCCGTCATTGTTTTTATCCGCTGTCTGTAAGTTCTGGTAAAACTCGTTGCGCTTTTTAGCGACCGCTGCCATCGTGTCCTTGATTTCCTTTTTAGTCAGATCTCCATCGTGATTGGCATCCAGCTGCTCAAAATTAGCCGCGATATTCGGCTCCTTAAGCTCCGCTTCTTCCCTGGATATTTTTCCGTCACCGTTGATATCGATCACTTTGAAAACCTGATTCAACTTGGCTTCCTGCTCCTTCCTGCTGACCTGTGGCGGTTCGGCCGCCATGGCAATACAAGGCAGCGCAATCAGCAGCATTAACAACTTACCCATTCATTTTCCTTTCGTGGTGTTTACCCCGTTTTCAATCGCAGCCAGTCGCGCCCGTTGTACGGCGGCGGGAATTGTACCTTTATCCTGACATAACCGTGCAATCTCCCCGGCATTCACCGCGCGTGCTGTGGATAGTAAATTCAACAAATACGCCTCTTGCGGGTAAAGGTCGTTTTCACATCCCCCACGTCCGCGCGCATCGGATGCACAAGCTTGCAGCAATTGAGCGAAACGCTCCGGACGACGCCAGGCATCCGTAGATTGAAACAGCCGGATGATCGTTTCGGCTCGCAACTCGAACGCGCGGTGAATGTCTCCGTGATAGCGCGCGGCCAGCAGCGCCAGATCGCGGCACTCCCCGGTGGCGCGCAGGCGCTGTGCCAGCGTGTCAGTCAGGGCAACGCTGCGCACTTCGTGTCCGATATGGCGCGGCAATTCGGCTTTGGGTGTAATGCCTTTTCCTAAGTCGTGCGTCAGGGCGGCGAAACGCACTTCGAGCGGATAGCCATGAAGTGCGGCATCGTCGATCACCATCATGGTATGGATGCCGCAATCGATCTCGGGATGATGTTTTTCAGGCTGCGGCACGCCAAACAGCGCATCCACTTCCGGCATGATTTTCGCCAGCGCACCGCACCGCCGCAAGGTGGTGAAAAAACGCGACGGATGCCGTTCCATCAAACCATGCGATAATTCCTGCCAGACGCGTTCCGCCACCAGTGCATCCACTTCACCGTTATCGACCATCTCGCGCATCAGGATCAACGTTTCCGGTGCGATAGTAAAACCAAAACGCGCAGAAAATCGGGCTGCACGTAAGATCCGCACAGGATCTTCATTAAATGCGGCGCTCACGTGACGCAGTATCCCGGCGCGCAAATCGTCCATGCCGCCATGCAGATCGATGAGTTTTCCTTCGTCATCCTGTGCGATGGCATTGACGGTGAAATCGCGGCGCTGCAAGTCCTGCTCCAGTGTGACGTCCGCAGCAGCATAAACGGCAAAGCCCTTGTAGCCGACCGAGGTCTTGCGTTCGGTACGCGCCAGCGCATATTCCTCATGAGTTTTTGGATGCAAAAACACCGGAAAGTCGCGACCTACCGGCTGGTAACCTTGTGCCACCATCTCTTCCGGTGTGCTACCCACCACCACCCAGTCGTGATCCTGGACCGGCAAGCCCAGTAAACCATCGCGTACCGCTCCCCCCACGCAGTAAATCTTCATGCTCATGGCTCACCCGACTTCACCGCACCCTGCAACTCGCCGTTAATGAAAGTGACCGAAGAGGGGCTGCCTGCCACTTTCCCGGCGACGATGCCAACGCGCGTTTTCAGCGAACGCGGCGGTGCGCCAAACTGCCTGGCGTAATACACCGTATTGCTCATCACTTTTTTGACGTAATCACGCGTCTCATCGAAAGGGATCGTTTCAGCATAGATCGCGCCTTCCAGCGGCGTGTTGGCACGCCAGCGCTTCGCACGACCGGGGCCCGCATTATAGGCGGCGGAAGCCAGCACCGGACTATCGTCCAGTGAAGACAACATGTTTTTCATATAATAGGTACCCAGTTTCAGATTGGTATCCAGCTGGTGGAGCAGCGATTCCCGGTAATCTTTCAGGCCCAGTTTCTTGGCGATCCAGCGTGCTGTAGTCGGCATCACCTGCATCAGACCGGAGGCGCCCACCCCGGATTTCGCTGAAGTCACGAAACGACTCTCCTGACGCATCAGGCCGTAGACCCAGGCTTCTTCAAGATTGTTTTCCTGGATATGTTCGCGCATGGCGGCGCGGTAGGGCGCAAGATAACGCAGGCTAAAATCGTGCAGCTTGACCGTCTTTTCCGCCGTATTGATCGCCCTGTCATACATTTCGTTGCGCTTGGCGATTTCGGCTGCGGCAATCAGTTCGTGATCGTTGAAATTGCGCGTGACCCAGTTCCACTCGCGCTGCGCATCGATGCGCATATTCATGCGGTACAAGGCTAGCGCACGCTGTACACCGGGCAAGCGTTCCAGCGCGGCAATATCCTGCTTGGCAGGGCGAACTGGCGCGCTGCTCACGACTGCCATATCACCCAACTCTTCACCAGCCATCTGCCCGTAAAAATCATAGGCTGCGCTCAGCGGCAAGAAGATTTTCGCCGCTTCCTCACGGCGACCGGTCGCCTGCAGGGCACGGCCATGCCAGTAGCGCCAGGCGGCTTCGTTACGCTGTTTCGGGCTCATGGCGTTAATGGACGACAGAACCTCGAGCCAGTCCTGCACGCGCAGGGCGCTACGCACCCGCCAGGCCGCCTGCGGTTCGGTCAGCACACCCGCCAGCTTATACCATTGCAGTGCGCGTTCATCCTGTTTGCGCGCAGCCTCATAGGCCAGCCAGCCGAAAAAATAGCGTTGTTCGGCATCGAAAAACTGGGACGATAACGCCCCCCATCTGCTGTGGGCCAGATCCGGCGATTGTTTAGCCAGTCGTTGTAAGGCAAACAGTGCTACCACGCGCTGCCCGGCACTGTCCAGCGATGGTTTTTCCAGATAACGCGCAGGGTCATCCACCACGCGATCCAGCGAGGCGGCATTGATAGCATGATGGCCGGTCAGATAGCCGGCCAAAGCACGCGCCTGCGACAAATTACCGCTTTCCAGCGCCGCGCGCGTGCGCTGCCAGATATCCTGCTGAGTGATCACCCCTGCCTGCATTGCCGCCTCAAACAATACGCTGCAATTGCCCGGGAGCTCCTTGCTGCCCAACCACAGGCCACGCACTTCACGCAGCACCGTCTGTTCCTGCATCCTCCTGCGCGACTGCAAAGCGTAGCAGCTGACCTCGCTGTCTTCGCTCAGCAGACGAGGATATTCGCTGTCGAACAAGTCCCATTGCTGTTTTTTTCCCAAGATTTTGAGCCAGTCTGCGCGCATCCGGTCGATCAGCGGAGTATCGTCAGGACGCGCAAGATAAGTGCGTATTGTGCTGACGTCGACGGTCTCCAGTTGCATTTTTAACTGGTAGTAGGCGATATAGACTTCCAGGGGGGACTGTTTAAAACGCTGTCCTAAAACCGCCAACCTGGCGGTATCGCCGGCACGAAAGGCGTCACGCGCAGCCATGAAGTCGTCATCCTGGTTTGCCAGTGCGGGCGTGGCAATCAGCAGTAAAAACAGCAATAAAAATTTCATCAAGGTAAAAAGCTTAAGCGAACTGGTGCTGAGCATACCATAACCCCGCCCGACACCGTTCCGTCTCGCTGCCAGCTTGCCGTGCATCTGGTTTTCCGCCTTAGCTTGCTTTTTACGCGCGAGTCAAAATTTGCCCGATAGATTATTTGTGCAGTTCTGTATAATCGGCGGTTTTCCGGATCATTCGTCATGTGGTTTAAAAACATCTTTATCTACCGTCTGCCTGCAGATTGCGCTATCACAGCTGAGGCCTTGCAGGAAAAACTGGCACAGAAGCCTTTATTGCCTTGCAGTGGCCTGGACAAACAAAAACTGGGCTGGACGTCCTGCCGTGGCGACGACAGGCTGGTTCATGTCGCCAACAATCAAATCCTGTTCGCACTGGGTGCGGAACAAAAACTGCTGCCGGCCACCATCATCAACCGTTTTGCCAAAGAGCGCGTGGCCGACATTGAAGCTCAACAAGGCTACAAGGTAGGTCGCAAGGAACTCAAGGAGATCAAGGAAGCGGTCACCGAAGAGCTGCTCCCCAGAGCCTTCGCGATTCAGCGCACGACCTACGCCTGGCTGGATATCGCCAATGGCCGTCTGATCATCGATGCCGCCTCGATTGCTCGCGCCGAAGAGTTGCTGGAGTTGCTGAACAAGACGCTGGACGATTTGCCAGTCAAACCGCTGCACACGGAACTCTCCCCGGTTGCGGCCATGACGGACTGGCTGGCGGGAGAAAATGCGCCGGCAGGTTTCACCATAGACCGCGAACTGGAGCTGCGCGCCACAGGTGAGAGCAAGGCCACCGTCCGTTACGCGAATCACGCACTGGAAGGCGAAGAGATTCTGGCGCACATTGCGGCCGGAAAACGCGCCACTCGTCTGGGTTTGACCTGGAATGACCGTATTTCCTTCGTGCTGACCGAGCAGTTACAAATCAAGCGGCTCGAATTTCTCGACATCATCAAGGAAGAATCCACCACGCTGGCCGATACGGCGGACGAGCTGTTCGAACTCGACTTTACCCTGATGACCGGCGAGCTGGCCAACATGATGACCGACCTGATCGAAGCCCTGGGCGGAGAAATGATTGCAAAATAGTGAATAATCATTGAACCTTTTTAAAAGCGCCTTGCCTGAGACTTCAGTTAGCGCAAGCTTTCACCCGTTTTCCCCTGAGCGGGTGTCTTAACTCCTCCCAATTTGTTAAGACGTTTTGCCCCTGACCTTCGTGGTGCAGGGGCTTTTTTTTGGCTCTTCGCCAACCTCAGACTGATCTCACTACGATTAAACTTTAAACTGCCACACGATTTCTGCCCTGCTGCTTGGCGATATATAGCGCTTTATCCGCAGCTCTGTAAGAATCTTCCATCGGCAACGCACCATCCACATCGCAAACACCGATACTCACCGTCACATCCAGCTTTCCACCCTGACACAGGTAACTTTCCGACTCTATTGAAAAACGGATACGCTCGGCGACTTCCATCGCTTCCGAACGCGCCGCGCCGGGCAGCAGCACGGCAAATTCCTCACCGCCCACCCGCGCAATCACATTGCCGGCTCGAATGGCTTGACGCAACACTCGTGCAATATGTCTCAAGACACGATCCCCTTCGTCATGCCCGAACGTATCGTTAATCCGCTTGAAATGATCGATATCCAGCATCAGCAGTGCCAGCGGTTTGTTATCTCGGCGGCTGACCGCCATTTCCTGGCAAAATGCCAGCTCGAAATAGCGCCGGTTAGGCAATTCGGTCAACATATCGGTGACGGAGAGTGCTTCGAGTTGCTTTTCGTTGCGCTCGGCGATTAAATCCATCATCCAGATAAAGGCCAACGTGGTCAGAAAAGTACTCGCCGCATATCCTGTCCGCAAACTTTGCGCAATAGCACTATCCAGCAAAAGTATTTCAGGATCCGGTGCAAACCAGTGGTTCTCAAAGGTAATAAATAGCCACACGTTGAATATAAACAAAAAAACCAGGGATCTCCATTGCTGCCGTGGAAAAAAGGCAACCGGAATGATCGCAAACAGAATGAAGTAGTAATGCACATACAGGAAAGAGCCAAACGCGGTCAGTATGGCAAGCAGCTGGCTGGCGATGACCGAAAAGGCCAGAGTCCATCGTGCCAGGGCATACCTTCCCTTGCGGTTAAACCAGGGAATGGCGAACAACAGGCACAGAAAGGGAAGCTGGATCAACACGACGCCGAACATCGCACGGCTAGCAATGTTCAGGGATACCGCATAGAAGTTCAACATGGACAGGACAGCAATCAAGGCGCCCACATTCGTGTGCAATACCTTGCGTTTTAATGTGTAACTCGGTTGTGTATCGACACCCCAATGGAGCCATGAGTTTATCGCGTCCAGCATATCCTCCTCCCTGCGGTCATTCTAAGCCAATAATTCCGCCCGGCAATTTTTTACGCGACAAAATTTGTTGGTCGCATCAGCTTACCTGGTTGCATAATTCGATATCGCAATCGCATATCGAGGTGGCACTTTGAGCACTATTCACACTTCCCAATTGTCTTTTTTTGCAGCTCATGCGCCATTCGACAAGATGGAACCGGCGCATTTGCTTTGGATGATAGAACGCATGCAACTTGGCTACTACGCCGAAGGTGAAATCATCGTATCCCCGAAGCAAGGTGACGTTGAACGTTTTATGGTTATCAAGCAAGGCATGGTGCAAGGCGAGCAAAATGTAGCTCATGCCAGCGATTCGGATACCTGGCTGGAACTGAGCGTCGGCGAATGCTTTCCGTTAGGCGCGCTGCTTGCGCATCGTCCTGTGGCCAGTATCTATCGTTCAGTCGTCGATACTTTTTGCTATGAATTATCCCTGACGGACTTCCACAACCTGCTGGGCTTGAGTGCACCATTCCGCGACTTTTGCACGCGCCGCATCGCAAATCTGCTGGAGCACTCCAAACAGATCATTCAGGCTCAGTACAGCCATTCCAGCGTTGAACAACAATCATTAGCCAGCCCGCTGTCATCGGTCATCCGCCGTTCACCGGTCAGCTGTACAACGCAAACCCGCGTGCGTGAAGTGCTGCAAATCATGCGCGAACAGCACGTAGGCTCCATGGTGGCGGTCGATGAGTCCGGACGACCGCTCGGCATCCTGACCTTGCATGATGTGCTGGAACGCATTGCACTTCCGCAGATTGATCTCGAACAGCCGGCGATCAACGTAATGAGCACACATTTGTCCAGCCTGCCGCCGCAGGCATTGGCGCACGAGGCCGCATTGATGATGGCGAAACAGGGATTTCGTCATGTACTGGTCGTCGAAAACGAAAAGCTGGTCGGACTGGTTTCGGAAAAGGACCTGTTTGCCTTGCAGCGGGTAGGTCTGCGCCAGATAGGTCAGACCATACGCCACGCTGCACGCCTCGAAGAGCTGCAACAGTCTGCCGGAGATATCCGTCGCATGGCACACAACATGATGGCGCAAGGCGTCTCGACCGAGCAGTTAACGCAGTTCATTTCCACTTTCAACGATCTGCTCTGCGCGCGCATCGTGGAGTTGGAATATGCTGCCAGTCAACTGGGCACGCTGACCGAGCACCTGTGCTGGATGGCACTGGGTTCAGAGGGGCGCTTTGAACAAACATTGAGCACCGATCAGGACAATGCTTTAATTTTTACCGTACCGGACGGAATGACAGCCGAAGCGCTGCGTGACCGCTTACTGCCCGTTGCCCGCCGCATCAACGAAACACTGGCGTTGTGCGGTTTCCCCTTGTGCCGTGGCAATGTGATGGCCTCTAACCCGCAATGGTGCCTGTCGCTGGACGAGTGGAAGCGCACTTTCTCAAACTGGATCAGCAACGGCACGCCCGAGGCCCTGCTGCATTCCTCGATCTTTTTTGATTTCCGCGCCGTGTTTGGCAACATTGCACTGGCCGGGGAATTGCGCGCCTGGTTATGCCGGGTCGCTTCTGAAAACAGCCGCTTCCTGCACCAGATGGCAGAAAACGCCATGAGCATCCGCCCGCCACTGGGCATGGTGCGCGATTTTGTAGTCGGCAAAGAGCATACACTGGACCTGAAACTCAACGGCATTACCCCTTTCGTGGATGCAGCGCGCATTTTCAGTCTGGCAGCCGGCATCTCTCAAACCAGCACCACAGGCCGACTGCGCGACAGCGCGGCGAAGATGAAGATACATCCATCCGAAATCGAAGCCTGGATTGATGCCCTGTTGTTCATACAGGTGTTGCGCATGCGGCATCACGATGAAGCAAAGGCGCGCGGACTCAGCGATGAGCAGCTGGACAACCGGATAGACCCGGAAAACCTGCACGAACTGGACCGGCGTATCCTTAAAGAAGCTTTCCGCCAGGCGCGCAAATTGCAAGCCAGATTAGCACTGGAGTACCACCTGTGATGAATTGGCTGACAGCAATGCTGGGCAGGCAAATAAATGCCCGACACAAAAAAGCGCTCGATGCCTGGCAGGCCATACCGCGCGCAACGACCAGCCCCCCCTTTAATGCCGCACGCTATGTCGTCGTCGATGTAGAAACCAGCGGGCTTAACTTATGGGAAGACCGGCTGCTCTCTATCGGCGCAGTCGCCGTAATCAACGGCCGGATTGCGCTGGGGGATAGTTTTTATGTAGAGCTGCAGCAACCGGTGGCGAGCAGCAAAGACAACATCCTGTTGCACGGCATCGGCGGCGCGGCGCAAACCTCCGGTGTTCCCGCTGCGGATGCCTTGCTGGCCTTTCTCGACTTTCTGCAAAAAGACCCGCTGGCAGCCTTTCATGTAACCTTTGATCAGACCATGATTCAACGCGCGATGCGTCAATATCTGAGTTTCTCTTTCAAACACCCCTGGACTGATCTGGCTTATCTGATGCCTGCACTCTATCCCCCGCTCGCCTCGCGTTACCGATCGCTGGACGACTGGATTAATCATTTCGGGATACACAACGATACGCGCCACAATGCGCTGGCAGATGCTCTGGTGACGGCACAACTGCTGCAAATCGGCATGGCTCAGGCAAACAAAAAAAATATCGTTAACTATGCCGGGCTGCGCGATCTCGAAAAATCGCAGCGCTGGGTTAACAGCATCAATTAAAACGCTACTCACATACGGTTCATACACAACATTTGTCAACAATCCGACAGTCAAAACTGTCACACCCACACCAGCAAAATGGTTTTTTAAGGAAAATCATAGTGTTACAGACCAATCTCTCAAGCAATCAAAGCGATTATGAAAAAAGTGTCGACAAAATGCATACACAAGCATTGCATTACCCGCCACCTTAACGTAATCTCGCGCCTGTTGTATGAGTGGGTCAGGATATCTGCACTTGGCCTTTGGATTGTTTTCAGGGAGTGAATATGTCTAATCAGAATATCAATTGGGCGGCCATCGATGCCAACCCGAAATTCCAAGCCTTGCATCGCAAGAAAACCGTGTTTTTATGGAGCTTGATGATGTTGTCTACCGTGTATTACTTCTTGTTGCCGATCGGCGCCGCCTACTTTCAGGATCTGTTCAAGATCAAGGTGTGGGGCGTAGTCAATTTCGGTTTGTTATTTGCCTTGTCTGAGTTCGTCGTGGCCTGGGTGATTGCTTTCGTTTACTCAAAGAAAGCCAATGCCGAATTTGACGCCATGGCACAAGAAATCATCAACGAAACACAAGGAGCATAAGCATGACGATGCTAAACAAATGGGCAGTAACTACCGCAGCCTTGTGCAGCAGTAGTGCCGCTTTTGCGGGTGCTGGCGCAGTTGCCGATGAATTCAAATGGATGACCTTCAGCGTGTTTGGTGTGATTATCGCCATCACCATGGCGATCACCTTTTGGGCGGCGCGCAGCACACACTCTACTTCCGAGTTTTACGCTGCCGGCCGTTCGGTCAGCGGCATTCAGAACGGCTGGGCGATCGCGGGAGACTACCTGTCTGCTGCTTCTTTCCTGGGGATTGCCGGTCTGATCTCCCTGTACGGCTACGATGGCTTCATGTATTCGGTGGGCTGGCTGGTTGCCTACATCACCGTCCTGCTGGTGATTGCAGAGCCTTGCCGTAACATCGGCAAGTACACCATGGGCGACATTCTGGCGTTCCGCAATGAGCCCAAGAAAACCAAAACTGTCGCTGCGTTGTCAACCATCACCGTATCCACCTTCTACCTGACCGCACAAATGGTCGGCGGCGGCGTGCTGATCAAGACGCTGATCGGTATTGACTACGAAGTGTCGGTTATCGGCGTAGGCGCATTAATGCTGGCCTATGTGGTATTCGGCGGCATGAAGGCGACCACCTGGGTGCAGATCACCAAAGCGGTATTACTGGTAACCGCTTCACTGATGCTGGTATTTTTAGTCTGGTCTCCTTACGGTTTCAGCTTGCCGGCCTATCTGCAAGCTGTAGTCGGTGACGAGAAAGTCATCGCCCAAGTTGCCAAGCTGCTGGGTGACTCTGCAACCGGCATGACCAAAGAAGAGCTCGGCCAACGCTTCCTGGAGCCGGGTCTATTCCTGAAGAATCCGATTGACCAGATCTCACTGGGTCTGGCGCTGGTTCTCGGCACTGCGGGCATGCCACACATCCTGATGCGCTTCTTTACTGTTCCAACAGCCCAAGCCGCTCGTGTTTCGGTGATCTGGGCGATGGGTATCATCGGCGGCTTCTATGTGCTGACCCTGTTCCTGGGTACCGGCGCTGCGATGCTGGTCGGTTCTGCCAAGATTGCTTCTGTCGATGCAGGCGGAAACATGGCGGGTCCATTGCTGGCTCAATATCTGGGCGGCGGTGAAAACTCAATGCTGGGTAACTTCTTCCTGGCTTTCGTTGCTGCCGTTGCTTTTGCCACCATCGTTGCGGTGGTTGCAGGTCTGGTTCTGGCTGCCGCTTCCGCGATGGCGCATGACATCTATGTCGGCGTTATTCGCGGTGACAAAGCCACCCCGAGCGAGCAAGTCGTTGCAGCTCGCGTTGCCTCCGTTATCGTCGGAATCATCGCGATCGTGGTCGGTATTCTGGCTAAGGGACAGAACGTGGCTCACCTGGTTGCACTGGCTTTCGCCGTTGCCGCTTCTTCGAACCTGCCAGCGGTATTCCTGACGCTGTACTGGAAGAAGTGCAATACCACCGGCATTATCCTCGGTATGCTCGTCGGCTCATTGACCGCAATCGGTCTGGTGATGATTTCTCCTAACATGACTTATCCTAAGACCGTCATTGCCGGCGCGAAAAAGGTTATGGAAGGTGAACCAGCACAGCCTGCTAAGGATGCTGTTCCAGCTAAAGTTGCCTCCAGCTTCACTTGTGAGTTGTTTGCAATGGAAGGCTGCCAGAAGTCTGAGCCGGCTAAAGCCGCTTCTCCTGAAAAACCAGCCAAACCGGGTGCTGCTGAAAAGCTCGCCAAGCTGAATGAGAAGGTTCAACCACTGGAAGCTGCGCTTGCTACGCTGACTGAAGATCCGGTCGCACTGAAGAAAGCTCAGGAAGATCTGGCCAAAGTGAAGAAGGATATCGCCGCAACAGAGAAGGCCAAAGCCAAGGCTGAAGATGACCTGAAGAAGTTTGATGGTCAAACTACCAGCATCATGGGTCTGGAAAAGCCTTACTTCCTGTTGAAGAATCCTGGCCTGCTGTCCATTCCTCTGGGCTTCCTGCTGGTTATTCTGGGTTCCTTGTTCACCCGCGATAAGCGCGCGGAAGACATGTGGGACGAACTCTACGTACGCCAGAACACCGGCATCAACGCTGAGCAGGCTTCCGCCCACTAAGTTGTAAGTTGTTCAGGAGAACCATTCACTCCTAAAAGCTCCCCGGGGGAAACCCGGGGAGCTTTTTTTTCAAATATGCTATTCTGTTGCACAAAGCGTGGCGGTAACATCAAAAAACGGCCGTTCAATCCGCCTGCCTGCCGACAGGCTTTTTTAGGGTACTACCCTTATCCGCTCACCCTGTCTGGAGCTGCCATTATGTTGAATGCACATATTCGCTTGTCGCTGGAGATTCCGACGACAGTTTTATCCGTCACTGACGAGATTGAGACCTTGCTGGGATTTCCACCGGAGGATTTCCTGACCGGCGGGGTGTCATTCCAGAGCCTGATTCATCTCCACGATCAGGATGTTTTAGACAAACTGCTTTCAGCCCCCCCGGCCTCGGGTACGTTCAATATCCGGTTAAGACAAGCTGACGGCCGCATCCGGTGCATCAGGGCTCATTACAGTAAAACACCGGACGAGTCCGGCGTACTGTTGCGGCTGGAAGATGCAAAGAGTCTCACACAGGATATGAGCACACACGCCATGATGGCCAATTTTCAGGCCATCATGGAAAACACCGACGATTACATCTATTTCAAGGATCGCAATCATGTGTTTACCGGCGCGAGCCAAACGCTGGCCGACATGGCCGAAACCGCCGGGCACTGGAGCCGGCTGATTGGTCAGACGGATTACGATGTATTTTCGGAGACCTATGCCGATAGTTGCTACCGTCTGGAAAAACAGGTACTCGCCGGTATTCAGGTAGAGCCCGAGATACAGGAAGCGCCGGGCAAGGAAGGCAAAAAGCGCTGGTTTGAGAGCCGGATATGCCCGATACGGGACGAGCATGGCGAAATCACCGGGGTACTGGGCATAGTCCGGGATGTCACCGAACGCAAACTGGCCGGAAATGAACTCCGCATCGCCGCCGCCGTCGAGTCGCAGGAAAGCATGATGATTACCGATGCCGATTGCCGGATTTTGCGCGTCAACCATGCCTTTACCGAGAGCACCGGATATACGGCCGAGGAAGTCGTGGGCCAGACACCGCGCCTGCTCAAGTCCGGTCGCCACAATGCCGACTTTTATCGCGCAATGTGGGAGAGCATCAATAACACCGGAACCTGGCGGGGGGAAATCTGGGACAGACGCAAAAACGGCAAGGTTTACCCCGAAATGCTCACCATCTCCGCCGTCAAATCGGGCGATGTCGTCACCCATTATGTCGGGACGCATGTCGATATTACGGAGCGCAAGGCGGCGGAAGAGGAAATCAGGCATCTGGCGTTCTATGACCAGCTCACCGGTCTGCCCAACCGGCGACTGCTGCTGGACAGGCTCGGACACGCACTGGCTTTCAGCTCACGTAACGGCACGGATGGCGCGCTGTTGTTCATTGACCTGGATAATTTCAGGACGCTCAACGATACCCTGGGCCATAACATCGGAGACTTGCTGCTGCAACAGGTCGCAAAACGGTTGGAGACCTGTGTGCGCAAAAGCGATACCGTGGCGCGGCTGGGTGGCGACGAATTCGTGGTAATGCTGGAAGGCCTGAACGAGGCGCCTAGAGAAGCGGCAGCCCAGACAAAACTGGTCGGCGATAAAATTCTCGCGATACTCAACAAGCCTTATCATCTGGCGTTGCACGACTGCCGCAGCTCTCCCAGTATCGGTGCCGTACTGTTCAATGGTCATCAGCAGTCGACGGATGAGCTGGTGAAACAGGCCGACATCGCCATGTATCAGGCCAAGCAGGATGGCCGTAACACGTTGCGCTTCTTCGACCCTCAGATGCAGGATGCCGTCAACGCCCGGGCCGCGCTCGAAAGCGAATTGAGCAAAGCGATTGAGAGCCGGCAATTTCAACTTTATTACCAGATTCAGATGGACAGTCAGCATCATCCACTGGGTGCTGAGGCACTGATACGCTGGCTGCATCCAGAACGCGGCCTGGTATTTCCGGCAGAATTTATCCCCCTGGCGGAAGAAACCGGTCTGATTGTCCCCATCGGACAGTGGGTGCTGGAGACGGCTTGCGCCCAACTCGGAGAATGGCAGAAAACAGAACTTACCCGTGATCTCGTTCTGTCGGTAAATGTCAGTTCACAGCAATTTCGCCAACCCGATTTTGTAGATCAGGTGCTCTCTGCCGTGCAGCGCCACGCCATCAACCCGGTGAAGCTCAAGCTGGAGCTGACCGAAAGCCTGTTGCTGGATAACATAGAAGACACCATTGCCAACATGAACATCCTGAAAAAGATCGGCATTATGTTTTCAATGGATGATTTTGGAACCGGCTACTCATCGCTTCAGTACCTCAAGCGCCTGCCGCTGGATCAAATCAAGATAGACCAGTCGTTTGTGCGCGATATCGCGACCGACAGCAACGACAGCGCTATCGTGCATACCATCATCGCCATGGCCAAAAGCCTGAATATGAGCATCATTGCCGAAGGGGTGGAAACCAAACAACAGTGCCAAATCATTCTGGACAACGGTTGCACAAACTATCAGGGCTATCTGTTCGGCAAACCGATGCCGATCGCGGAATTCGATACCTTGCTGGCAAAAGACTGAGCAGGACGCCATGCAACATACAATATATTGATTTATAAGATATTTATTTAAGCTTAGCTTGATGAATACGCAACGTCATGTCATTGAAAAAGGCTATGCCAATTTGAGCAGCAGCGAGCGCGGCTTGTCGCAGGCGGAGGCCATACTGCGACAGGTCAGATACGGCGGAAACAAACTGAAAAAGATCGCCGGCCCGTCACTGTCAGGCTAAATCATATCGAGCCAAATTTTCCTTACCCGCATTCAAATAAACGCTTTAGAATCTGTAACTGTCGAAGTCGTGGATAATTTCTGCACAGTATGCGCTCACTCACACTAAGGAAACGCATCATCCTGCCACTGATCATGGCCGGCCTGGTTATTTTCGGGATCGGCAGCTACTTTGTCGGTAAGCTGGAAACGCGTCAGAAGCAAGATGCCATCATGCAGGAAGCCGAAGCCATACAGAGTCATATCCACTCGGCGCTGGAGACCAAGGCCGAGGTGATGGAGGCCAGTCTGCATTTCATCGCACAGAACAAACAGTTGCTCGCTGCCTTGCAGGCTGGCGATCGCAAAGCCTTGCTGGCGCTGGGCACGCCTGTTTACCGGCAACTGAATCAAAAACATAACGTCACTCACTTCTATTTTCATGATGCGCACCGCATCAACCTGCTACGAATCCATAAACCGGAGAAGTTTGGCGATCCCATTGATCGCTATACGGCACTGGGCGCCGAAAAGCGCGCGGCCTTGTTTTCGGGTATCGAGCTGGGGCCGCTGGGTACCTTCACGTTGCGTTCCGTATTGCCTGTTTTCAATGACGGACAACTCGCTGGCTATATCGAGTTGGGACAGGAGATTGACGACCTCATACAGGAATCGCACAGCATGTTTCATGTCGAGCTGTTTATGCTCGTGGACAAGCGGTATCTGGTGCAGCGCGAGTGGGAATCAGGCATGCGTATGCTAGCCCGCCCCTTCGACTGGAACAAGCTGTCAACCACAGTACTGGTCTCACAGAGCATGCAAGATACACCGATAGAGACGCTTAACCAGATTACCACGGGGTCAGACATCCACATTCGCAAGGATATTGATCTGCAGGCGCATCGCTACTGGGCGGGCATTATCCCCGTGAAGGATGCCGGGGATCGTCAAGTCGCCACGCTGGTTACACTGCACGACATGACGCATCTCATAGAACACTCCAAAAAAGACCTATCCTTGTTTGCGGGTATTTATGCGATTACGGGTTTGAGCATTCTGATACTTTTTTACCTGATTCTAGGCAGGATTGAACAGGAGCTGACCAGCTCACGACAAAAACTCATTACTGAGAGCAAAAGTCGTGAGGAAATGCAGGGTCGTTTCATACTCGAGTTACAGAACGAGCAATTAAAATTGTACGAAAGTGAGGAGAAATTCGAGAAAATCAGCGCCTCGGCCCAGGATGCGATCCTCTGCATGGATAACGAGGGCAATATTTCCTTCTGGAACAAGGCTGCCGAAACGATTTTCGGTTACACGCAGGCGGAGGTGCTGGGGAAGAATCTTCACGACCTGATTGTGCCCACACGCTTTCACGAAGCCCATCTCAAGGCTTTTCCCGAATTCCAAAAAACAGGTGAGGGTGCGGCCTTGGGCAAAACCCTGGAAATGGCCGCAATCCGCAAAGGCGGGATGGAGTTTCCCGTTGAAATGGCGTTGTCATCCACTCTGATTGCGGGCAAATGGCACGGCATCGGCGTGTTGAGGGATATTTCAACGCGTAAAAAAGACCAGTTGGAAATCCAGCAAGCACTGCATATCCAGCGTGTACTGGATTCGATACTGAATATCTCGCTCCCCCCGCTGACACTGAAAGAGGTGCTGTTAGCCTCCCTCGACGTTGTTCTCTCAATTCCGGCTTTTTCGTTGCTGAACAAAGGGGCCATTTTCCTGGTCGTAGACGGTGAACAAAAACTGGAAATGGTGGCGCAGCGCGGCCTGCCTGACGCTTTACTACAGTCATGTGCCACGCTGCCATTCGGTCGTTGCCTGTGCGGCAAAGCGGCAGCCACCCGCGAAATTGTTTTCTTCAACCAGCTCAATGATCAACATGAGATCCGCTATGAAGGCATTCAGCCGCACGGTCACTACTGCATTCCGATCATGTCAGATGGGTTGCTGCTTGGCGTGCTCAATGCCTACGTGGCAGCAGGCCATGTCAGCGATGAGGTTGAGAAAAGATTTCTCAAAACCGTGGCTGACACTCTGGCCGTCGTCATCGAACGCAAGCTGGCTGAGGAAAAGCTCCAGCAACTTGCCCACAATGATCCGTTAACCGGCTTACCCAACCGCGCCCTGTTCCACGACAGGCTGGAACAGGGATTGGCACTGGCACAGCGTCATAAACTGGAATTGGCGGTATTGTTCCTCGACCTGGACCATTTCAAGGAAATCAACGACACCCTCGGCCACGACATGGGCGATGCACTGCTCAAAGAAACGGCGAACCGTCTACTGGCTTGCGTACGCAAAACCGATACGGTAGCCCGCATGGGCGGTGATGAATTTACCGTTATTCTTACCGAGATGAAAGCCCCTGAAAGTGCGGAGCAGATTGCGAAAAGCATACTCAAGGCACTACTGAAACCATTTGAACTCAATGGCACATCTTGTCAGGTTGGATGCAGTATCGGTATCGCTCGCTATCCAGAGCACGGCATGGACAGCGAAACCTTGCTTAAACATGCCGATACGGCGATGTATCACGCTAAAAGAAAACGCAATACCTTCTGCTGCTTTAACAAAGTTATCCAGGCGCCTTATCTCAAAAATTCTGACTGATTGCAACCACCATCACGATATGTACTGACTGCGGAGTTAATCGAGAGCGTAATTTCTGAGTGCAAATTATGAGCCAACACCGGACAACCCTCGCTAAACTCTATGCCCATCTGCGCAGCAGCGAGCACGGCTTGTCGCAGGCGGAGGCCATACTGCGACAGGTCAGATACGGCGAGAACAAACTGGAAAAGATCGCTGGCCCGTCACTGTCAGGCAGGCTGTTCAGGGAATTCACCCACTTTTTCGCGCTGATCCTTTGGCTGGCAGCGGGACTGGCCTTCTTCGCCGAGTGGCGCGATCCGGGTGAGGGCATGGCGACGCTGGGCTATGCGGTGCTCTGCGTGATTCTGATCAACGGCGCATTCTCATTCTGGCAGGAATACCGCGCCGAAAAAGCACTGGCGGCACTGAACAATCTGCTGCCACATCACACCACAGCTCTGCGCGATGGTCATGCAGTTCAACTGCTGGTGTCTGAGCTGGTACCAGGCGATGTGGTGCTGCTCACTGCCGGCGATGATGTTCCCGCCGATTGCCGCCTGATCGAGGCCTTCGGCGTGCGCGTCAACACGGCAAATCTCACCGGAGAATCACGTCCCCAGTCGCGCGACACGACACAAACATCCAGTGAAGTACCACAGCACGATATCCTGCATATCGGCACCTCGCTAATTTCAGGTGAAGCAAAAGCCCTGGTGTACGCTACCGGCATGCATACCGAATTCGGCAACATCGCACGCCTGACTCAAATCGCCCGTGAGCCTTTATCACCGCTGCAAAAAGAGATTGCGCGCTTATCCCGTCTGATTGCACTGTTCGCTACCCTGCTAGGCTCGGTGTTCTTTATGATCGGCCAGTGGATTGGTTTGTCATTCTGGGAAAATCTGGTTTTCGCTATCGGCATCATCGTAGCCAATGTTCCGGAAGGTTTGCTGCCAACCGTCACCCTGTCGCTGGCCATGGCAACGCAACGCATGGCGAAGAAAAACGCGCTGGTGCGCCATTTGCCTGCGGTGGAAACACTGGGTGCTGCCAGCGTCATCTGCTGCGACAAGACAGGCACACTGACACAGAACCGCATGAGCCTGCGCCAGCTGTATTTTTCAGGTAAGCTGCTAGCACCCGAACAACTGCTCGACGCAGAACCATTGTTTGACATCATGCGCTACTGCCACGATCTGCACCGTGTGGAACAGAACGGGAAAATTAGCTGGGTGGGCGATGGAATGGAACTGGCCCTGCTGCAGAGCATACCTGCGACCGGTGCAGAACTTCAACGCCTGGATGAAATCCCCTTCGACACAGAACGAAAACGTATGTCGGTGATTTACGCAACCCCACAGGGGAGCGTACTGTATTGCAAGGGTGCACCGGAAACCGTCATGCCGCTATGCAGTAAGCTCTTGTTAAAACGGGGCATCGTTACACTGGATGAAGCCGGACGCAACAGCCTACTGGCGATGCAGGAACAGATGGCAGAACAAGGCATGCGCGTACTGGCATTGGCGTATCGAAGTCTTCCTGCGGGCACCACCTCCCTTCAATCCTCCCCCGCTAACGGGCATGACAAAGATGCCGCCCCCGATAATGAAACTCGCCATGCCCGTTCCCTCACCCCCGTTCCCCCTCTCCCTACGGGCGAGGAGTACAGTTCGTCGCTACGCGAGTTTCACGTTAAAGGGGGAGAAGGCGAACGAAAAGAGAACTCTTTAATTCCTGAATCTGAACTGATATTTGCCGGATTGGCAGGACTAGTTGATCCGCCGCGTCCAGGTGTCGCCGCCGCCATTCAAACCTGTCATACCGCTGGCATCCGCGTCATCATGGTGACCGGTGATCATCCGCAGACCGCCTGTGCGCTGGCGCGTGAAATCGGCTTGGCAGAACAAGCTATGACCGTCACCGGTGAGCACCTGCGGCAAATGTCAGATGCCGAATTGCTCTCCCTGCTGATTGAGCCGGAGTTGATCTTTGCGCGCACGGCGGCCGATCAGAAGATGCGCATCGTACAAGCCTTGCAGCGCCGTGGCGAAATCGTAGCGGTCACCGGCGACGGAGTAAATGATGCACCCGCGCTCAAAGGCGCCGATGTGGGCATCGCGATGGGCCTGTCAGGCACCGATGTTGCCAAGGAGTCCGCCGATATCGTGCTGCTCGATGACAACTTTGCATCCATCGTCGCAGCCATTGAGGAGGGGCGCGCGGTGTACGATAACGTGCGCAAATTCCTCACCTACATCCTGACCTCGAACATTCCAGAAATGGTGCCCTACTTGGCTTTTGTACTGTTCAAAATTCCGCTGCCGCTCACCGTGATACAGATACTCGCTGTCGATCTTGGCACCGACATGTTGCCAGCGTTAGCGCTGGGTGCTGAAAAACCCGATCCGGAAACCATGAATTCGCCTCCCCGCCCGCGCAGCGAACATCTGCTAAACCGCAGCTTGTTGATGCGCAGCTATTTATTTTTAGGGCCTCTGGAAGCAGCGGGCGCGATGGCTGCGTTCTTCTTTGTGCTGCACGGCGGCGGTTGGGCCTTTGGCCTGCAACTAGACGCGCACGACAACCTTTATTTGCAAGCTAGCACGGCGTGCCTGTCGGCAATCATCGCCATGCAGGTGGTCAATATTTTTATGTGCCGCCACCCCGTATTTTCTGCATTCAGCCGCAGATACCGACGCAATCGATTGATTTTGTACGGGATTATTTTTGAACTGACATTGCTGCTGCTGATCACCTATACACCTTGGGGCAACTTGCTGTTTGGTACCGCGCCGATAGGCAGCGTCTGGCTGCTTATCATCGCCTTAATGCCTGTCATGTTGCTGTTTGAGGAATTACGCAAGATGCTGTTGCGCAGACGCGCTACAAAATAAAAGGCTATGTAGGTAATTCTCAACAACCAACTGCGACAGAGCCAAATAAAACCACTTAGGCGTCAAGTTTCACAATGCCGGGCAAAAACACTTCCGTGACCAACAGTGGAGAATGATGCAAATAAAACAGAGATCTGCGTGCCCAGAGACGGGCGGGGGGATTTTGCAGTCGAACTGCGGCACGCCGGTACAGCGGATGATGTGCATTCAATGCTTTGTAATGCAGCGGCTGACGCACCACCAGTGGATGAGAGAACAACACGGCACCCAGCGGTCTGTTGCCCAGCCCACGCAAAGCATGCCAGGCACCGCGTAAATCTCCTGCGCAACAGGCACTGTGGGCAAACACGACAGGTTGCTCATCGGCGCACAGGAACACCTCGCGCGACCAGGCCAACTGCTGCGGTGCAATATGCAACAGCGCCGATTCATCCAGCGCGATGCGGGCTAAACCGCTACGCACATTGAGCACGGAAAAACGCTCGCAACGCTGCTGTATCCGCTGTGTGAGTGATCCGTGATCGCGCAACCAGGGCAGCAATGCAGCCTCCGCGCCGTGCGTCGCGACATTCCAAAAGGTATCTTTAATGCGAGCCTCGCGCAGCGAGACATCCCCCCTCTCCCCCGCCTGCGGGGGAGAGTTAGGAGAGAGGAAAAAGGGCAAGTCGGATTTCATTGTTATTGGCCATGCCCTTTAAACGTGCAAATAGTCATGTTTGTCAGCCATCCAGCGGCGTAAATAGGTGCGCGCCACATCGGGGTAATCGCGCAGCAATTCATCCGCGACTTCCCTCGCGTGGATCAATAAATCCTCATCGGCATCGATATCGGCAAAACGCAGCATCGCCACCCCGCTTTGCCTCGCTCCCAGCAATTCGCCGGGCCCTCGCAATTGTAAGTCCTGTTGCGCGATGACGAAGCCGTCGGTGTTCTCGAAGATTACTTTGAGTCGCGTTCGCGCCACTTCGGACAACGGTTTTTGATATAGCAGAATGCATAAGCTGTGTGCAGCCCCCCGCCCTACCCGGCCGCGTAACTGATGCAACTGTGCCAGCCCCATCCGCTCCGCGTGATCAATGACCATCAGGCTGGCATTGGGCACATCGACGCCGACTTCAATCACCGTGGTCGCGACCAGCAATTGTAACGCGCCGGTCTTAAATTCTCCCATTACGCGCACTTTTTCCGCGCTATCCATCCTGCCGTGAATCAAGCCTACGCGCAAATCCGGAAAAGTGTCGGTCAACAACTGGTAGGTTTCCTCTGCATTCTGCAATTGCAGCACTTCGGATTCTTCGATCAACGGACATACCCAATAGGCTTGCTGCCCGGTCATGCAGGCGGCTCTGACCCTATCGAACACCTCGTCACGGCGCGCATCGCTGACCAGTTTGGTGATGATGGGAGTTCGTCCCGGCGGCAATTCGTCGATCACCGACACATCGAGATCGGCGTAATAACTCATCGCCAGGGTGCGCGGAATCGGTGTCGCGCTCATCATCAACTGGTGCGGCTCGCTGACGGGTAGGCCGGGTTTTAACCCGGCATCCTTAGCCGGAGTTTTGCCCTTGGCGTGCAGCGCCAGTCGCTGCTGCACACCGAATTTGTGCTGCTCATCGACGATAGCCAGCCCCAGCTTGTGAAAGTTGATTTGTTCCTGAAACAACGCGTGCGTGCCGATGGCCAGCAGCGTTTCACCGGAGGCTATTTTTTCCGCAGCGATGCACTTGTCCTTTTTCTTCAGACTGCCGGATAACCAGACAGGCGTGATGCCCAGCGGTGATAGCCAATCAGACAGTTTCAAATAATGCTGTTCTGCAAGGATTTCGGTCGGTGCCATCAAGGCGGCCTGATAGCCGTTTTCTATTGCCTGCAAGGCGGCTAACGCTGCGACCACGGTCTTGCCGCTGCCTACATCGCCTAACAACAGGCGCTGCATGGGATGTGGTTTTGCCAGATCAAGGCTGATTTCTTTGAGTACCTTTTGCTGCGCACGGGTCAGGGCGAACGGCAGATTCTTCAACAATACGCTGGTGAAATGACCTTTTACTTTCATCGCAGGCGCAATGCGCTCACTGCGTTCCCTGTGATGTACCCGCATCGAAAGTTGCTGAGCTAACAACTCGTCGAACTTGATGCGCCGCCAGGCGGGATGGGTGCGGTCTTGCAGACAGTTCGCGGGAATGTCCACAGGCGGATTGTGCAGCAGCTTGATGCTCTCCAAAAATCCCAGTAAATTCAATTTATTGCGAAACGCCTGCGGCAGCGGGTCGCTTACCGGCAAAACGTCCAGCGCATTGGCGATAAGCTTTTTTAGCGTGGCTTGCGACAATCCCGCCGTAGTCGGATAGACGGGCGTGAGGCAAGTCTGCAAGGGTGTCTCGTCGCCTACCGCGCGGCATTTCGGATGCACCATCTCCAGGCCGTAGTAACCTTCCCGCACCTCTCCAATGGCGCGTATCTGGCGATCCACTGCGAGCAGTTTGGTCTGGCTGGGATAGAAATTCAGAAAGCGCAGATAGAGTTCATCGCCGCTGTCCTGCAAGCGGCAAACCAGCGTGCGGCGCGGCTTGAACAGAATTTCCGAGTGCGTGATGATGCCCTGCACCTGAACGGTCTCACCGGGCTGGGAATCGGCAATGGCCACTAGCTCTGTCTCGTCCTCATAGCGCAGCGGCAAATGCAGTAGCAAATCGGCGCGATGGCGGATACCCAGCTTGAAGAGCCTGGCTAACGTGGCGGGTGAAATTTTGGCGGGCGCGGTCAATTAAATACGAATCGTTTAGTAATACATTGTCATTCCCGCCCCCGACGACCCCATTCGGGGGCAGGCTGTGGCGGGAATCCAGACGATTAGACATTGCCCGCGAAGCGGGTCAACACCTTGGTTTTGTCGGATGTGCCGAATTTTTCCAACTGCTGTATTCCCGCATGCGCGGGAATGACGGCGTTGTTGATCTGGATTCATCGTAAGAACCCCAGTTCAAAAACTTGCGGTTGCAGTTTTTCAGTCAAGGATTTGTAGGCGGTTTCAAACGGCGTGAAATCAACGGGTGCCGTGTCGCTGCTGCTGTTGCGGGCTTTCAGGGCGTAGTTCTCTTCCGACACGCCGACAATCTCGCGAGCTATCATTTCCACCCACTTATCAAACACTTGTTTGAGATTGTCGGGCGTAATCTGGGTGCGGATGATGTCGCCGGACTTAATCGCGGCTTTGACGGTGCTGATGAACGCCTCTTCGTGCGTAGCGATTTTGAATGAGACGAAATGCGTGCCGATGTGGGTGGAAATTTCCGCCAGCGCTTCCTGGGTGTATTGGCTGGCGGACTTACCCCACTTCACCGTCTTCTTTTTCAGGAAAGGCAACACGTCGGCGCTCTTCATTAACGCGGCTTTTTCGGTGTCGATCACCGCCAGAAACGGCGGCACTTCTTCGCCCTTGTTCAGCGCATCCTGCACGTAATGCAGCAATTGCGTAAACATTGCATAGCTGGAGTGTTTGCCGGTGTCCTTGGCTTCGAACCTGATTTCTTTGGTGCGAATATCAATCAAGCCTTTGGTAAAACTCTTCAGCCCAAGCGCTTTGATGTACGCGTCTTTAACGTCCTCTTCGCTACGGGCTTGCTGTAGTTGCGTGTATAGGGTCATGGTTTATGATCGTAGCGAGGCAGGATTAAATTGGGAATTGCATTGTTATGAGATTAATACTTATTAATCATGATGTTATTCTGATGCTATAAGCCGGCGCGTGGTGCATTGATCGTCTGTGATGGCTTTTGTCGGCAATCTAAGACTCGCCATACTGAAATGGTTTTCCCATCCAGACGGTAGTAAATTGCATACGGGAAGCGTTTTGAGAGCGCCCGGTAATAACCGAAAAATTGTTGGTGAATCCCCGCGTAAAGCAAGAGCGCGTCTATGTCTGAAAACAGCGTGTCAAGAAAGTAGTTACCTAAGCCAGCCTGTTGCTGCTCATAAAAATGTTGGCCTAACTGAATATCACGCATTGCGATACTCAGTATTTCGATCTTCACGTTGCGCTGTCTCGTAACATTTTTTTAGCGGCGTCCCATGAAATAAAGTCGGCCTGATTCTCAGCATAGTAAAGTTCTGCCTGTTTCAGCGCCTGCATGTGCCATTCCGGTGGTTGCAGAGTAACCGCATCATGCGTTAAATCATCCCAAATGGCTTCCATCATGCACAATTTTTCTGTTCTCGTCAGATTTTCTATCGTCAACATGTTGCACCTCACAGTTTCAATTGGATACGATTTTGTCAGGGGTGGCATCATTGCCATGCCCGTTAGAGATCCAATATAGCGAGTTAGCCTACGACCAGCACGCCGTCCATTTCGACCAGTGCGCCGCGAGGCAGGGCGGAAACGCCAACCGCTGCGCGAGCCGGATAAGGCTGCTGGAAATAACCCGCCATGATTTCGTTGACCATTGCAAAATGCTTCAGATCGGTGAGATAAACATTCAACTTAACGATGCCATCAAGATTGCTGTTTGCGGCCAGGGTGACTGCGCGCAGATTCTGGAATACGCGGTGGATCTGCGCCTCTATCGTATCGCTCATCTGCATGGTGGCAGGATCCAGACCGATCTGCCCTGACAGGTACACGGTGTCATTGACGCGGATCGCTTGTGAATAAGTGCCGATGGCGGCAGGGGCATCGGGGGTCTGGATAAATTGTTTGTTTGCCATGATGAGAGTCCTGTGTGTAAAGAATATTGCCAGATTATAACTGACAGCCGATTTGGCCTAATGTAAAACTCGCGCAGCGACGAACCCTACCCCTCGCTCTTTGGCCTGCCTGTGCGTGGCACGCAGACAGGGAGAGGGGGAACGGGGGGAGAACAAGGGGTTTCGCGGAGCAAGCACCGCACCTTGTGAACGGTTTTGGCTCTGCCAAAACGCGCCCTGCAAGGGAGGGAAACGGGCCTGTCTGCCGACAGGCAGGCATGGCGGTTTCATTATCATATCTTCTCCATGCCCGTTATGCGGCGATCTTGAAAATCACTTTGCGGATTTGACCTGTGCCAACCAGCGGCGCATGCGCATCCTCCGGGAAGAAAATGCAGAAATGATCGGGCGGGACAGGTACCCAGGAAGCCGGTGCATCGTGGAAGAAGCCGATATCCTTTTCCATGCTGTGTTCGCTCACCGGGTTATAACAATCCGCCAGCGGCTTCCAGCCCATCGTTTCATTCCCGTCCAACACAAGTTGTATGTCGATGTAACGGCGGTGCGCTTCCAATCTTGCCATCTCGCGCGTGCGAGCCGGTACGTGCTCCATGATGGCAAAGACCTCTTCCCCCGCGATGAAGTGACGTCCCGGTGGCAGCGCATACAAGTCAGTGTTGCGGATATAGTCGAATACCAGTCGAAACTGCGGGTGCAATGACGCGTAACGCGCCGACTGAGAAAGTGCAGAAAGTATCATGGAGATTTACTTGTCAAAAATTTATTTACAAACAATCTATTACAACAAACAAACCAGCCGCGTTCAGCGTACCTCATTCCATCTGGCCGGTTTTTCCGGCGTCAGCACCGGACTGAATGCATAGAACGCATTCAGTGCCCAGTTTTCTGCAATTTTTTGCCCCGGCTCGCCCAGCGTGTTGAAATGAATTCCGTCTCCGCCATTCGCTGGATAATGGGTAAAATTCCGGCTGTCGAAAAGCAGACAATACTGCCCGACGGATGCTTTCAATGTGTTGTACACCCTGGACACACCGACATCAGACTGGATGCGCGCCTTAGGCGGCCCAACCCAGATGCACTTGCTGCCCGAGTTGACGATAGCCATCGCAAGATCATACGAAGTTTTCTCCATCCACTGGGCTGTTCCGCCATACATATTGGCGCCGAGCTGAACCACAGTATAACGCGGCTGGTGGGTCCTCAATAAATCCGCAATCAGCGGCGTCTCGGCATCCCAGCCACGACGCTCTTTACCACTGGTATCTTTGAATACGTAACCGCAACTCGTTCTCATCCCGGTCAGCCAGGATTCGGGCGAACTCCCGCAAGTCGCGTAACTTGCCACACGAAAGCCTTCCATTCGACGCAACAAGGCATCTTCTTGAATACCGAAACTCCCCACCGAATGGGAATCGCCGATATACAGAATCAACGGCGGCGTTATGACCACAGGCAGCTCCTTGGCCGTACAAACAACGGGCACAACAACACCCGCGCCCAGCGCAGAACAAAAAAGTATATAGCACGCCAACTGTGCGCGATTTGGTAAAAAATCCAACATATTGATCAATTTGAACATTTGTTTTGGTGATTTGCTGGTTGGCGACCATAAATGGAAACGCTCAGGGCGCACAGTTTAGCCTGTTGTATCACGTCCTGAAACTAGCAAACGCTATCATGCCATTAAATGTTGGCTATGTAGCAATTCACTGTTGAAACTCAGTCAGAGGGAAATTCAAAGCCATACTCACGCGGAGGAAGACGAGATCACACGAAATTACTTACATTTCTAATGTCGTTGTGGCTTTCAAATTTTATGGCGGGATTTTCTCCGCACAACTGATAAATTTAGGCCATAAAAAACGGGAGCCTGAGCCCCCGTCTTTGTACTGCGAAAAACCTGCTGCCGATTAACGGCGCACTGCCAGCTTTTCTTTGATACGTGCCGACTTACCTGAACGCTCACGCAAGTAGTACAGCTTCGCACGGCGAACCGCACCGCGACGCTTAACTTCAATGCCTGCGATCACAGGTGAGTAAGTCTGGAAAGTACGCTCGATACCTTCACCGGCAGACATCTTACGTACGATGAAGCCAGAGTTCAGACCGCGATTGCGCTTGGCGATCACGACACCTTCGAAAGCCTGAACGCGCTTGCGTTCGCCTTCGACCACGTTCACGCTGACGATGACTGTGTCGCCTGGCGCAAATGACGGGATAACTTTACCCAAACGGGCGATTTCTTCTTGTTCCAATATTTCGATCAAATTCACTTTTACTACTCCTTGGTTTTCGGATCTTGTTCCTTCTGAAACTGGGCCAGAAGACGAGCATCCTCTTTTGTCAAATCACGCCTAGCCAATAAATCCGGCCGGCGCAACCACGTTCTGCCCAACGACTGGGAAAGCCGCCAGCGCTGTATCACGGCATGATTGCCGGACAACAACACCGGGGGCACGGCTTCACCATTAAACACTTCCGGGCGGGTGTAGTGAGGGCAATCGAGCAAGCCCTGCACAAACGAATCCTGCTCCGCTGAGTCGGCATCGCCTAATACACCGGGCAATTGCCGCACCAGCGTATCCATCAGCACCATCGCCGCTAATTCGCCACCGGACAACACATAGTCGCCGATGGAAATTTCTTCATCCACCAACTGGCGGATTAAACGTTCGTCTATGCCTTCGTAACGTCCGGTCAATAGGATCAGTCCTTCTGACGCATTCGCGACGATTTCCTTCACGACGGCATGGGTGAGCAAACGTCCTTGCGGCGACAAATACACCACACGACTCTTCTCAACACCGCTGGCTTTTTGCCGCTGTTTCGCCGCATTGATCGCAGCGGCCAGCGGTTCGGCCAGCATCACCATGCCGGGACCACCACCATAAGGGCGATCGTCTACCGTGCGGTGATTATCTGTCGTGAAATCACGCGGATTCCACGTCTTGAGCACATAGCGCTCCTGCTCTGCCGCACGACGCGTGATACCGCATTGCGTCAGCGCATCGAACATCTCGGGAAACAGGGTAATGACGTCGAATATCACGACAAGTAGTCAGCCGACCAGTCGACACGAATTGTTCTTGCCGTCAAATCCACTTTCCCGATAACGCTCTTCAGAAACGGTATTAACACATCGGGACCTGATGAGCCGCGTACGATCAGCACGTCATTCGCACCGGTTTCCAGCAACTCAACCACGGTACCGAAGTTGACTTCCGCCTCGTTGATGACCGTCATGCCGATTAAATCGGCCCAGTAGTACTCGCCATCAATCTGCTCGGGCAAGCTGCTGCGAGGTACGGCGATCAAAACGCCTTTGAGCTTTTCAGCGGCGGTACGATCGGGGCAATCGGTAAACAGTGCGGCGAGTGTCTTGTGATGCGTCTCGGACTGCAACACCTCAACTTTACGCCACGGACCCTGTTCCTGACCCAGATACCAGGTCTTGTAATCCAACAGACTATCGACGTAGTCACTGAACGGCTGGATTTTCACCCAACCCTTAATGCCAAACGCCGATGCTACGCGACCCATGATAACCATGGGTTCGGAGTCTTTAGGCTGCAACGGCAACGGCTGCACCGGCACGCTTAACCAGCTTCGCAACGGCGTCGCTCAATTGCGCGCCACGGCTTTGCCAGAATGCAACGCGAGCCAGATCCAGACGCAACGGTTCTTGCTTTTCGTTAGCGATTGAATTGTAGAAACCTACGCGCTCGATGAAACGACCATCGCGACGATTGCGAGAATCAGCAACAACCACATTGTAGAATGGACGATTCTTTGAACCGCCACGGGAAAGACGAATGATGACCATAAAAAACCTATCTAAATTATCAGCCTAAAAAGACCTGTGTGCAAAGCAATGCCTTAGCGGAAAAACGTATCTTCCCGTAATGCAGGGGATTTACTACTCGTCTGAAATTGCGCCCGCCAAGCGAGACCAAATTCCACGAAAGGGCGCGCATTCTACGACAAATAACACCTTCGTAGCAAGCACCTTGACATCTATCGTTAACCCCAAGTGGTAATGTCCGCTATTGCAAGTCCACCCGCGCCGGGCAGCGAACAGCACCATAGCACAGGAAAAGCGGACATTTCTATTGGTATTGACAAGCTGCAACTACAGCAATGCCTCGAATTCCTCTATCGGCACCGGCCTGCTGAACAGATACCCCTGATAGATATCGCAGTCCTGTCCCACCAGAAAAGCCTGCTGTTGCTCCGTCTCCACACCTTCAGCAAAAACATTTAAATTCAATGACTTAGCATAATCAATGACGATGTGCGCCAATTGTGCATCATTAACATCCAGTGAAATGTTATGTACGAACTCCTGATGTATCTTGAGCTGATCGGGTGAGAGCAATTTCAGGAAAGACAGCGAAGAGTAGACTGTTCCGAAATTATCAATCGACAATTTGCACCCCAACCGTCTCAATGCACGGATTTTATCTATGGAACTGCTCAGATCTGATTGCACTATTCTTTCCGACAATTCCAGTTTCAGACGCCCCGGATCAGCTTGATACATTTTCAGGATGATATCGACCTCGCTCACAAAATCTGGCTGTGCGAACAGTTTTGCACTGATATTCACCGTCAAAATCAAATCGCGCGTTTTATCGTTTTGGCTCCATAAAGCAAGTTGCTTGCAGGCAGATTTCAGAACCCAGCGATCTATGTCGATAATCAAGGCGCTTTCCTCGGCAATCTTAATAAATTTACCCGGCATGATCGTGCCGTGCTCAGGATGCATCCAACGCAGAAAGGCTTCTGCACCCAGCGGGTGATTATCCTTGTCCACCTGTATCTGATATTGCAACTGGAACTGCTGTCTCGTCAGTGCATGATGCAAATCTTTCACCAATGCATCATGCATTGCCAAGCTATGTTGCATGCCCGGATCAAAAAACCGCACAGCGTTGCGCCCGCATCTCTTCACCTCATACATTGCCATATCGGCGTGTTCAATCAATGTCTCCAGCGTTTCTTCATTACCGTGATAGAGACAAATACCAATACTGGAGGAGCTGTTGTATTCCTGATTTTTAAGTGTATAAGGCTGCATCAACGCTTCACGGATTTTCTCTGCAACCAGAGAGACCTTGTGTATGGCATCGTTCAATTCATTACTGAAAGACTCAATCAACACCACAAACTCGTCCCCGCCAAACCTTGCAACCGTGTCCATTTCACGGACGCAAGACTTGACTCGCATGCCCACTTCGAGCAGCAATAAATCACCATAGTCGTGCCCGAATGTATCATTCAACGCCTTGAAATGATCCAAATCAATAAACATCACGGCACCGTAGTCATTGCGGCGTATGGAAGCGTTCAACGCTGTTTGCAAACGATCCAGAAACAAACGGCGGTTGGGCAAACGGGTCAGCGCATCATAAAATGCCAGATTGTGAATTTCCTCCTCGACTTGTTTGCGTTTGGTAATGTCGCTGAATATTGCCACATAATGAGACGTTTCCTGCAATTCGTTCCTGACTGCGGAAATACTTACCCATTTCGGATAGATTTCACCGTTCTTGCGTTTGTCCCAAATTTCACCCGCCCATGAGCCGGTATGCTGCAACTCCTGCCACATCTCAATGTAAAAAGAGCGTTCATGTCGACCAGAACTCATGAGACGGGGATTCCTCCCCAACACTTCTTCGGCACTATAGCCTGTAACCTCTGAAAATGCCTGATTGACACGGACAATATGGGCATCAATATCGGTGATCAGAATGGCATCCTGAGTTTCAAACGCTACCGCAGCGATACGCAAATCTGCTTCTATCTGCTTGCGTTCGGTGATGTCCCTGCTATATGCAATGTTAAATTCCTTTTCGCCAAACCTGACAAGGTTGGCAGAAATCTCGACCGGAAAAATGGAGCCATCCTTACGCCTATGCCTTGTTTCAAAGGTTAAGCTGCCTTGCTGCTTTAACTCCTGCCAATGAGCAGGCCAGCCATCGGCCGGGAAGTCAGGAGCAAAATCAAGGACGCACGACATCGCAAGCAGCTCTTCTTGTGTATAGCCCAGCACGTGGCATGCCGCTTGGTTGACATAAGAAGCCCGCGCATGCTCATCAATCCAAAAAATACAATCAGGTGCATGATCGCTAACAAACTGCGTAAGTTGAAGTTTCTCCTCTGTCCGTTTACGCTCGGTGATGTCGCGGTAGAATGCCAAAAACTGCCTTGAATCAGGAATATAGGAGACTGAAACCTCAACTTCAATTTCATGACCATCCTTGCAACGGTGACGTGTCTCGAATAAATCCCGACCCTGCGTGATAATTTTAGCGATGTGCGCCTTGATCTCATTCATCGACTGTTCTCTGGACTCCAATTGCACAAGATGCATCCCTGACAATTCATCCACACTGTAGCCGCTCATCCTGGCATAGGCTTGGTTTGCCTCCAGCAAAACACCCTGATCGTCAACAATCAATAAACCATCAAACATGGTATCTACCGCAGCTTTTTGTTGTCGCAACACCCGCTCGGCCAGCTTGCGTTCAGCCTGCAGATCAAACGTCTCCAACGCATAATCGACGTCCATCGCCATTTCTGCCAGCAAGTTGCGCTCCGCCTCGTCGAAGGTATTGATCTCTCCTGCATACAGTGCAAAGGCTCCGACAACCTTTCCTTTGCGGTGCAAAGGCAGCGCTGCCATGGAGCCCCAACCGGAACGCGCACCGCTTTCGTACCACGGAGCAAGAATCGGTTCATGAAGAAAATCCTGGCACCAATACGGCCGATTTTCGCGCATGACAATTCCGATCGGCCCCTGTCCGGACTGATCGTCCGCATTCGCCGAAATACGAATATCGTCCAGATATCCCTTTCCCGCACCGAACGCCGACACCGGCTTGACACGATTGCCATCCTCATCCAGCCAGCCTATCCATGCCATCTTCATGCCGCCAAATTGCACCGCAGCGCGACAGATTTTCGGAAACAATTCGTCTTCGCTAGCGCTGTACACGATGGCGTGACTGCATTGACTCAAAGCGGCATAAAGCCCGGACAGCCGCTTGATCTTCGCATCGGCCAGCTTACGCTCGGTGATGTCTCGTGAAAAAGCAATGAAACGCGTTCCTTGACCTCTACACGGCACAAGTTGAAGCACAATTTCCACAGGAACATAGTGCCCGTCCTTGTGCAGGTGCGTAGTTTCAAATGTATTGGCTGTCATGCGCCCATCCAGCAGCGGTTGCAACATGTCGCGAAAACTTTGTTCGGTGAATACAGCCTTGATGTCCAGCGGCGTCATCTGCAACAACTCATTTTCACCGTACCCCACTTGTTGCATGGCACCATGGTTCACATACAGAAAGCGCAGCGTATCAGGGTGAAAAATAAATACGCCATCCTGTGTGTGATCCAGCGTAAATTTGAATTGTGCCAGATTAGCTTCGTGTTCGCGCAATGCTTCTTTTGCCACCCTGTAATCGTGCAGCCGAGCATTTCCATGTTTCAAAAAATGGCAGGAAAGCCAACGCTGCACAACACACAGCAATTCGTCATGCGCTATGGGTTTTTCCAGATAATCTACAGCACCTTCATGCAGTGCATCGATCGCATTGCGTTTGTTCGCATGGCCTGAGATCATGACCACGGGGCAATCAGAATGGTGCTGCCGGATAAATCGCAACACCTCAATGCCGGTTTTTTCTCCCGGCACGACATCAACCAGGACAAGATCAAGGGATGTATCCACCAAAGCAATAGCTTGGTCGTAACTTCCGGCTTCGCATACCTGATAACCGCTACGTTCAAGAATGGCGCGAGACGCGTGTCGTGTAACCGCCTCCTCCCCAACGACAAGGATCTTTCCCAGGATCACATCATTCCTTTCGCATCTTGTGGGTCGGCTGCCGAACGCTGCTTCAGCACTTGTCAAAGGACACTTCTCGCGGCCAATGTATTCTGATTTTATTTGGCCGTCAACGCGGATTGATAGTTCTATAGCGGCAAGCCGTAGAAATGCCATTGTGACGAACTCAGCTCAATCACAACGTAATATATTGATTGTATTTAAAATTTACAATTTGCTGCGCGACATGCGCCCGAAAACCCGCTACCGCAATCCGTGTAACGTAAGCAGATGAATATCCGACTGTTTATTGCATTTGCAAGTGAACAATCACGCCTTGCGTATCCGCCACAAATGAAACAGCAATAGAACCGGGAAAATCAGGGTAATGGTTTGCGCCAGACCGTTGTAGTTAAGCAGATGCCGGTAATGCCAGTGATAAATCGACATGGCTGCCGCAGGGGTATTGCTATCGACTACGAAATTGATGAGCAAAAAATAGCCCGTCGCCACAACGGCTCCCGAGCTGATCATCACTGCCCGTGACAACCATAAGCCGGCACTCAGGAGTGAAATCCCTATCAGGATACCTAGCATGGCCTCACCGTTGATCCACAACAACAAGGCCCAAGATTTTAGCAATAGCGCTGCGGCCACAAATTTGACCAGTGCCACTGCGCTCAACACCACCAGCAGCGAAGTGACCACCCGGCGCGGCATACGCAGCAAAGTGAGCAACAAAGCCCCCAGCATCAGCAGGTTCAGCGTCACGACAGCACTTTCCCACCAGCCGAAGGGTTCGGGTAGCGGTGTGACAAAAGGCTGGCGCGCCACCTCGGCAATAAAAACATTGCCCAGCATAGGCAAGGAGGGATTGATCTGGCCGAATATCCAGAGCACCAGCAAAGCTAGGCCGAAGTCTATTTCCCGGCTGCGATGGAATACGCTGGCGCGCCAGCGCATCAAACCTAAACGAAACCAGCGCCATGACGCAACGCTCACCGCCAGCAGCGCACCGGTGAGCGTGCCCGCACTATTGGTCAGAATGTCGAGATTGGAACTGATGCGCATGGGCAAATACATTTGCAGGTACTCCATACAAACCGACAAGGCCATTCCGCAAGCCGCAGCGACCGACACACTGACGACAACACCGAAGCGAGCGCGCACTGCCAGGCCAACCAGAAAACCGAAGGGGATATAAGCCAGCACGTTGATGACGGCATCAAACGGGGTATAGGTCAGCATCAGCGGCAGATGCAGCACATCGAGGAAATTCACCCCTTGCTCGCGCCAGCCGACAAACGGCGACAGGCTGACATACGCGATAAACAGCGCATAACCTGCTGCCAACAGCGTGCGCAACCTTGCCTGCGTTTCATTTATATATAACTCACTCATCAGCCCAACACCATCCCGCTTCTTTCCCGGATGCGAGTTTAACCCATTCCATCTGGCTTACACATGCATCAGGGTTCGTTCGCCATCCGCGTGGCGCAGACGATGCGCCAGCGTTCGCGAAATCGAGGTGATCAACAACAACGCCAGTTTTTTATGCTCCTCGGCCAGCTGGTTGAATTGATCCATGGAGAGGATGAACAAGTCGATATCGGTATATGCGATGGCATTGTCGGCGCGCGGGTGTTCATCCAGAAAGGCTAGTCCACCGAAGAAATCACCCCTGCCGAAAGTAGCGATATGGTGCAACTGACGGCTGCCGCTAATCGATGCCATGATGCGCACCGCGCCGCGCCGGATCAAGTAGAGCTCCCGCGCCTGATCACCGATCATATAGATAGGATCGCCCGCCTTGATCGTTTTTTGCAACATGCGCGCTTCGAGGGCAGCGATGGTTTCGTCTTTGCGGCCCTGGAATAAATCCATTTCCTGAAGATTGAGCGGGACTTCCTCACCTGCGTGCTGCGACAGGTCACCGATCAGCCTGTCCTCCACCCATTCGATGGCCGACTCTATAGTCGGGAACACCCGGACTGCGTCGCTTTCGTCGATCAGCTCAGTTTGCTTAAAGAACTCCAGCAGATTGCGGCCATTGGGCAGATGTTCACGCACATTGCTCAGCAACAAGGGCTTGCCGCAATCGCGCAACATATCGCGTACCTGATTGAGCATATGGGCGGCGGTAATGTCTACCGACTGCACGCGACGCAGATCGAGAATGATGTAGTCGCGATTCTGTATCTCGGCTTCAAGTACGGAATAAAGCTCGTAGGTCGTGCCGAAAAACAGACTGCCCTGCAACTCAAAAATCACCGCCTTATCGCCCTTTTGCGCAATGATCCGCATTTCAGCCTCAGGCCGGTACCAGGTAGATGAACGCTGGCTGACGAAGGTTTTATGCCGCACCACCGAGCCGCCGACCTGTTCGCGCAAAAAAAGCAGGATGGACAGTGCAACGCCGGCCGCAGAGGCCGCAATCAGACCTATGGTCAACGCAAAACAAATAACCACGACCACCACGGCAAAATCGAAGACGGTCGCCCGAGACCCTAGGAAATTCAGCGGCTTGGTGTCTATCATACGCAGGCCGATGACAATCAGGATGCCGGCCAAGGTGGCAATAGGAATCCACGCGATAAACGCATTCAACAGCAGTGCTGTCAGTACGACGAGCAGTCCTTCAATAATCCCGGAAAAGCGACTCTGCGCGCCGCTCGACAGGTTTACCATCGAAGCGCCCATGGTGCCTGCACCGGGAATTCCACCTATCGCCGATGAGGTGATATTGGCCAGCCCTTGGGCGAACAGTTCGCGATTGGGCTCATGGCGCGTCCTGGTCATTTGATCGATCACCACACAAGTTTTCAGCGTGTCGATCGAAAGCAGCGCAGCCAATGTCAGCGCACTGCCAAAAATGGCGGCCACCTGTGAGAGTTTTAACTCGCCGATTTCAGTCCAGCGAGCGAGCACCGTGCTGATATAGCCTTCACCGGATGAGGCGAACGATCCCAACACAAGCTTGTTGTTGGCGAGTGTCATCATTGATGCATCGGTGTTCGCCAGGCCAAAATACACCAGCACACCGGCGGCTACGCCCAGAATGGTGCCGGGAATTGCTTTTGTTAATTTGGGCGCCAGCAGTGCGACGATGACCGTCGCCGTGCCGATCGCAATGCTGCGCATGTCCCATAGTGCCAAGGACGGTGTGACCGCCCACCATTTCGTATCAGGTGATACGCCGAGAAAACCGGGGATTTGGCTGCCGATAATGATGAGACCGACACCGCTCAGATAACCGCTTACCACCGTATAGGGAATGTAGCGGATCAGCCGGCCAAGACCAAAAAAGCTGAGCAACATTTGGATCAGACCGGTCAATATGCCCAGTACGGTCAGCAGCAGAACGATACCGGACGGCGCAACACCCTGTCTTACCAGTTCGATAGCAAAGGCGGACAGCACGGCAGCAGCCGGTGCGCAGGGTGCACTGATCAATCGGTCGGTTCCGCCCAGCGTGGAGGCAATCAGCCCAAGGGCTGCCGCGCCCAGTATGCCTGCCATAGCACCAAACACCGCATATTGCGGACTAATGGCGGAATAGACGGTGACCCCGAAGGCTACCGCAGCGGGTAAGGCCACCAGCATGGAAGCTAGGCCGCTCCAAAAATCGCCGGGCACTTTATATTTATCAGGCAACGTCATGTAAACCCCATAGCGCTTGTCGGCGGCTCAAGTATTGCAATAAAACAATTTTTATTCGAATACTTAAAAATCAACCCATCATTCACCCTGCAGGGCGGCTTCTATCTTGGCGCACAGCGTCTTTAAAATCTTGATGCGGGCATAATTTTTGTCATTGGCCTCAACCAGCGTCCAGGGGGCAATTTCAGTGCTGGTTCGGTCCACCATATCGCAGATCGCCTGCTCGTATTCCGGCCATTTTTCCCGGTTACGCCAGTCATCGGCGGTGATTTTAAACTGCTTGAAGGCGATTTCCTCGCGTCCCTTGAAACGTCTGAGCTGCTCCTCCTGACTGATCGCCAGCCAAAACTTCACCACCACGATCTTGTGACGAACCAGTTGCGCCTCAAAATCATTGATCTCACTGTAGGCGCGCATCCAGTCAGCCTTGGAGCAAAAACCTTCAATCCGTTCAACCAGCACCCGACCGTACCAGGAGCGATCGAACATCACCAGCCGGCCACGACGTGGAATGTGTCGCCAGAAACGCCAAAGATAAGGCTGCGCGCGCTCCTCCTCGGTTGGTGCCGCCACCGGGATGATGCTGTAATAGCGCGCATCCAGTGCGCTGGTAATACGCCGGATGGCACCGCCCTTACCCGCCGCATCACTACCTTCAAACAGCGCGATGACAGAGAGATTCTGGAATTTGGCGCGACGGGTTAACAGTGCCAGTTTGCCCTGGTATTTTTCCAGTTCCCGCTCAAATTCTGCCTTTTCAATTTTTAAAGATAAATCTAGCGTTTTGATTATATTGAGATTATCTATCGATGGAAGCAGCGGTGGAGCAACCACATCGGCAGGTCTCTTCTTGACTTCATCCAGTCGCTTGCGCAGCGCGGCTAATATCATTCTGCCGACCGTCAGGCTACGGTAACGGGTATCGTAGCCTTCAACGATGATCCAGGGTGCCAGCGCAGTACTGGTATGGCGAATCACGCTTTCATGTACGACGCGAAATTTGTCATAGAGTTTATAATGCGCCCAGTCGCGCCGGGTGACGCGCCAGCGCGTCATGGGATCTTTTTCCAGCTTTTCGAGCCGCTTTTCCTGTTTTTCCTTGGACAGGTGCAGCCAGAACTTGATGATTAGCGCACCCTCGTCGATCAGCATGTTTTCCATGCGTTTTGCGCGTTCCAGACTCTGATCCAGATCGGCGCTATTGCTACGCCCCCTCACCCGGTTGAGGATGGGCCAGGTGTACCAAGAGCCCAGAAATAAGCCGATTCTCCCCTTGGGTGGCAGTTCACGCCAGAAACGCCACATCATCGGGCGATCCAGCTCTTCATCGGAGGGTTTTCCCATGCCATGCGTGAGCATAAAACGCGGATCCATCCATTCATTAAGCAAATTGACCGTTTCTCCCCGCCCTGCACCATCCAGCCCGGATACCAGAATAATAACCGGAAATCTGGCCTGTGTTGCCAACTCCATTTGCGCTTCAAGCAGCGCAGCGCGCAGTTGCGGCACTTCCTTGTCGTATGTCCCTTTGTCTATCTTGTGACCGAGCTCGGCAGATTCAAACATGGCTAGCCCCTATAGAAAATCCGGTGTAAGCACCAGAAGCAGCGTCGCATCCCCTCCGCGTCGACTAAACCACCAAAGACTACCCTTCTTGATACGCAGCGTATCCTGATGACTACCCAACAGGTGAGCGGCGACCGCACCCAGCGTAGGTTGATGTCCGACCACCAGCACTGCACCATGCCCGCTCCCCCAATGTGCGGCTTGAAGCACACTTTGCACGGAGACATCGGGGGCGAGCGCATCCAGCGTTTCGAAATCTTTGCTGAGCGCCGCCGCCGTCTGCTGCGTCCGTATGGCCGGGCTAGATAAAATACGCACGTCGGCAGGTAAATGTGCATGCAGAAAATCAGCCATTTTTCGGGCTTGTTTTCGCCCTTTTTCTGTCAACTGGCGAGCCAGATCAGGGTAGCTCTCTTCTGCCTCCGCATGACGCCATAAAATCAAATCCATCATGACCTCAAATATTACAGTTCATTTATAGGGTTATACTGTATACACTGTTTATTCTACTTTAATCCATGGAGAATGCTATGAAAACTAAGAAATCCGTTCAGGTTGAAGAAACCGTCGTGCAGACCGTTGCTGCCAAGCCGCTGGGTAAACCTGCGGTGAAGAAAGTGCTCGAGCCAGCAAAAGAAACGAAGACGTTCAAAGCAGCCAAAGACGTCGAAGGGGCAGGCAAAGTGGTAAAAGCAGTGAAAACCGCCAAAGCAACCAAGATCGTTAAAGAACCTAAGCCGCCTAAAAAACCGCAGGTGGTACGTGACAGCTTTACCATGCCGGAAAACGAATATCTGAAAATCGCCGAAATCAAGGAAAAGGGGCTGAAAGCCGGTTTGCAGATTAAGAAGAGTGAGGTGCTGCGCGCAGGTCTGAAAGCCTTGTGCACCATGGATGAAGCCCATCTCAGGGTTGCGCTAACTGGTTTGGATAAAATCAAAACGGGGCGTCCGAACAAACATTAAACCCATTTAGTCTATCCGGATACCGGCGAACCCCTCACCTCAACCTCTCCCGCAAGCGGGAGAGGAGGCAATCGCTCTTTCCCCCTGCGGGGGAAAATTGAATAGAGGGTTGGCCGGTATAACGCGTTATTTATAATCAATAATTTTGGCTTAATGCAAGCTCATGGTTTGCAGTTCAGAGTTCAGAAAACCGTAAACTGTTAAGCTTTCGTCGTGCCGGCCAGTTGTTGTAGCAGCTCGCTTTGCGCGCACTTCTGCACGGCACGGCGCGATTGCCGGTGACGATATTGCCCCTCTCCATCCATCTCCCAGGCCTGGCAATTGTCTTGCAGGTAAACTTTCAAGCCTTCATCGATTACTCGCTTCTTGAGTTTGTTGTCCAGTACGGGAAAGCACACTTCGATACGGCGGAAGAAATTCCTGTCCATCCAGTCGGCGCTCGCCAGATGGACATCATGCTTTAAATCGTTGCGAAAATAAAAGATACGCGTGTGTTCCAGAAATCGTCCGATAATGGAGCGCACGCGAATATTTTCGGATAGCCCCGGCACCCCGGGACGCAACGCGCACACTCCACGCACGATTAAATCCACCTTGACGCCCGCCTGCGAGGCCTCATATAGTGCGGTGATGGTTTCCGGTTCCAGCAGCGCATTCATTTTAGCGATGATGTGTGCACGCTTACCCGCTTTAGCGAGTTTGGTTTCGTTTTGTATGGCGCGCAAGACTTCCGGGTGCAGCGAAAACGGCGACTGCCACAGATGATTGAGCGTGCGCGCTTTACCTAAACTGGTGAGCTGGCTGAACACCTCGTTGACATCGGCGCAGACTGCTTCGTTGCAGGTAAACAGGCCAAAGTCGGTGTAGAGACGCGCCGTGCGGGGATGATAATTACCGGTGCCCAGATGCACGTAGCGCTTTAGTTTGCCTTCCTCGCGACGCACGACCATCAACATCTTGGCGTGTGTCTTATGGCCGACCACCCCATATACGACATGCGCGCCGACTTCCTCTAAGCGGTTCGCCCAATTGATATTGGCTTCCTCGTCGAAGCGCGCCAGCAACTCAACCACCACGGTGACTTCCTTGCCGCGCTGCGCAGCGGCGATCAGTGCTTCCATCAGCGCTGAATCGGCACCAGTGCGATAAACCGTCTGCTTGATGGCGACCACCGCAGGGTCGCTGGCGGCCTGCTGTATAAAGTCGATCACCGGTTTGAAGGACTGGTAGGGGTGATGCAGCAGAATGTCGCTTTTGCGGATCACCTTGAACATGTCCGCGCCCTTCTTCTGCAATACCGACGGAACGCCAGGCACAAAAGTCGGGAACTTGAGATCTTCGCGGGAGACCAATCCCGGTATTTCCATCAGCCTCACCAGATTCACCGGGCCGTGTACCCGATATAAATCGTCATGCGTGAGTTTGAATTCCTTGAGCAGCAGTTCGGCGATCTGCGGGGAACAGTTATCGGCGATTTCCAGACGCACTGCATCGCCGAAATGGCGTTGCGGCAATTCGCCTTGCAGACTCAGCCGCAGATTTTTGACTTCCTCCTCATCCACGAACAGATTGCTGTTGCGCGTGACACGGAACTGGAAGCAGCCTAACACTTCCATGCCGCTGAACAACTCGCCGACATGAGCATGCAGAATGGAAGACAGAAACACGAAGCCGAACTCGCAGCCGCTGATTTCCGGCGGCATCGCGATGGTGCGCGGCAGGACGCGGGGTGCCTGCACGATGGCGCGGGTGGAATTGCGTCCGAAGGCGTCACGGCCTTGCAATTCAACCGCAAAATTCAAGCTCTTGTTGAGTACGCGGGGAAATGGATGCGCAGGATCCAGTCCGATCGGGGTCAATACCGGCATCACTTCGCGGAAGAAAAAATCCTTTACCCAGGCCTGTTGCGCCTCATTCCAATGGGTGCGGCGCAAGAATTTAATGCCGTTATTGGCAAGTGCTGGGGTGATGTCCATATTGAACAGCTGATACTGGTGCTCAATCATCTGATGCGCCTGTTCTCGCACCAGTTTGAGCGTCTGCTGGGCGGTCATACCATCCGCACAGCTACTGATGCCGCCCAGTTTGATCTGTTCCATCAAACCCGCTACGCGTATCTCAAAAAACTCATCAAGATTGCTGCTGACGATGCAGAGATATTTTAATCGTTCGAGCAGCGGGATGCTGGTATTTTCGGCCTGTGATAGCACACGCCGGTTGAATTCGAGTTGACCCAGTTCGCGGTTTAGGAATTGCTTTGCTACGAAGTTGTTTGTCAAGATAAGTATTTGATAATTAAATGAAATTAAATTTCTCGAAGAACACGCGCCGCCGCGAACTTGTTACTTTTTACTGAGGAACGTAGCCATCTGGCATTTGTGTACCCGCGCCGAAGAAGTAGTTCTCCATCTGGGTGGCCAGATATTTGCGTGCCGCCAAATCGGCCAGGTTGAGACGATTTTCGTTCACCAGCATGGTCTGAAATTTAATCCAGCCAGCCCAGGCTTCTTTGGAAACGTTTTCAAAAATACGCTGACCCAACGGGCCGGGATAGGGCAGACGATCCAGCCCTTCGGCTTCACGACCCAATTTTACGCATTGCACTATTCTTGCCATTTTATTGCTCTCCGTATGAGTGATTGTAAGTTGCGATTATGACATTAACGTGACAGTAATGGTTAAGCGGCCGACCAACTCACCAAACCGCTATAAGAGGTGGCCAGTACCATCAGGCCAAAAGCGATACGATACCAGGCGAATACAGTGAAGTCGTGGCGGCTGATATAGCGCAACAGGCCGCGCACCGCGATGAATGCGCTGATAAACGAGGCGAGAGAGCCTGCCATAAATATACCGAGATCGTCGGCGTGAAACTGGTCGCGATACTTCACCACCTCATACAGCGTGGCCATGGTGAGTGTCGGAATGGCGAGAAAAAACGAGAATTCGGTTGCGGCCTTGCGCGACAGGCCGAAAAACAGCCCGCCGATGATAGTCGAACCTGAACGCGAAGTGCCGGGAATCAACGCCAGTGCCTGTGCAAAGCCCATCTTCAGCGCATCTTTCCAGTGCATGTCGTCCACACTGGCAATGCGTTCGGTATGTTGACGTTTCTCAGCCCACAAGATGATAAAGCCGCCGATGATGAACGCCAGCGCGACCGGTACGGGAGCAAACAGATGTGCCTTGATCATCTTGCCGAACAGCAGCCCCAGAATAGCCAGGGGTAGAAAAGCGAGAAACAGATTAAACGTGAAGCGTTGCGCGGCTTCCTGCTTTTGTAACAATCCTTTCGTGACGGATTGCAATTTTGCGCGGTATTCCCAGCATACGGCCAGAATCGCCGCAAACTGGATGACGATCTCAAACACCTTGCCGCGCTCGTCATTGAAGTCGAGCAAATCGCCGACCAGAATCAGGTGTCCGGTGGAGGAAATCGGCAAGAACTCGGTCAGTCCCTCGACGATGCCGAGGATGACTGCTTTAAGCAAAAGAATAATATCCATATGTCGTTCCCGCGCAGGCGGGAGTCCATTAATTGAATGTAGGGCAGGATTTAACCCGCCATCAAAACTGTAAGTCGGACTTTAGTCCGACAACGTTATTGGGCCACCAAATCGGCGATGCGGTGGTTCACGGCATAGCGCTCATCTTCGCTCATCAACACCCAGTTGGTCACTTCTTCGAAGGTGCGCAAACAACTGCGACACACATCATCCCCCAGCACCGTGGTGCAGTGACCGATGCAGGGGGATTCAGAAGTCGCGGGCAGAGAATCACAACAGCTTTTCTCGTTTGCTTTCTCGCCCGCGTGCGGGAGAGAATTGAAGTGAGGGGGGCGTGGTTGCATCAGGCTTTGCTGTAGAGCTGGCTGCCCTTCGTGACGAATTCGATGGATTTGACTTCCATGCCCTTCTCCAGCGCAGCCTGTTCCGAAATGCCTTCCTTAGCCGCGAAGTCACGCACATCCTGCGAGATTTTCATCGAGCAGAAATGCGGGCCGCACATCGAACAGAAGTGCGCGACCTTGGCCGATTCCTTGGGCAGGGTTTCGTCGTGGAATTCGCGCGCGCGATCAGGATCCAGCCCCAGATTGAACTGGTCGTCCCAGCGGAATTCGAAACGCGCTTTTGACAATGCATTGTCGCGAACCTGTGCGCCCGGATGTCCCTTAGCCAGATCGGCGGCATGCGCGGCGATCTTGTAGGTGATGATGCCTTCCTTGACGTCAGCCTTGTTGGGCAGACCTAAATGCTCCTTAGGCGTGACATAGCACAGCATTGCGGTGCCGAACCAGCCTATCATCGCCGCACCAATCGCGCTGGTGATGTGATCGTAACCCGGCGCGATGTCCATGGTCAGCGGTCCTAAGGTGTAGAACGGCGCGTCGTTGCACCACTTGGCCTGTAAGTCCATGTTTTCTTTGATCATATGCATAGGCACGTGGCCCGGACCTTCGATCATCACCTGTACATCGTGTTTCCATGCCACTTGCGTGAGTTCGCCCAGCGTCTTGAGTTCACCCAGTTGCGCTTCGTCGTTCGCGTCATAGATCGAACCCGGACGCAAGCCATCGCCCAGACTGAAGGTTACGTCATAGGCCTTCATGATTTCGCAGATGTCTTCGAAATGGGTGTAGAGGAAGTTTTCCTTGTGATGTGCCAGACACCATTTCGCCATGATGGAACCGCCGCGCGACACGATACCGGTCATGCGATTTGCGGTCATCGGCACGTAGCGCAGCAGCACGCCGGCGTGGATGGTGAAGTAATCCACGCCCTGCTCGGCCTGTTCGATCAGCGTGTCACGGAAGATTTCCCAGGTCAGGTCCTCTGCCTTACCGTTGACCTTTTCCAGCGCCTGATAAATTGGCACGGTGCCGATCGGCACAGGAGAGTTGCGCATGATCCATTCGCGCGTCTCGTGGATGTGTTTGCCGGTAGACAGGTCCATTACCGTGTCGCCGCCCCAGCGGATCGCCCAGGTCATCTTTTCGACTTCTTCCTGTATGCTCGAACCCAACGCCGAATTACCGATGTTGGCGTTGATCTTCACCAGGAATTTGCGGCCGATGATCATCGGCTCGATTTCGGGGTGGTTGATGTTAGCAGTGATCACGGCTCTGCCGGCGGCGACTTCATCGCGCACGAATTCAGGGGTAATTTTCTTCGGCATGGAGTTGCCGAAATTCTCGCCCGGATGCTGGCGCAGCATCATCTCGTTCATACCATCGACTTTTTGATTCTCCCGAATCGCGATGTATTCCATTTCAGGCGTGACGATGCCGGCACGCGCGTAGTGCATCTGCGTGACATTTTTTCCTGCCTTTGCGCGGCGCGGCGCGCGGCTCAGGTTGAAACGCATCTCGGCAAGCTCCGGGTCTTCCAGACGCTTCTGCCCATAATTGGAAGTCAGTTTAGGCAACACTTCGGTGTCATCGCGCTCGACGATCCACGCTTCACGCATTGCCGCCAGACCCGAACGGATATCGATCTTGACCGCAGGGTCGGTATAAGGGCCGGAACAGTCGTAGACGTAAATCGGTGCATTCACCTCTGCGCCCATGCCATCGGGCGTGTCAGCCTGTGAAATTTCACGCATCGGCACGCGCAGGTCAGGGCGACTGCCTTCTACATAAATCTTGCGGGAATTGGGTAAGGGCTTGATTGCGGCGGCATCGACGTGCGCGGCATCGGCGGTGAATTTGGTGTTTGCGTTCATCTGATGTTCCTAAAATTAAAGGGAAGCATCGAGCTTCCCTACGACGGCATGATCCGTACAGGTTCAAAGGGTGTTTCTCACTTTGCCGAAAAATTCAGACAAAGACCCCTAGCGAGTCGTGCAACTTACTGGAAAAGTAGGGGAAAAGCAACCCTTACGCGCGCGCGTAATTGGATTCGCGCAGCGAAACTTTGTCCCCCTCGCACGCAGGCGGGAGAGGGCGGGGGGAGGGAAACGATCATGGGGAAATTTTCGCTCATTACATAAAGATGCGATTTGCCTTGACCGTTATGTTGAGCGCGGCGGGGTGTGTTGCTATACTGCCGAGAATAACAACTAATTACTCAGGAATGGTGATCAACATGCAAAATCTGGAACAAGCACGCTTCAATATGATAGAGCAGCAAATTCGCCCGTGTGACGTACTGGAAGCGCGGATTCTGGATCTGTTGCATCATGTACGCCGCGAGCATTTTGTGCCGGAAGCGATGAAGGCGATGGCCTTTATGGACATGGAAATTCCTCTGGGTCACGGTGTGACGATGTGGCAACCCAAGATGGAGGCGCGTGCCCTGCAGGAACTGCATCTGGGGCGTTCAGATAAGGTATTGGAAGTCGGCACTGGCAGCGGCTATCTGACTGCGTTGCTCTCGGCGCTGGCAGGCCATGTCACTTCGGTTGAAATCGTGCCTGAACTCTCCGCCATGGCTAAACAAAATTTGCACCCCTACCACCGTGAAAATATCACCCTGAAAGTGGGTGATGCGGCACAGGGTTGGGGCGAAGGATATGACGCCATCGTGCTGACAGGTTCCACGCCGGTGTTGCCGGAAGCATTTAAGCGCAGCCTGAATCTGGGCGGCCGATTGTTTGCCATCGTCGGAGAAGCACCGGTGATGGAAGCGAAACTGATCACTCGCGTCGCCCCGGATATTTATGAGACGGTGAATATCATGGAAACCAGCGTGACTTCACTGCAAAATGCGCAACAGCCGGAACGATTTGTATTTTGAGCTGCCTTGCCGATTGCGCAATGTGTAGTCAGGCGGTAACATTAGAAAATTCTAATATAGGCACACTAAACTGATGAAAATTAAGCTACTCGCATTTTTGCTGGCTACCGCGTTTGGAACTGTTGCGCAGGCTGTTGATTTAATAGATATTTACCGGGACGCGCAAAGCAACGATCCCGTGTTTGCCTCGGCGCGCGCGGCACAGCAAGCCGGGCAGGAGAAATTGCCGCAAGGTCGCTCCCTGCTGTTGCCCAGCGTGAATCTCAGTGCCAACAGCACGATCAACGATCTGACGACGCAGTATCGCGGGGCGTTTCCGCTGCCCGGTGCCAATGGCAATCATCGCTATAACAGCAACGGTTACGGCGTGACGCTGGTGCAACCCCTGTTCCGTGCACAAAACTGGGTAGCTTATACCGAAGCGGAACTGCAAGTCGCACAAACCGAGGCGCAATTTAAGATTGCCGAACAGGATCTGGTGTTACGCGCCGCTCAGGCTTATTTCGATGTGTTGATCGCACAGGACAGCGTGCAGTTGACGACGGCACAAAAGACGGCCATTTCCGAACAACTGGCGCAGGCAAAGCGCAACTTTGAAGTCGGCAGCGCCACCATTACGGATACCCACGAAGCGCAAGCACGCCATGATTTAACCCGCGCGCAGGAAATTGCCGCACAAAACAATCTGGCGATCAAGCTGCAAGCCTTGCAGCAATTGACTAACGCTGTGCCGAAAGACTTAAAGCCACTGGGCAGCCAGTTTAAACTGGAGTCGCCGCTTCCTGCCGATATGGAAGTTTGGGTCGATCAGGCGCAGCTGAATAATCCGCAATTGGCCCTCGCTCAGGCAGGATCTGAGCTGGCCGAAAAGGAGGTAGCGAGAAACCGCAGCGCTCATTTGCCCACCGTAGATCTGGTAGCGAACTATTCGAACACCTCTGCCAACGGCAGCACTTTCGGTGTGGGTAGTGATACCACCAGCAAGAGTGTCGGTGTACAGCTCAACATGCCCCTCTATCAGGGCGGCGCAGTCAACTCCCGTTCTCGTGAAGCGCAGGCTAACAGCGATCGCGCTAAACAGGAACTGGAAAACGCGCGTCGCAATGTCTCCCTGCAAACCCGCCAGGCTTTTCTCGGCGTGGTCAGCGGGATTGCACAGGTTCAAGCCTTGCAGCAGGCACTCACTTCGAGCTTAAGCGTCCTCGAAGCCAGCCGATTGGGTCAGGAGGTCGGGGTACGCACTAATCTGGATGTTCTGAATGCACAGCAGCAACTCTACGCGACCCGTCGCGACCTGTATCAAGCTCAATATAACTATTTACTGAGCCAGTTACGTCTTAAAGCTGCTGTCGGCGGGCTGAACGAATCTGAATTAAGCAAAATAAATCAATCTCTTAAGTAACACCCAGCACCGTAGCGATGACTGACATCGCCTTGTCGGTCGCGCCCCGGTGCGCACTAACGAAATTCATTCCCTGCACGCGCATCACAGATAATGCCGCAGGATCAGCCAGCAGACGCTGTGCGATTTGCACCAGCTCCGCCGCATCGCCTACCCGCACAGCCGCACCCGCTTCGATGGCCAGTCGCGTTGCCTCGGCAAAATTGAAGGCGTGCAATCCGATCAGCACGGGCGTACCGACCGCACAGGCCTCGATCAGATTTTGCCCGCCTAAGGGCAACAAACTGCCACCAATATAAGCTAAATCGGCTGCGGCATAATAGGCAAACATCTCACCCATACTGTCGCCCAACAACACCTGAACGTCTGGCGCCACCACCCCGCCCTCGCTTCTGCGCTGATAACGCAAACCGCGTTTGACCAGCATCCCGGCGACCTCGTCGAAGCGCTGCGGATGACGCGGCACGATCACCAGTAAAGCCGGAACCGCCGTTGCCTGCCACGCATCCAGCAACAACGCCTCTTCACCTTCGCGGGTGCTCGCCGCAAGAACAATCTGGCGAGTCGAACCCCAATCCGCGTGTAGAATCCGCCCCACGGCCAGCATCGCCGGTGGTGGAACGATATCGAACTTCAGATTGCCCATTACAGAAACATTCCTGGCCCCCAGCCTCGTCAGACGGGCGGCATCATCCGGAGTTTGCGCCGCGATGGCATCCAGCGAACGTAACGCACTACCCGTCAGTCTTGCGAACCGCGCATAGCCTTTGGCCGACTTTTCAGACAAACGTGCGTTAAGCAGCAGCAGGGGAACACGCGCTGCATGCCCTTCATGAATCAGATTAAACCAGATCTCCGTCTCCATCAGGATGCCGATTTTCGGACGAAAATGGCGAAAAAAACGCCGCACCGCAAACAGATAGTCATAGGGCAGATACACGCGCAGCACGTCATCCCCATACAGCTGTTCACTAGTGGCGCGCCCCGTCGGGGTGCTGTGGGTTAGCAAAATTTGATAGTCGGGATAACGGCTGCGCAACCCGGCAATCAGACTCACCGTAGCGCGTGTTTCACCAACGGATACCGCATGCAGCCAGATCACGCCTTCACCGCTCACTTCCGGGAATGGATAAAAACCAAAGCGTTCACCCAGATGCTGCAAATATTCCGGCTGACGACGCGAACGAATAGCCAGACGCAGCCACAGCAACGGCAGAAACAGCCACAACAACGCTGTATAGAGGAATCTCACCAGTGTTTAGCCACCGCCGAGTCGGCGCAAGGCACCTGGATGATCTCCCTGTCTTCCAGCCGAATCGCCGTCAGCGGACCACCCCACAGGCAACCGGTATCCAGCGCGATGGCATTGGGCTTAACCATCAAGCCCAGCGCAGACCAGTGGCCAAATATCACGGTTTTATCGTCACTCGCACGTTCAGGAACATCAAACCAGGGAAGGTAGCCCGGTGGAATCTTATGCTGTTCAGCCTTGAAGTCGAACTCCATCTCGCCGCCCACCGTGCAGATACGCATCCGTGTCAGCGCGTTGGTAATCACCCGCAAACGCTTGTAACCCTTCAAATTATCGCTCCACGAGGCGGGTTGGTTGCCGTACATATGCGAAAAATATTCAAGATAATCAATTGACTGCAAGGACACCTCGACTTCATGCGCAAGCGCTTCAGCCTGTTTCACCGTCCACCCCGGCAAGAGCCCTGCATGCACTAGTACAAAATCCCCTTCGACATGCAACAAACGCTGATTACGCAACCAGCTCAGCAACTCCTCACGATCGGGCGCTGTCAGAATCTCAGCCAGCGTGTCTCCCCGATGCAGCCTGGACGTACCCGCCGCCACGGCCAGCAAATGCAGGTCGTGATTACCGAGCACGGTAATGGCACTCTCGCCCAGCGACTTGACCAGACGTAGCACTTGCAAAGAATCCGCGCCGCGATTAACCAGATCGCCGACCAGCCAGAGCCTGTCGGCCACCGGATCAAATCGAATTTTCTCCAGCAGCATAACCAACTCGGTATAACAGCCCTGAATATCTCCCACCGCATAAATCGCCATCGCGCGTTCCCAACACATATACCGATGAAACAGCCTACCAGATTTTCAGCACCCTTCGATGAAAATCACCCGTCGTTTGCGGTCAGCTCATTATGTTCACCGGTTGCACCAGCACCCAGGGACTGACGACCACCGCCCATAGCGACGCTTCTTCATCCCACCAGCGCTGTGCTTGTTCATCACTGACTTTGCCAAATTGCCCTGCCGCCATCCACTGGCCGATCAGCGTGGCATTGTCTTCTGACATCTGGAAGGCGGTCTCGACCAGATCTAGTTCGGGCGCAACAAATATCGCTGCGCCGCTGGCAAAATAGCGCTGCATCTCGCGCCAGTTCATCTGAGCCGTTTCCAGATTGACCTTGGCGCGTACGATTTCTTTTGGAGTTGTGGTAGTCATTCGTGTTCCTATACGGTGGTTCCGGCGAGATAGTTATCTTTCTCGTGGATGTAATTGTTGGCGGAATAACGCAGATGGGCGAGCTCCTCTTCGGTCAGCGCGCGTACGGCTTTGGCGGGGCGCCCCATATACAGCATGCCGCTCGTAAGTACTTTACCGGGAGGCACCAGACTGCCTGCGCCTATCATCACGCGATCGGGAATCACCACATCGTCCATCACCAGCGAACCCATGCCGATCAGGCATTCGTTGCCGATGGTGCAGCCGTGCAAAATCACCGAATGGCCGACAGTCACGTAGTCGCCGATGATCAGCGGAGAACCCTCGGGCTGGCTCGCCGACTTGTGTGAGACGTGCCCCATGGTCAGATCCTGTATGTTGGTGCCGCGCCCGATCCGGATACAGTTCACATCGCCGCGTAACACGGTATTGCACCAGACGGAACTGTCGTCGCCGATGACTACATCGCCGATAACCTGGCAGGAGGGATGCAGATAAACGCGTTCACCCAGAACCGGCATGGTGTTAAGGTAAGAGGAAATTGCCATTTAATACTCCAGATAAATCAATTTATTATGAGTTTCCATTGCATCGTTTCACCCGCCCTCAACGGCACGAGTTGGTGTTCGCCGAAGCCCACAGAATCCGGGACCTGCCACTCCTCGCGGCGCAGGGTGATGGTGTCGCTGTTGCGCGGCAAACCGTAGTAATCCGCTCCATAGAAACTCGCGAAGCCTTCCAGTTTGTCCAGTGCGCCTGCTGCCTCAAAGGCTTCTGCATACAGTTCGATGGCAGAGTGGGCGCTGTAGCAACCGGCGCAGCCGCAGGCGTTTTCCTTGGTGTGCTGCGCGTGCGGTGCACTGTCGGTGCCTAAAAAGAATTTCGGGCTGCCGCTGATCGCGGCTTGTACTAATGCCTCGCGGTGCGTCTCGCGCTTTAATATCGGCAGACAATAGAAATGCGGGCGTATGCCGCCGGCCAGCATGGCGTTGCGGTTGTAGAGTAAATGTTGTGGCGTGAGGGTGGCGGCGATGTTGGAGGAGGCGCTCATCACAAATTGTGCTGCATCTTTGGTAGTGATGTGCTCGAACACCACGCGCAGCTCAGGCATGTCGGCCAGCAGAGGCCGCATCACGCGCTCGATAAACATCGCCTCCCGGTCGAAAATATCGATATGATTCCCGGTGACTTCGCCGTGTACCAACAGCGGCATGCCGCAACGCTGCATTTCTTCCAGTGCGGCATAAGTCTTGCGGATATCGGTTACGCCCGCATCGGAATTGGTGGTCGCCCCCGCAGGGTACAGCTTGACCGCATGCACCACTCGGCTAGCCTTTGCTTCGCGTATCTCGGCCGCGCTGGTGTTGTCGGTCAGATAAAGCGTCATCAGCGGATCGAATTTTGCCCCCGATGGCCGTGCCGCCAGAATGCGCGCGCGGTATTCCACCGCTTGTGCCGTGCTGGTGACAGGGGGGCGCAAGTTGGGCATGACGATCGCGCGGGCAAACTGCCTTGCGGTATCGGGTAGCACGGACTGCATCAGTGCGCCATCGCGCAGGTGCAAGTGCCAGTCGTCAGGGCGGGTGATGGTGAGCTGTTGCATGATCAATTCCGGCAAAAAGGTGAGCGTGATTATAAATCAAAGGGCAGCGTACCGCCCTTGTTCAAGCGTGTGAGGCGCTGTTACGAATAGAAGATCGCCAGCCAGACCGTGACGACATCAGGATCGGTCCAGACTACCTTATGCCTTAAATGTGCAGGAATATTCACATAGTCGCCCCGGTTGAGCACAAGCTCGCTGCCATTCTCAAATAACAAACGACCGGAACCTTCGAGCACAATAACCCATTCGTTTTCAGTCTGGTCGTACCAGCCTTGCAGTGGAGAAGTATGCCCTTTGGATACGATGCGCTCTATCCTGACGTTTTCAGCCCGAAGCAACTCACCGAATAATTCCTGATCAAGCTGAAGCGGCAGCCCTGAGCAAATGCTAGTCATTTTTTTTGGCGAGCTGGTTTATGGCGGCCAGTGAAAAGTCGCTGATGTGCCGTGCAATCGCCTCAATCTCTTCACGGTCGTAGCGCAGTTCCGGGTGCAGTCGCTGTAATACCGGGTGTGAGTTGCGGTAGAACAGGCACTGACCGAACAGGCTGTATACGTAGCGGCGTTGCTCCGTTTCATCAACCTTGTCACCAACGATCTCGCCTACCAGTTTGCCTAAGAATTCATGCAGCGGAGCAATCGCCTCCCGCACAATCTTGTCCAGCGCTGGACTCGGGTCTGCCAGCTCACGCGCCATCATGCGGCATTGCTGAGAGGCGTTGTCGTCGTCCAGCAACAACAGCATGAAGTCGCGGATAAACAGCCGTAAACGCATTTCCGGACAGCTAT
>Ga0208863_1000096_pt1 | contig 110272 bp, 92 predicted proteins | sample RifOxyD3_FD_184040 | JGI IMG/M metagenome (GOLD analysis project Ga0208863, IMG submission 184040) | Soil microbial communities from Rifle, Colorado - Rifle Oxygen_injection D3 (SPAdes) | ecosystem: Environmental > Terrestrial > Deep subsurface > Rock core/Sediment | place: Rifle, Colorado...
AGCGGCGCCTTCCCCCCGGTAACGGTGCACCAGCCGTTTGAGCTGGCGCTCGCTCAGGCCCAACTGCCGGGCCGCCTCCGTTTGTTTCATTCGTTTGACTACCACCGCCGGGATCACCGCCAGACGGGCTGCCTCTTTGTGACTCATCGTAATGTGCTCCTTTGCCATCGTCCCTCTCAGATCCCAAAGGGGACATTTTAGAATTGGACAAAGGGGACATTACTGCTTTGGGCTAACAAGTTTGGCAAAAAAATTTTCTCAAAGTCATGGCGGTGTGGCATAATTTCGCTTCCCCGTCGAACGAGTGGTGTTGCCTTTGCCGCATTTTACCCCTCCGGACCCCCTGTTAGACCCCGCAGACCGCACTTGCTGATCGTGAAACGGCATGGCGGTAGCGTGCCTAAATCACCTTGAGCCTCGTATCCCCCATTCAGAAATTGCTTGGTTTCCAAGAAGAAGTCCAGCTCGAAGTCTTGCGCCGTTTTCACCAGAGGTCAGAGGTCAGTCAGCGTACTTTGGCGCGGGAACTGGGCATCGGTTTGGGCAGCATCAACTTCTGTTTCCAGGCCCTGGTGGAAAAGGGCTGGATAAAGATGCAGAACTTCAGCCAGAGTAAGAACAAACTGCGTTACGCCTATTTGCTCACGCCAGCCGGGGTAGCTGAGAAGTCAAAGCTGACGGCGGAAGTTCTGAAGCGGAAGGCTGCGGAGCATGAAACGCTTCCGGCCGAGAATGATGAATTGAAGTCTGAGCTTGCATTTGAAGCGTGCTCGGTAGAAGGGCGACGGAACCCATGAACGTCCTCCTCACCGGCGGGACAGGTTACATTGGTAGCCACACGGCGGTCGTACTGTCGCAGTTAGGTCATGAAGTTGTCCTGTATGACAACTTGTCAAACAGCAGTGATGCAGTGCTTGAAAAGATTGCCCAGATCGTTGGTCAAGACTTTCCCTTTGTCAGGGGCGATGTGCGCGATACCGAGTTGCTCAGAAATACGCTCGCATCCCACAGCATGGATGCTGTCATTCATTTCGCAGGACTAAAGGCGGTTGGCGAGTCTGTTGCAAAGCCAGTCGATTACTACGCTAACAATGTGCAAGGCACGATCAGTCTGCTGCAGGCCATGCAGGCACAGCAAGTCAAGTCACTGGTTTTTAGCAGCAGTGCGACCGTTTACGGTCAACCGCAGTACCTCCCTTTGGACGAAAACCATCCAACCAGCGCCACCAACCCCTATGGCCGCAGCAAACTGTACATCGAAGAGATGTTGAAAGACGTTGCATCATCAGATCACGGGTGGCGGATTGCTTGTCTGCGCTATTTCAATCCAGTAGGAGCGCATCAAAGCGGTCTCATTGGTGAGAATCCCAACGGGTTGCCGAACAATCTGATGCCTTACATCGCACAAGTTGCTGCGGGTCAGCGTTCCGAATTGGGCGTCTTTGGTGATGACTACCCAACCAATGACGGTACCGGTGTGCGGGACTACATCCATGTCATGGACTTGGCTGAGGGGCATGCGGCTGCATTGGATTTTCTGACTAAAACCACTGGGTGGCATGCCATCAATCTGGGAACAGGAAAAGGTTACAGCGTGCTTGAGATGGTAGGCGCATTTGAAAGGGCGTCTAGCCGCAAAGTGCCGTATCGTATGACATCCCGCCGTGCTGGTGATGTAGCTGAATGTTATGCCAATCCTAAAAGGGCTGGTGAGCTATTTAAGTGGACAGCCAGGCGCTCATTGGATGATATGTGCGCAAGCACATGGCGATTCCAGCAGTCCGTTGAATTGGGTGGTTCCTGATGACTGATCAGACCAAAATACAGCCTGTTATTTTGTGTGGTGGCTCTGGAACTCGTCTTTGGCCCCTTTCTCGTACCGGTTTCCCCAAGCAGTTTCTTTGTTTGACGGGCACTGAAAGCCTGTTTCAACTCGCCGCCAAACGATTGACTGATCTTGGTTCAATTGCCGTTGCTACCCCATTTGTTGTTACGGGCGAAGAGCATCGTTTTCTCGCGCTGGAGCAATTGCGCGAAATCGGCATCCAGGCCGCCGGGCTATTGCTAGAGCCGATTGGCCGTAACACCGCACCTGCCCTTACCCTGGCAGCACTGCATGCACTCGAGGGTGGAATCGATCCCGTTTTGGTCGTGACGCCCGCAGACCAGACCGTGGCCGTTCCCGCTGCCTTTACCCAGGCCATGCAGACTGCTATCCGCGAAGCAGAGACTGGCCACATCGTTATCCTGGGCATCACGCCGGATCGCCCGGAAACAGGCTATGGCTACATCAAGACCACCGCCAGTGCCGTCTCGCCAGCGCCAACCTTTCGCGTTGAGCGCTTTGTAGAAAAGCCCGATGCCGCTACCGCCCAAAACTACCTCAACGAAGGCGGCTATTACTGGAATGCCGGCATGTTCGTGCTCAAGGCCTCTGTCTGGCTCAAAGCAGTTGAGGGCTTTTGCCCCGACATCGCCAAAACCACCCGACACGCCTGGGAAAAACGCAGTACCGATGCCGCCTTCATCCGCCCCGGCAAAACCGAATTTGCCACCATCCCCGCCGAATCCATCGACTACGCCGTCATGGAACATTGCCCCGGCAGTGCCTTCCCGATCACGATGGTCCCACTGGATGCTGGCTGGAACGATCTGGGTGCCTGGGATGCCGTGTGGAACGTGCTGCCCAAAGATGCCGCTGGAAATGCCCATTACGGCGATGTGCTCGTCACCGACAGCCACAACACCCTCGTTCATGCCACCAGCCGCCTGGTCAGCCTGGTGGGAGTAGAAGATGTCGTCGTCATCGAAACCCCTGATGCAGTCCTCGTCGCCGACAAGAACCGTAGCCAGGACGTCAAGCGCATCGTCAATGCGCTCAATCAGCAACAGCGTGAAGAGCACAACCTGCATCGGAAAGTGCATCGCCCTTGGGGATGGTACGACAGCATCGACGAGGGCGAACGATTCAAGGTTAAACGCATTCAGGTCAAGCCTGGTGCCAGCCTCAGTTTGCAAAAACACCACCACCGCGCCGAGCACTGGGTGGTCGTCAAGGGCACCGCCGAAATCACCAACGGCGACAAAACCATTCTCCTGACCGAAAACCAGTCTACCTATATCCCACTGGGCGAGATTCATCGCCTTGCCAACCCCGGTACCCTTCCGCTGGAAATCATCGAGGTGCAATCGGGCAGCTATTTGGGCGAAGATGACATCAACCGTTTTGAAGACCACTACGGGCGCAGCGAAAAATGAGCACCCCACCCAAAATTTACGTCGCCGGCCATCAAGGCATGGTGGGATCGGCCATCGTTCGCCACTTGCTGGCCCATGGCCACCCGGCCGTACGCATCGTCACCCGGACGCACGCGGAACTGGACCTCACCGATCAGGCGGTTGTGCGCCAGTTCTTCGATGCAGAAAAACCCGACCAGGTCTACCTGGCCGCAGCCAAGGTGGGCGGTATCCATGCCAACAACACCTACCCGGCCGAGTTCCTATACGACAACCTGATGATCCAGGCAAATGTCATCAACGCGGCCTTTCGCAACGGGGTGAAGAAACTGCTGTTTCTTGGTTCCAGTTGCATCTACCCCAAGCTCGCGCCGCAGCCCATGCGCGAGGATGCACTGCTTACTGGCGTGCTGGAGCCCACCAACGAACCCTACGCCCTCGCCAAGATCGCCGGCATCAAACTCTGCGAGAGCTACAACCGCCAGTACGGTGAGAGCCAAGGCATCGACTACCGTAGCGTCATGCCCACCAACCTCTATGGCCCCGGCGACAACTACCATCCGGAAAACTCTCACGTCATCCCGGCCCTGATCAGCCGCTTTCACGAGGCAAAGGCTCATGGCGCGACCTCGGTGGCCATTTGGGGCACCGGCACGCCCCGGCGCGAATTTCTCTACATCGACGACATGGCCGCCGCCTGCGTGCATGTTATGAACCTCAACAAGGCGACCTACGCGGCGCACACCCATCCCATGTTGAGCCACATCAACGTGGGCTGCGGTCAGGACCTCACCATCCGCGAACTCGCCGAAGCCGTGGGCAAGACGGTAGGCTATCGTGGCAAGATCGTCCTCGACCCGAGCAAGCCCGATGGCACCCCGCGCAAACTGATGGACAGTTCGCGGCTCAATGCACTGGGTTGGCAGGCGAAAGTAGGCATGGAGAAAGGGCTTGCTCTGGCCTATCAAGATTTCCTGAGCAGAACGCAATGACAAGAAAAGGATTGGCTCGATGAAGCAGAAAGTCGCGTTGATTACCGGCATCACGGGACAGGATGGCGCCTACCTTGCCGAACTGCTGCTCGACAAAGGCTACGAAGTCCATGGTTTGAAGCGCCGCACCTCGCTCTTCAACACCGACCGCATTGACCACCTCTACCAGGATCGCCACGAAAAAGGTGTCCGCTTCTTCCTTCACCACGGCGACATGACCGACGCCTCCTCGCTGGTGCGCATCATCCAGCAAGTGCAGCCCGACGAGATTTATAATCTGGCCGCCCAGAGCCACGTTGCCGTCTCCTTCGAAGAACCCGAATACACGGCTAACTCCGACGCCCTTGGCGTCCTGCGCCTGCTCGAAGCCATCCGCATCCTCGGTCTCGAAAAGAAAACCCGCTTCTACCAGGCCAGCACCTCCGAACTCTTCGGCCTCGCCCAGGAAATTCCCCAGAAGGAAACCACCCCCTTCTACCCTCGCAGCCCCTACGCTGTCGCCAAGATGTACGGCTACTGGATTGTCGTGAACTACCGCGAAGCCTACGGCATCTACGCTTGCAATGGCATCCTCTTCAACCACGAATCCCCGATTCGCGGCGAAACCTTCGTCACCCGCAAGATCACCCGCGCCCTGGCCCGCATCAAGCTCGGCCTGCAGGATTGCCTTTATCTGGGCAATATGGATGCCAAGCGCGACTGGGGCCATGCAAGGGACTACGTCGAAATGCAGTGGCTCATGCTCCAGCAGGACAAACCCGAAGACTTCGTCATCGCTACCGGCGCGCAATACAGCGTGCGTGACTTCGTCAATGCTGCCGCCAAGGAGCTCGGCATGCAGATCCGATGGGAAGGGCAGTGCGTTGACGAGAAAGGCTACGACGCCAACGGCAAAGTCATTGTCGCCGTCGATCCCCGCTACTTTCGCCCCACCGAAGTCGAAACCTTGCTCGGCGACCCGACCAAGGCAAAGGAAAAACTCGGCTGGATTCCAAAAATCACCTTCGACGAACTTGTAGCCGAGATGGTGAGCGAGGACCTCAAGTCCGCAGAACGCGACGAACTGATCAAGAAGCACGGCTACAAGGCCATGGATTATCACGAATAGGTTTCCGTAGCTATTGCCGGACAATCAAAGACAGACATGCTGAAGAACTCATCAATATTGGTTACCGGGGGTACCGGTTCCTTTGGGCACAGTTTCGTACCTATGACCCTGGCTCGCTACAATCCCCATCGGCTTGTGATCTTTTCCCGGGACGAAATGAAGCAGTGGGAAATGGCGAAGCTTTACGCCGCCGACCCGCGTGTTCGCTTCTTCATCGGTGACGTCCGCGACAAGGACCGGCTGGCCCGTGCCCTCGACGGGATCGACTATGTGGTGCACGCCGCCGCAACCAAGATCGTGCCGACAGCGGAGTACAACCCGTTCGAGTGCGTCAAGACCAACATCATGGGCGCCATGAACCTGATCGATGTCTGTATCGATCGTGGTGTCAAGCGTGTGGTTGCCCTGTCTACCGACAAGGCCAGCAGCCCGGCGAATCTCTACGGCGCAACCAAGCTCGCCTCCGACAAACTCTTCATCGCCGGTAACTCCTATTCGGGCAATCGCGACACCCGCTTTGCCGTGGTCCGCTACGGCAACGTCATGGGGTCCCGTGGTTCCGTAATTCCGTTCTTCCTCACCCAGCGGGGAAAGGGCGCGCTACCGATCACCGACCCGCGAATGACCCGGTTCATGATTACCCTCGAACAAGGGGTGGAACTCGTCTGGCATGCCTTCGACGACATGATCGGCGGCGAAATCTACGTCAAGAAGATTCCATCCATGAAGGTCACGGACATCGCCCTGGCCGTTGATCCTGGTGCCCGGCACGAAGTCGTCGGCATACGGCCGGGTGAGAAGTTGCACGAGCAGATGATCAGCCAGGAGGACGCGGCGCATACCTACGAGTACGAAGGACACTACAAGGTCCTGCCGGCGATCCACAACTGGAGTCAGGATCCGGAGCGAATCAGCGGGGGCAGGCCCGTACTGGCCGACTTCAGCTACTGTTCTGACAACAATCCGGAATGGATGAGCATTGAAGCCCTAGCGGCCTGGATCGAGTCCAATCGCGAAAAAATAGGCCGAATCTGATGATTCCCTACGGTCGCCAGGACATCACCGACGACGACATCCGCGCGGTCGAAGCCGTCCTGCGCTCTGATTTCCTGACCCAGGGGCCGGCAGTTCCCGGGTTCGAGCAGGCCGTTGCAGCCCACTGTGGCGTGGCTCATGCTGTGGCGACCAATAGTGCGACGTCTGCATTGCACATTGCCTGCATGGCACTCGGCCTCGGCCCCGGCGACCGGCTCTGGACGACACCGATCACCTTTGTCGCTTCGGCCAACTGCGGACTCTATTGCGGCGCTCAGGTGGACTTTGTGGACATCGACCCGCTGACCTACAACCTGAGTGTCGAACATCTGGTGGCGAAGCTCGAATCAGCCGAAATGTCAGGTACCCTGCCAAAGGTCCTGGTACCGGTGCACATGTGCGGGCAGCCATGCGACATGGAGGCCATCCACGCACTTGGGCAGCGGTACGGCTTTCGCATCATCGAAGACGCCTCACACGCCATTGGCGCCAGCTTTCGGGGCGAGCCAGTAGGCAACTGCCGATACTCCGATATCACAGTGTTCAGCTTCCATCCAGTCAAGATCGTCACGACCGGCGAAGGAGGCGTGGCCGTCACCAACGATGCCAGTCTGGCGGCAGACATGGCATTGCTGCGCAGCCACGGAATTACCCGCGATGCAGCCCTGATGTCACAGCCCCCTGATGGGCCCTGGTACTACCAGCAGATCGCTCTAGGTTTCAACTACCGGATAACCGACATACAGGCCGCACTGGGGACCAGTCAGATGGCCCGGCTGGCCGGGTACGTGGAGCGGCGAGAGGCGCTCGTGCGGCAGTACGATTCCCGCCTTGCGCAATTCCCCTTGAGACGTCCGCAGCGCGCCGACAATCGCAGTTCGGCCTGGCACCTGTACGTCGTTCGAGTGGCGGCTTCCGACCGGCTGGCTGTGTTCAATGCCATGCTGAACGCCGGCATTGGCGTCAACGTGCATTACACACCGGTCCACCTACAGCCATACTATCGCCGACTGGGTTTTGCTCCAGGGCAGTTTCCGCATGCGGAGGCTCACGGCGCGGAGGCGATCACCCTGCCGCTACATCCCAGGCTTTCGGCCGCTGACCTGGATGCGGTTGTCGATGCCCTGGCCGAGGCCGTCAAGGCTGGATAGCGATTTCGGCGATTATGTCACGGCATTTTTCCAAAATATTGGGTCTGGCCCGCACTGCCGTTGCGGGTGTCCAGGCAGCGGTATCGTCCATGATGCCCGACAGGCGGTCGGTTGCCGCGACAAGGGCCGCCGGGCTCGCGCAGTTGAATGCGTTTTCCCGCCAGCATGATGCTAATGCGGTGCCCGCTGCCCGAAAAGTCCTGATTGACGGCACTTGGGACAACGCCAACTATTGGACACGGTTCGCCATCGTGCGTCGGGCACTCGCACTCGATGGCGCGGTCGAGGTCGGCATGCTCGGGCAGTATTCGCGCAAGCGGTCCAGGAGTGCGTTCTCGGCGTTTGGTATTTCGGAAATGGTTGACTTGCATAGGGCATCGCGGCCCGGCCGGCACCTCGGTCGGGCGAGGGCGTTGCTGCAGGGCATCGAATCCGCCGACGACTTGATGGACATTTCGCTGCCGCATGATTTCCCGCCCCAGGTGTTCTTTGACGGCGTGCTGAAGCGCCAGCGGCGTGCGACGGTCGATGTTGCCGATCCGAACCTTCCTGGGTACCTCGCTGAAGCACTAGCCGGGCTGGAAGCCGCGGATGCCATCGTGGCTGGCGGGAATTTCGACCTTGTCATACTGAGCCACGCGCTTGACTATACATACGGGGCAATTGCCTGGGCGGCCATTCGGCACGGCATACCCGTTCTGACCCTGTATGGCGACTTCGGGCACACGAAGTTTTTCCGCCTGAAGGCGCCAACCGATCTATTAATGTATCCCGAGCGGCCGTCCATCCATGAAATTGCCGGCATGCCGGAGACGATGGCTGCGGGCTTGAGGAATCTCGGCGCGCAGCAACTGGCTGCCCGGCTGGGTGGCAGAACTACCGATGTCGGCGCGATCTACGCCTATCAGCGCCGGCAGGGTCCGATAACCCGCGAGCAAATGGCCGGCCGGTTCGGCTGGGACGCGTCGAGGCCGACGATCGGAATCTACAACTCCAACTGGTTCGACTATCCGCATGCCAGCGGCCTTCATGGCTTTCGTGATTTCCTGGATTGGATAGAAGCGACGCTCGATGTCGCGAAAGCACGCCCGGAAGTCAATTGGCTCTTCAAGGCGCACCCCTGTGACGACTGGTATGACAAGATCAATGGCCAGCGCCTGGAGGATCTCGTGGAGGCAATCAACATGCCGCACATCCGTCTGGCGGACAAGAGTTGGAACGGACTCGACCTGATGCGTTCGCTTGATGGCATCGTGACCTGCCACGGCACCATCGGCATCGAGGCAACATCACAGTCAATCCCCGTCCTGGTTCCCTACGCGGGCTGGTACGGCCATGCCGGTTTCGTCGTTCACGCGACAGATCGCGAGGATTATCTTTCCAAGCTGCAGACGGCCTGGTGGCAGGGGCATGATCCGGCTGTCAATCGGGGGAAGGCGGAGCTGTTCGCCGGCTGGGCTTTTTGTGTTCCAGATTGGCACGATGACTGCCTCTTCCTTGATGATTCCCGGCAGGATGAAATCTACGCCGGACTGGATGAATTTCTGCAATCGAACAGGACCGTGCTATCGCATAAGGCGAACGAGGTCGCCGCCTGGTTTGCCGGCGGACATCCGTACTACCATGTCTTCGCAATGAAGCGGGCCAAGGGCTTTCGATTGGGCAACAGCCGAAAATGAATATATCCACGATAGCGATCATCCCCGCGCGCGGTGGCAGCAAACGCATTCCGCGCAAGAACATCAAGCCGTTCGCGGACAAGCCGATGATTGCCCATGCCATTGCGGCAGCCCGGGACTCAAGGCTTTTCGAGCATGTCGTGGTCACCACTGACGATCCGGAAATCGCCGAAATTGCCCGCAATAGCGGTGCCGAGACACCATTCGTTCGGCCCGCGGAGCTTGCGGACGACCACACCCCGACCGTTCCCGTCGTCGCCCATGCCATAGAAGCCTGCGAGGCGTTGGGCTGGCAGGTGGATACGGTATGCTGCATCTACCCGTGCGTGCCATTCATACGGGTCTCCGATCTGACGGACGCACTGGCTCTCTTGCGCGAGTCCGGTGCCGACTACGCATTCCCGGTGACGGAGTTTCCGGCGGCCATTCAACGCGCGCTGAGACGAAATCCGGAAGGACGCATGTCGCCGTTCCACCGGGAGTTCGAACTGACACGGACACAAGACCTCGAACCGGCCTATCACGACGCCGGGCAGTTCTATTGGGGCAGTCGTGCTGCCTGGCTGTCCAATCCGCGGATACACAGCAATGCCGCCGGGCTGGTCATTCCAGGCTGGCGGGTGGTGGATATCGACACCCCGGAGGACTGGCAGCGGGCGGAAATCCTGCACCGGTCGCTCATGGCGCCAGGAGGCGCCGGACTTTGATTGTTTCGGGCCGATTCGGCGGAGACGGTGATGAGAATCGCGTTCCGCGCTGACGCATCCCGGCAAATCGGTAGTGGCCACGTCATGCGCTGCCTGACCCTCGCCAATGACCTGCGGGAGCGGGATTGTACCTGTCTCTTCGTATACCGAGAGCATCCCGGAAACCTGCTGGAGCTGGTGCGGCAGCAAGGCTTTGAAGCCATCGGCCTGCCGTTGTGCGACGCAGCCGATTCCCTATCCGGAAAGTTGCCGGCATCAAGGCTGGCCCATGCTGATTGGCTGGGAGCGAACTGGCAGACGGATGCCGAGCAGACCTTGGCCGCTCTGGGGGGCGAGTTCGTGGACTGGCTCGTGGTAGACCACTACGCCATCGACAGCGAATGGGAACAGGTGGTCAAGTCCGGCTGCGGAAGGATACTGGTGATCGACGATCTGGCTGATCGACACCATGTCTGCAACCTCCTGCTGGACCAGAACCTCGTGGCGCAAATGGCGGAGCGCTACCGGGGCAAGGTTCCGGCGTCTTGCCGGCAACTTCTCGGTCCGCGGTTTGCCTTGCTGCAGCCGCACTATGCTGTGCTTCATGCACGGGCCCCTTCCAGAGAGGGAGCGGTCAGGAGCGTATTCGTCTACTTTGGCGCTGCCGACAATGCGAATTTGACCGGCAAGACGATATCCGCGTTCCTTTCCCTCGACAGGAAGGATGTCCGGCTGGATGTCGTGATCAATCCGGAAGGCATGCATACGCCGGCCATTCGGGAACAGGTCCGGGGCTTGGCGCAGGTTCGCCTTCATTCCCGCCTGCCGAGTCTTGCTCACCTGATGATGGGCGCCGATGTCGCTGTCGGCGCGGGTGGCGCTACATCGTGGGAGCGCTGCTGCCTTGGCCTGCCGTCATTGATCGTGACTCTTGCCGAAAACCAGATCACCATCGCGGCCGAACTCCACGAACGCGGTTTGGCCAGATGGCTGGGGCATGCCACCGAAGTTGGCGAGGACCAACTTAAACAAGCACTGAGTGCCGAGTTGGCCCGCGATGTCGATGCCAATTGGTCCGCACGATGCCACGCGGCCGTCGATGGCCGAGGAGTCCAGCGGGTCGCCGGTGCGATGCTATTGCCGCAGGCAGGAAAGTTGTCCGCACGTGGCGCCACCCTGGATGACGAGGCGCCCTGTACCGAGTTGCTCGTAGCGTCGTCGGCACGGGGCAACTTCCGCGAGCAGTACCGGTCATGGTTGCGTGATCCAGAGTCGTACCAGCCTGTGATCGTCGAAAGCGATTCTGGCTATCTCGTCGCGCTGGCTGTGTTCGACCTCCGGCGTTCTACCATTCGCGCAGCAATCGCGGTCGATCCGTTTGCGCAGGCGAACGGCTTGCGCATTTCGGCGCTGGCAGCGGCCATGCGGGAACTCAGGAATGGCAAGCGTGGTGCAATAGAGTTCTTCGGACCAGCCGAAGACCTCACCGACCCGTCGTTAGGCAGTGACGGTCGCGGCTCGGACTCCCGCAAGCTTTCCATTTCGGTATGCAGCGATGCCGGTAGCTGGATAAACGAATCTATACCCGGGCTGCTATTGGACTGGCTCGCTGCCGGACACCGCGTGTCCTGGGCAAATACCGCTGATGACCTGCCTGGCGGCGATCTTTGTTTCTTCCTTAGCTACGGCCGCATCGTCGGGCCCGTGATCCGGGGGCGCTACCGAAACTGCTTGGTCATCCATGCCAGCGACCTACCACGGGGGCGTGGCTGGTCGCCTGCCAGCTGGCTGATTCTGGAAGGGGTGGAGCGTATTCCCGTGACGCTGCTGGAAGCCGTTGATCAGGTGGATGCCGGCCCGATCTACAGCCAGGAATGGCTGGAGCTCGACGGTACGGAGTTGATCGATGACTGGCATGCGTTGCTTGCCGACGCCACAGTTAGACTGGCCGGGGACTTTGTCGCCCGCTATCCCGACGCCTTGCGGGACGCCAAAGATCAGTCCGGCGAACCAAGCAGCTATCCCCGCCGCCGGCCGAAGGACAGCGAGGTCGATCCTTCCCGACCGTTGGTGGAAATATTCAACCAGCTCCGCATTGCCGACAACGACCACTATCCGGTGTATTTCAGGCACCTGAATACCGAATACTGTCTGCGGATCAACAGGAAGACGTAGCATGACATTCGCCATCAGCGGCCGACCGATAGGCCCGAGCCACCCGCCGTACGTCATTGCTGAACTGTCAGCCAACCACAACGGTTCGCTGGAACGAGCGTTCGCGACCATCGATGCGGTCAGCCAGTGCGGTGCCGATGCGGTCAAGCTCCAGACCTACACGGCTGATACGCTGACAATCGACTGCGCGGCGCCGGACTTCATGATCCGGGGCGGTCTCTGGGACGGCTACAAGCTCTACGACCTCTACCGGTGGGCAGAAACACCGTTCGAGTGGCAGCGTCCGTTGTTCGAACATGGCCGCAAGCGGGGCATCACGGTCTTTTCGACGCCATTCGACGAGACCGCGGTCGATCTTCTGGAAGACCTCGGCTGCCCGGCCTACAAGATCGCCTCCTTTGAGCTGGTCGATTTGCCGCTCATTCGCTATGCCGCCAGCACCGGCAAGCCCATGATCATGTCGACCGGGCTGGCGAACGAGACGGAAATTGCCGAAGCCGTCGAGGCCGCACGCGGGGCCGGTTGTCGAAACCTCGCACTGCTCCATTGCACCAGCAGCTATCCTGCGCCGATCGACCAGGCAAATCTCCGGCAACTTCCCCTCCTTTCCCGGCGTTTTTCCACCGTCGGTGGCCTGTCGGACCACACCATGGGAACCACCGCCGCCATCGCGGCCGTCGCGCTCGGCGCCTGCCTGATCGAGAAGCACTTCACCATCAGTCGTGCGGACAAGGGGCCGGACAGCGAGTTTTCCCTTGAACCTGACGAGTTGCGTCGCCTATGCACCGAGGCGCGCGATGCATGGCTCGCCCTCGGCAAGGATGGATTCTCCAGGCCGCCTGCCGAGGCGGGAAGCGATGTCTTTCGCCGTTCGATCTACTTTGTCCGCGACCTGCCGGCGGGGGCCATCGTCGGTCCCGATGACATCCGGCGCATCCGCCCCGGCAAGGGGCTGGCACCCAAGCATTTCGATGCGCTTGTCGGCCGGCGTTTGAAATCAGCAGTCATGCGCGGCACCGCGACGGCATGGGAACTGTTCGAGGACTGAAGTGACATACACAGTGGCCATCGTCGGGCTGGGCAACATCGGCTTCCTGTACGACCGGCATTTGCCGGCGGCCACACATGTGCTGACCCATGTGCGCGCATTCCGGCAGCATCCGGACTTCCGCATGGTGGCGGCCATCGACCCGGCACCGGTGCTGCGCGGTGAGTTCGAGCGTGCCTTCGAGGTGCCAGTGTACGCGTCGGTCACGGATATCCCGGCAGAGATTCAGTCCGATGTCGTTGTGGTGGCGAGCCCCACCGAAACCCATGCCAGCGTCGTTGAAACGTTTTTGGCAAGGCGTCGGCCGCGCGCCATCCTTTGTGAAAAGCCCCTGGCCTACCGCATCGATGCGGCCCGCTCCATGGCGGAACACTGCCGGTCGGCCGGAGTTCCGCTCTATGTGAATTACATCCGGCGGGCAGACCCCGGTGTGCTCGAGGTCAAGTCGAGACTCGAAAGCGGGCACATTGCCTTGCCGTTCAAGGCCGTAGCATGGTATTCGAAGGGTCTTTTGCACAATGGGGCGCACTTTGCGGACCTGCTGAGCTACTGGTTCGGACCCGTACTTGACATGAAGCTGATTACCGCAGGGCGTCGCATTGGCGAGCAGGACGCTGAACCGGACCTGCGCCTGGACTTTGCCCAGGGAAGCGCCATGTTCTGTGCCGCACGGGAGGAAGACTTCTCGCACTATACGGTGGAGGTCGTCGCCGCCAATGGCCGCCTTCGCTACGAGCAGGGCGGTGAAGTCCTGTGGCAGGCTGCCGTGCCGCATCCCATTCTTCCCGGCTACCGGCGGCTGAACGCCACTCCGGAAGCAATCCCGAACGACATGAACCGCTATCAGTATCGCATTGCCGAACAACTCAGCCTCGCCCTGCAGGGCCGCAAGCATGCACTCTGCGAGGGCACTTGGTCGATTGCGACCCAGGAGTGGCTGACCAAGGCGATCACAGATCAGACTCAAGGTGGAAACGCATGCAAGCACTAGCCCTGCTGGGTGGCCCCAAGACCATCCCCGTCCCCTTCCGCAGGTACAACTCTATAGGTCCGGAGGAACTAGCAGCGGCCAAGTCGGTAATCGAGAGCGGCGTCCTCTCCCAGTTTCTGGGAGTGTGGCACGAGGACTTCTACGGCGGTCCGAAAGTCCGGGAGTTCGAACGGCGGGCCGCCGAGTACTTCGGCGTGAAGCACGCGGTCACGGTGAACTCATGGACGTCCGGACTCGTGGCCGCAATAGGCGCGATCGGCATCGAACCGGGCGACGAGGTCATCGTCACGCCCTGGACCATGTCGGCGACAGCCACAGCAATCCTGCACTGGAACGCAATCCCGGTATTCGCCGACATTGATCCCGAAACCTACAACCTCGATCCGAAATCGATCGAGCGACAGATCACGCCGTACACCCGGGCCATCATGATTGCCGACATCTTTGGCCAGTCCGCCGACATGGAGGAAATCATGGCGCTCGCGGCCCGCCATGGCCTACAGGTCATCTCGGATACTGCGCAGGCCCCAGGTGCCCTCTACAAGGGACGTTATGCCGGCACCCGTGCACACGTCGGCGGCTACAGCTTGAATTACCACAAGCACATCCATACGGGCGAAGGCGGCATCCTGGTGACGGACGACGACGGAATTGCCGAGCGTCTGCAACTCATTCGCAACCATGCCGAAGTGGTGGTGGGCGACAAGGGCGTGGCCAACCTGGCCAACATGCTGGGCTACAACTTCCGCCTAGGTGAGATCGAGTGCGCCATCGGCATCGAGCAACTGGCAAAGCTGGCTGGTCTCGTCGCATCGCGGCAGTCCCTGGCAGCCGCCCTTACCGACGGCCTGCGCGGGCTCGCCGGCTTGCAGACGCCAGTGGTGGGGCAAGACCGCAGCCACGTCTATTATGTCTATCCGATGCAAATCGATCCGGCAGTCCTGGGAACCACGCGCGACCGGATCTGCGATGCGCTCAATGCCGAAGGTGTGGCAGTCAGCCGCCACTACCAGAACATCCACTTGCTGCCTGTCTACCAGAACCGCATCGCCTATGGCTCGAAGGGCTTCCCCTGGACATCGGACATCTGTCGGCGACAGGTCGACTATCGCAAGGGCATCTGCCCGGTTGCGGAAAAGCTCAATGACGAAACCTACATGGGCTTCGGTATGTGCGTGTACGATCTGGATCACTCCGATATCGACCGCATTGTGGAAGCTTTCAGGAAAGTCTGGGCCAACTTGGACCAGCTGCGGACCTGAGGCATGGGCACGCCGGAGCGCGCCTCCTTGCGGAAGAGCTTTGTCACGCTGACCGGTGACAAGACGACCCTATCCCGATTCCAGCCGTCGGACATTACCGGCGACTACGTCGGCTGGCTGAACGATCCGGTGGTCGTGCAATTCAGCAACCAGCGCTTTCTCACCCATACGCCGGAAAGTTGTGCAGGCTACCTTGCCAGTTTCGAGAACAGCGAAAATCTATTTCTAAAGATCGAGCGGAAGGGGGACGGCGTTTGCGTTGGCACCATGACCGCCTACTATTCCCCGCACCATCGGACAGTGGACGTCGGCATTATGGTCGGACATCGCCCGGGATGGGGCAAAGGCCTGGGGCAGGATGCGTGGAGCGCCCTTCTGGCCTGGCTTCTGGATCTGGACTGCGTGCGCAAGGTCACGGCCGGGACGATGCGCTGCAACGTGGCAATGGTGCGATTGATAGAGCGGTCCGGGATGTCGCTCGAGGCTGTCAGGCCGCAGCAGGAACTTCTTGATGGCGTTCCGCAGGACCTGCTTTATTTTGGAAGATTCAGTGGTCATTGACATCGCTCAGCCCCTGGGTGTGGTCTGTCACGATGCCGGCGGGGCCAACCAGATACTGGCAATGCTCGGCGAGCCGGAGTTTCAGGGGGCTATTGGCTACTTTGATGGTCCTGCCAGGGAGCCGTCGCGTCGGGCAGCGTCGCGCTTTGAGATCGCTGACGACCTGCCGGGACTCCTCGGCAGGGTTCGGACGCTGGTTACCGGAACCGGCTGGAGCAGCCGGCTGGAGCATGACGCACGGGACATTGCGCGGCGGCGCGGCATTCGCTCGATAGCGGTGCTGGACCACTGGACCAATTATCGCGAGCGCTTCGTCCGCGACGGCAGCTTTGTCCTGCCCGACGAACTGTGGGTGGTCGACGAATACGCGCTGGACATTGCCAGTCGAACCTTTCCGGGCCTTCCGATCGGCTTGCAACCTGATCGCTATGCGGAACAGCAGGTCGAGCGCATCGCGCCCCTTTCCCAGGTCGCCGGAAACGAACTGGTCTATCTCTTGGAGCCTGCGCGTTCGGACTGGGGGCGGGGCGAGCCGGGCGAATTCCAGGCGCTACGATACTTCCTGGACCGGCTTCCGCAATTGGGATTGCCCGCTGAGACCGCGATCTGCCTGCGGCCGCACCCCTCCGATGCACACGGGAAATACGATGCCTTCCTCGGCGAACGGCGCGGCCACCGCATCGTCCTCGACAATGGCGACCTCGCTGGCGCACTGTCCCGCGCGCGCTGGGTGGCCGGTTGCCAGACCTACGCGCTGACACTGGCCCTGCGGGCTGGCCGCACCGTCTACTGCACCCTGCCGCCTTGGGCGCCACCCTGCCAGCTGCCGCATCGCGGCCTGTCGCATCTTCAGCGCATGGGGGAACCATGAAGTACTGCGCCAGGTGCCTGCAGCCCGATACCCGCCCGGGAATCCGCTTCGACGACCAGGGTGTCTGCCCTGCGTGCAACTACCACGCAAGCCTGGCCGAAGTCGACTGGGACGAGCGGCGCCGGGAACTCGACGAGATTGTCGCCTTTGGCCGCGCACACAACCATTCCGGCTACGATTGCATCATCGGAGTCAGCGGCGGCAAGGACAGTACCCGCCAGGCACTGTTCGTCAAGGACGTCCTGAAGATGACCCCGCTGCTGGTCAATCTTGGCTACCCGCCAGAACAGGTTTCCAAGCGCGGGGTGGACAACGTGGCGAACATGATCAGCCACGGCTTCGACTGCATCAGCATCAATCCTGCCCCCGGCATCTGGCGGACCTTGATGAGGAAGGGATTCTTCGAGTACACCAACTGGTGCAAATCGACTGAGCTGGCCCTGTTCAGCAGCGTGCCCCGCCTGGCCATTGCCTACCAGATCCCCCTGATCTGGTGGGGCGAGAATGCGGCACTGCAGCTCGGCGATCTGAATGTGATGGGTAACAGTGGCGCCGACGGCAACAGCCTGAGGAAGATGAATACGCTCGGCGGTGGGGACATCACTTGGCTGCTGGGCGACGAAATCAGGCGTGACCGAGTTCTCCAGTATGCCTACCCGTCGGAACGGGAGATGGAGGATGCCAACCTGCGCATCACCTTCCTGGGCTACTTCTGGAAGGATTGGTCTCTGGTGGATAACGCCAACTTCTCGGTACTGCGCGGCCTCGATATCCGCAAGGAAAAGCCTTGGGACATCGGCGACCCGCTGGGAGTGACATCCCTCGACGAAGACTGGGTGACGTTCAACCAGATGATCAAATACCTCAAGTTCGGATTTGGCCGGGTCACCGACTACATCAACGAAGACATCCGCAACGGGCGGATGACGCGGCAGCAGGGAATTGAACTTGCCGAGCGCTATGACGGTACCTGTGCATCCAGGTACATCGAAAGCTTCTGCGCCTACATCGGCATCACCGTGGACCAGTTCTGGCAGCAGGTCGACAAGTCCGTCAATCCCGCGCTTTTCGTGAAGGAAGGGTTGGGTCGCTATCGGCCACGGTTCAATGTCGGGGTCGGGGTCGGGCTGTGACGCAACCCCGGATCGTCATCGTGGACTACGACGTCGGGAACACCCGGTCGGTGTGGAATGCCATCGCTGCCCTGGGCTACCGCAAGCTTCGCATATCGGCTGCGGAGCAGGATATCGCGGCCGCCGACGCACTCGTCCTGCCCGGGGTCGGGGCATTCGGTGCGTGCGCCGACAACCTGAGACGGTACGGCCTGGAAGGCATACTCACCGAGGCGGTCATGGTAAAAAAGAAGCCCATCCTGGGAATCTGCGTCGGCATGCAGCTGATGGCCAGCAGCTCCGAAGAAAACGGGCTTCACGCCGGCCTCGACTGGATCCCCGGTCACGTCCGGAAACTCGACCTGCCGCCGGGATTCCCGATCCCCCATGTCGGCTGGAACGACCTCCAGGTGCAGCGGAGCAGTGCACTGTTCGCCAGGACGGGCCGGGCGCCGAATTTCTACTTCGACCACAGCTACCACTATTGCTGCGATCCTCAGTATGTCTCCGCTTCATGCGACTATGGCGTGAGCGTGGTCGCGGCCATTCAACGCGAGAACATCTTCGGAGTGCAGTTCCACCCTGAGAAGAGCCAGACCAGTGGCTTGAAGCTCTTCAGGGGCTTTTTCGAGGCGATCCGGGCGTGCTGAAAAGACGTATTGCAGCCACGCTGGTCGTCCTGGATGGCGTCGTCGTCCAGAGCATCGGATTCAGGCGCTACCTGCCTGTCGGCAAGCCAGCCATTGCCGTCGAATTCCTGAACGATTGGGGTGTCGACGAGATCCTGCTGCTGGATATCAGCGCGACCCGCGCCGGCCGTCCGCCGGACTTCGACATGGTGAGCAAGGCCGCCGCCCGTTGTCGCGTGCCACTGACTGTCGGGGGCGGCATTGCCCATCTGGACCATGTCAGGCAACTGATGCATTCCGGTGCCGACAAGGTCTGCTTCAACCAGGCTGCACTGTACCAACCGGACCTGCTGAGACGAACCGCCCAGGTGTTCGGCGACCAGTGCGTGGTGGCTTCCATCGACAGCGTCGCTACTGACAACGGGCCGCGGGTGTTCGACTACCAGACCGGCCGTATCCGGTCCGAGGAGCCGGCAGAACTGGCCCGGAAGCTGCAGGAACTAGGCGCCGGGGAAATCCTGATTACATCCGTCGACAGCGACGGCTCGCGCAACGGGTTCGATCTGGATCTCGTGCGTAGCGTATGCAATGCCGTGACCCTGCCGGTCATCTGCTGCGGCGGAGCCGGTACCGCAGCGCATTTCGTCGAGGTCCTGCAAAGTACCGAAGTCAGCGCCGCCGCCGCAGCCAATTTCTTCCACTTTACCGAGCACGCGGTGACGACGGTCAAGGCCCTGGTCAGCCGCGATGTGCCGGTACGCCACGAGTCGCATGCCAGCTACGCGGACACCCGTTTCGACGCCTCCGGCCGCTTGCTGAAGCGGGATGACCTGGAACTGGAGAGCATGCGCTTCGTTCTCATAGAGAAGGAAGTGATCTGATGCGTTTCTGTTCCCGCTGCCTGTACGGTTCGCATCATCCGCTCAACATCACCTTTGACGAGACAGGAGTATGCAGCGGCTGCAAGGTGCATGAGGAAAAGGACAGCCTCGACTGGGGTGAGAGGGCGCTCCGGTTACAGCGGATTCTGGATGCCTACCGCAACCGCTCGGGAAACAATTACGACTGCGTGGTTCCGGTCAGCGGCGCCAGGGATTCCCACTTCATTGTCCATACCCTCAAGAATGTCTACGGCATGAATCCCCTGTTGGTGACGTACAACAAGCACTACAATACCGACGTCGGCATCCGCAATCTGGCCAACCTGCGCATTCGCTTCGACTGCGACATCATGACGCTGACCGCCAGTCCGGAAACGGTCAAGCGGATTACGTGTGCCACCATGCGCCGGCTGGGCAGCATCTATTGGCACTGCATTGCCGGCCAGACCGTCTTTCCGGTCCAGGTCGCCGTTAAGTTCAAGATTCCCTTGATCGTCTGGGGCGCCCACCAGGGCGTGGACCAAGTCGGCATGTTCAGCCACCTGGACGAAGTGGAAATGACCCGCAAGTACCGGAAGGAACACGATCTTATGGGGCTTGAGGCCGAGGACCTGATCGACGAGTTCGACGGGATTTCCGAACGCGACATTGTCCAGTACCGTTACCCCGACAACCGGGAAATCGAGCGGGTCGGCGTGCGCGGCATATACCTTAACAACTACATCCGCTGGGACTCGCGCGCCCAGCATGAGCAGATGATCCGGCAATTCGGGTACGAAACGGCGCAGCAAAGCGGCACGTTCGATGCCTACCACGACGTGGATTGCTGGAATTACTCTGATGTGCATGACTACATTAAGTACCTCAAGCACGGCTTCGGCAAGGTGACGGACCATGCCTGCCGGGAAATCCGGCTGCGCCGCATGACGCGGGAGGAAGGTATCGGCCTTGTGCGGACCTACGGCATGCGCGCGCCCCGCAACCTCGGCCGTTTCCTGGACTGGATCGGAATGACCGAAAACGCCTTCCACTACATCGTCGATCAGAATCGCAACCCGGCGTTCTGGCGGCGCAATGACAACTGGGAATGGGAACCGGCATTTGACCTGCTCGAAAGCGCCGCACGGGCGGGCGATCCTGAGCAGGCCCTCGCCACGGTGGCGAGCCACCACGCCTACATCCAGACCTCGGTCGGGCGCACCCCTGATTCGCGGGATCGTTACATTCTGGTGGGCAAGGGGCATGCGTGATCGCCATGTCTTGGTCGACCATCCCCGATGGTCCTGCCGTGCAAGGAAGTGAATAGATGTCCGCCCCCGAGTCAATGAAAAAGGATTTCACCTTCAAGCAGGCGCTGGCGGCCTCATACCGGCTGCTGTCGCCGGCGGAACGGCGCAAGGCGGCCATCGTCGTGGTGTTCTCGTTCATCGGCGGTGCAACCGACATCGTCTCGCTGATGGCGGTCTATCCGTTGATCAGTATCCTCGTTCAGCCCGACCTGCTGCAGACCAATGCGCACCTCCGCCAGCTCTGGGAGATTGCCGGATCACCGGCGGTGAATGATTTCGCCATCATGCTGGCTGCGGCCGCAAGTGCGATCGTCGTGGTCGGTTCCATGCTCAACATCCTGGCGCAGGTGCAGGCCAACCGATTTGCCGCATCGTGCCAGGAAAGGCTCGGCCGAGACTTGATGAGATCCCTGCTGCAGGCGCCCTATCCCTGGCATCTCGGTCGGAATCCGCTGGTGCTCGGCAGCTTGTTCCAGAACCATGTCGTCCTGTGGAGCCGTGACGTGGTAAGGCGCATCGCCACCATGGCCGGCCAGTTGGCGGCCGTTTCCCTGCCGGCGGTGACGCTGATCGCCTGGTCGCCGCTGCTCGGGGCGGTCACCATGGCCGCTGCCATTGCCCTGTTGGCTTTCCTACTCGGCTTTGTCCGCAACAAGACGCGCACGCTGATGAAGGCGAAAAGGAAGGAGGAGGAGAAGCTGCATGTGTTTCTGACTGAGGCCTTGCAGGGCATCAAGGACATCAAGCTGTCGTCGCGGGAGGACGATTTGCTGAAGGCGTTTGCGCGCTCCTATCACGTCACCAGCATGAATTTCGCGGCAGCCAACAACTGGAACCTGTTGCCGACCCAGCTGGTGCTGATTGCCGGACAACTGGGCATGCTCGGCGTCGGCATCGGCCTGTTTCTCTATGGCATGAACGGCGGCACCCTTGCGTCTACCATGGCAATTGTCGTGCTGGTGGCGTCACGCGTATTTCCGGCAATGAACCGGATGGGGACCGCGGTCAACGGCCTCGTCAATGTCAGCACGTGGCTCGAAGCGCTCGACGAGGTGTCCAGAAGCCTGGCGGGCAACTTGTCGCCAGCGGGGACCGGGAATGCGCCGACCGAGAGGCTCCAGTGGCAGGAGATGGCACTGCGTGATGTCGGCTTCACCTACCCCGGTGCGGCCGAGCCGGCGCTCCAGCACACCAGTCTGCGCCTCGTGCGCGGGGGGGCATATGCTTTCGCCGGCACGTCGGGCGCCGGCAAGTCCACCCTCGTCGATCTCGTTCTGGGCCTGCTGAAGGTCACCACCGGCACGGTGGAGGTGGACGGCCGAACCCTGGATGATGTGGAATGGCGCCGCTGGCAGTCCGGCATCGGCTACGTTCCGCAGATGCCATTGATCAGCGATGCCACGCTCCGGGAGAACGTCGCCTTCGGCCTGCCGCAACACCGGATCGACAACGAAAAGGTGCTGCGCTGCCTCTCCCTTGCGCACTTCACCGATGTGCTCGACAACCTGCCGGAAGGCCTCGAGACGCCGCTGGGCGATCGCGGGGTAAGGCTTTCCGGTGGCCAACGACAGCGGGTGGCGATCGCGCGTGCGCTTTACAACGACCCGGATATTCTCGTGCTGGACGAGGCCACGAGTGCCCTCGACACGATCAGCGAGTGTGCCATCAAGGATGCCCTGGTGAGCCTGCATGGCAAGATAACCATCATCTCGATCGCCCACAGGTTCTCGACCATACGTTCCTGCGACTGTATCTTCCTCATGGAGAGGGGCACTCTGGTGGCGAAAGGCTCCTTTGATGACCTTTTGCAGGAAAGCGAACTATTCCGGCTCCTGGCTGCGGGATCCTACGACGAGGGCATGTCTTTGGCATGAGCGTTCGACCATGCATGCTTTTTCTGCCACTTTCGCTTTAGTAAAAGCCGTAGCCGTGTCTTTCGAACCGCTGATCTCGATTGCCGGAACTCCCATCGGTCCGGGGGCACCCGTGTACATCATCGCAGAGGGTGGCGTTGCGCATTTTGGCGATCCGGGCAAGGCCATTGCGTTGGTGGACCTGGCCGCCGAGGCAGGGGCCAACGCCTTTAAGACCCAAGCTTACACCACCAATGTCCTGATATCGCCACGCCTGCCGGAATGGCGCGAACGTCTGCGCACCAAGGAGGTCTCCTTCGACTTCATTGCGAGGATGAAGGAAAGGTGCGACCAGCACGGCTTGACCTTCCTGTGCACGGCACACGACCGGTCGGTAGTGCCATGGCTGGAGGAATTGCAGGTGCCGGCATATAAGGTGGGTTCCGGCGAGCGCGGCAACCTCCCGTTCCTGCGCGAGCTGGCCGGCAAGGGCAAACCCATGATTCTTTCCACGGGCATGTATGAGGAGCACCACCTGCTCGAAACCATCTCTGCGCTTTCCGGGGCGGGACTCCGGCAGCTAGCGTTGCTGCACTGCGTAACCTCGTATCCAACCCCCATGGACCAAGTCAATCTTCGCGCCATGGACCGGATGCGCGAGCTGTTCCCCGGGCCGGTCGGCTATTCAGACCATACGTCCGATCACCGGGCCGTCCTTGCCGCCGTCGCGCGGGGTGCCAACATCATTGAAAAGCACATCACTCTGGACTTCGATGTGCCGAACGCCCAGGACTGGAAGGTTTCCTGCGGACCGGACGACCTTGCCGCCTTCGTGAAGGAAATCCGCGATGTCGAAGTGATGCTGGGCCGCCAGGACTTGAAGGTGCAGGAATGCGAACGACCGGCGTTGAACTGGGCTCTGAAGAGTCTGGTGGCCACCGGGCCTTTGCCGGCAGGCACCCTGATCGAACCCCGCCATCTCGATGCAATGCGACCTGGCGATGGCCTGCCGCCAGCCATGCTTCAGTCCGTACTGGGCAGGCGCTTGAAGCGCAGCCTGGGCGCGGGCGATCCGGTTCAGTGGGACGATCTGGAGGCACAGCCATGACCCGGCGGCGGATCTGCATTGTGCTCACCACGCGCGGTAATTACGCGAAGATGAAGTCCGTGTTGCTGGCGCTGCGCTCACATGCCAACCTGGAATTGCAGTTGCTGATCGGTGGTGCGCTGTTGAATGCCGGCTTCGAGGATTACCGGAAAGTCATCGAAGCCGACGGCTTCGCCATCGCCGGGGAGTTGAAGTATCCGGCCGAGGGAGGAACTCCCGGCAGCATCTCCCGTGCTGCCGCGGCCTGCACGGCGGCGGCGACCGAATTGTTTGAAAGGTTGGCGCCGGATATCGTTATGGTGATTGCCGACCGTTACGAGGCGCTGTCCCTGGCCCATGCAGCCCTTTGCATGAATATCCGCATCGCCCATCTCGAGGGTGGCGAGGTATCGGGATCCATCGACGAGCGTATTCGCCATGCGATCACCAAGCTTGCCCATCTTCACTTCGTGGCGAACGATGACGCCGCGACCCGCGTCCTGCGCATGGGCGAACTGGCGGAATCGGTATTCGTCACCGGCACCCCGACCATGGACCTCATCGGCGCGCTCGACCTGGAAGATACCGCCCGGCTGAAGACGACGCTTCAGCGCAGCGGCGCCGGCGCACCGGTCGACATCGACTGCGACTACATAGTCGTTTCCCAACATCCGGTCGTCACCGAGTTTGAGCATGCCGCCGAGTACTTCCGGAGCACGGCCGCAGCCGTCCGGACCATCGGCCTGCCGGTCGTCTGGATATTGCCGAACGATGATGCGGGCGCCTCCGCGCTGCAGGAAGTCCTGGCCGAGCTTCAGCAGGATCGTGCCGCGCCACCCATCCGGACGCTGAAGAGCCTCCTGATCGAGGACTATGCGGTATTGCTGCACCGGTCGCGCTGCCTGCTCGGCAACACGTCGAGCGGGATACGGGAAGCCGCCTTCCTCGGTGTTCCCGTCGTGAATGTGGGAACCCGCCAGCACGGCCGCCAGCGCGGGAGGAACGTGATCGATGCCGGCTACGACACAGCCGGGATCGTGACTGCCGTTGCCCAGCAGATTGAACATGGGCACTACGAGTCCGATCCCCTGTACGGCAGCGGTAATACCGGCGCGATGATCGCAGATATTCTCGCCAGCATCTGGCCCGACTTGCAAAAGACTATCGCCTACTAGGTATCGACATGAGCGTACTGGCCATCATACCAGCCCGGGGAGGCTCCAAGGGCGTGCCCCGCAAGAACCTTAGGCTGGTCGGCGGCAAGTCGCTTCTTGTTCGCTCCGTGGAATCGGCGCGACAATGCCCCCTGATCGACAATGTGTTGGTCACCACTGAAGACGAGGAAATCGCGCGCGCGGCTGCTGTCGCCGGAGCCGAAGTGCCATTCCTGCGACCCGCGGAGCTGGCTGGCGACATCATTGCCACGATACCGGTGCTGGACCATGCCGTGACGGCCTACGAGGAGGCTACCGGGCGCCGTCCGACGGTCCTCGTGCTGATCGAGGCAACGGTACCCTTCCGCCGCAGCGAACTGTTGACGGCAGCCATCGAGCGCTACCGGCAGGGGGACTGTCGTAGCGTCATTTCCGTTTGCCCGCTCGAGCGCAAGCCACAGAACATTTTCGTCAAGGGGGATGCCGGGCACCTGGAGCGCTACATCAAGAGCCCGCTGGAAACCTTTACCCGACGCCAGGACATGGAGCACCTGTGCCGCCTGTCCAGCGGGGTATATGTGGTGGGGCGCGGCGATTTCATGGACAGCCGGAAGCTGGTGCTGGAACCGACCGGCTACGTCGAAACGAGCGCACGGGAGTCGATTAACATCGACGACGAACTCGATCTCATGCTCGCCGACTTGGTGGCTAGAACTTATGGCATCTAGCGGGATACAACTCGCAGCATTTATTATCTCAACCTAAATGAAAGATTGGACAACATGAACATTTTGATCCTTGGTGGTGATGGTTACCTGGGCTGGCCAACCGCAATGCACTTCTCGGCCCGAGGCGACAGGGTGATGGTGGTGGACAACTTCGCCAAGCGCCGCTGGGAGTTGGAAGAGGGAATCGAGCCCTTGGTTCCGGTTGCTACGTTGCATCGTCGCGTTCGTAGCTGGCATGAGGTTACTGGTAAGGCGATTGAGCTTCGTGTCGGTGACCTGTGCAACCATCGATTCGTGTACAGCCTCTTTGAGACGTTCCGCCCTGATGCCATCATCCACTACGGTGAGCAACCGTCGGCGCCATACTCCATGCAGAGCCGCGAAACAGCGGTCTACAGCCAGACGAACAACATCGTCGGCAACATGAACGTCCTGTTCGCCATGCAGAAGTACTGCTCCGGTTCCCACCTCGTCAAGCTGGGAACCATGGGTGAATATGGCACACCGAACATCGACATCGAGGAAGGCTGGCTGAACGTCACCCACAACGGTCGCACAGACCGCATGCTCTACCCCAAGAAGCCGGGCAGCTTCTACCACCTTTCGAAGGTGCACGACTCGAACAACATCGAGTTCACCTGCCGCATCTGGGGCACGCGGGCCACCGACCTCAACCAGGGCGTCGTCTACGGCATCGATACCGACCAGACGCAACTCGATCCCGCACTCGGGACCTCGTTCCACTACGACGACGTGTTCGGGACGGTGCTCAACCGCTTCCTGGTCCAGGCTGCCGTGGGCATGCCGCTTACCGTCTATGGCAAGGGAGGGCAGACCCGTGGTTTCCTGAACATCCGGGACACCATTGCCTGTGTCACCCTGGCCGTCGACAATCCCGCCCAAAAGGGCGAGTTCCGGGTTTTCAACCAGTTCACCGAGCAGTTCTCGGTGAACGACCTTGCCAACATGGTCAAGGCCGCCGCCGGCCGGGCCGGCCGGGCAGTCGAAATCGCCCACCTGCCGAATCCCCGTGTCGAACTGGAGGAACACTATTACAACGCCAAGCACTCGGCCCTGTCTGACCTTGGCTTGAAGCCTCACCTCCTGACCGATGCCGTGCTTGACCAGATGTTCGCGCGAGTCTGCGCAAACTCGAGCACGGTTGATCCGACAGTGTTCCAGCCGCGCGTCCGCTGGAGCGCCTGATCGGCACTTCAATAGGAGAGACGTCGTGCAGATATTCCTCGCCGACCTGACCTACGTCCAGCAGGGACTACAGTCTGAAATCATGCCAAACGCTATTGCCAGCGTTGGTGCGTATGCACGCAAGATTGTTGGCGAGCACGTACAACTGCGGATTTTCAAGCGCCCGGACGCCCTTATCCGGGCGCTCGAGGCTGGCCCGCCGGACATAATGGCATTCTCGAACTATGCTTGGAACGGGCGCCTTGCTTGTGCCTTCGCAAAGGCATTTAAGGCGAGACATCCGAGGGTCCCTGTGGTCATGGGAGGGCCGAATTATCCCCTTACGGATGCGGAGAGGGAGGCGTTTATTCGTGAAAGGCCGTATGTTGACTTCTTCGTTGTCAAGGAAGGCGAAGTCCCTTTTGCGGATCTCGTTTCCGCGCTGGAGAGCCGCAATTTCGACATTTCGTGCCGTTACGAAATTCCCTCCGTTCATTGCAGGGCGCCAACGGGCGAGGTTGTGCTTACGGAGATCGCTCCGCGCCTAAAAGATCTAAGCGATATACCGTCACCGTACTTGAATGGTCTGTTGGACGAGTTTTTCGAGGACGGTTTCTGGCCAATCGTGCAAACCAACCGCGGCTGTCCCTTTAGTTGCACCTTCTGCGTCGAAGGCGAGAACTACTACAACAAGGTCTACCGCCATGGTTTGGAAAAGACCGCAGCGGAGCTCGAATATATCGGACGTCGAATGGCGCCGCTCATTAGCGCCGGCAAGCGTGCCGATATGTTCATCGCGGACTCGAACTTCGGAATGTTCCGCGAGGACATCCAGGTTTGCTGCCTGATTCGGGACTGCCAGGAGAAGTACGGCTGGCCACAGTACATTAGTGTCGCCACCGGCAAGAACGAGAAGGAGCGCGTACTCGAGGCGGCTCGCCTTGTTCAAGGAGCGTTGCGGCTGTCGGGCTCAGTTCAGTCGCTCGATGAAAACGTACTCAAGAACATCAAGCGCAAGAATGTCGCTGTGGATCAGATCATGCAGGTGGCGATGCAGGGAGCGGAGATCGGGGCCAATACCTACAGCGAAATTATCCTCGCCCTGCCAGGGGACTCGCTTGCCAAGCACAAGGATACGGTACGGCAGCTTCTTGAGGCCGGATTTAATAAGGTGGAGACCTACACTCTGATGCTGCTCCCCGGGTCGGAACTGGAGTCCCAAGAGACGCGGGATAGATTCGGTTTCCAGACCAGGTATCGGATCATCCCGAAGTGCTTCGGATACTTCGAATACGACGGGGAGACAATCTGTACGGGTGAGATCGAGGAGGTTGTGGTTGCCAACGACTCGCTAAGTTTCGAAGACTATCTCGAAGCGCGATTGCTGGCGCTTCTGGTGGTCCTTTTTAATAACGATGGCTTATTTGAAAATGCGCTGAGATTTGTCAAGAGCCTGGGCATACCTGTATTTGACTGCATTGCATCGGTACGAGAAATCGATTTGCCCGAGGGCCTTGCCGGCTTGCTTTCGGAATTCCAGGCCGAAAGCCGGGATGAATTGTGGGAAGATCGGAATGCTCTTGATGCATTCATCCAGATTCCTGCAAGCGTAGATCGCTACCTGTCCGGGGAACTGGGTAGCAACTTGCTGTTCAAGTACAAGTCAAGGGCCATGCTTGCACATGTGGGTGAACTGGCGTCGGTATTCGCTGCGGCAATCATTCGGGTAGTCGAGCTTAAATGGGCTCGTCTGAACGATGTCCAGCGAGACTACATCACCGGGCTAACGGGATGGTGTGCGGCCCGAGCGGTCAACATTTTCATCGACTACGACCAGGACGTCGTGATCGAAACGGCGTTTGACTTTGCTAAGCTAATCTCTTCAGGAGAGTTCCTGGATTTGCGGGTTCTACAGGGCAAGGTGCATCCAGTTCGCTTTGTTCACGATGAGGCCCAGATCCAAACAATTCGCCGACTGGTCACCACCTATGGCGAATCTGTAGTTGGACTTACTCGTGCGCTGACCCGGACAAACGTCAAGAGACTTCTCCGATTCCAAGCTTCAGGCAATTGAAACCAAAAATGCGCAAGAAGATATTGGTTTTCATCGACTACGACATGCTGATACGCCATTTCGTATTGAGTGGCGTATTTCGCGAGCTCGAAAGCGCATACGAGGTGAAGTATGTTTTTCACAGTGACGACACAAGCTCCAAGCGCAGCATCTATCAGGACATCAGCGCACTGAAGCTGAGCAATGCCGTTTCATTCCACCTGCCGCGCAAACGAATGGGAATCTGGGATCACCTCTATTGCCCGACGATCCTCAATCGCCTGCGGGGGACCGACTATTACTCGGAACGCCTGAAGCTGATGCGTGAGGTGCGATCGCGGAAGTGGGTTGACCGGTACGAGTACCTGGCGCTGCCGGGCATTTTCCAGCTCTACAGCTGGATCTTTCGCAAGGTGCAGGGGATATATCAGCCGCTCATGGACTTCGTGCGTAGCGAACGCCCGGACATCGTGCTGCATCCGACCATATTGCAAGGCTTCTTCATCAACGAACTGGTGCCCATCTGCCGCGAATTGAAGATCCCGTTTGTCTGCCTGATGAACTCCTGGGACAATCCGGCGCAGAAGGCGGCGGCAACCGGGCATCCGGACAAGCTGGTTGTCTGGGGCGACCAGACCCGCCAGCATGCGATCAAGTACATGAAGATGCCGGCCGAGGATATCCTGATGTTCGGTGCCGCCCAGTTCCAGATATTCCGGAAGCCGGTCACTGAGACCGATGCGGAACTCCGGTCCATGTTCAATGTGCCCCAGGACAAGCGGATACTGCTTTACGGTGGCACGAGCAAGAGCGTGGCAGAAAGCGAGCACCTCAAGATCCTCGACGATGCCATCGAGTCGGGGGCAATACCTGATTGCCATGTGATCTATCGCCCGCACCCGTGGCGGGGCGGCCTGACTTCGCTTGAGACCGACTTCTTTTCCTGCAACTTCCGGCATGTCACCATGGATCCGTTCATGGAAGCTTACTACCGGAAGGCGGTCCAGACCGATTACAAAGGCTTCGACCTTGCCGAGTACGACGTCACCCGCAAACTGCTCCACTTGGTCGATGCCGTGACGTCACCGTTGTCGACTATCCTGCTGGAAGCAGTGATGCACGAAAAGCCGGTGCAGATCCTTTCGGCTTCCGAGCATGTCGACCCGCAGGCCAAGTCCCTCTATGAAACCGCTACTCGCCAGATCCACTTTGCCGACCTTGCCGGCGAGGGAGTCCTGAGGTGCAACTCGGCTGCAGACATTCCGGACGGCTGCAGGCACTTGCTGGAACTGGCCGGCGATCCCGACATCAAGGTAAAGCTCCGGCAACTGGCCCGTCACTTTGTCGTCATGGACGGTTCCGGCTATGGAGAGCGCTTGCGGGGCCTGGCGGACGACCTGACATCGGGCCCGGTCGCTCATTGAACGGGTGCATCGGGCCCGCGATGCCCATGCTGCCCGGACCAAGACTGAAACTGCCTCACCAACAAGACCACCATGAATCATTCTGACTACAAGAACCGCACCGTGGCTGTTACCGGCGGTGCCGGGCTGATAGGCTCGTTTGTCGCCGAGGAACTGCTGCAACGAGGCGCGCGGGTCATCGTCATCGACGATTTCTCCAAGGGGTTGCGCTCGAACATCGAGGCAATCAAGTCAGACATCGAATTGCGCGAAGGCGACCTCGAAAGTGCAGCTTTCGCCCGCGCTGCGCTGGCAGGGGCGGAGGTAGTGTTCCACCTCGCCAGCCGTGCATACGGTGTCGGCTACTCCGCGAATCATCATCTTGAGACGATGCTGCACAACGAACAGGTCAACAACAGCGTGCTTGCTGCCATCGCGGAGCACCGACCCGGGCATGTTTTGGCCGCCAGCTCCTCCTGCGTCTATCGTGACGACGGGCCGGATACGATGCGTGAAGTCGCAGTGTTCGAAGGTGAGCCGGAAATGGCGAACTGGGGTTACGGCTGGGCCAAGCGATTTCTCGAGCAGAAGCTGCAGGTGCTTGTGCGCGAGAGGTCCATTCAGGTCGCGATCGTCCGCCCTTTCAACATTTTTGGCGAACGCTCGCGTTGGGTCGGAGGCTACTCGGGCGCGATTCCGATGCTTGTCAAGAGAATCCTGGACGGCGAGGACCCGGTGGTGGTATGGGGTTCCGGCAGGCAGCGCCGCAACTACCTCCACGCCCATGACTGCGCGCGCATCATGGTCGAGCTGGTTGCCCGACGGTACTCCGACTCGCCCGTCAACATCGGTACCGAGGACACCATTTCGGTCGCAGACCTAGTTGAGAGCATTTGCCGGATTTCAGGGCACTCGCCAAGGATCGAGTTCGACCTGAGCAAGCCCGAAGGCCGCTTCATCAAGAGCGCGGACTCGACGAGGCTCAGAGCAGCGCTGGGCGACTATCCGGTCAAGACGGTTCCCCTGGAGGAAGGCCTGCGCCGGATGCTCGGCTGGTATCAGGTCAACTTCGGCGACGGCAACTGAGCATGGCCCGTATTCTGTCCTTCAGCAAGGGTGGCCGGCAGGAACGGCTTGCGCTCGTCCGGGCCGGCAAGGCTCCTCGCGATTTTTTCTACGGTACTGATCGGCTGCTCGAACAGGGCTACGACATCGAGCAGTTGTCCATCGGTATCGCCTATCAGCCCGGCGTCCTCAACCACCTGATCCACGTCAAGGAACAGATGCTGAGCCGACTTACGCGGCTGGGTCTGCGGCCCGCTGTCATCGATCACTTCCGAGCCGAATTTTCCCGGGCCGACGTGGCGCTCAGCTTTACCGATGGCTTCAGCATAACGCTGGGGCACTACTTCCGGGATATCCCGCCGTCGCGGGCACCTTTCCTGATCGGCTGCTTCCACGGCCTGTGCGACCTAGAGTCGAAGGCGCCAGCAGCCCTGCGGCCCTCGGTCGCAAGAACGATCGAGAGGAGCCTCCGGCGTCTGGACCACGTCGCGTTTTTCGGGCCTGCCGACCGATCCTACGCTCTGAACCGGTTTGGCATCCACCCGGAGCGCGCCAGCATCATCCGTTTCGGCGTCGATATCGAGTTCTGGAGGCCAGCCGATACGCCATCCGGGGATTACGTGTTCTCCGTTGGGCAGGACACCAACCGGGATTTCATGACGCTCGTGAATGCCGAAGTCGATGTGCCCGTCCGCATCCACACCGCGCTGCCCATGGTGATTCCGGCATCAAGGCGAAACGTTACGCTTGCGCGCGGTAGTTACCAGCAGAGCAGTCTGACCGATGAACAGCTTCGGGAAATGTACCAGGCGTCGATGGCCGTTGTGGTTCCCCTTAAGGACGTGTATCAGCCGACCGGCTATAGCGTGACGCTGCAGGCGATGGCCTGTGGCAAGCCAGTGATCCTTTCGCGCATCAAGGGATTGTGGGCGCCGGATCTGCTTGTCGACGGAGAAAACTGCCTGTTGGTTGAGCCGGGCAATTCGCGCGAGATTGCCGATGCTATCAATCGTCTTGCCAGGGATGCGTCGCTTCGCCAACGGCTCGGCAATGCTGCCCGGGAGATAGTGTTGACCCATTTCAGCCTCGCTCCCGCAGCCGCAAGCACCGAGGAAATCATCAAGATCGGTCTGGCGGCGCGACTTGAGGCAGGAGGCACCTGATGAACTGCCTGATAGCAGCCGTGTGGATGCGACATCGCCCAGCGAACTAATGATCCCGATGAATCCGTCAAGCTGTCACTACGGCGCGGCCTATCTCTACAAGGAGCGCTGGTTTTCCTTTGTCTACCAGGTGATGGCGTTGTCAGGCATCGAGCCGGCGCGAGTCGCCGAGATTGGCGTTGGTCCTGGAGTCGTGGGCGACATGCTTCGCGCGACTTACCCCGGGTGCGAATATGTTGGAATCGACATCGACAGGTCGCTGTTCCCGTCCGTTTGTGCGAGCGTAGAAGCCTTGCCGTTCGCCAACGCGAGCTTCGATGCGACTTTCTGCTGCCAGGTTCTGGAGCACTTGCCTTTCGACCGGTTTTCCGTCGCGATCAGCGAACTCAAGCGGATCACAAGCCAAAGATTGGTGATTTCCCTCCCAGATGTTTCGCCTTTTTTTTTCCTGCGATTTTCACACGGTCGCCGATTTATTCCATGGCTTTGGAATGGACTATCGCTACCCACGCTTTTGCCGCGTCGCCACTGCTTCGAAGAACATGGTCAGCACTATTGGGAAATCGGCAAGTTGGGCTTCCCTCTCAGAAGAATCGTCCGGGAGTTGAATGAAATTGGATTCAGTAACATTCGGCACTTCCGCATGACCGAGCGCCCCTATTGGCATTTCTTTATCCTGGAAATCGATAGATGAAGATTGCAATCGGCTATCACCTGCAGAGCGGTCCCTGGGGCGGGGGCAACCAGTTTGCCCGCTCACTGATTAGGGCGCTGGAAGCGCGCGGGGATAGCGTGCGCTACGACCTGGAAGATGGCGACCTCGACATCATCCTGCTGACCGATCCACGCTGGCGCAGCCCGAACGTCTCGTTCGGGGCTGGGGCAATCCTGCGTTACCTGTCAAGGCGAAACCCGCGCGCGCTGGTGGTCCATCGCATCAACGAATGCGATGAGCGCAAGGGAACACACAACATGAATCGCTTGCTGCGCTGGGCCAACTACGCCGTCGACTATACGGTTTTCATCGCATCCTGGCTGGAAGATCTCGATGTCTGGCAACGCAGCTCGCCGCACGACGTCATCCTGAATGGCGCCGATGCAACGATTTTCCGGCAGTCGCTGAATACGCATTGGGATGGCCAGCAGCGGTTGAAACTGGTCACCCATCACTGGGGCGGTAACCACATGAAGGGGTTCGACGTCTTTACGCGGCTCGACCGGCTGCTGGCCGAACCGACATGGCGCGACCGAATTGAGTTCACCTACATCGGCAACCTGCCGGCAGGTTATCGCTTCCAATACGCCAACTACCTCAGTCCTCTTAACGGCGAGCAACTGGCTAGGGAACTAGCGAAGCACCACGTCTACATCACCGCCTCGGTCAACGAGCCCGCCGGTATGCACCACATCGAAGGCGCATTGTCGGGGCTGCCCGTTCTGTACCGGAACAGCGGCGCATTGCCAGAGTACTGCAGCGGTTTCGGCATCGAGTTCGTTGGCGACGACTTCATTCCTGCCCTGGAATCGATGTTCGGCCGCTACGCCGAGCTGAAGCGGGTCATGCCGGCCTATCCACATTCCTCCGACCGGATGTGTGCAGGCTACCTCGCCTTGTTCGACAGCATGCTGGCGCAGCGGCAGCAGCTGCTCTCCGTCCGCCGGTTGTGGCGTGCGCCATTGGCCGCCATGCGCAACATGGTTCTGATGTGAAGCGATGCCGGATTTCGACGACAACATCCAAGGATGCATTTTGCGCAAAGACTATCTGACTGACAAAAACACTTTACAGAGCGACGAGTCCACATTCGTGGCCGACTACTGGACCCGCGTCTGGGAGCAGCAGGGCGGGCCCCGGGTCGCCCCGGCCAGGATCGCCGGCAAGAACGAGTACCGCATCATGTCGCCGTATCTGGCCAGAATTCCAGGGCGAGCCAAAATTCTCGATGGCGGCTGCGGTCTCGGGGAGTGGGTCGTTGCCCTAGCGAAGGAAGGCCATGATGTCGTCGGCATGGACATCAGCCGCCCCACTGTCGAGCAACTGGCGCGAATGTTCCCGGAAGCCGGATTCGAGTTCGGCGATATACGCAAAACGGGGTATCAGGACAACAGTTTCGATGCTTACTTTTCATGGGGCGTCTTCGAGCACTTCGAGGCCGGCCCGGGAGATTGCCTGCGTGAAGCGTTCCGCATCCTCAAACCGGGCGGCCTGTTGTTCATCTCGGTCCCCCTGGACAACCTGCGGCAGAGTTTGCTTGGCACCTTCGCTGCGGCTAGGCACATGGCTAGGGACGAGCGTTTCTACCAGTACCGGTTCACTCGTTCCGAACTGGCCCGCGAACTTTCACAGGGCGGCTTCGAACTCGTTTCCTTCCATCCGATCCACAAACGCCAGGGCGTCCTGCGCGCCTTGCATCACGAACTCGGGATGCCGTATCGGTGGCTGTTGACCCGGGGCCTCGCGGTTGCGCTGTCACCAATTGTCCCGGCGTGGTGGATAGCCCACATGATGCTGGCTGTGGCAAGAAAGCCCGGCGCCTGACCGTGGCAAGGACGCATGCACCGTTGCTGCCCGGAGTCCCGTTTACCGGAGAATCGACATGAGCCAGAAGTCGGCCTTGATATTCGGCGTTTCCGGCCAGGATGGTGCCTACCTAGCGCGCCTGCTGCTCAACAAGGGATATGCGGTGCACGGTACATCGCGGGACGCCGAGATGTCGTCTTTTTCATCTTTGGTCGCATTGGGCGTCCGCGACCGGGTTGCCGTCCATTCCGCAGCGCTTACGGACTTTCGCAGCACCCTGCAGTTGATCGCCAAGGTCGATCCGGACGAGATCTACAACTTGTCGGGGCAGAGTTCCGTGGGACTGTCGTTCCAGCAGCCGGTCGAAACACTGGAAAGCATTGCAACGGCAACGCTCAACGTGCTCGAGTCGATCCGCTTCCTCGGCCATCCCGTACGCTTCTATAACGCCGGCTCGTCCGAATGCTTTGGCGATACGGGCGGCGTAGCGGCCGACGAGCGCACGCCCTTTCGGCCGCGGAGTCCTTACGGAGTCGCCAAGTCGACGGCGTACTGGGAGGTGGCCAACTACCGCGACAGCTACTCGCTTTTCGCCTGCTCCGGCATCCTGTTCAACCACGAGTCGATGTTGCGTCCCGCCTGCTTCGTTACCCGCAAGGTGGCGATGGCGGCCGCGCGGATTGCGCTGGGCAGCACGGAGACGCTGACGGTCGGCGATCTGTCCATCGAGCGCGATTGGGGATGGGCCCCCGAGTATGTCGACGCCATGTGGGCGATGCTGCAACAGCCCGAGCCCGATGATTTTGTTATTGCGACCGGTAGGCATATCAGCCTGCAGAGTTTCGTCGAAAAATGCTTCGCGTCACTCAGGCTCGATTGGCGCAAGCACGTGCGGCAGGACAAGTCGTTGTTCCGGCCTTCCGAGATTCGTAGCGGCTGTGGCCGGCCGGACAAAGCAGCGAGGTTGCTGGCCTGGACCGCACGCACGACAGCAGAGGAAGTGGCTGCTCGTATGGCCACGGGCGAAATGAGGCGGCTGCAAGGACTGTCGGTGGAGGAACTGCTTTGCTGAAAACCGTTTTGCGTCAGACCTACATGGGGGCACGGTGCTTCCCCTGGCGACTGGCCGGAGCAACCGGCCTGTACTCCGGTCTGCACACGCCGGTTCAGTTTGTCATCGAAAATGCCGACTGGGCCATCCGCTGGGTCGGCGAGCACATCCGTGACGAGATCAACCTGCTCCGGCCAGATACGGTCGAGACGACCATCCAGCCGCAGCGTATCGTCAGCCGTGTCGTGCACTTCGGCTCGCAATACATGTGGCTGGCCTGGGGCCACCTGCTGTCGCGCCGTAACCGCTATGTGACCAGTTTCTTCCACGGCAAGCCCGAGGATGGCGCCGAGGTTGGCCGGCATATCGACCGCTTCCTTGCCAGCGTGCCGCGTTTGTCCGCGGTGGTCACCGCGGCTGGGCTGATCGAGAATCGATTGCTCGAGTGGGGCGTGCCACGGGAGAAGCTCGTACGCATCCCCATCGGTGTCGACACCCGTGCATTCGTGCCGCCGACGCCCGAGCAGCGCACGGCCGTACGGCTGCGGTTCGGCATCCCGTGCGGCGCGGTGGTGGTCGGCTCCTTCCAGAAGGACGGCATGGGCTGGGGCGATGGCATGGCCCCGAAGCTGATCAAGGGGCCCGACATCTATGTCGATGCCATGCGGGCAATGAAGGCGGCGGGTATCCCGGTCATGGCCTTCCTGACCGGCCCAGCCCGGGGCTACGTCAAGCAGGGGCTGGAGCGGGCTGGGATACCGTTCGTCCATACATTCGCCCGGAGCCACCTGGACCTGTTGACCTGCTACCACGCGCTCGACCTCTACGTGGTGTCCTCACGGGAGGAGGGCGGACCGATGGGGCTGATGGAAAGCATGGCCAGTGCCGTGCCGGTAGTCTCCACCAGCGTCGGCATGGGACCGGACCTGATCGTCGATGGTGTATCCGGTGGGCTGGTAAACGGCTTTAGTGGCGAGGAACTTGCCCTGAAGGCCGGCCAGCTGTTGTCCATGTCACCCGATGAAGCATCGCGTTTGAAGCAGGTCGCCGGGTCTGCGGTGAAGGTCGCCGACTGGTCGGTGGTGGGGCGTAGCCATTGGGAACAGGTTTATCAGCACCTGATTCGACAATGAATGATTCCTTGCGCAGGGAGCCTCCAGGCAAAGGTCTGCTACGGGCTGGCTGGCGGGCCGCGCAGACGGCCGGCGTGCTGGCGTCCACACTGACCGCGGGCCGGCGCGGCCCGATCCGTCTTTTCTATGGCGGCGCGCACGGCGGTGATCTTGGTGGGCCACAGGTCAAGATCAAGCGGCTGTCCGAATTCTTTCCCACGAGCCGCTGGCAGTACAACGTTGCCTATCTCCTTTCGAACGCGCCCTATCTTTCCGCCGTCGCCATCGACTGGCTGAAGATGCGGCGCATCCCGGTCGTCCTGAACCAGAACGGCGTCTTCTATCCGGGCTGGTTTGGCGGTGACTGGCGTAAGATGAACGGCTTCATGGCGACGGCCTACCACCGCGCCGACTACGTGTTCTGGCAAAGCGACTTCTGTCGGCGTGCGGCCGACCGCTTCCTCGGCAGGCGCGAAGGGCCCGGGGGAATCCTCTTCAATGCCATCGATACCCAGCATCGCTTCCGGCCGGCTGGGGTGCATCCTGACCACCCCTTCACCTTCCTCCTGACTGGGAGGATCGACGCGCACATGGCCTATCGTGTGGAAAGCTCGATCGCCGGTCTGCGCGCCGCGCGAGATGCCGGACTGGACTGTCGCCTACTGGTTGCCGGCTGGATCGCGGATTCCGCGCTGACGGCGAGCCGGCAGCTGGCCGACCGGCTGGCCCTTTCGGCGCAAGTGGATTTCTGCGGCCCGTATACGCAAGCGACGGCGCCAGCCATCTACCAGTCTGCCGACGCCTATGTGATGACCAAGTATCTCGACCCCTGTCCGAACACGGTCCTGGAGGCCATGGCCTGTGGGTTGCCGGTGCTGTACTCGGCCAGCGGCGGCGTGCCCGAGCAGGTCGGACCGGAAGCCGGCATCGGCCTGGCCGTCCCTGAAAGCTGGGACGATACAATGCACACGCCGAGCCCGGAGGCAATCGGCGCAGGCATGGTGGAAGTCGCCCGCCTATCGAAGGCCATGGGGCTGGCGGCGAGGCGTCGCGCCGAGGCTGAGTTTGAAATCACCCACTGGATTGACCGCCATCGAGAGGTCTTTCGGCAACTTCTGGACACGCGACGTTGAAATCCCTCCTCCTACAACTGGCGAACCTGCTGTCCTGGTTCTGGCGGCTCGTTCCGGCCCGCCTGCGCACCGGGCTGCTGACCGGCTTTCTAGTCCTCGATTCGCGCAACCGTGATGCGGCTGCCGGATTGCGACGTTTGCTGGTGCTCAAGGACCGGCTCGAATGGATCATCAACGAGCGCGCCATGGCCTACGGGGGCGGCGAGCATCCCAAGCATCGCCTCACCCGCTACCACTGGTTTTTCATCGACCGGATCGAAGATGGCGAACGGGTGCTGGACGTCGGCTGCGGCTACGGGGCCGTAGCACGCAGCATTGCCCGCGAGCGCCCGCGCTGCACGGTGGTGGGCATGGACCTGAACGAGCCGCGCCTAGCCCAGGCACAGGCATCGGTGAATCCGCCGAATCTCCGTTTCCTGACGGGCGACGCCACGCGCGAAGTTCCGCCCGGCGCCTGGGATGCCGTCGTGCTATCCAACGTGCTGGAGCACATCTCCGAGCGGGCCCGCTTCCTGCGCGACCTCGTGCGTGTCACAGGCGCATCGCGCATCCTGATCCGGGTACCCCTGTTCGAGCGGGACTGGCAAATGCCGCTCCGCCAGGAACTCGGCCTCAGCTATTTTTCCGATGACGACCACAAGATCGAACACCGCCTTGCGGAGTTCCATGACGAACTTGCAGCGGCCGGTCTCCGTGCGAAGGAGGTTGTCACTCTTTGGGGCGAGATATGGGCAGACTGCCGCCTGCCATGAATCAGGCCATGGAACTCGTCAGCATCATCATTCCCTGCTACAACAGCGGTGCCACCCTCGGGCAGACGGTTGCCTCGGCCAAGGCGCAAACCTGGCCGAACCTGGAAATTATCGTCATCGACGATGGCTCTACCGACCCGATGACCCTTGAGGTTCTGGCCGCCCTGAAGGGCGTCACCGTGCTACGGCAGCCCAACTCCGGGCTGCCGGCAGCACGCAATGCAGGCTTTCGCGCCGCCCGTGGCGAATACGTGCTGCCCCTTGACGCCGACGACTGGATCGAACCCGAAGCGATTGCAGTATTCATGCAGGCAATCGAGTCCACTGCACATTCCGGATTCGCCTACTGTGACACCCAACTCGAAGGGGAAGCTTCAGAAGTCTTGCGGAAATCCTACAACTTCTTCGAACAGCTCTCACTGAACCAATTGCCCTACTGCCTGCTGATGCCCAGGCGGCTGTGGGTCGAGGCGGGCGGGTACGACGAGACCATGCGCCAGGGCTACGAGGACTGGGAGTTCAACATCAGGTTGGGGACGCTCGGCTATTTCGGGCTGCGGGTGCCACAGACCATGTTCCACTACCGTGTCAGCAGCAGTGGCATGCTGATCTCCAAGTCCAACCGCCTGCATGGCACCCTGTGGTCGCAGATCCAGGCCCGTCATGCCGAAACCTACCGCTGGCGAAGCCTGTTGCGCCTAAATCGCGAGTGGTCGTCCAGGCCTTCAGACTATCCGCTGGTATTTCACCTGGCCTGGATGGTGGCGCACCGACTCCTGCCGGTGCCGGCATTCTCATTTCTTTTCAAGTGGCAAAGGCAGCGCTCAGCAGCGCGGCGGACCGCTGACCTACAGCCATGGCGCGGATAAAAATCCTGTACTTGCTGACCGAGGACTGGTTCTTCTGTTCCCACTTCATCGAGCGGGCCGTTGAGGCACAGGCAGCTGGCTACGAAGTAGTGATCGTCGCCCGCGAGAGAAGCCACAGCGAGCGCATCCGGCGCGCGGGACTTCGCTTCATCGGGCTGGAATTCGAGCGGCGCAGCATACATCCCCTGATCGAACTCAGGCAACTGAGGGAGATCATCGCGCTGTATCGCCGTGAACGGCCTGACATTGTCCATCAGGTGTCTCCGAAGCCGATTCTTTACGGTACGTCAGCAGCCTTGCTGACCGGCGTACCTGCGATTGTCAACGCGCCGGTGGGCATGGGCTACATCTTCTCGTCCGGCGATCTTTGTGCCCGCCTGCTGCGGCCCTTCGTGCGGGTCGCCTACCGGCTTCTGGCGAACCCTCGTCGCAGCCGGGTGGTCTTCGAGAACCGCGACGACCTGAAGAATTTCGTCCAGTGGGGAGCCGTCAGAGCTGATGACGCAGTCCTTATCAGAGGCGCTGGCGTCGATCTCGACCGGTTCAGGCCATGCGTCCGGACCAACCCGGTTCCCGTCGTGGCGTTGGTGGCACGCATGCTGCGCGACAAGGGCATCAACGAGTTCATTGCCGCGGCACACCTGTTGCACCAGCAGGGCGTTGCAGCCCGCTTCCTGCTCGTTGGCGCGCCCGATCCGATGAACCCGACCTCCATTTCCCTGGCAACCCTGAAGGATTGGCATGGCCGGCAGGGCATTGAGTGGCTTGGCTGGCGGGAGGATATTGCCGCCCTGCTGGGCGAGATCGATGTTATGTGCCTGCCCTCGTATCGGGAGGGCCTGCCCAAGTCGCTCATCGAGGCCGCCGCCGCCGGCCTGCCCATCGTCACCACGGACACGCCGGGCTGTCGGGAGGTCGTGCGGGACGGGGAGAACGGCTTCCTTGTACCGGTGCGTGACGTTCGGCAACTGGCCGGGGCGCTGGGGCGTCTGGTGGGGGATCGCGAACTGCGTGAGCGAATGGGCAGGCGCGGCGCGGAAATCGCCGCCGCGGAGTTCGGTTCCGGGCGGGTGATTGCCGAGACCCTTGGCCTTTACCGCGAGCTGCTTTCTGCGGTCGGGACCTGATATCGATATGCCAGGCCCGCTTGCCAAGGCGTTGCTGGACAAGGCAGTCGCCTTGCTGGCGCTGGTACTGTCGCTGCCGCTCTTCCTGCTGCTCGTACTGCTGGTCCGGGCGACCTCCCGGGGCCCGGCACTGTACTGGTCGTCACGAGTCGGGCGACACAACCGGCTCTTCAAAATGCCCAAGTTCCGCAGCATGCGAATTGATACTCCCGCCATGGCGACACACCTCCTGCAAAACCCCAATCAATGGCTGACGCCCATCGGTTCTTTTCTTCGCAAATCGAGTCTGGATGAGTTACCGCAGCTTTGGAGCATCCTTAAAGGCGATATGAGCTTTGTCGGCCCACGGCCAGCCCTCTTCAATCAGGGTGATCTGATCGCTTTGCGTACCGACGCGGGAGTTCACGAACTGGTGCCCGGACTTACGGGTTGGGCACAGATTAACGGCCGCGACGAGTTGCCAATCCCCGAAAAAGTCAAACTCGATGCTGAATACCTCCAACGGAGGTCAATCACGTTTGACCTATGGATTTTGTGGCTGACGCTGTTGAAGGTCTTGCGTCGGGATGGGGTTTCCCACTAACCAGCTGAACAGACTGGAGTAAGAATGCTTTTGCGAAACTTTGCGCTACCCATGCTGGCGTTGCCGCGATGGGCCAAACGCTTTGTTGTCTTGGCAGTTGATACAGCCTTGTGTGTATTGACGGTCTGGTTGGCCTACTACCTTCGACTCGGCGAATTTGTTGCCTTGTCGGGAAATGCATTGTTGGCTGTCGTGACTGCCATTGGTGTTGCGTTGCCAATTTTCGTCGTCTCGGGGCTGTATCGAGCCATCTTCCGCTACAGCGGATGGCCAGCTTTGCTAGCCGTTGCCAGAGCCATCGGCATCTATGGCCTGCTCTACGCGTCCGTATTCACGGCAATTGGGATTCAAGACGTCCCTCGCACCGTTGGGATCATCCAGCCAATTCTTCTCCTGCTCTTTGTCGGGGCATCTAGAGCTCTGGCCCGCATTTGGCTTGGCGATCAGTACCAGAGCATTCTCAAGCACGCTTCCCGCCCCAAGGTGCTCATCTACGGTGCCGGACGCACAGGACGGCAATTGGCCGCAGCGATGAACAACAGCCCCGAGATGCAGGTGGCCGGTTATTTGGATGATGACGACCGCCTGCACGGGCATGTGCTGAACGGCCAGCCGATTTACAACCCCGCTGATCTGGCCAATCTGGTCACGACCCTGAGTATCAGTGACGTGTTACTGGCTATGCCCAGCCTCAGTCGAAAGCGTCGCAACGAGATCCTGAGCCAAATTCGCAGTGCTCGTGTTGCGGTGCGCACACTGCCCAGCGTGACCGATTTGGCTCAAGGCAAGGTCAGCATCTCCGATCTCCGCGAACTGGACATTGACGATCTGCTGGGCCGCGAACCCGTGGCACCCAACCACATCCTGCTGGCCAAGAACATCGTGGGCAAGGTGGTGCTGGTAACAGGCGCAGGTGGCTCGATCGGTAGTGAACTCTGCCGTCAGATCCTCACCGTCGGTCCGAGCAAACTGCTGTTGATTGAACAAAGCGAATTCGCCCTCTACGGCATTCACCAGGAGATCGAAGAAAAGCTCGCCGGACGTGAAACTGTCGTCGTTCCCTTGCTGGCCTCGGTGCAAGACGACGACCGCATGCGCGAGATTATGTCAACCTGGCATCCTGACACGGTCTATCACGCCGCAGCCTACAAGCATGTGCCGCTGGTGGAGCACAACCCGGCTGAGGGCGTCAAGAACAACGTGCTCGGCACACTGCACACGGCCCAAGCGGCTGCCGAGAACGGCGTGTCCGACTTCGTACTGATCAGTACCGACAAGGCGGTACGCCCGACCAACATCATGGGTGCAAGCAAGCGCTTGGCTGAAATGGTGCTGCAAGCCCTCGCTACAACCAACCCCGGTACCAAATTCAGCATGGTGCGATTCGGCAACGTGCTGGGTTCGTCAGGCTCGGTGGTGCCTAAATTCCGTCAGCAGATCCGCGATGGTGGACCGGTCACCTTGACCCATCCGGAGATCACCCGTTTCTTCATGACTATTCCCGAGGCCTCTCAGTTGGTCATTCAGGCGGGGGCCATGGCCAAGGGGGGAGACGTGTTCGTGCTGGATATGGGACAGTCGGTCAAGATCATGGATTTGGCGCGCCGCATGATCGAGCTTTCGGGGCTGACCGTAAAAGACGAACAAAACCCCGATGGCGATATCGAAATCGAGATCTCCGGTCTGCGTCCCGGTGAGAAGCTTTACGAAGAACTGCTAATCGGCGACAACCCCAAGCCCACATCTCATTCGAGGATCATGAAAGCCCACGAGGAGTTCATCCCCTGGGCAGAGCTAGAGGACAAGCTGAATGCGCTGGAGATGGCGCTCAACGTCAACGACGTCGGCGTCATTCGGTTGATGATGGAAAAGCTAGTGACCGGCTACACCCCGAGTGACGAAATCGTTGATTGGGTTCATTTGGAGCAGGAGGCCGAGGCGCAGGCGTTGGGGTTGGCTGGTTAAGCGGAACGGTCGATGGGGATTCCAGTGGACCTGCGCTTCTCGGTCCTCAATGATTTCTGCCAGATTGGGCCCTTCGTGAGTAGACCTCGCGATAGGTTCACTCTGAGCGCTGAGGTTCGACGGCATGAATTTCGGCACCTGGGCAGTTCGCGGCGCCCGCGTATTGATTAAACAATATTTGTTTTGCTTAAAACGTTACGCCATACTGAGGCCACTGATCAACCCCATACAAGGAGCAAACCATGGGAGCCGTTGCCGAGCGTGAAGTGACTGCCTCACAGGACCGTGGCGCCCTGGCCAAGATGGTTATGACCCTGCTCGATCATTGGAAGTTGAGCACCGAAGATCAGGCCGCGCTGTTGGGCATCGCCACCAGCAATCGGGCGGCACTGTCGAACTACCGCAGTGGCAAGCCCATTGGCACCAGTCGTGACCAGTACGAGCGGGTGGGCCATTTGCTGGGCATCCACAAAAACCTGCGCCTGCTGTTCCCGCAAAACCGGGATCTGGCCTACCGCTGGATGACTACTCGCAATAAGGCGTTCGACAACCTGACCCCCGTTGAAGTGGTGAAGGAGTGGGGCTTCGCGGGGCTGCTGATGGTGCGCAGTTATCTCGACCGCGCCCGTGGTGTTTGATCTGGCGTTTGAATGAACTCCCTGTTCGCTCAACTCACACTGGCCGACGTTCACCAGGATGTTGCACGCAACATCGTCTCATTGCGTCAGTCGCAGGACTTGTTTGATGACCTGACGGATGATCCAGCCGGGTGGCTGCTGGCGCAGAAGGTCGAGGACGAAGTCAAGCCACCGCCATACCGCTCCCGTACGCCGATCATCGATCGTCCGTTTGAAGACGCTGAATGGTTCAACGCCATCATTTGGCCGTTCAGGAATTGGCAGTCCAGTCGGTATTCCGATGGCACATACGGGATCTGGTACGGCTCGGAGTCGGTCGAAACCACGGTCTATGAGTCCGCCTACCACTGGTACCGGGGCTTGTTGATGGATGCGGGGTATGAACGGTCAGGGGTCGTTACCGAGCGGAAGGTCTACTCGGTCGCCTGCGGAGCAGCACTGCTGGATTTCCGTAAAGCGGCCGACGAACACCCGGATCTCCTGCATCCTTCGGACTATGCGTTTTGTCAGTCGGTGGGATCCAGGATTCACCGCGAGGGCCACCCCGGTCTTCTGACCCAATCGGTCCGTCGGCCTGCGGGTGAAAACCTGGTGGTCTTCAATCCGGGCGTACTTTCCAACCCCAGGCACAACTGCCAGCTGACCTATCGACTAGATGGCAGACAGATCGCGGTGGAGAAGCAGCCGGGGGTAGCCTGGATTACCTTGGATGTGACCAATTTTTCATAGGAGGCTCTTGAGAGTCGACACGCTCGCGAGGGTCTGAGGCGGAGCCTCGCTAAACGTAGCAAAATTCAGTATTCTGCAATAACCCACCCCGCCGCACGCCAGTGTTGGCGGGGTTTTTCGTTTCAGCACCTGGGGCGTATCTTGCCTGCCACCACAGTTGGACAGGGCAATTCTCCAGGCAACATATACCGCCCCAGAAAAATGCACAGCCCCTAAACGATCGGGACCGTCTTCCGGCATCTCGGAAAGTCGCTACAGCCGTAGAACCGCTCTCCCTTGTTGGGGCCGGTTAATGCCTCCCGCACCGCCATGGCGCTGCCGCATTTGGGACAGGCCGGTTCGTCTTGCTTCGCCGCGATGAGTTGCCGGACATGCCGGACATGCTCGCGATGGGTCTTGTAGGAGGCTGCCAGCCTTCCGCTTTCGATCTTTTCGATGATTTCCTGGGCCTCGTGCCCCGTGAGCACCGGCTCCGTCTTGGATTGGATGAAGCGGATGTAGCCCATGCCCTGCGTCACGTTTTCCGGCATCTCTGTCTTGAAGGTGCTGCCACCGATGAAGACGATCAGCGAGTGGATCTGGTGATCGGCCAGGCCCAGTAGGTCGGCGAGCGTCCTGCAATGCTTGTGGTTTTGCCGCAGGGGATTTTGGAACTTGTAGGCCTGCCGATATATCCGTTGCGTCCAGGTCTGATTGTGCCTTCCCCCGAAGATCCAGCCTCGCAGGTTCTTGGTCTCTACCACGAACACACCATAGATCGAGACGATGATGTGATCGATCTGGGTACTGCCGTCCTCGGTGGGCAGGGTGACGTTCTTGACCAGACGGTAGCTGTTCTGGTCGAGCTTCCGCTTGGCGAGCCAGTTGACGACGGCCTCGCCCACCATGCCCTTGAACCGGGGGGAGCTGAGAATGCCGCTCAGGATGGTGAGGGGGATCAGATACCAGAGCGTAGTGAAGAGCAGAGGGGTGATGGGGGAAAGGTCCATGTATTGTCCTGGGGTGGTCACAGCCGTTCAGTCGTGAAATCGGCTATTTCACCAGAAACCAGGCACAGTCCGCACCGGAAATTAACCCGGATATTTCATGAATTGCCGTGGTGATCGCGCAGCCCGAATCGCTGCCACCGGCAAGGGGGGCGGCATGGCCGCCCCCCTTGCCGGTGGCAGAGGCTATTTCGCCGGCGCGTCTATCCCTTTCAGGAACTTGAACAGATCGCTGTCGGTGGAAAGTACCAGCGTGGCGTCCTTGGTGATGATCGACCTGTAGGTGTCCAGGGTGCGGATGAACTCATAGAACTTCGCGGCATCCGCTGTCTGGTTGTACGCGGCGGCGTAGATTTCGGCCGCCTTGGCATCGCCCTCGCCCCGCGTCTCTTCCACCTTGCGGTAGGCCTCCGACTGAATTTTGTCCAGATCGCGGGTCATGTTGCCCCGGATACGCGCCGCCTCGCCGTTGCCCTCCGAGCGGAAGCGTTCGGCGATCTGGCGGCGTTCGCTGATCATGCGGTCGTAGATCTTCGGCTGTACGCTGCTGTTGTAGTTGATGCGCTTGAAGCGAATGTCGAGCAGTTCGAGCCCGAACACTTTGACCTTCTCGGCGGCAGCGGCAAAGATTTCCCGCTCGACCTGCTCGCGGCCCTTATGAATCGGGACCAGCGTGCCGACTTTGTTGTTGCTGTCGGTGGTGGCCAGGGTGGCGTCTTGCAGGGGCTTGCGATCCTTGGTGGTGCGGATGATTTCGATCAGCTCGTGCTTGGCGACGGCGTTGCGGGTCTCGCTGCCCAGGATGTCGTCCAGCCGCGACTGGGCGCTACGTTCGTCCCGCAACCGCAGAAAATAGGGCAGCGGGTCGGTGATGCGCCAGCGGGCGAAGAGATCGACCGAGATGTAGAGCTTGTCCTTGGTCGGCATGTCGGAGGGACTGCCGTCCCACTCCAGCACACGCTTGTCGATGCGGTTGACGGTCTGGATGAAGGGCATTTTCAGCTTGAGGCCCGCCTCCGTGACGGGCTCACCAACCGGTTTGCCGAATTGGGTGAGGATGACCTGCTGGGCCTCGCCGACGGTGTAGAAACCGTTGAGCAACAGGACGGCTGCCAGGGCAAGAAGGATCAGGAATAAATGCTTCATGGCGCGGCCCTCTCTGCTTGCGGCTGCTTTTTGTCGAGGTTCAACAGGGGCAGGATGCCCTTCATGCCTTCATCCACGATCACCTTGTTGCCGACGGCGGGCAGGACATCCCGCAGGGTCTCCAGATAGAGGCGCCGACGGGTGACTTCGGGGGCCTTGAGGTATTGCGCCAGCACGGCATTGAAGCGCGACACATCGCCCTCGGCCTCGTTGATGCGTTTGAGGCGGTAGCCTTCGGCCTCGCGGATGCGCTGATCCTTTTCGCCCTCGGCCAGCGGGATGAACTTGTTGTAGTCGCGGCGGGCCTCGTTGATCAGCTTCTCCTTCTCCTGCTGCGCCTGATTGACCTCATTGAAGGAACCCTGCACCGGGGCGGGCGGGTTGATGTTCTTCAACTGCACCTGATCGACGCTGATGCCCATGTTGTAGCGGGCGGCGAGCCGCTGCATCTTGACCAGCGCCTCGGTCTCGATCTCCTGCCGCCCGATGGTGATGACCTCATCCACGGTACGGTCGCCGACCGCCTCGCGCATCACCGATTCGGACAGATCACGCAGGGTCGTGCCGGGGGCGCGTATCGCAAACAGGTAATTGACCGGCTCGGAGATGCGGTACTGCACCACCCACTCCACCAGCGCGGCATTCAGATCGCCCGTGACCATGGGGGCTTCCTCTCCGGGCGACTCGGAAGATTGATCGGGATTGGTCGCCCCTTCGGTGGCAAAGCCGAATTCCTGCTTCAACTGGCGCTTGACGGGCAGAACGGTGACGGTATCGACGCCCAGCGGGATCTTGAAATGCAGCCCCGGCTGGGTCTCGGTCTGGAATTTGCCGAAGCGTTGCAGCACGGCGATGGAGTCGCTGGGGACGGTGTACCAGGACGACCAGACGGCGATGATGAGCGCAAGGCCGCCCAGTCCCGGCAACAGGAGGCCGTTCAAGCCTGGCGGCAAGCCACCCAGGTGCGACGGCGGTATGACAGGTGGACGAAAGGCCATGGGGATTTCCTTCTGAGATTGTGAGGCGGTTGCAACCAGATCGAAGGTGGATGAATGGATGATTCAAGCCACCATATCATGAGTTATGGCTGATATATCGTCCTTAAAGATAACGGTAAAGCCGGATCAGGCATCGCGATGGAAACCCGGCGTGCGCAACAGCTTCTCCAGCTCCTCCGCCGGCAGGGGACGGCTGAGGTAGTAGCCTTGCATCTCGTCGCAACCGTGCCCAGCCAGCCACTGGTATTGCTCAGCGGTCTCGACCCCCTCGGCGATGACTTTGAGGCCCAGGGTCTGGGCCATGGCTATGATGGCCTGGGCGATGGCGGCATCGCCCGGATCATCGAGCAGGTCGATGACGAAGGAACGGTCGATCTTGAGCTTGTCGAAGGCAAAGCGCTTGAGGGCGCTGAGGCTGGAGTAGCCGGTGCCGAAGTCGTCCAGGGAGAGCTGGCAGCCGAGCGCCTTCAATTCGCCCATCCGCCGTTCCATGACGCCTTGCCGTTCCATGAACAGGCTCTCTGTAATCTCCAGGTCCAGCCGCCCGGCATCCAGTCCTGTCTCCAGCAGTATCTCCTTGATCGTCGCCGGGAGATCGCTGTGCTCGATCTGATGGACGGAGAGGTTGACGGCCATGGTGATCGGCGGCAGTCCCGCGTCCCGCCAGGCGGCCGCCTGACGGCAGGCCTCGCGCAGGACCCATTCGCCCAGGGGCAGGATCAGCCCGGTCTCCTCGGCCAGGGGAATAAAGCGGATGGGCGGGATCAGGCCCTCCTGGGGGTGACGCCAGCGCACTAGGGCCTCGATGCCGATGATGCGCCCGCTCTCCATCTCGGCCTGGGGCTGGTAGTGGAGCAGCAGCTCGCCGTCTTCCAGCGCCCGGCGCAGATCCCGCTCCAGGCGCAGGCGTTCCTGGGCCTGGATGCCGAGGTCTTCGGTAAAGAAGCGGAAGCCGCTGCGGTCGTTCTTGGCGCGGAACATGGCCGCGTCGGCATTCTTCAGCAGGCTGTCGGCGTCGCAACCATCGCGGGGATAGGTGGCGATGCCTATGCTGAGGGTGATGCGCAGTTCCTCTCCACCGATCTTCAGTGCCTCGCCGGTGACGGCCAGCAGGCGCTGGGCGCAGATGGCGCAGGTCTCGGGCGACTCCAGTTGCGGCAGGACCAGCACGAATTCGTCGCCGCCGTGCCGGGCCAGGGTATCGACCTCGCGGATGCAGCCCAGCAGGCGCTTCGCCACGGACTTGAGCAGTTCGTCGCCCACGGCGTGGCCCAGGCTGTCGTTGACCAGCTTGAAGCGGTCCAGGTCCAGAAACAGCACGCCCATAGGGTGGCCGCCGCGCTCGGCCATAGCGATGGCCTGGCCGAGACGGTCGCGCAGCAGGTTGCGGTTGCAGAGGCCGGTGAGTTCGTCGTGGGTGGCCTGGTGCTCCAGTTCCTCCAGATAGCGCCGTTCCTGGGTGACATCGTCGATGACGCCCACGAAGTGGCTGACCGCCCCATTCCCGTCCAGCACCGGGGCGACGTGCAGATGGTTCCAGAAGAGGCTGCCATCCTTGCGGTAGTTGCGCAGGGTGGCGCCGCCCTCGCGGCCTTCGCGCACGGCGGCCCGGATCTGTTCCAGGTCGGGTTGCTGCCGGTCCCTGCCCGCCAGGAAGGCGGGGTTGCGTCCCAGCGCCTCGGCGGCACTGTAGCCGGTGATTCCCTCGAAGGCCCGGTTGGCGTAGATGATGGGTTGCTGCCCCTCGCGGGCATCGGTCAGCAGAATGCCGTTTTGCGCCGATTCCACGGCCTGATTCAACAGGCGCAAACGCTCCTCGGCCTGACGGCGGGCCTGCTCGCCCCGCAGATGACGGATGCCGTAGGCCAGGTCATCGGCCAGCTCTTGCAGCAACCACACCTCCTCCTCGTCGAAGGCATCCGGTTCACCAGCGTAGAAATGGAGCGCGCCTATGACCTCGCCCTCGACCAGCAAAGGTAGCGCCAGACTAGAGCGATAGCCTCGCTTGAGTGCCTGTTCGCGCCAGGGGGCGAAGGCCGGATCGGTGTCGATGTGATGCATGACCTGGGATTGACCAGACCGGATCGCCTTGCCGGTGGGTCCCTGACCATAGGCGTCCTCGCTCCAGTGGATACAGACCTCGTCCAGATAGTCGCTCCTCTCCCCGGCGCGCGCCACCGGGCGCACGTTGCGTTCCTCGTCCCATTCCTTGAAACCCACCCAGGCCAGCCGGTAGCCGTCGGGACCGGCCAGAATGTCGCAGATCCGTTGCAACAGCGCGCCCTCTTCCTGGGCGCGAACCAGGGCCATGTTGCAATCGCTGATGAGACGGAGCGCCCGGTTGGCGTGGCGCAGCCGCTCTTCGGCGCGGCCGTGTTCGATGAGGGCTGCCAGGGTATGGGCCAGGGAATCGAGAAAACCCGTTTCCGCCTCCGCCAGCCGGTGCCCCGCTTCCACATAGAGGGTCAGGACCCCGAGCAGGCGCTTGCCGGACAGCAGGGGAATACAGTAGTGACCATGGTCGGGCATGCCGGGATAGTGAATTTCATGGCGCCCGTCCAGGTGGCCCGCATGAACGATGCGGCGCTCCACTGCCGCCCGGCCACAGAGGCAATGGCCGAAGGGCACCAGTCCGCACCGGGTTTGCAGCTCGGCGGGCAGGTTGCTTTGGGCCATCAGGCGCAAGGCGTCGCCCTTATCGACGAGGAAGATGGCCCCCTTGGACTCGACCGCCAGCCAGGGGATGCCGGTCAGCAGCTCGATGGCCGCTTCGAGCTGCCCTTTCAATCCGGTCTCGCCCTGACCGATACGCAACAGCCCGGTAATGACCGACTGCTCCCGGTGGGCCGATTCCAACCGGGCGTAACTCCCGGCCAACTCCCGCTCGCGCCGTTTGAGCAGCCAGAAAAAGGCGCCGATGGCGGTGACGGCCAAGACCAGCACCAGCAGCCCCTCGCGGAAAAGGACATCCCGGATGAGGGCATGACGCGCCGTCAGATCGGTGATCAGGACATGGCGACCGACGGCGCGGCCACCGGCATCAGTCAGGGTAAAGAGATGTAGCCCCAGGAAGCGTCCATCCCGGTGGATGTCCTGGTATGACGGGATATCCTTGGGCGGCAGCCCAGCCAGCAACCCGGCCGCCTCGGGCGCAAGGGCCGAATCGGAGTGGCTTGCCACCACGAAACCGGGGAAACGGTCCCAGGCCGCTTGCCGTCCCAGCATCTTCATGCCGTCGGCGAAGCCCTCTGGCTTCAGAAACCCCTTGTCGAGCAACAGATAATCCTCGCCGCTAAAGGCCCTGGCGATCTGGGCGAGCAGATCCTCGACCTCCTCGCCCAGTTCCAGGTAACCGACCAGTCCCTTCTCGTCGTGCAAGGGGGCCACGATGCGAAGGGTCAGGGTTCCCAGCGGCCCCAGTTCGACGCCGCTGGCGATACCTCCGCTCGATTGGGACTGGATGGCGGTAAAGCGGTCGATGCGATCGCCGAACCGCTCCGGCTGGTGGACCCGCAGCAGATTGACCCGGTCCGGCCCCAGGAAATAGAAATGCGTAACCCCGAAGTCCTTGTGCAACTGCTCGAACAGGGGCGCGGACAGGGCAAACAGGGTTGCGCGGTCCCCCGCGCGGAAGGGCTTGGGCAGGCGGGGGTCGAGCAGGATGGCCTTCAGCGCCGCCCCCAGCTTATCGGCCCGGCCCTGGAGCAGGGCGCGGTGGAAGACCTCGATCTCCCGGTGGTGCTGGGCGATCTCGCGTTCCAGGCGCTGTTCCTCCCCCCAGTAGAGGTGAAAGGCGAAACCGACGACAGCCAGGAGCGTGGCCAGGGCCAACAGGGGAAGAAAGATGCGGGTGGCGCGGCTGTGGGTCATTTCTCTCATGCCAGTGAATTCCAGGCCTGCGAGCCTGCCCTGTTAAGCCTAGCAAAAAACGCCTCTTCCGTTAGCCGGGCATTTTGTCCTGGTATGCCCAAATTTTCCGGTGGGACCGGAGAGGGATGGATAAAATGGTCCAACCTCAAACACAGGTCCGGCCGCCATGCTCAAACCCGACAGCAATATCGTCCGCATTGAGGGAGAAGCCAAACTGGCGAAGCTCTCCCCCGCGCAAAAGAAGTTCAACAGCCTGATCAAGAAGATCGACCAGCAGAAGCAGCTTCTGGCCGTTTGGCAGGAGACCATCCCCTATTTGCAGAAGCTGTCGGCCGAGAAACTTGAGCCATTGCTCAAAACCTATAGCGGCTATCGGGCCGAGTTGGCCCAGCTGCTGGACGAGCAGTACGCCGTCAAGGGCTTCACCGCCAAACAGCGGGAGAAGATGGCCCACTTGATTCTCGACACCTGCGCCGATCTGATCAACCAGCACGGCATGGAGGAGCTGAAGCCCCTCTACAACAAATACAGCGAGGCCGATTTCGATACGGAATCCCAGGAAATAGGCGACTTCTCGAACGATGTAATGAAATCCATACTCAAGGGCAGCCTGGGCATCGACATGGACGACGAGGAAATCGACCTGGAGAATCCCGAGCTGATGGCGGAACGCCTGCGGGAGCGGATCGAGGCCCAGCGGCAGCAACACGAGGAACGGCGCGGCAAGCGCAAAAAGACCGCCAAGCAGCTCAAGAAAGAGGCCGAACTGAAGGCCGCCGAGGAAGACGCCGGCAAGGCGATCAGGGCCGTTTACCGGCAACTGACCACAGCCCTGCATCCCGACCGCGAGCAGGACCCGGAGGAACACAAACGCAAGACGGAGTTGATGCAGCGGGTGACGGTCGCCTACAAGAAAAAGGACCTGCTGCAACTGCTGGAGCTGCAACTGGCGGTGGAGCAGATCGACCAGGCGCATATCAACAACATCGCCGAGGACCGCCTGAAACACTTCAACCGCGTCTTGCAGGGCCAACTGGACCAGCTCCAGGACGAGGTCCAGGAGGTCGAGATGACCCTCAAAATGAACTTGCAGTTAATGCCCTTCGAACAGCTCACGCCCCAGCGGGCCATCAGTAGGTTCAAGAGGGATCTCGACGGGTTGCGGCTCGAAATCAACCAGATCAAACATGACCTCAACCGCTTCAAGGATGTGAAGCACCTCAAGGCCTGGCTCAAGAATTACCGCATGGACAGGGGCATGGATGACTTCGACGACTTTCTGGGTGACTTGAAGTTTTGACACAGCCTAAGCTGAGAGGCTGTGAAAATACCTTCAGGTCGAAGCCAAACGCTTGATGGTCTGCGCCAACTGTTCCGCCTCGCCGCAGCGGGGGTGCCGGGGGTAGTTCTTGAGCACGAAGCCCAGCATCTGTAGGGCCAGATCGTCCCGGCTGAATTTGTGGCTGACGAGTTGGGCCATCTCGATGTAGATGTCCGCCACCTCGGTTTCCTTGGGAAAGCGCTTGTGGATGTTCTTGGCCAGGGCGAAGGCGGCCTTGCCCTGCCCCATGGTGTTCAGCGCCCGGATCAAGGCCAGGTAATGATCGGCCCGCCCCAAGGCGAAACCGGCACTGCCGGCGGCCAGATCCGTATAGAGTCTGCCGGCCTCGTTGGCCTGACCGTTCTCCACCAGGATCGGGATGATGTAGCGCGCGAACTTGACCTTGTCGTCTTCCGTGCCATGGACCATGAGGAAGGCGGACAGCTTGCGCCTCAGCTCGGCGTTGACCGGCTCGTCCCTGACGCGGCCGATCAGTTCCGCCTTGGCGGCCTCCGTCATGCCCTTTTCCATAAAGGCGTGGAACTGCTCCAGCTTCCCCCCCGTGGGGTCATGGGATTCGCTTTCGAAGATCCGTTGCGAGATGCCCAGCGCTTCATGATGCTGATAGAGCAGATAGCCCATCATGTGGTAGGCCAGCACCGAAAAGAGGAAGTTCACTGCGTTGTAGAGGGGAAAGATCGCTTGAGGCCCCACCCGGCTGAGCAGAAACCCCTGGGCGTTTGACTCCGCCATATAGACCACCAGCAACAGGCCGTAGAGCCCGAGATAGGACCAGCCGACGCGCGTCACCATGCCGATGAGCATGATGGGGTTGATGGCGGACAGGAGGCTGCTGGTGGAGGCCAGCACCATGGTCATGGCGGGCAGCAGAAAGAGAAAGGCAATGCCCATGGCCTTGGCGGGAACAAGCATCCCTTTCAAGACCAGGGAGAGGATGATCGCGCCCGTGATGAGATAGATCGCCAGTTGCTTGAACACCAGGCCGAAATTCTCGTTGAAGACATCGGCGGCCAGTCCCGGCGGGTCCAGGTCCCCTTCCGAGGTGCGGATCAGAGCCTCGAAGGCATACTTCGTCATCAGGGCAAAGAGCAGCAGATAAACCGGCCAAAAGGGCAGCAGCGCAGTCAGGGCGCCGAAGACGACGCAGAGGATCAGGGGCGTCGGACTCAGCACATAGAGGAAAAAGTCGGGAACCCGGTTCCAGAAAGGCTGGATTCGGTGCTTATGGTTCTGCGAGCTGGCAGCGTTTGAAGGCATCCCTGACACCCTTGTTGATAGATTCTGGGATTATAGCCTGCAAATCCTCATCCACAGACCTACTTGCTGGCCATTCACCAACCCAGAACATCCCCGATCATGTCCTGCCACCGCAGCAAGATAAAGGCGGAAAACGGCGGAAAAGGGGACGGCGGAAAAGGGGACAGATTTATTTTACGCCCCTTTTGCATCTCTTACAGGTCGCCCCGGTCCGCGAGTTTCTATTCGACGCCCGATAATCATCTCAACCTGTTCCGCAAACCTGGTATCCGGCGTAGATGTGCCCGGCAACGGGCATCCCTACGCCGGAATTTGTGACCGTAATTTGAATTTATTCGCCCCTACAGGCTCAACTTAACAGACCTCCGCCGCCACGCAGCGCAGCACCCCATAGCTGTAGGCCCCCTCGAAGAAATCGAACAGGGGTTTCAGGCGGCCTTCTTCGCAGGCGGAGAGATGCCCGATGGCCTCGACAATGGCGCGGTAGTCCTCTTCCGCGATGGTCAAGACCTGCCGCACCTCCAGCAGGCCTGCCGCGATGGCCTCCGCGAAATGGCCATGCACGGTATTGAGACTGAGTTCCCGACGCACCGCGATGGCTTGGGCATCCAGCCCCTGCAAATGGAGCGCCAGTGTGGCGTTGATGGTGTCGCTCAGGCTGTTATCGAGTAATCCGGGCAGGGGGTGCTGGCGGATGACCTGCATGAAGCTGTCGCCGTAGCGTTCCAGCTTGCCGCCGCCGACACCACTGATAAGCGCCATGGTCTTCCGGTCCCCCGGACGGCGTCGTGCCAGATCCTGCAACACGCTGTCGTGGAAGATCACATAAGGGGGAACACCCTGCTCCCGCGCCAGTTCGGTGCGCCTGGCCCGCAGGGCCTCGAACAGGGGTTGATCGACCGCCCTCGCCTGGCCGGAGGCCTCCTTCTTCTGACCCTTTGCGGGCTTTTCCTCCTTGACCCGTTTGGGCATGGTCAGGCGCTCCTCCCCGCGCAGCAAGGGTCGGCTGGTATCGCTGAGTTGCAGTGCCCCATGGCCGTCGGGGTCGATCCCCAGATGGCCGGTGGCGATCAACCGGCGGAAGAGCCCGCGCCACTGGTCCCCATCCAGTTCCTTGCCGATGCCGAAGGTACTGACCTGGTCATGCCGGTTGCGGCGAATGCGTTCATCCGCCTTGCCGAGCAGGACATCGATCAGGTAGTTGACACCGAAGCGCTGACCGGTGCGGTAGACGCAGGAGAGGGCCTTCTGTGCCGACTCGGTGGCGTCCCAGGTCTGGGGCGGTGAGAGGCAGTTGTCGCAATTGCCGCAGGGCCGGTGCTGGATCTCGCCGAAATAGGCCAGCAGGGTCTGGCGGCGGCAACTGGTCATCTCGCAGTAGCCGAGCATGGCCTCCAGCTTGTGGGAGACGATGCGTTTGAACCAGTCCTCGCCCTCCCCGTCCAGCATCATTTGCCGCAACTGGATTACGTCCTGTAGGGAATAGGCCATCCAGGCGTCGGCGGGCTGGCCGTCGCGACCGGCGCGGCCGGTCTCCTGGTAATAGGCCTCCACACTCTTGGGCATGTTGAGATGGGCGACGAAGCGCACGTCGGGTTTGTCTATACCCATACCGAAGGCGATGGTGGCGACGATGACGACCGCTTCCTCCCGCAGGAAGGTCTCCTGGTTCTGCCGCCGGGTCTCGTCCGGCAGGCCCGCGTGATAGGGCAAGGCATGACGACCCTTGGCGCTCAGCCAGGCGGCGACCTGTTCCACCCGTTTGCGCGACAGGCAATAGACGATGCCGGCGTGGCCGGGGTGTTCCCGTTGCAGGAAACGCCACAACTGCTCCATGGGGCTGTAAGACTCGGCCACGGCGTAACGGATGTTGGGGCGGTCGAAGCTGTCGAGGTAGAGCCCGGCCCGGTGCAGATCGAGCTGCTCGATAATCTCCTGGCGGGTACGGACATCGGCCGTGGCGGTCAGGGCGATGCGGGGGGTTCGGGGATAACGCTCGTGCAGCACCCGCAGCCGCTGGTAGTCCTTGCGGAAGTCATGGCCCCACTGGGAGACGCAATGGGCCTCGTCGATGGCGAACAGGGCCAGGGGGACCCGGTCCAGCAGATCGAGCATGGCCTCGTTCAGCAGCCGCTCCGGGGCCACATAGAGCAGATCCAGCTCCCCGTTCAGCAGCGCCTGCTCCACCCACTGGCGTTCGGCATAGTCCTGGCTGGAGTTGATGTAGGCGGCGCGGATGCCCAGTTGGGCCAGGGCAGCCACCTGATCCTGCATCAGGGCGATCAGGGGGGAAATCACTATGCCGGTGCCGGGCCGGATCAGGGCCGGGATCTGATAACAGAGCGACTTGCCGCCGCCGGTGGGCATGAGCACCAAGGCATCCCCGCCCGCCAGCAGGGTCTCGATCGCCCCCGCCTGGGAATGGCGGAATTCGTCGTAACCGTAAACCTCGCGGAGGATGTGGTGGGCGTGTTCCATGGGTCAAGTCTACCGGAGCCGCCAAGCTCCAGCTATCGAGGAAGGGATAAAGTACCTACCCAAAGCGGGGCACGGCGGATAAACTGACCCGCTCTTACCATTCCTTGAGCTGAATACAGGGTCTACGCAGATGCCTCCAAAAAACAACCTTCTCGTGCTGTCCGCCCTCGGCAATGACCGTCCGGGAATCGTCGACAGACTGACCAAGGTCATCTTCGACCACGACTGCAACATCGTCGATAGCCGCATGACGGTCCTGGGCGGTGAATTCGCCATCCTCATGCTGGTGGAAGGCAATTGGAACACGCTGGCGAAGCTGGAAAACTGCCTGCCTGATCTGCAAAACTCGCTGGGGCTGACCGTCATCTCCCGCCGCACCGAGGAACGGCAAACGGGACAACCGGTAATGCCTTACCTGGTGGAAGTGGTCTGTCTGGACCACCCCGGCATCGTCCATCACCTGGCCAATTTTTTCTCCCAGCGCAACATCAACATCGAAGATCTGATCACCACCAGCTACCCCGCTGCCCATACCGGCTCCCAGATGTTTTCCGTGCATATCACCATCGGCGTGCCCGGCGATGTCCATATCGCCACCCTGCGGGACGAGTTCATGGATTTTTGCGACTCGCTGAATCTGGACGGTGTATTAGAACCCATCAAGCGCTGAAAGACCGGCGCATTTCCAGGAGACAAAGTCATGACCCAGGCAACTATCGGACAGGTCGTACCTGACCTGGAACTTCTGATCACCGGCGGCCGCAAGGTCAGGCTCGGTGACTATCGCGGCCGACACCTGGTGCTCTATTTCTACCCCAAGGCGAGCACCCCCGGTTGCACCCTTGAAGGCAGGGACTTCGGCGCCGCCATGGGCGACTTTATTGCTGCGGGCGCGGGGCTCCTTGGGGCCTCGCGCGACGGGCTCAAGGCCCAGGAGAACTTCAAGGCGAAGCAGGAATTCCCCTTCGATCTGGTCTCCGATCAGGACGAAACCCTCTGCCAATGCTTCGATGTCATCAAGCTGAAAAAACTCTACGGCAAAGAGTCACTCGGCATCGAACGCAGCACCTTCCTCATCGACCGGGACGGCATCCTGCGCCGGGAATGGCGCAAGGTGCAGGTCGCCGGCCATGTGGCGGAGGTCCTGGCCGCCGTCCGCGCCCTCGATGCCTGACCAACCCAATCCGACAACCCGCCCCGGAATCCCCATGAGCAAAAAGCTTTTCATCCTCGACACCAATGTCCTGATGCATGATCCGTCCTGCCTGTTCCGTTTCCAGGAGCACGACATCTTCCTGCCCATGGTGGTGCTGGAGGAACTGGACCGGGGTAAGAAGGGGATGTCGGAGACCGCCCGCAACGTGCGGCAGGTCAACCGCTTCCTGGACGAGCTGATGTCCGGCGCCGACAAGGAGCAGATCGACCAAGGCCTGCTGCTGCCCATGCCCACCAACGGCATTCGCGAGAACGACAAGCGCGAGCGCGGCCGCATCTTCTTCCAGACCCGCAACCTGCCCCATGTCCTGCCCGATTCCCTGCCCGGCAATACCCCGGACAACACCATCCTGGGCACGGCCATGGCCTTGCGGCTGGAATACAAGGACCGGACGGTCATCCTGGTGTCCAAGGACATCAACATGCGCATCAAGGCCGCCGTGCTCGGCCTGCGCGTGGAGGACTATTACACCGATCAGGTCCTGGACGACGTCAACCTGCTCTACCAGGGCAAGAGCGAACTGCCGGCCGATTTCTGGGACCGTCACAGCAAGGACATCGACTCCTGGAAAGAGTCTGGCCGCACCTTCTACCGGGTCTCCGGCCCCGATATCAGCATCTGGTATCCCAACCAGTGCGTCTACATGGAGGACGGCAGCGGTTTCGAGGCCATCGTGCGCGAGGTCGGCGAGAACGGCGCGGTCATCGAGCTGCTGACCGACTACCGCAGCCAGAAACACGCCATCTGGGGCATCACCGCCCGCAACCGCGAGCAGAACATCGCCCTCAACATGCTCATGGACCCGGAGCTGGACTTCGTCACCCTGCTGGGAACGGCGGGCACCGGCAAGACCCTGCTGACCCTGGCGGCGGGCCTGACCCAGGTGCTGGAGAAGAACCTCTACCGCGAGATCATCATGACCCGCGTCACCGTGCCCGTGGGTGAGGACATAGGCTTCCTCCCCGGCACCGAGGAGGAGAAGATGACCCCCTGGATGGGAGCGCTGATGGACAACCTGGAGGTCCTGACCAAGCCCGAGGGCGGCGCCTGGGGCCGCGCGGCCACCGACGACCTCATCAAGAACCGCATCCGTATCCGTTCCCTCAACTTCATGCGCGGGCGCACCTTCCTCAACAAGTACATCATCCTGGACGAGGCCCAGAACCTGACGCCCAAGCAGATGAAGACCCTCATCACCCGCGCCGGACCCGGCACCAAGATCGTCTGCCTCGGCAACATCGGCCAGATCGACACCCCCTACCTGACCGAAACCACCTCCGGCCTCACCTATGTGGTGGACCGCTTCAAAAACTGGTCCCACGGCGGCCACATTACCCTCCTGCGCGGCGAGCGCTCCCGGCTGGCCGATTTTGCCAGCGAGGCGTTGTAAAAAAAGCCGCCGGTCAGGCCGACAAAACCCGGCGCCCAGACTCGGCAAGGTCAAAATCTCGACAGCTATCGGTTTTTGTCTCCAACCTGCTATTGTCCTTGAACGGAATTTGCAATAGAACGGCATGCGGGAATGAGCGCTGAGCGGAGAATGGATAACCTGAGCGAGACGCGCGAGCGGCTGCGTCAGCCCCTCGCGGGCGCCAAGGTGCGTCTGGCGATGGAGGCTGCTGCCTTGGCCGCCGTTGCCGGGGCCGTCTTTGCCTTTCTCCACCTGATCCTTTCGCTCCGGCCGGGCGGGTTGACGGATTCGCCGTTGACGCTCCCTTTGATACTTCTCGTTTTCTATCAGTTGTCGCTGGGGCTTGCCTGGACGGTCCACAGGAATCCGGCGAGCGAGATCATGGGCTGGGGCCTCGCCCTCGCCTTCTCCGCTCTCGGCAGCGGGCTGATCTGGGGTGTCCTGGTATCCTCCGCCTTGCAGTCCGCCACGGGCGGGCAACCCCTTCTACTCCCCGCCCTCCTGGCCCTCTTCGTTTATGCCCTCCATTTCTCGCCCCTCGGGCTGCATCTGCTCCTTTTCGCCATGGCCCTCTTCGGCGGTCTGTTGATGACGGGCGCGGGCGCGGCGCGCCCTTCCGGCGAAACCCTCTCCCTGCTGGTCCTCTTTGCCGCGACGGGAGCCTTCGCTGTCCTTGGCCTGTCCGGCCTTGCCTCCCGGCTGACGCGGCTCGATGGCGAACTCGGGCTGTTGTGGAGCGAGAATGACGATTTGCGGGAGGGCAACGATACCCTCCATCAGCAGCTTCAGGACACGGAGGCGGACCGCAAGGCGCTGGAGGATTCACTGGTCAACGCCAAGCAGGCGGCGCAAGCGGCGGATGTGAAGAAGAACGAGTTTCTGGCGATCATGAGCCACGAAATCCGGACCCCCTTGAACGGTATCCTGCCGTTGCTGGAGATGCTGGGGGGGACGCCGTTGAACAAGGAGCAGCGGCAACTGGTCAATACGGCCCAGAACTCCTCGCGCCATTTGCTGAGGATCATCAACGACATCCTCGACTTCTCCAAGATCGAGGCAGGCAAATTGGAGCTGGAGCAGGTCGAGATCTCGATCAAAGGGGTGATCGAGTCGGTCACCGGCCTCATGGGCAACATGGCGGAGAAGCGCCAGATCCGGCTGGGGTACAGAATTTCCCCCCAAATCCCCGAATCCCTGCGCGGCGACCCCCTGCGCCTGCGTCAGATCCTCACCAACCTGGTCAGCAACGCGGTCAAATTCACGGAGAAGGGTCAAATCTTGGTGGAGGTCACGCCGCACCGCGCCGGTCGCCGGGAGGTGGATGTGTTGTTCGTGGTGCGCGACACAGGCATGGGGATGGACCCGGAAACGGTCCGCCGGCTGTTCAGCTCCTTTACCCAGGCCGACGCCTCCACCACCCGCAAATACGGCGGCACGGGGCTGGGGCTGGCCATCTGCAAGCGCCTGGTGAATATCATGGGCGGTCAGATCGGCGTGCGTTCCAAGGCCGGCAAGGGGTCCGTTTTCTGGTTCCTGATTCCCATGCGCCGCCCCCTGGACCAGGTGCCGGCGGGGCGCGAGAGCCTGGAGGCGGTCAGGGCCTTGCTGGTAGGCTTCGACGAACGCGATTACAAGGAGATCAGCGGCCATTTGAGCGGCTGGGGCGTCTCCTTCAGCCGGGCCGGTGATGTCCCGGAGGCCCTGTCGGCGCTGAACTCGGCAGCGGGGCTCGGCGATTCCTGGGTCCCGGATCTGCTGATCTTCGACCAGTCCCGCCTCGGCGGCGCCTGCAAGAACCTTATGGGTGAATTGAGGCGTGCCCCGCGTCTACTGCCCATCGTCACCATCGCCCTGGTCGCCGACCCGGCGGAGGGCGAGTCCTTGCTGGAATTGGGCGCCAATGAGGTCCTCACCCGGCCGCTGCGCGCACCCCAGCTTCAGCAGAGCATGCGCCGTCTGCTCGACGTGCGGGAGGAGGAGGATCGCCGCGAGTCGCAAATCCTGGCCAATGCCGACAGCATCACGCCCATCCTAGAGCAGGACATCCTCGACCGGAGCGAGGATTCCCGTCCCCTCCTCTCTCCGCCGAAACAGGAGCAGACGCAGGTGCAGACCCGCCTGGAGGGCACCGTGCTGCTGGTGGAGGACAACGATGTCAATCGCGCCGTGGCGCGCCGTCTGCTGGAACGGATCGGCCTCTCGGTCGACGAGGCGGTGGATGGGGTGCAGGCGCTGGAGCGCGCCGGGCGGAAGGAATACGGCCTGGTGCTTATGGATTGCCGCATGCCGAACATGGACGGTTACGAGGCGACCGGCGCGATTCGGGCCAGAGAGCGGGAGAACCGGCTCGACCGGATACCCATCATCGCCATGACGGCCAATGCCATGGCCGGGGACCGGGAGAAATGCATCAGCTCCGGCATGGACGATTATCTGGCCAAGCCGGTCAACCGGGATGCCCTGTTCGACATGATGTCGAAATGGATCAAACCGAGGGAAAAGCAGCCTACAATACCCCCCAATCCCACCCATCCAACGGCGAAAGAGGACAATTTCAGTATGAGCGACGCGACGGAAGACCCAATCATCGACATGAGCATCATCAACGAACTGAAAGAGGTGATGGAGGGCGAGTTCAGACTCCTGCTCGAATCCTACATCACCAATGTCCCGCCCCTGTACACCCAGCTCCGCAACGCGGCTGTGGCCGACGACATCGCGGGCATGGTCAACCCCGCCCATTCCATCAAGTCAAGCAGCGCCAACGTAGGCGCCATGAAGGTATCGGCAGCGGCCAAGACGATCGAGATGGCGGCCCGCCTGAACGACAGCGATACCGCGAAGAAGGCCTTTCAGCTCCTCAACCAGGCCCTGCCGCCCGCCATGAAGGCATTGTCCGACCTTGCCAAGGCCAGCAAGTAATATTGTCACGATACGCCGCACGCCGTGCTGGACTGCCTCGTTGGGCACAGACAGAATTCAAGTTACATCCTTTCCTCAAGAATTCACTATAATCAACTGATATAGAAACAGGCATCACACTCCGCGCCCCAAAAAATGACCGACATCCCCGTAGGAAATGACTCTTTGCTGTCGGACGCGAAACAGGCGTTCATCAACCATTTTTCCACTCGCCTGGCGCTGATCGAGAATTACCTCCGCGTGGGGGTGCGCGGCAAGCTGAATCCGGACAGCGTCCGCAAGCTGAAAAGTTATACCCAGGATCTCTCCGCGACCGCGGCCCGCCATGAGCTGGGCACCCTGAGCGAGGCCCTCTATGCCCTCTCGACCTTCTTCGACACCCTTGGCGAGGCCTCCTACCTCAACGACGCCCAGTCGAAGGAACTCGACAAGCTCTTGCGGCAACTGAGGGACGAACAGCAGCGGGCGAAAAACTCTTCCTCCGTCCCACGGGAGGCGAGCCGCACCCTCTATCTGGTCACGAACACCGAGGGCCTGCTACCCGCCGAATTGGAAGAGGAACTGGCCAAACGGGGCTACCGGCTGATCGCCATCGCCAATCCCAACACCCTGGCCGGCAAGATAGCGGCGCAGATACCGGATGCCGTGGTCATCGACATCGGCCTTTTGCCCCAGCTCACCCAGGCGATGCCGGAGATCAAGGACTCGCTGAACAGGCCGGAGCTGAAATCCCCGATCATCTTCATCGGACGCTCCGACAACGTCGAACACCACCTCCTGGCGCTAAGGGCTGGCGCCAGCGCCTATCTCTCCCTGCCGGTGAAGGCGGACTACCTGGCGAATAAGATCGTCAGCCTGATCCAGACCCAGAACCTCCATTTCCGCATCCTGATCGTTGAGGACGACCCGACCCAGGCGGATTACGCCGCCGCCATTTTGCGCAAGGCCGGCATGGAGGTCATCGCCCTCACCAAGCCTTTGATGGCGGTGCGTGTCTTGCAGGATTTCGAACCCGATCTGATCCTCATGGATCTCTACATGCCGGATGTGAGCGGCAAGGAGCTCACCACCATCATGCGCGAGGACGATCGCCTGGTCACCACACCCATCGTCTATCTCTCGGGCGAACAGGACACAGACAAGAAAATCGATGCCCTGAGCGCCGGCGGGGACGACTTTCTCACCAAACCGATCCGCCCCCATCACCTGATCAACACGGTCACCAACCGCATCCAGCGCGCGCGCGCCCTGCGCAGTAAGTTCCCCCGCGAGATCACCGGCCCCATGCTGGACCCTTCCACCGGGATGATGGATCAGGCCTCGTTCATCAAGGAGGTCAACGCTATCCTCAAGGCGGGCGAGAGTAATGAGTTCGACGCCCTGCTGCATATTCAACTGGAGACCCCCCACGAGAACATCAGCTTCGGCGAACTGCCCCAGCGGGAGCTGATCATGGCCGAGGTGGCCAATATCATCAGCGACAACAGCCATTCCCAAGATATCCCGGCGCGGCTGGAGGGCAACAGCTTCGGCATCCTGGTCTCCCGCCTGGGCTCCCGCACGGGCAAGACCCTGTCCCAGTTGCTGATCGCGCTGATCGACACGGCGCATTACGGGGATCAAAGCAGCCCCACCCTGTTAAAGGCCAAGATCGGCATCTCGCAACTGGACAAGGACTCTTCCGACGCCGTCCACCTCATTTCCGAGGCCGTGTTCGAGGCAAGCGAGTCGGGCCTGACCGACAGCAACCGGCTCGCTGACAGCGATATCCGCCTGGCGGCGGAGATTCTGAAGGAGCAACTACTCCAGAGCGCCCTGGATGGTGATGAATTCTTGCTCGATTTTCTTCCCCTGCGGGTCAGGGACACGAAGGGAGACATCGCCCTCATGCGGGTGCGGCTTAAATCACCCGACGGCCGCGATTTCTACCTGGTGCATAGCCTGCTGAGCCGTATCCAGAACGAGACCCTGCTCTCCAGCATCGACAACTACAGCCTCCGGCACGCCCTCGAACGCATCGCCGAAGGCCGTTTCGACGGCGGGGAGGCCATTGTCATCGTTCCCATGTCGCAAAACATGCTGCTGCATCCCGAGAGTGCCCTCTGGCTACGGGAGCGGTTGCGCAAGATGCAACTGGTGGGAACGGGCCTGATCCTCTCGTTCCGGTTTTCCGATGTGGCGCAGGAGCTGAAAAACACCCACTCCCTGATGAAGTCCCTGCGTCACCTGGGCGCGACCATCTGCTTCACCAATTTCCACGGCAGTCCCACCCATTTCAAGATCGCCAAGGCGCTGCAACCCGACTACGTCGCTGCTTCCTATCCCTTGCTGGAAAAGGCCGACAACAAGGCGGTCGCCATCGTTGGGCACAACCTGGACAGGCTGAATATCAAGCTTTGCCTCTTCCCCCAGGAAGAAAACCCCGTCATGTCACCGGATTGGACACGAATCGCTCACATGAAACCGGGGGGGAGTAAGGCTGAAGGCTAAAGGCTGTGCCGCGTTGCATCTCCATGCCTTCGGCCTCAAGTCTCAAGTCTTATTCGATACTGATGGTAATGACGCTGGAACAGGGACTCCAGATCGTCGATGACGTCCGGGGCCTGACGGCCCTGCAGGATATGGGAGGACATCAGGATCGATGTCTCGTTCAGCATCCGCCCCCGCTCCAGCATGAAGAAGGTCTCCGAAAGCCGTCTGATGGCGGCCACCACGCTCTCCTGTTCCGGGCGCGGGATCTCCCTGGGCTCGTGCAGGGGTTCAGGACCCAGTCCCGCAGAGCCCCCCTTGCCACGGCTCGCCAGGAACTCGGCGAATGCCATCAGGCTGGCCTGATCCGATCCGTCCAATCCCCGGAAGAGTTTCAGCAGCCGCCGTTGGGGACCGGAGAGTTCTTGGGCCACGGGGAACATGGATTATTTCTTTCCGTTCTTGACTTGGCAGTAACCCCGAGCGAATTCGAGCAGCTCCTCCATCACCCGCAACCGGAATTTCTGCTTCTGATGCACGAAGAGGAAGGGGCGTTTCAGGGGAGGATCAAGGGGAATCGCAATCAGGCTGCCCAGCTTCAACTCCTTCTGTATGGTCGATTCGGACATGACGGAAACACCCATGCCTGCCTCTACCGCGCCCTTGACCGCTTCCGGGCTGCCCAGCTCCATGGCCACCTTCATATGCATGTCACAGGCATCGAAGCGGTTGATATAGTCCATAATCACTTCACGGGTGCCGGAACCCTCCTCGCGGCAGATGAAGGGATATTGTAACAGCTCCTTGAAGGAGACCTTCTCGGCGGACGCCAGGGGATGGCCCTGGGGCAGGATGGCCACCAAGTTGTCCTCGCGGCAGGCCTCCACCACCAGGTTTTTGTTGCTGACCGGGGACTCCACCACACCGAGGTCGATGATGTTATTCTCCACCATGGCGACGATCCCCTCGCTGTTGGAGACCTTCAGGTGGATGGCCACGTCCTGGTACTTGGACTTGAAGTCGCCCAGCAGGGAGGGAAGCATGTATTCCGCAATGGTGGTGCTGGCGCCGATGGTGACCACGCCCCGGATATCCCCGGTGATGTCGCGGATGGCATTTTCCATCTGGGAATAGAGTTCGAAGATCTGGTCGGCATAGCGATAGACCACCTCGCCCGCCTCGGTGAGGCTGATGCGGTTATGGGTGCGGTCGAAGAGACGGGTGTTGAAATGCTCTTCCAACTGGCGTACCTGAAAGGTTACCGCCGGTTGCGTCATGTGCAGCGACTCCGCCGCCTTGGTGAAACTCAAGAGACGCGCAACGGTATGAAATACCTGCAATCGCCTGTCTGCCATGGCAAAGTCCCCCCTGATCTACAATAAGCTTCATTTATACCATAGAGTTTTGACTATTGGATTCCCCCATAAGAGATATTAAAAAATTCAATAGTAATTTGCCCACCCATCGATTTCTGATGCGTCTCATTGTGGATCACCATGGTCAATTTCCATCGATTCGCCGGATTACTCCTTGCCCTGACCTTCTCCCGTCCGGAAGCCCTTTTTGCGAACGGTGATGGCGCAAGCGTGGTTCCTTCCCCTTTTGAACAACGTCTGCTGCATGACTCCCGCCGCTTCGTCGGCAAGGGCTATCGGCTCTCCCCCCTGGGCGAGGCCGGCGGGCCGGACGCCGATCCCTTGATCCGCTTTGATGCCTTCGACTGCACCACCTACATCGAAACCCTCATCGCCCTTGCCCGCAATCCGGCCGACCCCAAGGCCGAAATACTACGCATCCGCTACCGGGACGGCATACCCGATTTCAGCCGCCGCCGCCACTTGCCGGAGTTTCAATGGCTGAGCGAGCTATCGGAAACAGGTGTCCTGCGCGACATTACCCGTGAAACCGCCCCCGGCGAGACAATCCTTCTCCCCGTCGCCATGAGCCCCTCCATCTGGGCAGCCCGCAACAAGAGGTTCTTGCCGCACCTTCCAGCCTCGGCGGTCCCTGCCAAACGCATAGAACTGCCTTATGTCCCGCTCGGCGTCTTTCCCAGGATCGCCCTCCAAATCCAGGAGGTGGCCGTGTTGTCCGTGGTACGCCGGGGCTCGTCCGGGGTCCCCGTCCACATCAGCCACCAAGCCCTGCTGATCCCCCGCGCCGGCAGTCTATTGGTCAGGCATGCCCGGCCGGGGCAGGTGAATCGCGTAGTCGAGGAAGACCTCGCCCGCTTCCTGGCCAGATTGAAGCGACAGACCCGCCGCCCCGTGCTGGGCCTCAACATCGCCGACATCACCGATCCGGGTTAGTCTCCTCTTTCAGCCCGGCGGCATTGACGCCATGGGGGCGTTCTGGAACCATGCACCCCTACCACCGAGCAACCGAAGCTATCCCTATGGAAGAGACACCGGCGGACATCAATCGCATCATCGAGGCACTGGGGAATCTGATCGATGACTTCTCCCGTTTTTGGGACGAGAACGGCAATCCCGATCCGGAGAGCGGCAATTCCCCGGCGGTGATCATCGAGACCCTGGTCAATCTGCTGGAGATGCTCTATGCCCACGAGACCGGCGTCCATCCCATCGGCGAAGGCGCCACCGGGACCTCCTTATCCCGCGCCCCTCGCCTCGATCCCATCGGCGAAGGCGAACTGAATGAACTCGGCAATTATGGCCTGAGCCTACTGGATTCACTGGAGATCGACACCGGCTCGATCAATTACCCCTCCCACCAGTCCTTTGGCGATCTGGCCTTCCCCCTGGCCCTGTGGCTGGCGCGCAACGACGGCGAGATCGAGGAGTTGGGGCCGGTCGTCAACGCTCTGGCCCGGACCGCCAACCGTCTGTCGCACCCGGAAGAGCTGGAAGGGCTCTTCAGCCAGAGCAGCGAGATCCTGCATGCCGTCAGCCCCATCCTGATCCAGGACCCGGAGCAGCATACCGATGGCGCGCCCTGGGCGATGATGCTGTTCAATCGCGGTATTATTGCCACCCGCAGCACGATCCCTGAGCTTATCGAAGCTGCTTATAAGGAATTGGTGGAACAGCTCCCCCTGGGTGCCTCCGACTTTTTTTGCGAGGCTACGGAACAAATGGAGCTTCTCGCCTATCCATCCCATGTGCGCGCCATCGTCGAACGCTATTACAATGAATGGGGCGTCAAGAAATTACTGCACTAACCCCTGACCTCCTGACCATTGAAGTAAGACCATGCAACTCCTCGCGGCCTTTTTCCCCATCCTCCTTTTTTTCGCCTTCTACAAGGCCTATGGCATCTTTGCCGCCACTGCCGCCGCCATGGTCGCGGCCCTGGCGCAAACCCTCTGGCACTGGGTCAAGCATGGGAAGCTGGAAAAGATGCACCTCGTCACCCTGGTCATGCTGGTGGTGCTGGGTGGCCTGACGCTGGCCTTTCAGGACCCGACCTTCATCAAATGGAAGCCGACCCTCGTCAACTGGCTGTTCGGTTTCGCCTTCCTGCTAAGCCCCCTGTTCGGCGGAAAAGTGCTGACGGAGCGGATGATGTCCCATGCCGTTGAACTGCCGGCCCCGGTCTGGCGTCAACTGAACCTGGCCTGGGCGCTCTTCTTCCTCAGCGTCGGCAGCATCAACCTCTACGTCGCCTACAACTTCGACGAGGAGACCTGGGTCAACTTCAAGCTCTTCGGCCTTCTGGGACTGACCTTCGCCTTCCTGATCGCCCAGTCGTTCTACATGGCCCGTCACATCAAGGAAGTCCCCAGCGAGGAGAAGTAAATGTATTACGCCATCATTGGAGAAGACCGGGAGGACAGCCTGGAGGCCAGACTCAAGGCCCGTCCGAACCACCTAAAACGCCTCGAACAGCTCAAGGCCGAGGGCCGTCTGTTGCTGGCGGGGCCACTGCCCGCCATCGACTGCGAGGACCCCGGTCCCGCCGGCTTCACCGGCAGCCTGATCCTGGCCGAGTTCAAGGATCTGGAGAATGCCAAGGCCTGGGCCAACGAGGACCCCTACGTCACCTCCGGCGTCTTTGCCCATGTCCACGTCACCCCTTTCAAGAAAGTACTACCCTAAAACAGGACCAAAAATGAAAAAACTCATGATTTCCCTGGCCTTGAGCGCCCTGACCCTGACCGCGTTCGCGGCTGAGGAAGCCAAGCCCAACTCCATCAGCGTCAACGGCAAGCCGGTCAGCCAACAGATGCTCCGCCACCTCATGACGCAGCGCCTCCAGCCCGGCAAGGCGCCCTCCGAGGAGGATAAGCAGCGCCTGATCAACGAGATGGTCAACATGATCCTTCTCAGCCAGGAAGCCACCAACAACAAACTCGATCAGGACAAGGATCACGCCGCCGCGCTCGAAATGGAACGCATCAGCTACCTGGCCAACGCCGCGCTGCAAGAGAAGTTGAAGGGGGCCAAGATCGAAGAGCCGGCCATGCAGGCCCTCTACAAGGAGAAATTCGCCAGCGCGACCAAGGAATTCAAGGCCAGCCACATCCTGGTCAAGACCGAAAAGGAAGCCACCGACATCCTGGCCGAACTGAACAAGGGTGGTGATTTTGCGGCCCTGGCCAAGAAACACTCCCTCGACTCGACCGGCCAGCAGGGCGGCGATCTCGGCTGGTTCAGCGCCGACCGGATGGTGAAGCCCTTCGGCGATGCCGTACAGGCCATGAAGAAAGGCGAACTCTCCGCCAAGCCCGTTCAGACCCAGTTCGGCTGGCACCTGATCAAGATGGAAGAGAGCCGCGACACACCCCCGCGCAGCTTCGAAGAGGCCAAGCCGGAACTGATGGCCCTGTTGCGCCAGAAGGCCGTGCAGGACTACATCGTCGATCTGCGGAAAAAGGCCGAGATCAAGTCCGTCAACCTTCCAGAATAAGGACCCCACCCGGTGGAAGGGGGAAGCCCCGACTTCCACCGCCTGGCGCTTCAAATCAAGCACTGGGCGGTGGAGTTGGGCTTCCAGCAAGCAGGCATCGCCGGCATCGATCTGAGTCGGGAGGAGGGATTCCTCCAGGCCTGGCTGAACGAGGGCCGCCACGGCGAGATGGAATATATGGCCCGCCATGGCCTCAAACGCAGCCGCCCGGCGGAACTGGTCCCCGGCACCCTCAGCGTCATCTCCGTCCGCCTGGACTACCTCCCCCCCGCCAGTCGATCCACAAAAACCCTCGCAGACCCGGTTCGCGCCTTCATCTCCCGCTACGCCCAGGGCCGCGACTACCACAAACTCATGCGCGACCGGCTGCAACGCCTGGCCGAACGCATCCAGGCCGAGATCGGACCCTTCGGCTATCGCGCCTTCTCCGACTCCGCCCCCGTACTGGAAAAAGCCCTGGCGCAAAAGGCCGGGCTCGGCTGGATCGGCAAGCACACCAACCTCATCAACCCCAAGGCCGGCTCCTGGTTCTTCCTCGGCGAACTCTATACCAGCCTACCGCTCCCGCCCGACTCCCCTGCCCTGCCCCACTGCGGCCGCTGCACCGCCTGCATGGACATCTGCCCCACCCGCGCCATCGTCGCGCCCTTCGAGCTGGACGCCCGGCGCTGCATCTCCTATCTCAGCATCGAACTCCCCGGTCCCATCCCGCTGGAATTGCGCCCTTTGCTGGGCAACCGCATCTACGGCTGCGACGACTGCCAACTGATCTGCCCCTGGAACCGCTTCGCCCGCCCGACCGGAGAAAGAGACTTCCACCCGCGTCAGGGACTGGACAGAGCCGGACTGATCGACCTTTTCGGCTGGAACGAAACGGAATTTCTGCAAAGACTGGAAGGCTCACCCATTCGCCGCATCGGCCATCAACGCTGGCTGCGCAATATTGCCGTGGCGCTGGGAAATGCCCCCAAGTCGGAACAGACCAGAACAGCCCTGCTTGAGCGCACCGAAGACCCGTCAGAACTGGTGCGGGAACACGTCGCTTGGGCGCTTGCGCGGCAGACAAATTAGAGGGAACTTCTGAACGTCTATAGAAATCTGCCAGCTTCTCGACAAGTGAACTTACAATGGACACAGGTGTTGGTGGCAATATTCGGGATTGGTCAACGCCCTGAATACCGTCCAGGCTCCAACTTTGCAATTCGCCATTCTGTTGAGAGGGATATGGGAACTCAAGGAGTACGGCATCATATTTTAAGGGGTCTGACACCTGTCGTAGGCAGGGGACAGATGAAGATCGCCCCCCATGGTGGCCATTGATGCCGCAAAACCACCCTCGCTGGAACAGCGCCCTGAATGTCCGATAAAGAAGCCACCGCCCGCATCAAGATCAACAAGCTGCTCGAAGCGGCCGGCTGGCGTTTCTTCCGCGAAGGCGACGCGCCTGCGAACATTCGCCTCGAACCCGGTGTCACGATCAAGTCGACCGACCTGGACGCGCTCGGCACCAACTTCGAAAAAAGCACAAGAGGCTTCGTCGACTTTCTCCTGCTCGATGCCAAAGGCTTTCCGCTGCTTGTTCTCGAAGCCAAAGCCGAAGACAAAAATCCGCTCGTCGGCAAAGAGCAGGCGCGCAAATACGCCAAGTCCCAGAACTGCCGCTTCGTCATTCTTTCCAATGGCAACCTGCACTACTTCTGGGACCTTGAACGCGGCAGCCCCTACGTCATCACCTCGTTTCCGACTCCAATCTCGGTCACCGGTTACCAGAAGGTCACGCCGAATCCGCTGCGACTGATCGAAGAGCAGGTAGGCGAGGATTACATCGTTCGCACCCAGCGCCCGCACTACGTATCCGAAGTCGCCTGGCAAAACGAAGCGGAACGCCCCGGCTACATCCAGGCCAACAAGCTGCGCTTTCTCCGGCCCTACCAGCTAAAGGCCATCCACAGCCTTCAGACCGCCGTCGGCGATGGCAAAGACCGTTTCCTGTTCGAGATGGCCACCGGCACTGGCAAGACCCTCACCGCCGCCGCCGTGATCAAGTTGTTTCTCCGTTCGGGCAATGTGCGCCGCGTACTGTTCCTCGTGGATCGGCTTGAGCTGGAGGACCAGGCCAAAAAGTCCTTCTCTGCGGTGCTTTCGGCCGACTATCAGACCGTGATCTACAAGGAGAACCGGGACGACTGGCAACGCGCCGAGATTGTCGTCACCACCGTGCAGTCCCTGCTGTTCAACAACAAATACCAGAAGCTGTTCTCGCCGACCGACTTCGATCTCGTCATCTCCGACGAAGCGCACCGCTCCATCGGCGGCAACGCCCGCGCCGTGTTCGACTACTTCATCGGCTACAAACTGGGCCTCACCGCCACGCCGCGCGATTACCTGCGCCGGTTCGACAGCTCAAAATCGGGCACCCGCGACCCACGCGAGGCCGAACGCCGCCTGCTGCTCGACACTTACCGCACCTTCGGCTGCGAGAACAGCCAGCCGACCTTCCGCTACTCCCTGCTCGATGGCGTGAAGGAGGGCTTCCTGATCAACCCGACCGTGGTGGACGCCCGCACCGAGGTCACCACCACCTTGCTTTCCGAAGAGGGCTTCGTCATCTCGTTCACCGATGACACCGGCGAGGATCAGCAACAGGCCTTCAAGCAGCGCGAGTTCGAGAAGCGATTCTTCGCTGACACCACCAACCAGATTCTGTGCAAGACGCTTCTGGAAAACGCCCTGCGTGACCCGGTCAGCGGCGAAATCGGCAAGGCTATCGTCTTCGCCGTCAGCCAGAACCACGCCGCCAAGCTGACGCAGATCCTCAACCAGATGGCCGACCGCATGTTTCCGGCCAAGTACCAGTCGGACTTCGCGGTTCAGGTCACCTCACAGGTGCCCGACGCCCAGCAGTTCACCATCAACTTCGCCAACAACAATCTCCTCGGCTCCGGCAACTTCATCCCCACCTACAAGACCAGCAAGGCGCGCATCTGCGTCACCGTCGGCATGATGACCACCGGCTACGACTGCACCGACATCCTCAACATCGGCCTTTTCCGCCCGATCTTCTTGCCCACCGACTTCATCCAGATAAAGGGGCGCGGCACCCGCAAGCACGACTTCCGCGATCTGCTGTTCGACGACACCCTCAAGGAAGGCGTACAGCGGCCCATCAAAGCCGCCTTCAAGCTGTTCGACTTCTTCGCCAACTGCGAATACTTCGAGGAAGAGTTCAACTACGACGAAGTGCTGAAGCTGCCACCGCCCAAGGGCAAGGAAGGCGAGAATGGGGGCGGCGAAGGCCCGGTGGTCGTGGGCGGCACCTACGAGCACCTCGGCGCCGACATCCTGGCTTCGATGCGGGTCGAGGAGATCACGGCCGAAGGCATGAAGATCGACCGCATGTTTTTCGAGAAGTTTGAAGACGTCATCCGCGCCGATGACACCGTCGCCGCCGCTGTTGAAGCCGGGCAATGGGACCGCGTCATCGACTACGTGAACCGCGAGGTCTTCGACAAGCCCGAGGAGTACTACAGCCTCGACAAACTGCGCAAGGCCGCCGCCGTGGACCGCCGCCTGACCCTGCGCGAAATCCTGGAAAAGGTCTTCGGCCTCATCCCGCGCTTCAAGTCCAAGGATGAGCTGCTGGAAGAAGAGTTCTCCAAGTTCGTCGCCGACCGCGTACCCGAGCCGCCCTCGGCCATCCCGGCCATCAAGACCTACTTCAAGGCCTACGTCACCAGCAACCGCGTGCGCGACATCATCGACAGCCGGCAGTTCACCGATCTGGCGACCAACCCGTATTTCAGCACCCATGATTTCAGAGCCGTGCCCCAGCGCTACCGCACGCTCGTCCCCGAGTACGTCAAGGATTACGTGTCCTTGAATCAGTTCGCCGCTTAGGAGCAATCATGAGCAAAGAAAAGAAATTGTCCTTCGATGTTCTGGGAACATCCATCACGGTGCTGTCCCGGAATGATGAAGACTACATTTCATTGACCGACATGCTCAAGGCAAAGGAGGGCGACTTTTTTATTGGCGATTGGTTGAGAAATCGCAACACCGTGGAGTTCTTGGGAATATGGGAGCGCGTCCATAACCCTGATTTTAATTATGGCGAATTCGACATAATTAAAAGTCAGGCCGGGCTGAACAGCTACAGGATCAGCGTCAAAGACTGGACCGCGAAAACCAATGCGCTCGGCCTGCGAGCCACCACAGGCAGGTACGGCGGCACCTACGCACACAAGGACATTGCCTTTGAATTCGGCATGTGGATCAGCGCTGAATTCAAAGTCTACCTCATAAAGGAATTCCAGCGCCTCAAGGACGACGAAATCAGCCGTCTCCGCTGGAATGGAACCTCCAGCGCACCCTTGCCAAGGTCAATTACAGCATCCACACAGATGCCATTCGGGAGACCCTCGTCCCGGTTGAGATCACGCGTGCGCAGGCCTCGACCGTTTACGCGAGCGAGGCCGACTTGCTCAACGTTGCGCTTTTCGGGCATACCGCCAGAGAGTGGCGCGACCGGTACCCCAAGGCAAAGGGCAATGTGCGCGACCAGGCAACCCTCGAACAACTGGTTGTGCTGAGCAACCTGGAATCGCTCAACGCGGTTCTTGTTCGCCAGGGTATGCCACAGCCGGAGCGCCTGATCCGGCTCAACCAGATCGCCATCACCCAGATGCACTCGCTGATGACCAGCGCGGCCATGAAAAGACTCAAGTAATGCTCGACACCGACACCAAACGCCGCATCGACACCGCCCGCGACATCCTCGTCGGCAAAGTCCCCGACCCCAAATCCCAGGTCGAGCAGATCACCATCGCCCTCATCTACAAGTTCATGGACGACATGGACGCCGAGAGCGAGGAACTTGGCGGCAAGCGCAAGTTCTTCACCGGCGACTACACCCGCTACGGCTGGGCCAAGCTCATGGCCCCCTCGCTCGGCGGCCACGAGATGATCGGCCTCTACGGCGAAGGCATTGCCAAGATGCCCGAAAACCCCGGCATCCCGCCGCTCTTCCGCGACATTTTCAAGAACGCCTACCTGCCTTACCGCGACCCGGAAACGCTCAAGGCCTTTCTCAAGATCATCGACGAGTTCAGCTACGACCACAGCGAACGCCTCGGCGACGCCTTCGAGTATCTGCTCAGCGTCCTCGGCAGTCAGGGGGATGCCGGCCAGTTCCGCACCCCGCGCCACATCATCGATTTCATGGTCGAAGTCCTCGCCCCGCAGAAACACGAAACCATCCTCGACCCCGCCTGCGGCACCGCCGGCTTCCTCATCTCCGCCTACAAGCACATCCTGCGCAGCAACTCTTCATCTCCCTCGCCCCTCGCGGGATACCGAAGGGTAGAGGCTTCATCAGAGGGCCGGGGAGAGGGGGCCGCCGCACACCGCGCCGGTGACCTGCTCACCCCCGACGACAAGGGCCGCCTCGCCAAAAACTTCAAGGGCTACGACATCTCGCCCGACATGGTCCGCCTGTCGCTGGTGAACCTCTACCTGCACGGCTTCACCGATCCGCACATCTACGAGTACGACACCCTCACCTCCGAAGAGCGCTGGAACGAATTCGCCGACGTCATCCTCGCCAACCCGCCCTTCATGTCGCCGAAAGGCGGCATCAAGCCGCACAAGCGCTTCGGAATCCAGGCCAAGCGTAGCGAAGTCCTGTTCGTGGACTACATGGCCGAGCACCTCACGCCCACCGGCCGCGCCGCCATCATCGTCCCCGAAGGCATCATCTTCCAGAGCCAGACCGCCTACAAAGCGCTGCGCAAGATGCTCGTGGAGAACTCCCTCGTCGCCGTGGTGTCGCTGCCGGCGGGCTGTTTCAATCCCTACTCCGGGGTGAAGACCAGCATCCTCATCCTCGACAAATCCCTCGCCAAGGCGGCCGACACCATCGCCTTCTTCAAAGTCGAGAACGACGGCTACGGCCTCGGCGCCCAGCGCCGCGCCATCGAGAAGAACGACCTGCCGCAAGTGCAGGTTGAACTCGCCGCGTACCTTCACGCCCTCCGCTCCAAAGCGACCACCGAGTCCGTCCTCGCCCTCACGTCCACCGCCCAGATCGTGCCGAAGGACAAGATCGCCGCGAATGGCGATTACAACCTCAGTGGAGAGCGGTATCGGGAGGGCGCTGCCTCGAATCATTCCTTCCCGCTGGTCTTTCTCGGCGAACAGACTCTGTTTCGGGTTGAAAGCGGCGGCACGCCCAAGTCCGACGTTGAGGAATATTGGGGCGGCGGCATTCCTTGGGCGACGCTTGTTGACCTTCCAGCGACCGACTTCATCTCTGAAATCACCGCAACGAAACGGACGATTTCCGACAAAGGCTTGCGCGAGTCTTCCGCGAAGATGATCCCGCCAAATTCGGTCGTGGTCTCGACTCGTGCAACCATTGGCCGCATAGCGATCAACCGTGTCCCCATTGCTACGAATCAAGGCTTCAAGAACGTCGTGATCGAAGATTCGGCGCGAGCAGTGCCGGAGTTCGTGGCTCTAGCGCTCGCCAAGCTCGTGCCGACGATGCAAGCGTGGGCAACAGGCGGGACGTTCGCAGAAATCTCCAAGTCGAAGTTCTGCGAACTCCAAATCCCCCTGCCGCCACTGGGCGTGCAGAAGGAGATCGTGGCGGAGATCGAGGGCTACCAGAAAGTCATCAACGGCGCCCGCGCCGTCCTCGACCACTACCGCCCCCACATCCCCATCCACCCCGACTGGCCAATGGTGGAGTTGGGTAACGTCGTCAGCTACAGCAGCGGCGGAACGCCATCAAAGGCCATTGAGTCATATTGGATTGGCGACATCCCGTGGATTTCCGCGAAGGACATGAAGTCTGATGTCTTGTCTGATGCTTCGACTCACGTTTCAGAAGCCGCCGTCAAAGAGAGCGCCACGCAGATCGCGCTGGTCGGCTCGCTGCTAATTCTTGTCAGAGGTATGGGCCTCGCGAACGGCGTGCCCATCTGTGAACTCGCGAAGCCATGCGCCTTCAACCAGGACGTGAAGGCGATGAAGCCTCACTCGTCGGTCAATGCAACGTTTCTCAGGGTGATGCTGAAACAAGAATGGCCTCAGTTTCGGAAGATTCTCGAAACCGCAGCGCATGGCACGCTGAAGATCAACACAGATGATTTGAGCGCGATTACGTTTCCCCTTCCGCCCCTCGCCACCCAGCAAGCCATCGTGGCCGAGATCGAAGCCGAGCAAGCGCTGGTGGCCGCCAACCGCGAACTGATCACCCGCTTCGAGCAAAAGATCCAGGCCACCCTCGCCCGCGTTTGGGGCGACAATGAGGCGGTATCGGCTGGCGTGGCCGAACAAGCAATATCTGTAGATCAGACGGAGGCAGAATCATGAAAGAAGATGATCCCTTGCTGAAGATTCGCTTCAATGGCGAGGCCGTTGGGCCGGGCAGAATTCCTGTCACCCATTTGCTGACTTTCCTGGTCAATATGAACAAGGCGCTACAGCGGACCGGGCGTGTTCTTACCGGGGAGGCCGAAAGTCTGCGCCGTGGGCCGCAACCGCGCGGTATCAAGGAAGAAATCGCGCTCGACCTGGTGTTGTTGACGCATGGCAGCCCGGCGGCTGTGCTGGGCTTCGAGCGCAGACAGACCGATGCGGCATTGCCAGGCATGGACATGGGTCTCGATATTCTGGAGAAGGCACTGGACGGATTGACCGCTGTGCAGGCGTCGGACGACGCACTTCCGCCGGGCTATGACACGGGTGTTCTGATGGCATGGCGCGATGCAGGGACGCTCTTCAGCAAGGGAGTCACAAGCATCTATTTCACCCTGAACCACAGAGATACCCCACTGACGACGAATCTCACGCCTGAAGGCTTTGCGCGTATTCAGGAGCGCATCAAGGGACCGCAGACCAACATCCGCACCATCGAAGGCCGCTTGCTGATGGCTGATTTCAAGGAACACGGCACGCGCTGCCGCGTGCACCCGTCTGCCGGGGAACCGGTGCTTTGCCTCTTTGACGAGGAGCAAAGGGATGAAGTGCTGGATGACATTCTGCGCTACGTTCGCATCGTGGGCGAAGCGAAGGAAGACCCTCTGACGGGCAAGATCGCCAGCATCAAGATTCACGACATCGAGCGACTGGATGATCGAGAGGGCGAGGCTGCCGATCTACTCCCGCAAGGCACCCCAATTTCGCGAAGCTTCTGGGAATCCCCGACGCTGGATGAACTGGCGCAGGCGCAGAACGTACGACCGATGGCCGATGTAAGGGCGCTCTTCGGCACCTGGCCGGGTGAGATAGGCGACGGCTTCGAGCGGGAGGTTGATGATCTGAGGCATTCGCACGCGGAAAGCGGGAGGTGATTGTGAGCAACGCCAAGACCATCCTCGACACGAACATCGTTTCCTACCTGATGAAGGGCGGTCCGCTGGCAGAAGCATATGTACCGCATGTTCAAGGAAAGTTGCTCGCCATTTCTTTCATCACCGTGGGCGAGATGTACTTCGGCGCGGAGAACAATAATTGGGGCGAAGAGAAGCGGAAGAAACTCGAAACAACCTTGCGCAATTTCGTGGTGATTCCTTACGACCATGAGATCGCCCGCTGTTACGGGCGTCTGATGGCGGAGCGAAGGCGCAACGGGCGACCCATCGCCCCAAACGACGCTTGGATTGCCGCTTGCGCCACCCGTCACGCTGCTCCACTTGTGACGCATAACGCGAGGGACTTTGAGGGGATTACGTCTCTGGATGTGATTACGGTCGAAGTCGGGTGATGGTCAGCCCATCACGATGGAAGAAGCCGCCGAACTCGCCGACTACCTGCCGCTTTCCTTTATGTCCCGCAGGGACGGTATCCCTTGGGACAATACCCCGAAGGAGCAGGAATACATCGAGTTCCTGTGGGACGCTTTCGAGACGAACCACACGCACGGCAAGTACCAGTTTGCCTTCCTCGCTTACCACATGCTCACCATGATGCTGGGGGCCGGGACAGCGTGGCGAGGTGCCTGCGTTTCACGCTTTCTAAAGTGGACCCCATATTCCAGACAGTAATTTAAGCTGCCATCCGGTGTAGAGGATAGGCAAGATGGGTGAAGCGAAGAAGCGCAAGGTACGGGGAAGGCATGCGCGTGCCGGTAGTGGCCTTATTGACGGAACAGGCCCCCTGACCATCACCCCAGCCCCCGCTCCAGATCCTTGCGGATATCCTCGAAATCCTCCAGCCCGACCGAGACGCGGATCAGGCCGTCACCGATGCCGGCGGTGGCGCGTTCTTCGAGGCTCAAGCGGCCGTGGGTGGTGGTGGCGGGATGAGTGATGGTGGATTTGGCGTCGCCCAGGTTGGCGGTGATGGAGAGTAGCCGAGTCGAATCTATGACCCGCCAGGCGGCCTCTTTGCCCCCCTTCACGTCGAAGGAGAGGACGCCGCCCGCGCCGGACTGCTGGCGCGCGGCCAGCTCGTACTGGCCATGGGAGGCCAGGCTGGGGTGGTAGACCCGTTCCACTTGGGGGTGATGCTCCAGCCAGACCGCCAGTTTGGCGGCGCTTTCGCAGTGGGCGCGCATGCGGATGGCGAGGGTTTCCAGTCCCTTGAGAAAGACCCAGGCGTTGAAGGGGCTCATGGTCGGCCCGCAGGTGCGCAATACGCCGAAGACCTCCTCGCCCACCAGTTTGGCGCCACCAACGACCGCACCGCCCACGCATCGACCCTGGCCATCAAGGTATTTGGTGGCGGAGTGGATCACCAGATCCGCCCCCAGTTCCAGGGGGCGTTGCAGGGCCGGGGTGCAGAAGCAGTTGTCCACCGCCAGCCAGGCGCCATGGTCATGGGCCAGGTCCGCCAGTTGCCGGATGTCGGCCACTTCGGTCAGGGGATTGGAGGGGGTCTCCAGGAACAGCAGTTTGGTATTGGGCCGGATGGCCGCCTCCCAGGCTGCGGGGTCGGTCAGATCGACAAAACTGGTCTCGATCCCGAAGCGGGCCATGTATTTGGTAAAAAGAATGACCGTGGTGCCGAAAATGCTGCGCGAGGCGACGATATGGTCACCCGTTTTCAGCAGGCCCATGCACATGGAAAGGATGGCGGACATGCCGGAGGCTGAGGCCACGCAGGACTCGCCGCCTTCCATGGCGGCCAGACGCTCCTCGAAGGCGCGCACGGTGGGGTTGGTGAAGCGGGAATAGATGTTGCCGGGAATTGTGCCGGCGAAACGGGCTGCCGCCTCCGCCGCGCTGGCGAAGACGTAGCTGGAGGTGGGAAAGATCGCCTCGCTGTGCTCCCCTTCCCCGGTCCTGTGCTGTCCTACCCGGATTGCGCGGGTGGCCACGCCCCAGTCCAGCATTTCGTCATTCATGGCTTACTCCTGTTGTTGGGCTTGAGGCTTGAGGAAGGCCGTAGGGGCGGGTTTGAAACCCGCCCCTACTCAAGTCTGATTATGAATCTCGATAACGGATGCCGCGGAGTGTTCACGGGCCGACTTGGCGCCGTCGTTGCGGTTGGCCTCCAGGGCGCCCAGATAGGCGGCGGTCACGTCGCCGGTGACGTAGTCGCCATCGAATACCGAGGCATCGAAGCGGTCCACCTTGGTCTTGCCCTTCTTCTGACAGGCCAGGATCAGGTCACCCAGGTCCTGGTAGATCATCCGGTCGGCCCCAATGATACGGCCGACCTCCTCCTCGCTGCGGCCATGGGCCACCAGTTCGGTGGCGGCGGGCATATCGATGCCATAGACATTGGGGAAACGGACCGGCGGTGCGGCGGAGGCGAAGAAAACCTTGCGGGCGCCGGCCTCCCGCGCCATCTGCACGATCTGCTGGGAGGTGGTGCCGCGCACGATGGAGTCATCCACCAGCAGGACGTTCTTGCCCTTGAACTCCATGTCGATGGGATTGAGCTTCTGCCGCACCGATTTCCTGCGTACCTTCTGCCCCGGCATGATGAAGGTGCGGCCTATGTAACGGTTTTTGATGAAGCCTTCGGTGTATTGAACCCCCAGGGTGTTAGCCAGGGTCAGGGCAGCGGTGCGGCTGGTGTCGGGGATGGGGATCACCACGTCGATATCGTGCTGGCTCCACTCGCGCTCGATCTTGTGCGCCAGCTTCTTGCCCATGCGGGAACGGGCTTTGTGGACGAAGATTTCGTCGATGATGGAATCGGGCCGGGCGAAATAGACAAATTCGAAGATGCAGGGCGACAGCAACACCTTCTCGGCGCAAACCCGGCTGTGCAAGCGGCCATCCAGGTCGATATAGATCACCTCTCCGGGCAGGATGTCCCGGACCAGGTCAAAGCCCAGAGGATTCAGGGCCACGCTCTCCGAGGCGATCATGTATTCCACCCCCCGCTCCGTCTCCCGTTTGCCGAAGACGATGGGGCGGATGCCGAAGGGGTCGCGGAAGCCCAGTATGCCGTGGCCGGGAATCATGGCGACCGCCGCGTAGCCACCCCGGCAGCGGCGGTAGACCCCGCTCATGGCGTCGAAGATGTCGTTTTCATCCACGCTCAGTTTGGCCCTCTGCTGAAGCTCGTGGGCGAAGACGTTGAGCAGGATCTCGGAATCGGAGTCGGTGTTGATGTGGCGGAAGTCCTCGCGGAAGAGGTCATCCTTCAACTGATCGGCGTTGGTCAGGTTGCCGTTGTGGGCCAGGGTGATGCCGAACGGGGAGTTGACGTAAAAAGGCTGGGCCTCGGCCGATGAAGCGCAACCGGCGGTCGGGTAGCGCACATGGGCTATCCCCATGTTACCCCGCAGGTCGAGCATGTGGTGGGTATTGAAGACATCGCGCGCCAGCCCGTTGTCCTTGCGCAGATGCAGCCGATTGCCCTCGCAGGTCACGATGCCGGCGGCATCCTGGCCCCGGTGCTGCAATACCAGCAGGGCGTCGTAGAGGGACTGGTTGACGGAGGAGCGTCCCAGGATACCGACAATACCGCACATATCAGCTTAGCCTCCCGCAGGCTTTTGGGCGTTGGTTGGGGCCGCGCCGGGTTGCACCCGCTGGGCGAGGTCATCGGGCAGAAGGCTCCGCAGCCATTCGGCGACGCCGCGGAATTCGCCGACCAGCCGCGACTCGCGCCACCAGGGATCGTTGGGGAATGGGGTCAGTCCCGCCAGCATGACGAGCGCGGCGACCAGCAAGACCCCGCGCGCGAAACCAAACATCATGCCGATGACGCGATCGGTGCCGCTGAGGCCGGTGGCGTCGATGAGCTGGGCGACGAGGAAGGTCAGAAGTCCGCCGAGTATCCAGACGACAACGAAGATGAGGAAAAAAGCGGCCCCCATGCGCAGGGAGGGGACCTCGATCCATGGCGTCAGGTGCCCGGAAAACTCGTGGAAAAACATCTTCGCGATCCAGAAGGCGATCACCAGGAAGGCGAGCGAAAGGGCCTCCCGGACGAAGCCTCTGACCAGGCTGATCAGGGTCGAAACAAGGATGATCCCGATAATGACGTAGTCAGGCCAGGTCAGTGTCATAAAGCCCCCTTTGCGGGACGAAGGAATTGATGAAAAACGTCCCTGTTTTCAACCCTACGGGCGCCGTACCGGCGTCCAAATCTGCTCCCGGCAGATTTGTGCGGAAGGCGCGATTATCCCATAAGGGGCGAAAGCACAAAATTGTTTCCGGAAGGAGAAAAAGCGTGGGGGGCAGGCTTGAGGAAAAGTAGCTCTTCCTCAAGCCTTTATCTTTTCTCCCCCGGTGTCTCGGATGACTTGCCGCCGCCCAGCCCGATCCAGCTCCCCATCCTGCCGAGGAGGGATGGGGACTTTTTCTTTTCCTTCTCGACCGGTTCCTCGGCGGCCGCTGGCTCGACTCCCTTCGGCGGATCGTCCTTCACCCCGATGTCCGGCGCAATATCCTTTGAGGTGGGCAGGGGTTTTTTCTCTTCGGGCTTCGGCGCGGCCACCGGGGCATCTTTTTGTTCCCCGGCGCTGTCCGGTTGCGGCACCGGCTTGGCTGCTTCAATGGCCGGTGACTTGTCCTGGGGCTCCGGATTCGACGGCTGTCCGGATGGCTTTTCCGGTGACGGCTTTTCTCCGCCACCCAACCCTATCCAATTCTTGAACCGGCCCAGGGCGCCTGGCTTCTTCTTTTCCTTGGACGCCTCATCCGGTGCGGCGTCATCCGCCTTCGCCGGAGCCGTGCCGGACTTCTCCTCCGCCTTGGCCGCCACATCCGACGGGGTCAGATCCGGCTCTATCTCGGGCAGAGTGCTGGAACCGGTTTTCTCCGGTTCCACCCGGCGGGGCTCCTCGATGGGGGAGATGGCAGGACCCTTGTTCTCCACCGGGGCCGGGGTCTGAGCCGCTTCGGGCGCGGGACTTGCCGCTTCGGAGGCGTCGCTTGAGGCAGGCGGCTCGCCGCTGGCCTTCCCCTTATTGTTGACGTGCTCCGGCTCAGGCGGCTGGCCGGGACCGGTCCAACTGCAATCCCAGCCCCCGGCCCCTCCCGAACGGCACTCCCATGTCCCTTTGGCTTCGGGAGCCGCCAGGGATACCGGGGAGAAGACGCCAGTCAGCAGAAACAGCGCGAACAGGGATATCAGGCGTTTCCCTGCACAGGAGCAGACGGGTGGACCGGAGAGGTTCGGGATGAATTGAATTTCAGACAACATGGGGCTCATGGAAATCTAACAATACGTGGTTCCAATCCCTTGCCTGCCATGGCGCCGCGCACTTGCGACAGGATCTGTTCCGCGCGCGCCTTGTCGGCCACGGGTCCGATTCTGACTCTGTACCAGGCACGGCCGGCAACGACCGCTTCCAGGGAAAACGCGGAGTATTTCATGCCACGAAGCTCCTGAACCAGGAGATCCGCCTTTTCCCGGTCGGGAAAACTGGCCACCTGAATAGCCCAGGCACTGAGTCCGTCACGGACTTCGGACGTGACGGCGGCATCCTTCTCCTCAACGGGCTCTTGCTCGACCTTCTCGGATGGCGCTTTGGCCTGGGCCACCGCTTCCACCCGGCCCGCCACGGGCGGTGTGACGGGAAGATCCTGGGCAATCGGCGCGTTGAAGGCCGTATCGATGCCACTGGGTTTCGGCTGCGAGGGTGGAGCGGGAACCTCCTTCGGCTGGGGCGCTTCGCTCGGCAGGGGCAGAACCTTGGCATCGAAATCCTTGCCCGCATAGGGGCTCTGCGGCACAACCTTGCCCGGCAAACCCTTGTCCAACGGAGACTCCGTCTCCAGCAACAGGGGGAGAAAGATCACCATCAAGGATGCCAGCACCGCAGCACCGACTAGGCGTTTTTTTAACTGTTCGTCCATTCCCGCTCCGGTTTCATCGTAGCATTTTATCCCAAAAATCCAGTTCAACCGCATCGGAGACAATATCAATGCCGTTACTGCATCCGAACTGGCATCAATAAAGCGGCAACCTCTCTGCTTTCTCTCCATGCAAAGCTATACGAAACACTGTTCAATCGCATTCGACAGTTCACAGGAGGCCTTAGTTTGGCATTCCCAGATCACACACACCTTCCAGCCTAAATCAACAAGAGACGAGGTAGCGACTTCATCCCTTGTTTTGTTCTGCATAAATTTATTTATCCAGAACTCTTTGTTTGATTTCGGGAAGGTAGCTCGCTTACAACCCAGATGTTGATGCCAATAGCAGCCATGCACAAAGATGCAGAGGCGATATTTCGGAAGAACGATATCAGGCTTGCCTGGTAAATCCTCTCGATGTAACCGAAAGCGATAGCCCATGGAGTGCAGTGCCCGCCGGACTTTGATTTCAGGTGCTGTGTTCCGTCCCTTCACCCGAGACATCACTGCCGAGCGGCGTTCAGGGGTGAGTTTGTCCATTGCCCGCAGGGGTTGCAGTCATTCCGACGAAATCCAGACCCACCCTCGAAAGGGTGCTCCCGAAGCGATGCAGCAGGTTGATGGCGTACTCGTAACGAAGCTGGGCCACGACGATTGCGGCACATGTATTGAAGCCCAGCTCATCGCCATTACCGGACGTGCGGGCGATGCTTAGTGATTTGTTTATCGACCCGAATTTCCCCATGTCGGCGGCAAACATTTGTTCCCATTTTGGATGAGCAGCGATTATTCGCCCATCTTGAGTTTTGGGCGGCTGGACGAAGCGAAAACATCGCAACACACCGCCGATTTCGAGAAATAGATTGTTACCGTCCGCAGCATCCGACAAAGTATCCGCGCAGCTCCTCGCTTCGGTAAGCGACACGGCGGCGAACGGAGTAAAGTTGCCCTTCCCCCATTTCTTTTGTCCCGGCACGAGATCGCATGCTGGGGACATACAAAGCCAGTATTGTTCCGCCTTCAAGTTCGATTCAATTTGCAGCACATGCCCCGTAGTCAGATGCACACCCTCTACCGGCTTACTGCACGCATGCCGATTGAGGTGGCAGGCCACGTACGAAGCGATGGGTGAGCCGTACCAGCGGGATATGGCGCCGTCTGGACCGGCACCCATCAGATGAGAAGCCAGGCGATCCGCAAAATCGGTGACGTCGGCCCTGATCGCATCGCCAAGCCCCTCCCAATGACGACCGATGGCGTTGTGGATGTTCCAAGTCCGTCGATCCGGGTCGGCGACAAGAAGCTCCCCAAGCCATCCGGCCTGCAACAGGCGTTTATCGAGAACCTTGCCTTCCGCCAAGACGCCCCGCTCGTCGAGCTCCGCACGCATCTTCGACATCAGCAGGCGATGCGGCTCGGGATCCCAGGATTGGAGAGCTGTCAGCAATCGCGAGGGCAGCGAGTCCGGCTGGTGCTCCTTGCTCACCACGGTAACGAACAGTCGATCCGTCCGAATCCAATTAGTTCCGTCCGGCCTGCTGTCAAAGTCCACATTCCCGTAGTCGCATTGCGATAGCTTCGAGATTGCAGTAAGTTCGGCCTGCTTCCGATCAAATGCCCATTTCAGAGCGAGTTTGAACTCCAGCTTCTTTGCCTTGACCGATGGCGGAGCCGATTCCAACAGCGCTTTTAAACCGTCCAACTCCGGCCAAGAGCAAATCGATTGCCACCGGTCGTTGCGATCTTCAATGCCACGCGCCTTGACAAAGGTTGCGTCCCCGATCCACTCCATCAATTCACTTCGTATACTCTCGCGTTCGTCTTCCCATTCATCCAACAGTTCATTTATCCGCTTCGCTCCTTGCTCGCCCATCACAAATCGTGTGTCGGCGGTGCAGAGGCCCACGGCGATCTCCTGAACGACGCGGGAAATATCACCGCCCTGCTCTTCGTTTCCCTTGGTGTACACGATGACCAAATTGAAGTGGTCGTTTCCGGCGAGGCTCCGGAGTATCTCAATGGCCTTTCCTCCGTCGCTGGGATGCTGTTTATCCAAATGATAATCCAGGATCATCAGATCGGAGTGATGCAGGTGGGTGGCCGCCGTCGCCTCGGCCGTCAACGACGGCAAACGCCCGTCATGGATTTCCACCAACCAGGGACGCTCCCTGCCATGACAGAACTGCATGATTTCGCGCGCCCGTTGCGTATCCGCCTTATCCCACGGTGCTTGCGAAGTCCCCAACTCCTTATCCAACAGGGCATCCAAAGTGGGATAGTCATCGTCCACCACAACCACCGTGCGAATCGGATCGATGAATACCTCTTCGATCAACTGTCCGTAGTCCGAAGACCTTTCGACTAATCCTTCACTCATACTTCGCTCCCCTGAAGTCGATGATGAAATTGGCTCCCGTCAGAACCTTGAACGGGTCCTTCGTTGCGTATTCGATGGTATGCCCACCTGCAGCGAGGTTGGCGCGACACAGATATAGCCCGACCCCGCGACCGCCTCGCACCTTGCGGGTAAAAAACAGGGTGAATAGGTGCTTGCGGTCCTGTTCGTCCACGCTGGGGCCGTCGTCGGCGATCACTACGCGGCCCTCCACTACGTCAAGCAAGATGCGATGCTCTCCTGTGCGTGCCTGACGAACCCAGTAGGCTGCGTTGTGGATGAGATTGAGAAAGACCGGATAGAGCCGCGAGGGTTGATCGTAGACTGAAAAGCGGAGGAATCGCTCGGTGGCCTCCAGGGTGATGCCACCCTTTGCTAGGGAGTCGCCGAAGAAGCGCTGCACGTACCGCAGGATTTCGTCCCCGCCGAGCCAAGTGCGGAACTTGGGACCGGAAAGTTTGAGAGGCGAGAGAAAACGCAGGCGATCCGCCAGGGCCTCGTGGGCGGTCTTGATGGCGGCGAAGCTCGGCGATTGCCGGGCGGCCTCGGGCAATTCGTTCAACCCCTCGCTGATGGTCAGCTCCAATCCCTCGATCTCGTGGCCAATGATCTCGACGGTGATGCCGAGCTGCGCCAGGGAATGCAGTCGATCCAGCTCCTCGCGCATCTCGTCCACGGCATCCATACCGTGGTCGGCAAGGGTGGCGAGGTCGATGTTTTCTTGCAGACTGCGCAGAGCAGCGATATACGGTTCGAAAGTGTCGGCGTTTTCCAGGTCCGCCTTCTCCCGCTCCACGGCCAACCGCTCCATGGCTTCGGCCAAGGGAAGTCGCTCCTGTTCGATGTCGTCGAGCAAGGGGAGTGTGCGAGCGTGATAGCATTTGCTGCGTTCCTCGTAGAGCCCGCCGATGCGCCTCTGTTCGGCATCGAGTAGTTCACGGCTCTCCTTCAGCCAACGTTTCAGTCTGTGTTGCAGATAGGCCGCGTGGCTGCTGAGGTCGGCGTAGGCAAGGTCGCGGGGCGCGCGGGGATTCACCGCTTCCAGTGCGGCATTCAGGGACTGCTCCAGAGAGCCCAGCCGCTCTGCCGCCCGCCGTTGGTTGAAGCGGTATTGGGCGTACTCCTCCTCCAGCGAGCCGAGGGTACGCGGGGCCTCGCCCAGGGCAAATTCTTTGGAACGATCCTTCAACTCCTTCAATTGGGTACGCAGGCCCATGATCTCTGCTTCGTAGGCCAAGTCGGCGGTTTTGATCCGCTCTGCCAGTGCATCCAACTCGCCGAGCAGCGCGTCCAGCTCGGGGGCGAGGCGGCGCAAGTTGGTGCGGAAACGCTTGCGTTTTACGGCGCGCTGGCGATTACGCTCTTCCTCAGCTTTTTCTCTGGCGCGGTTGGCCTGGATTTCGGGCAGGTATTGCTTTTGGAGATCCGAGTCGGTACCGAAATAATCGGAACCCGTTTTTCTAAGTATATTAATAACCAAATCGCGAAAGTTCTTTGCCGCCTTATTGTCGATGATCCCTTCGCGTCCGGCCTTATCTTTCAGGTTTGGGTTATCTTTTCTGGTAAGCCCTATGCGCCCAAAAGTCCGCCTGTTCGACCAAAAATTGCGCCCAGCATGTTGAGTGCGTCGCTTTTCAATTTCGAAGAAATCATTGTCCTCCCGCCCATACGGCATCACCCGAAGTCCATTGCGATAAACCATAACGCCTGCGTATTTCTCGGCTTGTTCCAGTAATTTGCGGTGGATATCCGGCGGATGCGACGACGAACTAGGAACCTGTTGAAAGGAGCCCAGTCGTAAGTGAAATGGCCCGACCTTGGAGCTTGATCGCAGGGAGACCGCCCCAGTCGGCACAATGCGAATCTCTTGCTCCAACCACCGCCCGAATGCCTTGATTCGCCCAAAAAACACTCCCTCTTCGTCGACACGACCATCCACGACATGCTCCAGGTCCTCCAGATTCCGATAGTCAAACTCCCGTTGACCGGAGATCACGAATTGCCGCAACACCCCGTCCCATGCGACCACCGAATACTCAAAGGCTTCCGCACCATATCCTTCAGCGGGCTCTTCAGCATCGACATAGGGATCGGTGAAGTTGGAAAGGGTTTGACGCAATCGATCAGTGGACTGTTTCGCCGCTTCCTTATCTTCGGGATGCAATCGGCTCGGCAACTGCGCTTCCAAATCGAACACGATGTCGGCGATGAGCAGGGCCGTGCCGTGCTCCTTCTCCCCACGCCACAGGGGCCATTGATCCAGGTGACGGGGCTCGAAGGTCACGTCATCCATCACCCGCTCCATCGAGGTGCGGGTGGATGGTTTGCCCTCCTCGGCCTCCAGTGCGTCGAACCCGGTCCAGGCGGCGGCGATGCGTGCGTCGCGCCCGGCATCCTTGCCGTTGCCGCGCAGGTTGCCGCGCAGCTCTTCAAACATGCCGGGGAGGTGGGCGAAGAGCTGTTCCTTGGTCTCGAACTCGACCACCGGGATCTCGATGTCCTGAAGATAGATGAAGGGGTTTTCGAACAGGCGCCAGTCGATGAGGGCGGCAGTGAAGGGACGGTTGCGGCGCTTGGAAACCACCAGCAGGAGTGGACCAAGGAAGGCGGAGGAGAGGCGACCGATGCCCTTTTGCCCCTGCTTGGGTCGCAGTGGGAGACCGTTGCGGTCGTCCGGGACGACCTCTCCTCCGCTCGCCTTGGACTCAGTGCCGACCACCAGCCACTTTTCGATGAATTCGCTGCGGTCCATGCCGTGGCCATCATCCACCAGGGCCGCCACAGGTAAGGCGCCGTCGTAGATGTGCAATCCCACCTTGGTGGCGTAGGCGTCGTAGGCGTTCTTCCATAACTCGGAGATCGCAGTCGGGCAGTCGGCGATCTGCTCGCGCCCCAGGTGGTCGATGGTGCGGGCGCGGGTACGAAAGGAAACCGCTTCAACCATAGGTCGCTCCTTTGCGGCTACGCATCAGGACCAATCCCAAGTCCGTGGGATACGGCCCTCAACAGGATTTCGCCAAGCCGGACCGGAACCGCATTTCCGATTTGTTTAGCTGCGGCCATCAGCCCCCCCTTGAACACGAAATTATCGGGAAAAGTCTGAAAACGCGCAGCTTGACGTACGGTGATGCCGTGGGGCTCGGTGGGGTGGACAAACCGCCCTTTAGACGGATTAACGCAAGCAGTGGTCATGGTCGGTCCAGGCTGATTGGGGTTTATCCTTCCGTAAACATCGCTGTGGCCGTCATGACCATCATGGCAGGGCAGGACTCGTCCCGATTGGTGGCGGCTGCCTCCATTGGGTGGTGTAGCCTGAAAGATTTTTGTCAGTTCAGGCGAGTGGTTCATGTGACGGTTGTTTTCGTCGCAATCAGGTGCCGGAACCGCGAATATTGCCGATGCCGTGGCCCAGGGTTTCAGTGAGGAATCCCGCTGCCGAGCCTTAGCGTCCCCATGAGTCTGTTGAGGCGGCCAGACAGAATCGTCGAAGAGGACATCTTGGCGGATCCCTAGGACGAAAACACGTTTGCGCCGCTGGGGAACACCATAATCCCTGGCATCCAAAGGGTACGGGCCGATGATACGGTAACCGGCTTCTTCACTCTGGCGGAGAAAAGCTTCCAGGAAGTCGCGATGGCGGGGCCAAAGCAATCCGGGAACATTTTCCATCAAAAATATTTTCGGGCTGAGACAGCGGACGAAGTCAAAGTAACGCAAAATCAGCTTATTGCGTGGATCACCGACACCAGAGCTATTGATGCGATGCACGGAAAACCCTTGGCAAGGGGGACCACCGAGGACGACATCGCAAGTGTTTCCACCGGGGAAATGCGCTTTTCTTAATTTTTCCGGAGGAAGATCGAGAATATCCAGGGAGTAGAGTTCAGGTTTCGTATCGGAGTATTCGGAAGAATCGATCAAGTTGGCACGATAGGTTGCGCATGCATGCTTATCAAACTCAACAGCGGCCACAACCTGAATTCTCGCCTTTACGGCGGCCAGAGACAGGCCACCAGCGCCGGCGAATAAATCAACGCACTTTAGTGGATATAGAGATGCCCCCTTCAAATCGCAACCATTACTTAACTCGCCCCAGCGAAAAGACAGAGATGGCTGAGCGGCCTCAAGGTGTCCGTATTCGAATGCGTCCATCAAGCAATCACTATCTGGCCCATCAGGGTTAATGCGACAAGATACGGCTACGGAAGTTTACCGGATAGTTCTATGTCACAACATCTTAAAGCTGTCTAGGCTTCATCAAGCCCAATACCGCCGCGACGGTATAGAAGGAGCCAAAGATGACGATTCTGTCGCTATCCTGGGCTATTTCGGCGGCGTACCCGTAGGCTTGGCCAATGTTCCTGTGGCTCGAAACCGCCCGTGCGCCGGCGCTGTCGAGCACTTCGACCAAGGCATCGGCCGCCAATGCGCGAGCCGTATCCGGTGCAGCGACGCACCAGTGATCGACCACGCCCAACAACGGCGCGACGACACCGACTGCATCCTTGTCGCCGAGGATGCCGAAGACGGCAAGGGTCCGGCCCTCACAGGGCATATCGGCCAGGGTAGCGGCGAAGACGGCGGCGGCCTCGGGGTTGTGGGCCACGTCGAGCACATGGGTAACATCGCCGGGTATCACCTGAAAGCGGCAGGGCTGATAGGCGGTCAGCAGGCCCTCGCGCACCGCGTCGCGGCCCAGGGGCAATGCCATCCGCAGGGACTCGACCACGGCCAGCACGGCGGCGGCATTGTGTAACTGATGCCGGCCGCGCAGCCGGGGAAGCGGCAGGCCGGAGAGGCAACGCTCGCCCATGCGCCAGGACCAGCCCTCATCCTCCGCCTGCCACTGATAGTCCCGCCCCCTGATCAACAAATTGGCGCCCCGCTCCCGCGCCGCCTCGACCAATCCCGGGACCGGTTGCTCGCCGTTGAATACGCAGGGCCGGCCCGCGCGCATGATCCCCGCCTTCTCGCGGGCGATCTGGTTCAAGTCATGGCCCAGCCAGTCCATGTGATCAAAGGCAATGGACGTGATCAGGACCACATCGGCGTCGAGGAGATTGACCGCGTCCAGGCGCCCGCCCAGGCCCACCTCCAGGATCGCCACATCGGGCCGGTGCTGGGAAAAGAGATGGAGCGCGGCCAGGGTGGTGAATTCGAAGTAGGTGAGGGAAACATCGCCCCTCTGCCGCTCCACCGCCTCCAGCGCCTCGACGATGAGATCGTCAGGCGCCTCCTGGCCGTCGAGGCGGATGCGTTCGTTGAATCGCTGGATGTGGGGCGAGACATAGGCGCAGGCCCGGAAACCGGCGGCCCGGTAGATGGCCTCCAGCATCGCCACACTGGAGCCCTTGCCGTTGGTGCCGCCGACGGTGATGACCTTGAAGGACACAGGCCCCGGATGGAGCCGGCGCCACACCGCCCCTACCCGCTCCAGCCCCAGCTCGATGGCCGAGGGGTGAAGCCCTTCGAGCCAGGCCAGCCACTCGGCCAGAGAATGATTCAGGAACGGGCCTGCGACGAACGGGGATGTTCTGGCGCCGTAGGAGGCGCAACCTGGGTCATCATGGCCAGCAGGTTGGATAGGCGGTCACGCATCTGGCGGCGGTCGATGATCATGTCGATGGCGCCGTGGTCCAGCAGGAACTCGCTACGCTGGAAGCCTTCCGGTAGCTTCTCGCGCACGGTCTGTTCGATGACGCGGGGACCGGCGAAGCCGATCAGTGCATCGGGCTCGGCCACGTTCACATCGCCCAGCATGGCCAGGCTGGCGGAGACACCACCCATGGTGGGATCAGTCATCACCGAGATGAAAGGCAGCCCGCGCTGGCGCATGCGTCCGAGGGCCGCGCTGGTCTTGGCCATCTGCATCAGGGAGAAGAGGGATTCCTGCATGCGGGCGCCGCCGGAGGCGGAGAAGCAGACCAGGGGGGTATTGTTCTCCAGGGCATGATTGACGCCGCGCACGAAGCGCTCGCCCACCACGGAGCCCATGGAGCCCCCCATGAAGGAGAATTCAAAGGCGGCGACGACCGTGGGCAGCCCCTTCAGCTTGCCTGCCATGACCACCATGGCGTCCTTCTCGTTGGTCGCCCGCTGGGCCTGGGTGATGCGGTCGCGGTACTTCTGGCTGTCGCGGAACTTGAGTGGATCGGCCGGTTCCAGACCGGACCCGATCTCCACGCGGGAATCGGCGTCCAGAAAGAGATCAAGCCGCCGCCGGGCGCCGATGCGATTGTGATGGCCGCACTTGGGGCAAACGTCCTGGTTGCGCTCCATCTCGGCGCGATAGAGGATCGCCTCGCACTTGGGGCACTTGGTCCAGAGCCCCTCTGGCACCCCTTTCTTGACCGCGCCGTCGGTACGGATGCGGCTCGGCATCAATTTTTCAAACCAGCTCATTGTTTCTTAACCTGTTGTTTAGCTGTAGGTTGGGTTAGGCGCGCAAATCCAAAGGCGATAGGGATTCCGGTAAGGCTGGTGCGCGCCGTAACCCAACAGGGGCCGATAAGCCTGTTGGGTTACGGCGGAAATACCGCCTAACCCAACCTACAAAATGGTTACTCAAGCCTCTCTTTATCCATCGCCGCCCGCAGGGAGGCGACGAAGGCGCGCAGCTCCCCGGTCAGGGCCACCGGGTCATCCGCCAGGGTTGCGATACGGGAGACGATGGCACTGCCCACGACCACGGCATCGGCGACGCTCGCCACGGCACCGGCCGTTTCGGCGTCCTTGATGCCAAAGCCCACGCCCACCGGCAGGCGGGTATGGGACCTGATCTCGGCCAGCTTGGCCCGCACCGGCTCCAGATCGAAATGGGCCGCCCCGGTCACACCCTTGATGGAGACATAGTACACAAAGCCCGAGGCCAGGTTACAGATGCGCTCGATGCGCCCGGCATCACTCGTGGGGGCCAGCAGGTAGATGGGGTCGAGCCCTTTGCCCTTCAGGGCCGCCACCAGATCTTCGGATTCCTCCGGTGGCATGTCCACTGTCAGGACACCATCGACACCAGCAGCGGCGGCCTCGGCAGCGAAGGCCGTGTAACCCATGACCTCCACCGGATTCAGATAGCCCATGAGCACCACCGGGGTCTCCGCGTCCCGCTCACGGAATTCACGCACCATCCCCAGGCAATCTCGCAGGCTGACGCCATGGACCAGGGCGCGTTCGGTGGCCTTCTGGATCACCGGGCCGTCGGCCATGGGATCGGAGAAGGGTACGCCCAACTCCAGAATATCGGCCCCGGCCTCGACCAAGGTATGCATCAGTCCGACCGTGAGATCGGGATGGGGATCGCCGGCGGTGATGTAGGGGATCAGCGCGGTGCGCCCCTGCCCCGCCAGTTTCTCGAAACGCTGCTGAATACGACTCATCCTAAAACACCTTTTTAACCGCAAAGGACGCAAAGAACGCCAAGGAAAACGTGGACGGCAAAAAGAGGCAGGTTATTGTATTTCTTTGCGCACTTTGCGCTCTTTGCGGTTCAAACGGGGTATTTAGGCTCATAGCTTGATCCCCTCCCTTGCGGCCACGGTGTGCATGTCCTTGTCCCCCCGGCCGGAGAGGTTGACCAGCAGGACCTTGTCCTTGCCCAGGGTCGGGGCCAGCTTGGCGGCATAGGCCAGGGCGTGGCTCGACTCCAGGGCCGGGATGATGCCCTCGATGCGGGTCAGGGCGTGGAAGGCACCCAATGCCTCGTTGTCGGTGATGGGGACGTAGGTGGCGCGGCCGCTGTCCTTGAGCCAGGCGTGTTCCGGCCCGACACCGGGGTAATCGAGCCCGGCGGAGATGGAATGGGTCTCGATGATCTGGCCGTTGTCATCCTCGATCAGATAGGTGCGGTTACCGTGCAGCACGCCGGGCCGCCCGGCGCAGAGAGTGGCCGCGTGATGGCCGGTCTCGATGCCATCCCCCGCTGCCTCGACGCCGTAGATGGCCACACCCGCATCGTCCAGGAAGGGATAGAAGAGGCCGATGGCGTTGGAACCGCCGCCGACGCAGGCGATCAGGGCATCGGGCAGCCGTCCGGCCTGGGCCTGGATCTGCTCCCGCGCCTCGCGTCCGATGATGGATTGGAAATCCCGCACCATGGCCGGATAGGGGTGCGGCCCCGCCACAGTGCCGATGATGTAGAAGGTGTTATCGACGTTGGTTACCCAGTCGCGCATGGCCTCGTTGAGGGCATCCTTCAGCGTCCGGGAACCGGAACTGACCGGCACCACCCGCGCACCCAGCAGCTTCATGCGATAGACGTTGGCCTCTTGACGAGCCACGTCCACCTCGCCCATGTAGACCACGCACTCCAGCCCCAGGCGGGCGGCGACGGTGGCCGTGGCCACCCCGTGCTGACCGGCCCCGGTCTCGGCGATGATGCGGGTCTTGCCCATGCGCTTGGCCAGCAGGGCCTGGCCGATGGTGTTGTTGACCTTGTGGGCGCCGGTGTGATTCAGGTCCTCACGCTTCAGGTAGATCTGCGCCCCTCCCAGCTCACGGCTCCAGCGCTCGGCATGGTAGATGGGCGAGGGGCGGCCCACGTAGTGTTGCAGGTCCAGGTCCAGCTCCCGCTGGAATTCCGGGTCCTGGGTATAGCGCTCGTAGGCCTGGCGCAGCTCTTCCAGCGGCGCCATCAGGGTCTCGGAGACGAACATCCCGCCGTAGGGGCCGAAATGGCCCCTGGCATCGGGATAGCGACCGATTATTTTCTCACTGCTCATCCGCCCGTCGGACTCCTCTCATGAATGCCCGGATCTTGTCCGGGTCCTTGATGCCTTTTGCCGCCTCCACGCCGCCGCTCACATCGACGGCATAGGGGCGCACCTGGCGGATGGCGGACTCGATGTTGTCCGCGTCCAGCCCCCCCGCCAAAACGACCTCGCCGGCCAGGGCCGGCGGGATCAATGACCAATCGAAACTTTCGCCCGTACCGCCCGGCACGCCAGGCCGGTGGGTGTCCAGCAGCAGGGCGCGCGCGCCGGAGTATCTTGCCCGCTCGGCTAGAAGGTCCGTATCCGCCCTCACTCGAATCGCCTTGATATAGGGCCAGTCGAATCCGGCGCAATAGTCGGGACACTCATTGCCGTGGAACTGGATCAGGTCCAGAGGGACCCGGCGCACCGTCTCTTCGATCTCCCCCCGTTCCGCGTTGACGAAGAGTCCGACCACCGACACAAAGGGCGGCAATTGTTTGACGATCGCCTCCGCCTGCTCTACCGAAACGCAACGGGGGCTCGGCGGATAAAACACCAGCCCGATGGCATCCGCCCCCGCCGACACCGCCGCCAGGGCGTCCTCGGGCCGGGTAATGCCGCAGATCTTCACGCGCGTTCTTTTCATCGGCCTGGGATTGTACACCGAAATAGGGCGGGCACTTATCCCCGCTGCCTTACCGCCTCGAACAGGGCGATACCCGTAGCAACGGAGACGTTGAGGCTTTCGACGCTGCCTTTCATGGGGAGGGAGGCGAGGCGGTCGCAGTGTTCGCGGGTGAGGCGGCGCATGCCCTCCCCTTCACCGCCCATGACCAGGGCGAGGGGGCCTTTGAGGTCGGTATCGTAGAGGCTGGTCTCGGCCTCGCCGGCCAGACCGACGATCCAGATGCCGTGCTCATCGGCCAACCGTTTCAGGGCGCGGGCCAGGTTGGTGACCTGGATGAAGGGGACGTTGTCGGCGGCGCCGCTGGCGACCTTGGCGGCCACCGGGGTCAGGCCCACCGATTTGTCGCGGGGGGCGATGACGGCGTGGACTCCGGCGCCGTCGGCGCTACGCAGGCAGGCGCCCAGGTTGTGGGGGTCCTGGACGCCGTCGAGCACCAGCAGAAAAGCGGGTTCCGACAGATTGCCCAGAATCTGTTCGAGCCCATGTTCATCACCGGCGGCGGCGCCTTCGATTTCGGCCACGGCACCCTGGTGGTTGGTATCCGGCAACAGCCGTTCCAGTTCCTCTTTGGGAACCGGGCTGGGTCTGATGCCGACCGAGCGGGCGGCATCGATCAGTTCGCGCAGACGGCGGTCGTGGCGCTCGCCGTCGATCCAGAGCATCTTGACCTTGCCAGGATGCTTGAGGGCGGCGCGCACGCTGTGCAGTCCGCCGATGAACCGGGATGCCATCAGCGCCTTCCTTTCTTTTTGCCTTTAGCCTTGCCCTTTTCGGCATCCTTACCCTCGTCTTCACGCCGGCCCTTGCGTTTCTCGCGCTTCTCCGTGCCGGGCAGGACGAAGTCGATCTTGCGGTCGTCCAGGTTGACCGCCGCCACCTGCACGGTCAGCGGGTCGCCCAGGCGGAAGACCTCGCCGCTGCGCTCACCGCTCAGGCGGTGGCCGATGGGGTCGAAGTGGTAGAAATCACGGTCGAGGGAGGTGACATGCACCAGGCCGGTGATGTAGATCTCTTCCAACTCCACGAACAGGCCGAAGGAGTTGACGCCGCTGATGATGCCGTTGAAGACCTCGCCCACCTTGTCGAGCATGAACTCGCACTTGAGCCAGTCCTCCACGTCGCGGGTGGCGTCGTCGGCACGGCGCTCGGTGGTGGAACAGAGTTCGCCAAGGGATTGCAGATCGGCGGCCGAATAGTCGAAGTCCTCTGCCGTTCCGCCCTTCACCAGATGTTTGATGCCGCGATGGACCAGCAGGTCCGGGTAGCGGCGGATCGGCGAGGTGAAGTGGGTGTAGGCCGGATAGGCCAGACCGAAGTGACCCAGGTTCTCGGGGCTGTAGACCGCCTGGGAGAGGGAGCGCAGCAGCACGGTCTGGATCAGGTGAAAATCGGGCCGTTCCCGGATCTCGTTCAGGAAGGCGGCGTAATCACCGGCCTTGGCCTTCTTCTTACCCGGCAGCCGGAGCCCCAGCTCACCGAGGAATTCGCGCAGATCGGTGAGTTTTTCTTCCGAAGGCTCATCGTGGACCCGGTAGAGCATAGGCAGCTTCTGGCGCTGGAACAGCCGCGCCGCCGCCACGTTGGCGCAGAGCATGCATTCCTCGATGATCTTGTGGGCATCGTTGCGCTGCACCGGCACCACGCGCTCGACCTTCTTCTCGGCATTGAAGAGGAAGCGGGTCTCCACCGTATCGAAGTCGATGGCCCCGCGCTGGCGCCGGGAGATATTGAGGGTCTGGTAAAGGCTGTAGAGGTCGTGCAGATGGGGCAGCAGCTCGGCGTATTTGGCACAAAGCGCGCCATCCCCATCCACCAGCATGGCCGCCACCTGGTTGTAGGTGAGCCGCGCATGGGAACGCATCACCGCTTCGTAAAAGCGGGAGCGGATCATCTTGCCCTCGGTGTCGATCACCATCTCGCAACACATGCAGAGGCGATCGACCTGGGGGTTGATGGAGCAGAGGCCGTTGGAAAGCGCCTCCGGCAGCATGGGGATGACCCGGTCGGGGAAATAGACCGAATTGCCCCGGTTGATCGCCTCGCGGTCCAGGGCGGAACCGGGCGATACATAGGCGGAAACGTCGGCGATGCAGACCAGCAGGCGCCAGCCTCGGGGCGAGGGTTCGCAGTAGACGGCATCGTCGAAGTCGCGGGCATCCTCGCCGTCGATGGTCACCAGCGGCAAATGGCGCAGATCCTCTCGGCCCAGCTTGGCCGCCTCCGGCACCTCTTCGCCCAGTCCCGCAGTCTCGTCGATCACCGCCTCGGGCCAGTCCACGGGAATGCCGTGGGAATGGATCGACACGTCGATCTCCATGCCGGGGGCCATGTGGTCGCCCAGCACATCGGTAATCCGGCCGATGGGTTGGCTGTACTTGGTTGGCTGCTCCAGGATCTCGACCGTCACCATCTGGCCGTGGACCGCTCCGTTGATGTGTTCTTCCGGGATGACCACATCCTGATGCAGGCGCTTGTTGTCCGGCACCACGAAGCCCAGACCCGCCTCGATATGGATGCGTCCCACCAGTTTATGGGTGTTGCGCTCCAGCACCTCCACCACCGCTGCCTCGCGCCGGCCCCGGCGATCGACGCCATCGACCCGGACCAGCACCCGGTCGTTGTGCATCAGGGAACGCATCTGTTTGGCCGACAGGAACATGTCCTCGCCGCCCTCATCCGGGCGCAGGAAACCAAAGCCGTCGGGATGGGCCAATACCCGCCCGGCGGTCAGATCCTGTCGATTGACCCGGCAAAAACCGCCGCGCCGGTTGCACAACAACTGGCCGTCGCGCTCCATGGCCTTGAGACGGCGGCTGAGACCATCCAACTGCCCTTCTCCGGCCAGTTCGAGGGTGTGGGCAATTTCATCGAAGGACTGGGGCTTGCCGGCCTCTTCGAGCACCTGCATGATGAATTCGCGGCTGGGGATGGGGTTTTCGTATTTGCGTGCCTCGCGGAGGCGGAAGGGGTCCCGCTCCATGGCACCGTCGCTGCGTTTTTCTTGGGACACGAATGAACTACTTTGTATGAAAAAGAAGCGTCATTGTACGTTGACGAGTCCCTTTTGTCCTTGTATAGTTCGCGCTTCTTCAGATACGCCCTCTCTGCCGAGGTGGCGGAATTGGTAGACGCACTAGTTTCAGGTACTAGCGGCCGAAAGGTCGTGGAGGTTCAAGTCCTCTCCTCGGCACCAAATTATCTAATATAATCAAGGCTTCGCACGGGATGTGGTGCAAAAATGGTGCGGCAGTGTTTCACCTCAAGGTGGAATCTGCCGCAGCCCTGCCCCGCAAGTTCCTTATTTTTTGCCTCTGATATCTGCCCTTTAATTCAGATTCTATCGGCTCAAGACCTCCATCTTCAGGGAGGGTGTTGAGCCGGGCAGGGGTGCTTATGCGCCTAGATCCTCCTTTAGTGGCGCAACATTCGGTACTGGTCTCGCATGCCGTGCCGCCGGAGCATGCGCTGGCAGAACTTCTTTACGATGCCAGCGAAGCGTTTTTGGGTGACGTGGTGAAGCCGCTGAGGATCTGCTGCCCGACTACATGGCTCTGGAGAAACGGGTGGAGGCGGTCGTGTTGGTGCACTTTGGCTTCCCTGCCGAACTTTCGCCCGAGGTCAAGCGGGCCGATCTCTTGCTGCTGGCCACCGAGCAGCGGGATCTTTTTGGAAAAGCGGTAGCCGTCGGCATGGCGTTGCCGCAACGTATCGCACCGTTACCGGCATGGGGGGCAAGGCGGGAGTTTCTGGCGCGCTTCATGGATCTCTCTGCCGACCATGGCGCAAAAGTCCTACTTGCGTAGGATTTCACGGCATCCTAGAATCGGCAAGAGATTCTGATTCTGGAAGCAGCCATGCAACAAACTTTGAGACGCGCCGGGGGCTCCCTGGTCATGACGATTCCCAAGCCCTTCGTGGAACAAAACGGTCTTCACGAAGGCTCTCAGGTCGATCTCCTGCTGGAAGGTGCGCGCATGACGATAAGCGCGCCGCGAGTACGCCGCTACAAACTGGATGAGCTGTTGGCCGAGATGCCCGATGAAATGCCCCGCGTTGAAGGCTGGGATACCATGCAACCGGCGGGCAAGGAAGCGCTCTAGATGGCCTATACGCCAGAGCGAGGCGATATTGTCCATTTGCAATTCGACCCGGCCTCCGGCCAGGAAATGAAAGGACCGCATTACGGGCTGGTCGTCAGCCGCAAGGCTTTCAACAACCGTGGACTGGCGATGATTTGCTCTATCTCGCAAGGCGGTGCCGAGTGCGCACGGACATACGGAATCGTGGTAACGCTGATGGGCTCCGGTACGGATACCCAGGGCGCCGTCCACTGCCACCAGTTGAAATCGCTGGATTGGCGAATTCGCAAAGCGAAGTTCAAGGAGTCCGTCCCCTCCATGATCATGGAGGATGTAGAGGCCAGGATCGAGGCCATCCTGTTCGGCTGAAATCCGGCGCTGAATAGTAGTTGACGATCGCCCGTGATTGCCGGAGAATGAATTTCACGATGAAGCCCCGCAGCAAATAGCTCCGGGGTTTTTCCGTTTCTGTGGCCCGCTCGGGTACAATCCCCCGAGTTGCGGCGGTTTCGCCCAAGCGTCGACCGCTACACGCCGCTATTGGGCAGCCGCTGTTACTTCACCAATCAAATACCGTGCGTTCCGGAATGTTGTAGATTCGCCTGACCAGATGCGCAGGCTCGTGGCGAATAACAATCGCTTCGACAACCTCTTTTCTCTTCCTTGCCGTTATTTCCTCGAAACCCCAACAAACCCCAGGGCCGACAGCCATTTGCGGTCCCGTTGGAGGCTGTCCAGACGAATACGGCGGTTGTTCCGTTCGGCCTTGTGCTGGGCATAGGCAACCAAGCCCTTGAGCAGCAAACGGCTCGGGAACCCGCCTTTGAGCAAATAGGGTCGAGAGATCCTGCTGAGAATTGGCACATAACGGGAGAAGATTTCATCTTCCATGCTGATGATCGCCTCCACCGTGCCCGGATCACCCTGGCGGGCGGATCGCCCAAACAGTTGTCTATCAATACGAGAACTCTCATGGAATTCCGTCAGAATCACATGCAGACCGCCGCGTTCGGCCACTTCCGGCGACAGTTTGATATCCGTGCCGCGACCTGCCATGTTGGTGGCGACGGTGATTCTTCCAGCTTGGCCGGCATCGGCGATGGTCTCGGCCTCTTCCCTGTCCTGACGGGCATTCAAGACGCTGTGCGGGACCCCCTGCTCCTCCAGCAGCCGACTGAGTGCTTCAGACGCTTCCACCGAACGGGTTCCGATCAGTACGGGTCGCCCCTGTCCGGCAATCTCGACGACGCGATGCGCCACCTCCTTCCAACGCACCACAGAGGTTCCAAGCAGGCGGTCGGCAAGACGAATCCGGCGCCTGGGTTTATGGGTAGGGATACCGACAACGGACAGGTCATACACCCGCTTCAACTCTGGGGCGACCTCCTTGGCGGTCCCGGTCATACCGGCCAATAGCAGGTAGCGGCCGAAGAAGCGCTGATAGGTAATCTGCGCCAGGGTCTTGCGTTGTCCGGAGATTTCACAACCCTCCTTGGCCTCGATCATCTGATGCAGTCCCCGCTCCCAGGTCCGGTCCGGCATGACGCGGCCGGTGAACTCATCAACGATTTGCACCTTGTCGTCGACGACGATGTAGTGCCGGTCGCGATGGAAGGCATGCAGCGCGGACAGGGCTTTCTGAACGAGTTCTTTTCGCCACAATGCCGACTTCCAAATATTGCCGAGATTCACGGACAGTCCCAGTACATTGGACGCCCCTGCCTCGGTCAGCCAGACATCGCGATCCTTGGCGATCGCAAAATCAGCCTGCTGCCGCAACCCCTGTGCGATCGAAATCGCTTGCCGATAGACAGCCTCTCCCAGATCATCCGGCAGGGTCTCGGAGATGATCAAGGGGGTCCTGGCCTCGTCGATCAGCACGCTGTCCGCCTCATCGACTATCGCCACATGCAGCCCCCGCAGAATGGATGTCGCCGGTCGGCTGGATCGTTGCAGCCGACGCAATTTCACCTGCGCCGTCACTGTCCCTCCCAGGGCGATGATGTCCTTCAGGTAATCGAACGCCAGTTCCTTGTTCGAGACATAAACCACATCGCTTTCATACTGTGTCCGCCGCTCCTCGACCGGCATGCCCTGTTTCACCACGCCGAGGGTTTGGCCGAAGAACTGGAAAAGTGGCGCATTCTGTCCGGCATCGCGCTCGGCCAGATAGTCGTTTACCGTAACCACATGCACCGAGGCCCCTGTCGCTACCGCCGTACAGACGCCCAGGGTTGCCGCCAACGTCTTTCCCTCCCCTGTTGCCATCTCGGCGACCTTCCCTTTCAGCAACGCATAACCTGCCAGCAATTGCACATCGTGGTGGCGCATGCCGAGGGTACGACGCGCCGCCTCGCGAACAATCGCAAATGCTGCCGGCAGAAGGTCGTCGCGGAACCCCTCTCGTCGCATTTGTGCCGTTACCGAACGCATTTCTTGCCGAAGCCCGTCGTCGTTCTGCGCCCAGAGGCCCTCCTCCAAGGCATTGACCCGCCTGACAAACCGGCTCGAAGGTTTGGCACGCCCCAATGAAAACCGTGCCAGAATGCCCCGCAACCTCTCTTCGATGGCGCTGGCCGACGGGTCGATGCGCTCGAAATAGGCGCCATCGCCCACCTCGATGCCCCGCCCCACCAGCAGTGCGCGCACATCAAACACCGAAGCGGCTCAAAAAGAGCTGTCGCAGCCGGCGCATGCCCTGCCAGGCCAGGGGCTCGAAGCCATGGTCGAAGCGGACAAGGGCCCTTTTGCCGAAAGCGGATTGGGGTGGAGTGGCGGGCAGCGCCAAATCGACCGTGAACACGCGCTCCATCGTTTTGACACCGTTCGAATCGCCCGGCAATGTTGGAATCTCCCCGCCCCCCTGGATACCCAGGGCCGCAGTCGGCAGTTCGTCCACTCCCCCAACCGCTTGCCTGACCACGTCGGCGACATGGGCCTGGGCAATCCAGTCCGCAGCACGGAACTCGGCCGAACGGTAACGGTTCCGCACCAGATCGATATCGCCCTGCGGCACCACGACGCGGGCGATCAGTGCCTGTTTTTCCAGGACATAGGCAATCAGCTCCCCCTTCTTGAAATACCGGCCAGGCATGTCCTGCGACTGGGGGGCAATCAGTACGCCATCCGTCTCGGCATGGCCCAGCAACCTTCCGGCACGTTCCTCGGTCTTGCGCAAAATGACCCTTTCCCGTTCCAACTGCTCCCGCGACAGGGCCGCCTTCACCGGATCGAGAAACTGCTCCGCGCGATATTTCGCCTCCGTCTCCGCCACGCGGGCACGGGCGACCGTCACCTCGGCCGTCAATGCCCTGTCTTCCAGCAATAACAGCGGCGTCCCCTTCCGGACAGCCTCGCCCGGCTGGACCAGCCAGCGCACGAAGAAACCGCCCTCCCCCGCCCGCACCAGCGACTCGTCCGGCAACCAGACCACCCCCTGCGCGAAGGTATAGAGCGGTACCGGCGCCCCAAAGGCAATGATCAGTATCCCGGCCAAAATCCCCTGGGAGATACGGATGGCCCGCGCCCGCCGGCGCTGCAATAGGGGGCTTCTCGTCACGTGACGATACGCCTTCCACAGCGGCATCCCCAACAGCGTGAACAGCCCCCACAGCGCTATCAGCACCCCGAAGATGAAGAACTCCCCCGCCACGAAGAGGATGATGGTGATCGTGATGAACACACGGTAACACCAGGCCAGCGGCGTATAGAAAAGCAACCAGGGTTTTTCGGCGGGCGTTTCCCGCAGCGGCTCCAGGTCATGGACGCCGAACAGGTAGCGATCCCACAGATAGGCCAGATACTTCTGTCCGCGCTGCGCCAGATTGGGCATCTCGATCAGGTCACTCAGTATGTAATAACCGTCGTAGCGAAGCAGCGGATTGCCATTGATGACCAAGGTCGAGACCCCGGCCACCACCATGATATTGAAGGCGATGGCCCTCACCACCCCGGGTTCAGCCAGGAGCCAGACATACAGGGCCAGGGCGGCGAGGAAAAGCTCCACGAGCATCCCCGCCGCCGCCACGATGGCCCGCTGTGATTTGGAAGGAAAGGCCGCGGAAGACGAGGCATCGACATAGGGAACCGGGGCGAACACGAGGAACATCAGCCCCATTTCATGTACGGCGCCGCCCCAGACACGGGTTGCAAAGCCGTGCCCCAGTTCGTGCAGCAGCTTGACCAGGGGATAGACCAACGCCATCACGATAAGATTGCTGGAGGAGAGCACCTGGTCTGAGAGATTGTTGGTCAACTCTTGCCAATGCTGCGCGGCCAGGAGCATCGCGGGCAGCACGACCAACAGCCAGACCGCTGCCCCGACACGACCGAAACACCAGGCCAGATACGGTGACCAACGCATCAAGAACGCATCGGGATCGACCAGAGGCAATTTCAGGCTCATGGGGTTCAATACCCATTGCTTCAGGGTCGCGCGCCGTTTCTTCTGGTAGCGATCGAACAGAGCCACCGAGTCGGGGGTTGCGTCTACCTGAAGCAGGTCGGCGGCGTGCAGTTGGATAAGCAGATCCACCATCTCGGTTTGGGTACAGGCATCCCCCAATCCGCTGGTATTGGCGCGTTCCCACAGGCTTCGCACAGTCCGCGAGCCGTCCATTTCCAGCACCAACGCATAAGCCGCCGGGGTCAGGCGGTGATAACGGCCCCCCGTCTGGTCCTGGACCAGATACCAGACCTGGCCGCGATAGAGGTGACGGCAAATCCGGGCCTGTGGCAACAGGCGCGGACGCAGGTCGGCCACGCTATGCCAGGAGGGACTGAATAGAGTACGCGCCACTTCGGCAACCTCTCAGGGTAACCAGGTCCAGAGTTTCAGGATCAGCCAGTCCGAGAATGAATGGGTGAAGATCCACCAGAGTGACCGGCTGCCCACCCTGATCTTGCCCACCCCTTCCATTCCCGGTCTCAAGCGCGGTGAAGCGTCCATCAGGTCCGCTTCCACCCGGAAAAAGTTCCTGCCATCCTGCGCCATCGCCACCGGGGTCACCTTGGATGCCCGGAACGGCATCGGCTCTCCGGCAATGCCCGTGATGACCAAGTCGCCCTCCTGGCCCATCTGAACATGACGGATCTCGCGCTCATCCACCTGCAGGATGATGCGGTAGCTTTGCAGGGGGGCGATCTCGAACAGCTTCTCGCCCAGTTGCACCGGCGCCCCAATCCTCTGGCTCAGATCCCCCGAAACGACGATGCCATCGAAAGGGGCTGTCAGATGGGCACGCTCGATCTTCCCCGTCACCAGATCGAGCTGGGCCTCGGCCTGTGCAAGCTGTGCCCCGACCACCTGCACCGCCGTCAGATCGTGGCCAGCCATGGCCTCCCGCAATTTATTCTCGAACTGCCTGCGCTCGCTATCCCAGCGCGCCTGTTCGATGCGCAACTCGCGATCATCGAGCTGGGCCAAGGGCTGGCCGGCGGTGACGCTGTCCCCGGCGCGCACGAAAGCCGCGCCGATAAAGCCCTCGAACGGTGCCGCCGCGACCCGCTGCACCTCTCCCTCGATGACCGTCCTGGCGGTGACGCGATACTCGAAGGGTAGCGCCACCATCAGCAGGGTCAGCAGCAGAACCAGCGTTGCGGATACCTTCCACACCAGGTGCCTCGGGCCAAAGAATTTCTCCAGCAGACCCCGCACATCGTCGTTCAGACGCCCAACGGCTCCTCGCTCCGCCCTTCGGCGCTGTTCGATGACGGGGGCGAACAGGGCGGAAAAGGCATCCAGCCAAACCCGGTCATCGGCCGAGAAGGGTTCCGACTCCCGCTCCAGGGTGACAATGCCCACGCATTGCGCCGAGATCATCAGCGGTTGGGAAAGGGCGACGCCGGCGCCGGACAGGTTTCTCAAGGCATCATGTTTCGGTGTTGCTACCCTGTCCCCCTCGGCGCCGACGGGTGCGGCCGTGGATTGCAGCACCCGATACAGATCATGGGCTTCGTGCATCGCAGCCACATAGGCCTTGGCCAGGGCAGTCCGTTTTTCGAAGGTTGCCGCATCCGAGATGGCCAGCAGGCTGACCTCGGCATGACTCACGAGGCCGATGGCCACCCGTGTGCAGGAAAATCTTCCTCTCAGGGCACTCACCAGCTCGAACATAGCCTGTTGCATCTTGCCGTGGCGCAGGGCCGACCGCCATCGTCTCAAGTACCGAAGCCAAGCGGTCCTTGCCGCGATTGGCCTCTTCCAGTTGGCGCCCCGCCAACAGAGTGATCAGCCAGGCACTCCCCCAGTGGATCTCCTTCAGTGCCAGATCCACCGCCTCACGGGAACAGGCGACCTCCAGGGCCACAACGGCTTCGATTCGCTGATCCGGCTGGAGCGGGTAGGCAAGGTGATAGATCTCGCTGCCGCTACGGGAAGAGGCCCGCACCAGGGCTCGTTGCTCGCGCAGGGATTCCTCCACCACCTCCGCGAGCCGCCCCATTTCCGCCATGGCCTCCGGCCACACCGCCAGGGGCACATAGGTATGCACCTCCTGGCTTGCCACTAACACAGCCCCGGCCTGAACCCCTGCAACTCGACCACACACCAGCGCCAGCCAATTGCGACAGCGATCCTCCGCTGTCCGGGCGGCGACAAATGCGTCCCAGGCATATTTATTGTGAATGCTGCGGCACTCCATCAGGCACTTTCGTCGACTTCCCGAATGATGTCCGCCAGAAAAGAGGGGCGAATATGCAGCGTACTGCGCCGTGGAATATCAGCCAGCAGACGAAGAACTTCTTCTTTGCTGCGCAATCGACGACGCACGGCCCGGATCAGAAGGCCCACCGTGCCGTGTGCATCGATACCGGAAACACTCGCCGCCATTCGGGCTGCGGTGTCATCCGTCAGCAACAGACTCTTCGGTTGAGCCAAACATAACGCCAACGCCTCCCGTTCGCCCGCATGCAGTGTGTACATTGCTGTCAGCGCATCGGCAAGCCCGGCGGTATCCTGTAACGGCTGCCGGGACAGACAAATGCGGGATGATTGCAGGGCTTCCGGGCGATGGCGTTCCACTTCACGCCAAACGGCGTCAGGTACCAGCACTTGCCGGTAGTCACCTAACAGATCAAGCGCAGCAAGCTCATCCAGATGGATCAATGGCCCGGCATCGGCGATGACGACAAGCGAATCCTGCCCATTAGTCGCTCCCATGGAGGCCCCAGTCGATGTCGCTCCGAATGAATTGCTCCGTAATGACTTCCTGATGGGAGTCGATGTAACGGCGCAATGATTCCGCGATCAAGGATTCCATATCGCTGACCCAGCCCTGCTCCACCATGGCCTGTGCTTGTTGCCATAAACGGTCTGGCACTGCGGCGTTGATTACCATAGACATAATGTTTAGCTCCTTCCTCTCGGGGATATTGATTGCAGTTTAGCGCATAGAAGCGCCTCACCCCTTCATCCTCACCACCAACCCGGTCAACTCGGCCAGGCCCTTTTCCTGGGGGCTGGGGCACAAAAGATCGGCCAGCCAGGCGTCGGTCCTGACGGGGGTCTGGCAGAGGCTGGCAGGGGCGGTGCCGTTCCAGTCCACCTTTCCTTCGGTTCCATTTGGCGCCTGTTTCTGGCCTCGGGACTGGCTCGGGTTGATGAGGATGTAACGGCCGTCGCCGTCCGGCTGCCGGTCCTCCTGCCGGGACGGCTGGGCCTGGATCTGGATGCTGGCGCTCTTGCCGTCGCAGTGGCCTTGATCCTGCGGGGCGCGGAAGTCGATGCTGAACTGCTGTTCGGCCGTACCGCCTTTGCCATCGGTCACTTCGATACGGAAGCCCTGGCGGCCGGGCTGGGGTTTATCCCAGGTGAGCCGGCCGGTGATGGCGTCGATGCGCGCCCCTGCTGGTCCTTCCAGCAGGCGGTAACCGAGCTTGTCGCCGTCCTTGTCGCTGGCCTTGGCCTGATAGACGAAGGGCTGGAAGCTCTGGACGAGTCCTTGGGCGCCGATGATGGCGTCGTCGAAGTCCCGATCGCCGCCCCCGGTCTGGTCTTCCCAGGCCAGCCGGAGCCCGTTGCCCTGCCAGGTGGCGTGCAGGTGATCGATCTTGTCGGGATTGGCGGCGGGTGCCGAGAAGAAGGCGAGCGGTCCTTGGCCGGAGCGATTGGCAGGGTTCTTGTTCCGCCATTGGGCGCTGCTGGCGTTCTGGATCAGGTAGTAGCCGAGATACTGGCCAGCCGGCAAGGCAATATCCGTCTTGGCGCCTTGGCCCCTGCCGCTCTGGAAGAGGACGATGGCGCGTTCGATAGCAAGGGCTGCGGCGGCGTAGCCCTTGTCCCCCGGCTTGAGGCTGCCGATGCGTCCGCTGGCGTCATCGACCCGGTAGAGGCCGATCTCGTTGTTGTAGGCGGCCTCGCGGTAGAGCCAGTCGAAGGTCAGCCGGGCGGAGGTGCCTGCCGTTCCGCCGGCCTGGAAGAAGCTTGCCGCTCCCAGCTCACGCCCCTCACCTACATCCCTGTAGGCGAAGTCGTCGATAGTGACCGGTTGCAGTTCGACCCGTCCGGGCGGGGTGCTGCACCAGACGGGGGGATGGTTGACGGGGAGGATGCGCAGTTCGAGGGTGGCGCTGGCGCTCAGTCTGCCGTCGGTGACGCTGTAGCCGAAGCCGTCTGTTCCGCTGTAGCCGCGTTTGGGTGTGTAGGTATAGGTGCCGTCGGCGTTGCGGCTGAGGCTGCCGTGTTTGGGTTTTGTCAGGGTCAGGCTCAGGGGATCGCCGTCCACGTCGCTGACCAGGGGGCTGAAGTCGATGATGAGCTTGCCGTCTTGGTCCAGGGTGAAGCGGGCATCGCGGGCCAGGGGGGCATCGTTCACCGGCAGGACGTTCAGCGGGAGTTCGGCGGTGGTGCTGGCCTGGGCCTGATTGGCCTGCTCGGTGGCGGTGGCGATGATCTGGAGGCTGAATCGTCCGTTGAAGTCCGGGGGCGGAGTGAGGCTGAGGTTGCCGAGGTTCCAGCCGCTGATGTCGGTGCGGGTTTGGTCCGGGGTGGCGGTGAAGCGGTGGCTGCCGTCGCTCAGGGTGGCGCCGGGGGGGATGGCCTCGATGGCCAGGGTCAATACCTCGGAACCGTCCCTGTCGACGAGCGCGGCGCTGAGGGCCGAGAGGCGGATGGCGCTGTCCTCGAAGCCGGTGTTGGCCGGCCAAGTCTCGGTCAGGCGGATGTCGTCGAGCATCATGCCCCGGCCGTTCTTGTCGCGGTGGGTCGCCTCGGTGGCGATGCGCAGGGTCTGGGTACCGCCGGAACCGGTGAACTGGAAGCTGCGGGTGCGCCAGTCGAGGGCGTCCGGGGGGCTGGTGCTCTCATCCCCGCCGATGCGCAGGCCATCGAGGGTGATGCCGATCCGGGTGGTATCGGCGCCGTAGCCCAGGCGTCCGGCGAGGTCGAGGCTGAGGGTATAGGTGGCACCGGCGAGGGTCTCGATCTGGCGTTCGATGGCGAGGGTCTGGTGGCCTTCGCCCCTGGCGTCGTTGAGTTCGAGCCAGTTGTTGCCGTTGCCGGGGGCGGCCTGGACGGTCTGGAGTTTGTTCTGGGCATTGTGCATGCGGTCGCCGCTGCTCCAGATCTCGAAGCCGTTGGCGCCGCCACAGCTCGGGTCGGGACGGGTGATGCGGGTCCAGCCGTCGAGGGTCTTCTCTGGCACCAGGGTGGAGGTGCGGTTGCGATTGGGGACGCTCTCCCAGCCGGTGCGGAAGATCTCGCGGCTGGGGCCTGTGGCTTCATCGATGATCAGCAGCGGGGCATCGGCGACGGGGTTGACGATGAGGCGGACCTGGGCCTCCGGGGAGTCGAGTTCCCCGTCGTTGATCCGGTAGCTGAAGCCATCTTCCCCGCTCCACTGGGCCTGGGGCCGGTAGTCGAGGCTGTTGTCGGGGTTCAGGGTCAGGCTGCCGTGGGCCGGCTGGCTCAGGAGGATGAGGCGCAGGGCATCGCCCTCGACATCGCCGTCGTTGGCCAGGAGGTCGAGGTGGATGACCCGGTCTTCATCCAGGGTGAAGGCGTCGTCACGGGCCACCGGGGCGTCGTTCACCGGGATGATGGTCAGGGTGACTCTGGCGAGGTTGGAGTCGAGTTCGCCGTCATTGACCTTGTAGCTGAAGCTGTCCACGCCGTTCCAGTTGGCATCGGGGCTGTAGAGATAGCTGCCGTCGGGGTTTTTGATCAACTGGCCGTGCTGGGGGACGCCAGCGGTCAGATTGAGCCGGAGAGTAAACCGGTGCCTCACCCCCGTTTAGGCCGAAGTTTGTGTTCTCTGTTGCCGCCTGGTTTCCCGGCGGTGCCACGGTATTACGGCCATGCTTGGGTTTGTCCCC